>ERZ1034998.103-NODE-103-length-55711-cov-68.140434_pt1 | contig 55711 bp, 49 predicted proteins | sample MGYA00520621_ERZ1034998 | MGnify/ENA primary metagenome ERZ1034998 (study PRJEB33766, sample SAMN09781748) | gut metagenome | biome: gut microbiome | host: Homo sapiens | place: Madagascar | study: EMG produced TPA metagenomics assembly of the PRJNA485056 data... | reverse complement strand
GAGGAACTGCAGCCGACAACAGTCACTGTAGATTATGCGGAAGCGTTTCAATCAATCCAAGGGTGTGCAGTTATTTTGAATTCAGAAAATAATACATATACTTTTTATAATGAAGACAAATGCAGAACGAGGGTATCGCCTAATTCTTCGTTCAAAGTAATCTCAGCCTTAATAGGAATTCATAATCAAGTGATAACGTCAGAGGATAGTAAAATGGAGTATGATGGAATGAATTACCCAGTTGATGCATGGAATGCCGATTTAAGACTGGAGGATGCATTTCGAAGTTCTTGCATTTGGTACTTTAGAAAAGTAATAGATGAGGTGGGACAAGAAACAATTCAAGAGGAATTAAACAAATTGGATTATGGAAATTGTGACATATCTGAATGGAGTGGAAGTGGTGTGAACTCTTTTCCAGAACTTAATGGTTTTTGGATTGAATCATCTTTGATGATTTCTCCAATAGAGCAGGTGGAAGTTTTGCATAAGATTATGGAAGGGGAAACTATATATACAAAATCAGAGATAGAAATTCTAAAAAGCATTATGTTACTTGAGGCTAGTGATTCAAAAAAAATATATGGAAAAACAGGAACGGGAACAGACGGTACAGCATGGTTCATCGGTTTTGTCGAAAAAGAAAATACTAATATATATTTTGCTATATATTTAGATGATGATTCTTCGAATGAAATTAGTGGGATAAAAGCACAGGAAATAGCATTTAATATCCTAGAGGAGTAATCAAGAGAAGTTAAGATTTTACTATGTGTTGCTGGTATACTTATTGCAATGATAGCTGCACATTGGCTTTGCTTCGTTTATGAGACGGATTATAAAAAGACAGAAGGTAAAGGGTCAAAGTGTTTCATTTGACCCTTTACCTTTTTTCAATACCAGATATTCATGTCTGATAATATAGATAGAGCAATATCAGATGCTTTGCTTCCGGTAGCATTTTCAGTGGCTCCGATATTTAAGGCAAAGAAATATGTATTATCTGAAGTTTCGACATAGCCAATGAACCATCCGCTTATGTTCTCTCCATTAATATTTCCTGTTCCGGTTTTGCCGTATAGGTTACCGTCAGCAGTGGAAGAAAGTAATAAGGCATTCTTTACAGTCTGAATATTATCTGCATCAAAATTAAAGTCATTGATGTACAGTCGTTGGAGCATTTCGACCTGCTCAATAGGAGAAATTTTGAGGGAAGATTCTGCCCAAAAGGAAGAAACACCACCTGACAGGTCATGATTGCCATAATTAATATATGTATAGAAGTCTTCTAAAGTTTTTAATCCGGCAGCTTGGTCTAATGATTGAAAGTACCAATTGACAGAGTTTTGAAATGCTGTAGTAAGGTTTTGATTGGCATTCCACTCTGCAATAGGGTATTCTTGCCCATTCCATGTCATTTCGCTTGAAGCCGAAGTTATATATCTGTTTTCCAAACCTAACAGGGCACTGTATATTTTATATGTCGAATCCGGTGAAATTCGTTTTTGTGCCATTACTTTGTTATAAATTTGCCAACTGTCGGTAGTTGCATCAAACAGGACAAAACAACCTTGATAATCGTTAAAATATGATGATAAATCAATATAAGAAATATTGCTGTCATTTTTATTAATTTGATAGGTGTTTTCCATTTCTATTGCAGCATTGACAGAAAGCATGGGCATAAATATAAACAAAAGGCAGGCAATCAGAAAATAGGAGCAAACGCCCTTTACCCTTTTTATAAATGTTGGCTTTTCATAAGATGCAATATTGATAATTCTCCGCTTCATCTGATCCATGTTTCCACCAAGACCGGCAGCAAACGGAAAAGGAGTAAGTGAAACTTTCTCTGCAAAGTTAATCAGTGTATTGCCATAATCTTCGTAAGCATCCTCTTCAAGCATTTTCAAAACGGAAGTGTCACAGGCAACCTCTCTGTCATTACGCATTTCTTTCAGAGCGTACCAGACAAGAGGATTGAACCAATATACTACCCCAGCAAGATTCATCAGATAACTGGCAACAGCATCTTTGTGCTTATAGTGCTGCAGTTCGTGCAACAGCATATATCGCATATCGGATTCGTTATAATCAGAGATCAGATGAATCGGAAGATAAATACACGGTTTCATAAGTCCAACAATAATCGGGGATTTCAAAAATGCGGTACTGTAGACAGGAATATCTCTGTGAATCCCCATCTCTTCTAAGCAGTGATGATACAGTTTGCGGACTTCCCTGTTCTGAAGGGGAAGTGCAGATTTCTCCAAGTTGCGTAAACGGAGAGAGGATTTGATTACCAAAATAATCATTGCAAGAATACCTACAATCCATATCCCTAATAATATGTATCCGGCAATGGATGGAGCTTCGCTATTTACAGAAAGAGTAAAGTCATTCATCCAATTTACATTTCCGGTTGGATCGGCCCCAATGGTTTCTACCATAGCAGTTCCAGTATTGGAAGATGGAGAACTTCTCAGGCTACCGAGCCACGAGAAGATTTGAGGAAATCCGATTAAACGGAACGGTATAAAGGGAACTACCAACAACCCAAGCAGCAGGAACCACAGATTATACTGCATCCGGCTGGAAAGGTTGTTTTTGAATATCCGCTTGGCTATCAAAAGAATTCCGATGATACCGCTGATAAATACATTGCATATTAAAAAGCGTATCATAAAATCAGCCACGTTAATTGCCTCCTTTTTTTGACCTCTTTGAAAGAAGGGAGCGGAGAGTGTCTATTTCTGTTTCAGACAGTCTGTCATTTTTTATATATGCAGACAGCATGGCAGTGATATCCCCGTCATAATATCGTTCCAGAAAAGAATTGCTTTCCTGGCCGATGTATTCGCTTTCCTTTACGACTGGGGTGTAAACAAACACTCGGCTCTGTTTTTCATAAGTCAGAGCGCCTTTGGTCACAAGGCGTTTGATTAAAGTCTGTATCGTTTTCGGACTCCAGCTTGTGGTCTGTAATAATTTATCTGTTATTTCATTTGTACTGATTGGCGCATGTTTCCATACGATTTTCATAACTTCAAATTCAGCTTCAGAAATCTGTGGTAAATCACTCATTTCAAATCCCTCCTTAAATCTTACGGCTGTAATAAATATATTATAGACGTTATTTATGTGGTTGTCAATCGCATGACAAAATCAAATTGACTAATGCTGATTAGCAATATAGAATATAGACAAAACGAAAATGACATAAACGGAGGGACAAAGAAGTGGAGAAGGTTATAACACTTGAGGAAGCATTAAAAAGAATTGAAGAATTAGAAAATGAAAACGCCAAGCTGCGCGAAGAATTGGAATATTATAAAAATCGTAAATTAAGCGGAAGGCAGAAGCATAATGCAAAATGGATGGCAATCTACAATGATTTTGTTGCTGGTTATGAAAGTGGAATGACTATGATAGAGATTGCAAAGCGTAATAATGTCAGTGAGCGGACGATTTACAGGTATAAAGCGTATTATGACAAGATAAAGGAATCTGTGAGTAATACTACAGAGTAAAAGATGATACGTATAGGATTCATAAGAGTAAGGTTTGCAGTACAAAATATGTACCGCAAGATAAACGGAGGGTTTTATGGCAGAAGAGAAGAAAGAAGAAATCAAGATAATTGAGATTAATGAGGAATACATGAAGGGCAGACTTTATGTATTTAGAGGCAGAAAAGTAATGCTCGATACAGATTTGGCAGAGATATACGGGTATGAGACAAAGAATTTTAAGAGACAGGTCAAGAATAATATTGCAAAGTTTGAAGGCGATGATTTTATGTTTGAATTAAATGATGAAGAAGTTGAAGAACTTTCAAGGTGCAAAAATTTCACCTTGAAGGCGAGTAGAGGGTCAAACATAAAATATAAACCTTATGTTTTTACGGAGCAGGGAGTATATATGCTTATGACTGTTTTGCGAGGAGAACTTGCTATTCAACAAAGCAGAGCACTTGTGAAAACATTCAAAAAAATGAAAGATTACATATTAGAAAATCGTGATTTAATCGGTCAGAGAGAATTACTTCAGTTAAGTATGGAGACTGCAAATAACAGAATTGAAATCAGCAAAATCAATTCTGATATGATATCTCTTGAAAAACAGATTTCTGATGTCGCAGAAGGATTAAAGGATGTAGTGACGAAATCTGAACTTGCGGATATGATGAACAGTTTTATTTCAGATGATGATGAAAAATGGCTTATGTTTAATGCAAAATTTAGTAGTGCGGATGAGGTTTACGAGTCTATTTATAGGCAGGCAAAGTCATCAATATATGTGGTTGATAATTACATTGGTTTAAGAACGCTGGTACATCTTAAGAATTCTCCAACAGGAGTAAATATTATTTTATTTAGCGATAATGTTGGGAATAATAAACTTCACAACATAGAATATACGGATTTCCGTAAGGAATATCCAACTGTAAAACTGTCAATGAAGAAGACTGGTGGCATATTCCATGATCGGTTTATCGTGCTGGACTATGGAACGGCGGATGAGAGAGTCTTTCTGTGTGGTGCTTCTTCCAAGGATGCCGGGGCTAGAATAACAAGCATCGTTGAGGATTACGGAACAGCCAAATACAACTCTGTTATTGCAGGATTATTGAAAAATTCGCCATTAGTATTACCGAAATAGGAGACAATATGAAGTGACCTCACAATTGTAGATTCGTGGATTTACCTGTAAAATATTATTTGAACGAATAATAAGGTAACAGGGATTACCGCATACAATAGGAGGTCACATATGAATAGTATAGTTTATGTTGGAATGGATGTCCACAAGGAACAGTACACACTTTGTTGTAATAGATTCATCCAAAGATGCCGGGAAGCTTATGATATCTGTTCTGTCAGCAGTGGCAGAGATTGAACGTGAGAACATTCGTGTTCAGACAATGGAAGGAAGGATGCAGAAAGCCAGGGAAGGTAAATGGAATGGTGGTTTTGCACCGTATGGATATTCTCTCATCAATGGAAAATTGGAAGTAAATGAAGAAGAGGCAGTGGCTATCAGAATGATATTTGACCAATATGTAAATACGGATTTGGGTGCAAATGGAATTGCAAAGTATCTTGAAAATCATGGAATCCATAAGATAGCCAGACAGAATGGTAAAAATCCGTTATTTGATGCGGCTCTTATCAGAAGGATTATACAGAATCCGGTTTATAGTGGCAAAATTTCTTATGGCAGGAGACGGACAGAAAAGGTTCATGGTACAAGAAATGAGTATAGGCAGGTTAAGAAAGACGATTATCTGTTAGTAGATGGTCTGCACGAAACTCTTGTATCAGAAGAAGTTTGGGAGCAGGCGCAGGTCAAGGTGGCGGCACAGGCTAAAAAGTATGAAAAGGTCAATCGTGACAAGAGAGAAAAGATTCATCTATTATCAGGAATTTTGAAATGTCCTGTCTGCGGTGCTGGAATGTATGGCAACAAGTCTATTAAGAAACGCAAGGATGGAAGTAACTATAAGGATTTTTATTATTATGGTTGCAAACACAGAAATATGACTAGAGGTCATAAGTGTGATTATAAAAAACAGGTGCATGAAGAAATGCTGGATGCTTCTGTTGCAGAGGTGATTAGTAAACTGGTTAGTAATCCTAAATTTTCGGATTTAATCCGCAACAAAATAAATATGGAAGTAGATACTAGTGCATTAGATCAGGAAATAGAAAATTATAAAATACAATTAAGAAAGCTATATCATAATAAAGATACTATTTTATCAGATATGGATTCTCTTGATTATGAGGATAAGCATTATCAGCGAAGAAAAACAGATTTAGAGAACCATTTGTACAAGACTTATGATAAAATAGATGAAGCAGAGGAATTGATGGTATCTGCAAAGGCTAAGAAACGCTCTCTGTTGGCAGATAAGATTACAGGGGATAACATTTACAAGGCACTCATTTTCTTTGATAAATTGTATGCTCAGATGAACGAAGCTGAGAAACGGGAGTTCCTGTCGCAGTTAGTGGATAATGTGCAGATTTACGAAGAACGCAAAGAGAATGGTCAGTGGCTGAAATCCATAGAATTTAAGTTGCCGATTATAGAAAAAGAGTTTACATTAAGTTTGGACAATGATACACAAAATGAGACAATAGTTGCACTACATCGGACCGATATGTAAAAATCCTTGAGTTTAGGCACTTTGAGAGGTTTTTTAGGTTTGACCAGAGTGACCGAAAAACATACAAAAAAGCAATTTCCGACGGAGTAAATGTGTCGGTTGTATTGGATAGCGTGTGTGGAAACACATCCAAACGGAAATAGATTGTTCAGAGCCAACCTCGAAAACACGAACAATATCACATTATCATTCAACTAAATAAAAGTAGCGTGAGAGACCGTTCATTTTCAAGAAAATTGAAAGTGAGCGGTCTTTTTTTATACCTTTAAAACGGATCTTTATTAAGACGTTTTGAATGGCTGATTCGATGTGTTCGAGAAAGGCGATATTATGGAGACGATCCGGAATGTAGATGTAAACAGATTGCATGATTTCAAAAATCATCCATTCAAAGTAGAGATGAATACAGAATTGTGCGAGCTTATGAGAAGTATTGAAAAAGAAGGGGTGCTTGTACCACTTCTTGTAAGGACTAATCCATACGGTGATGGATATGAAGTTATATCAGGACATAGAAGGAAGGAGGCAGCAGTTTGGGCGGGTGAGACTAAGGTTCCTGTTGTAGTAAGAGAGCTTGATGATGATCAGGCAGTTGTGGCAATGGTTGATTCTAATCTGCATAGAGAGAATCTCAAACCTAGCGAGAAAGCATTTGCATATAAGATGAAATTAGATGCAATGAAACATCAGGGGAAGCACCTTGACAGTGGAACTTTGGCTCAAGTTGGACCAAAGTTTACAGATGGAAGTCCGCTAAATGAGAAGGGCAATAATACAAGTACAATAAATAGTAATGAATTACTTGCAAGACAGGTGGGAGAGAGTGTGGCACAAATAAAACGATATATAAGGCTTACAAATTATCAAGCCTTTTTTGCGTTTTGCAGTATTCCAGATAGTTTTCAGTGGTAGCAAATAAAGTATTCATTTGTGGGCCTCTCCTTTTTTGAAATATTGTGTTTATATTGATGTATGCTCTTTTGATTTTGCAAATAATCCTAATGAAAAACAAGGTTAATCATAGTATAATAATATAAGATGTGAAGCATACAAAAGCAGAATGATTTAATAGCGAAAATTGAGAGGGTTTATTATGGAAGAGAAAATTACTTTATGTGGGGACAATTGTATAGAATGTCCAAGATATAATGCTCACAGCGAAGCAGAATTGAAAAGAGTTGCAGAATTGTGGTATAGGGTAGGTTGGCGAGATAAGGTGGTAACGAATGAAGAAATTACTTGTAGTGGATGTTCATCACATAAAGCATGTACATATGGACTGGTTGATTGTATAAGGAAGCATAGTGTTGAAAAATGCAATCAGTGTGAAGCATTTCCTTGCGATAATATTATGGATATGTTGGAGCGTTCAAAGAATTATAAGGAAAGGTGTAAAGAAGTGTGTTCGGAAAAGGAATATGCTGCATTAGAGAAGGCTTTCTTTGATAAAGAAAATAATTTGAGAAAATGACTGTATTTTATATAAAAAGAAGGTAGACAAAATGTACATAAAAAAACTAACAATTAAAAACTTCAGAGCCTTTGATGAGGATGGGATTACTTTACAATTTAATAAAGGTGTAAATGCAATTATCGGTGAAAATAATTCTGGAAAATCCGCTGTCATGGATGCTATCAGAATTGCATTTTCTACCGTAACATATAAGAAAGACATTTTTTTTACTAGAGCTGATTTTCATGTTAGTGAAGATGGAAATGCAGCTGATTTTGCATTACTTGATATTTATTTGGAAGAAGTACCAACAAGATTAGTAGAAATATGGAATCCTGAAAGTGTGGGTGGACAAGGTGGAGAATTTCATATCCGTTTTGAAAGAGTGATTGCTGCTAATGGTATAGAAAAAGTGAGAGCAATACATTGGGGAATCGGAACAGAGGGAAACCAACTATCATCAGACACTTTCGATGCAATGGATGTAATGTTTTTGGGTGCATTAAGAGATTCTGAGAATGAAATGAAACCAGCTAGAAATAGTAAATTAGCTCAATTATTAAGAAGTTTGGTGCCAGATGAAGTCACACGAGCAGAATTAGTGGACATACTAAATAGTGCAAATAAAACTCTATTAGAAAAAGAAGAACTAAAAAAGACCAGAAAAACAATTAATGATAATTTAGCTCGTATAGAACAAGATTTTTTGAGCCAGCATGTTGATATAGGGTTAATAGAGCCAAGATTCGATTCGATTGCCTCATCGTTAAGAGCTTGGGTAAAACCTAAATGGATATTAGTTTCAATAAGTGATGGTGAGCATTCGAGAGCCCAGCAATATGCAAGAGAACATGAAGATAATAGAAAAATACAACAAAACGAAAAGGGGATATATTTTGAAACGTCTATTTTAGAAAATGTTGAAGATATGGCTCCGGAATTAGTAACAAGAATAAATGAGATTGCAAGCAGTTCATTTGAATTATATCAGAATGGATTAGGATACAATAATCTTTTATTCATGTCGGCGGTGCTTGGTGATATGGCAATTGAACGAGGTGGAGTGTATCAACATTTGCTTTTAATTGAAGAGCCGGAAGCACATTTACATCCGCAATTACAGGAATTAGTACATACTTTTTTGTCTGATACAAATCAAGGAGATGCAAATATACAAATTATTTTCACTTCGCATTCACCAACATTGGCGTCAAAGGTGGATATAGGTAATATTAATTTGATTTATGAAAATGCACATAAAAAATATTGTTTACCATTTTCAGAAGCAAATTTAACAGATGCTAATAAAGAATATTTGCAGAAATATTTGGATGTAACAAAATCTCAAATGTTTTTTGCCAAAGGTATTATATTTGTAGAAGGCATAAGTGAAGCAATTTTATTGCCAGAGATTGCAAAAATACTGGACAGACCATTAGAAAAATATGCAGTTGAACTTGTGAATGTGGATAGTGTTGCGTTTAGTCCTTTTGTTAATTTATTTTCTTCGCAGAATGTACAAACCTGTTTTTCAAAGGTTGCAATTGTGACAGATGATGATAGATGTACCAAGAAAAGTGAAACTAATTATATCAATAAGGACTTTGATTATGATGATGTAAATAGTGATATATCGGGCAAATTATTGAGCGGGACACCATCGGAGCGCTGCAATGAACTTGAAACATTGTGTAGAGCTGTGGGTATCAATGTATTTAAGGCAACAAAAACATTAGAATATGCCTTGTGTTGTGATGAAAATAACATTGAATATTTTATAGAAGCTATAAAAAGTGAGTATTCACAGTTGGGACCTGCATTGGAACAAAAGGTAAATAGTTTGCATGATATGAATGAAAAAGCAGCTTGTGTATGGCTATTCATACGAGCAAGAGAAAAATGCAAAGGAGCGATTGCACAGTATATAAGTCAGATAATCAAGAAACAGTGTGAAATGAGAAAAAGGGGTGAAAATATCGAGAAAGAATTTGTTATCCCTGATTATTTGAAAGAAGCAGTGTATTGTGTGACGGAAAGGTAGATATGGAAGAGTTAACACGTGAGCAATTATTGTTTTTGGAAGCTGAGGGTAGAGTTATTGTAAGAGCCTGTCCGGGTAGTGGGAAAACATATTCTGTAGCGACTAAGTTATTGTCTTATTTGGATAACTGGGATAGATATCATCAAGGAGTTGCAGTTTTGTCATTCACAAATGTTGCTAGTGATGAAATCTACAAAAAAGCATTTTTGCTGAACAAGGGAATTGGTAAACTGGACTATCCGCATTATATTGGGACGGTTGATAGTTTCATTAATGAATTTATTGTTTTAAGATATGGCTATTTGAAGACACATGACAAAGTAAGACCAATAATTGCTTTGAGCGATAATTGGAAACTTCCTTATAGGTATTGGAGAACAGAATGCTATAGAAAAGGGTGCGTAGACAATATAGAGAAATTTCAGTGGGGAATTGATAATAAGTTTTATAAAGAAAAAGAAGTTGTTGCTTGTGAACTACATGGGAAGAGCCGACTTCTTCCGTGCCAGCAATATAAAGTGATGCTTATGAAGAAAAATATTATATTTCAAAATGAGGTTGCATCCTTTGCATATAGGTTGCTAAAAGAATATCCAATGATAGCAAAAGCAATAGTTGAACGTTTTCCTGTCATTATTATTGATGAGGCTCAAGATACATCAGAGGAACAGATGGCTGTATTTGATTTGCTTACAGAAGCAGGTATAAAATCAATATTCTTAGTGGGTGATCCAGATCAGGCTATATATGAATGGAGAAATGCAAGTCCGGAATGTTTTAAAAAGAAGATAGGTGCAGATTCGTGGGATCTTATTGAACTAACTGTTAATTTTCGAAGTTCACAGCATATTTGTAATGCAACATCTTGGTTTTCAGCAACATTGCAAGGGCAAAGTGCAAATGAGGCGATGGGAGATTATAAAGATGAGAGCCAAAAGCCTATACTACTTTTGACGAACGGCAATACAGAGAAAGAGGTGATAGATTTTTTTCTTAAGAAATGTCGCAGTATGGAGATAGAAATTAAATCAGATAAGGTAGCTGTTCTTACCAGAGGGAGGATTCATTCAGATACAGATATTAATGACCTGTGGAAAAGTAAGGAAATAGAGTTGATTGCAAAAGCTGCATATGAATGGAAATGTGGTTCTCGAAAGAAGGCATGTAGTGATATGACTAAAGCATCGTTTAGAATCCTTATTGGTGAGGAAACAGATGAATATTTAATGAGTAAAAAAATAAGGGAATATACAGACGAGGATAATTGGAAAGATTTTATAATTGATGTTTTTTGTGGTTTGCCAAATATAGATTTAGGTATTGCGGAGTGGGTAAGTCAGCTTGCAAATTTGTATATTGATATTTTGCAAAAATATGATTTCAAAATTGCAGAGGGGACTAATATAAAAGATATTTTTAAGATAAAAATGAGAGATAAGAGTAATCCAGAGTTTAAGGAAATACCATTAAAGAATTTTTTTGAAAAGAAAACCAGTGGAGATTATACAAAATCGTCAATTCATGGAGTAAAGGGTGAAACTTATGATGCTGTTTTGATTTATGTAAAAAGTAAGACTGGAAAAACACTTACACCCAAGTTTTTAATGGAGGGTGATTTGGAAGACGAATTGATGAGGATAGCTTATGTTGCAATGACGAGACCAAGACGACTATTAATGATTGCTATGCCAGAAAATAAAAAATTGAAGGAATATAAGCGCTTTCCGGTAGACAAATGGGATTATGAGTATGTATAGAGATTATATAAAATGCATTTAATCGAATGGAGGAGTGTATGCTTTCAGAATTACAAAAGGAAGAAATATTGGAGCTGATTTCTCTCAAGCAGGAAGGAGCTTATTGGGACTTTAAAAAGGAGTGGTACGAAGAGGGAAAACAGCCGGATTTGCTACATGATATTATTTGTATGTCCAATAATCTAGAGAATCGAGATGCGTATATCATCATAGGAATTGATGAAGAAAATGATTATTGTGTCAATGATATGACTAATGCAGAAAATCGAAAATCGACACAAATGCTAGTGGATTTTGTGAGAAACAAGAAGTTTGCAGGTGGGATTAGACCTCGTGTAATGGTTGAAACAATGCAACTGGAAACAGGCACGATAGATATAATTGTAATAAAAAATGGATATTCTACTCCTTATGTTCTGGAAGAGTCGTATCGGGGGGTGAATGCTAACAACATATATACCAGAGTAATGGACAGTAACACACCTAAAAACAAAACTGCTGAAATTTCACAAATTGAATATCTGTGGAAAAAGAGATTTCGATTATTGATGGCGCCGCTTGAACAGGTATTTTATTTTTTGCTGAAAAGGGCAGAGTGGGAAGATGTACCAGATGATAGTTCTGTGACACGCATGTATTATAAGTATTCGCCGGAATATGTTATCGAATATGCTGGTTGCGATGATAGAGATGGATATGTTTATTATTTATTTAGTCAGACTGATAGTAGACCTCATTGGTATAATATATATGTTAAATATCATCAGACAATATTGTTTTCAACTATTGGTGTAGGATTGGATGGTGGTAGATATTTTACAAATGTTCCATGCACGGATTTTTTGTTTGATGATTGGCATCATGAAGGGAATATCTCTTTTAAATACTATGTAAAAGGAACGAAGGAAATGATATTACATGATTTCTTTTGTGATTATGATAGTCATGACGCAATGTATGCAAGAGACCGGTTTGAAGAATGCATATTGATATTTGTGTCAGATACGGAGAAAGAAAATTTTAAAGACTATGCGGCTTCGAAATGGTCAAAAAGACAGGATTATTTGGAAGATGTACGATTACCACGTATGGAATTGCCGGGTGTATATCGGGAAGATGCATTTAAGGAGGAATATGAGAATGCACTTGTACTGAAGAAAATGTTGGACGAGTATAGAACTTATTAGTAAAAAAGCAAGAAGGAGATGATGTTATTGAAAAGAAGAGCAGATTTATTAATAGACGGAAAATATAGAAGAATTACTATATGGGATGCATTAGATTGGAAACAGAATCGCCCAGATCTTTGGGAAGAATATAAAAATAACATTTATAGCATTTGTAAAAAACCGGAAAATAAAGTAAGAATGGTTTTTCAAACTGGGAAAAATGGTATACTCAAGAATAGCTATTTTAGATATTATAATGCCGATTTCGAAAACAAAGGAGAAGGCAGTGAGGAATCATATAGACATGAATTTTTTAAAGAATGTATATCTAGGATTGAGCGTCTAGAAATAAGGTGGAAGGGCGAGGCTTTAACGATATATCCTGATGAAATATTGCAAGAAGAAACTATTTTTATGGAAGATGGAACTAGACGAATTGTTGATTTACTTGTGAGTTTCACGAAAGCGGATCCAGCAATTTATGTTGAAAAATGGGAAGGTCAACTCGCAATTGAAATAAAAGATACTCATCCGGTAGATAGTAAAAAGATAAGAAACACTTTCAAAAGACGACAGCACCGAGAAGTTAAAACGCATTGAAAAGGATATAGCCAGTCTTGAGAAGAAAAGAAAGAAATTGACCGATATGTATCTCGATGATAAACTTACTAAAGAAGCTTATGATGATAAATACAGTGAGCTCAGCAAGAAGCTGGACAAATGTGAGGAAGAGAAAGCAATATTTGCTGACTGTGCATTATCACAGAAAAACATTGCAGATAAGATGAAGACTATCAGAGCAAAGCTGAAGGATGCAGATGTTCTTGACCAATTTGACAGAGTGGTATTTGAAAGTCTGCTTTAAAACATTTTAAGATGATTTAGGAGGATACACAAATGAAAAGAAAAACATTATTAACATTACTCGTATTAACAATATCAGCAACTCTTTTATCTGCTTGTAAGGCATTTTGAGCGGATATAAAAATACAGGAAGGATGATGATGTGTTTAAAAGATTTATAAAAAATGATAAGAAAGAAAATGGAATGATTGAAGAAAATACAAGAAATTTTATTGCGGGGTTTAGAGAACTTGTAGAACAAGATAATCAAGTTACAATAAACAGATTAATTAAATTTATGGCAAATTCTGTACAAGGGGAATTGGTGGCAAAATGCTTCTATAATGATAGAAGTTATACCTATTATCCAAGACACATTTTTTATAGCCTATTGTTGGATTTGCCCTATGAAGAATTTCATAAATGCTATATCAAATGTAAGGTGGCGGAAACACCAATAATAACATGTATTTGGAATTATGATAGAGTATTTGACTGTTTGGATGGTATTGGAGAATGTAATAAAAATCCATTTGATGGTAAAACTAATACGGGAAATATTAGTGCATGCTTAATTAATCCGTTAGGACTTGTCTTAGTTGATAATGGAAATCATTCAGTAAACTCTGCAATAATACATAATGAAGGAGAAATAATTGTAAAGACTATTGTAGATATATCGCCAGTATTGGAAAAATACAAATTTAATGGAAAATACTTTGAAAATATTATAACTAATGAGAAAATAAATGATGATACTTTGAAGAATAATTCGGAACCTTTTCTATATACTTTAGGTCTATTGTTTGAGATGGCTAGAGTATTAAATGAAAAAAGTAGGTAATCAATGTGCGGAGTTTTTAGAAGTAAATCAACCGTTTTTATATGAGTAATAAATATTACGACCCGGACAAGTCGTTAAAAGGTCCTTTTTTTGTGTGTACAAAACAAAGTCGGTTCAGGAAGATGACAAAACATGACAAAATCAGATTGATGAGGATAATATTAACAGCAGGACAGCATGCAATGCAGGTAAAACAGGAAGCGTAATGGTGCTGGCATTCCTGTATACATGCCAACAGAATGATGGTGCAGCTGCATAGTTGTTCGTCAAAATACATATAAAAATTACAGATTATCAAAATATTTTGATATTTCATCCAAAAAAATTCTATTCTTTCCAGATTGGTTTGTGATTATAATGAATTTAGTCGATGAGACAGGTTCGGAGAAACCAAAATCAACAAATTGCAAACCAGGAGGAAAAAAGAATGAGAAGGAAAAAATTATTAACTGTATTGGTGGCAGCAACACTTGCATTATCCATGGTTGGATGTGGCTCTTCCGGAGGAAGCGGCTCTGGTGACTCAGGAAGCACCAGCAGCGTAGCAAACAAGGATAAACCACTTTGCTGGTTTAACCGTCAGCCATCCAACAGCTCCACAGGAGAACTTGACATGGATGCATTAAATTACAACAAAGATACCTATTATGTAGGCTTCGATGCAAATCAGGGTGCTGAACTGCAGGGACAGATGGTTCTTGACTATATCAAAGAAAATGCAGCGACCATTGACCGTAACGGAGACGGAGTAATTGGTTATGTACTTGCAATCGGAGACATCGGACATAACGATTCTATTGCACGTACCCGTGGTGTCCGTTCTGCACTTGGAACCGGAGTAGATGCAAATGGAGCAATTGATTCAACACCGGCTGGTACAAACGTAGACGGTTCTGCAAAAGTTGTTCAGGATGCAACACTGGATGTAGATGGAAAGACTTATACAATTCGTGAACTTGCTTCACAGGAGATGAAGAACTCTGCTGGTGCAACATGGGATGCAGCTACAGCAGGAAATGCAATCGGAACATGGACCGCATCTTTTGGTGACCAGATTGATGTAGTTGTTTCTAATAATGATGGTATGGGAATGTCAATGTTTAATGCATGGGCAAAAGATAACAAAGTACCAACCTTTGGATACGATGCAAACAGTGATGCTGTTGCAGCTATCGCAGAGGGATATGGCGGAACAATTTCACAGCATGCAGATGTTCAGGCTTACCTGACATTAAGAGTGCTTCGTAATGCATTAGATGGAGTAGACATTGATACCGGTATCGGTACTCCGGATGATGCAGGAAACTGCTTAACAGAAGGAGAAGATTACAGATATAGTGAAGAAGAAAGATCCTACTATGCATTAAATATAGCTGTTACAGCTGATAATTATCAGGATTTCACAGACTCAACCAAGGTTTATGACAAAGTATCCAATCAGCTGGATGAAAGCAAGAGCCCAAGCAAGAAGGTATGGCTTGATATTTACAATGCTTCCGATAACTTCCTTAGCTCAACCTATCAGCCGCTTCTTCAGAACTATGACAAACTTTTGAACCTTGAAGTAGATTATATCGGTGGTGATGGACAGACAGAGTCTAACATTACAAACCGTCTTGGCAACCCGGGTGAGTATGATGCATTTGCAATCAACATGGTTAAAACAGACAATGCATCATCTTATACATCACTTCTTTCAAAATAAGGTTATTGCCTGGAAGAAAACAGCATAGATACAGAAGGGCATCAGATAAAAATGGTGTCCTTCTTTTCAAAGAAAAGGAAGTAGAATTATGGCAGAGGATAAGAATAAATATGTCTTATCGATTAACGGCATGAGCAAATCGTTCGGAAGAAATAAGGTTCTGAATCATATCAATCTGAATGTCAGACCTGGAACAATCATGGGACTTATGGGTGAAAATGGTGCCGGTAAATCGACAATGATGAAATGTCTCTTCGGAACTTATCAAAAGGACGAAGGAACAATAATATTAGATGGAAAAGAAGTTAATTTTTCTGGCCCAAAGGATGCACTTGAAAATGGTGTCGCAATGGTTCATCAGGAATTAAATCAGTGTCTGGAGCGCAGTGTCATTGACAATATGTTCTTAGGACGCTATCCGAAGAATTCATTGGGAATGATTGACGAAGGAAGAATGAGAAAGGAAACTTCCGATTTATTCCGTAAACTTGGTATTACTGTTAATCTGACACAGCCAATGAAAAAAATGTCTGTATCACAGCGCCAGATGTGTGAAATTGCAAAAGCAATTTCTTATCATTCCAAAGTAATCGTATTAGACGAGCCGACTTCATCACTGACAGCACCGGAGGTTGCAAAACTTTTCAAGATGATGCGGCAGTTAAAAGAACAGGGAATTTCATTGATTTATATTTCACATAAAATGGATGAAATTTTTGAAATTTGTGATGAAATATCAGTTCTTCGGGATGGCAGCCTTGTTATGACAAAGGCAAGTAAAGATACCAATATGAATGAACTGATTTCTGCAATGGTTGGCCGTTCTTTGGATAACCGTTTTCCACCGGTAGATAACCAGCCTGGTGAAACGGTTCTTTCTATACAGAATCTTTCAACTAAGTATGCACCAAAATTACAGAATATTTCTTTTGATATTAAAGAAGGAGAAATTTTTGGACTGTATGGTCTGGTTGGAGCCGGTCGTACGGAACTATTGGAAACTATTTTTGGTATGCGTACCAGAGCGGCAGGAAATGTAATTTATAATGGAAAAGTAATGAATTTTACATCCCCGAAAGATGCAATGGATCATGGATTTGCTTTAATTACAGAAGAACGAAAAGCAAATGGACTTTTCCTGAAAGCAGATATTACATTTAATACTACAATCGCCAATATGAATCATTATAAAAATGGATTCGCACTTTCCAATGATGATATGGTTCGTGCGACGGCAGAAGAAATTAAAGTCATGCATACAAAATGTATGGGACCAGATGATATGATTTCCAGTTTGTCCGGAGGAAATCAGCAGAAGGCAATATTTGGTAAATGGCTGGAGCGCTCACCAAATATATTTATGATGGACGATCCTACAAGAGGAATTGATGTAGGTGCCAAATACGAAATATATGAATTAATTATCAATATGGCAAAACAGGGAAAAACAATCATTGTTGTATCCTCTGAGATGCCGGAAATCCTTGGAATCACAAACCGGATTGGTGTTATGTCAAATGGACATCTTGCCGGAATTGTTAATACTAAGGAAACAAGTCAGGAAGAGTTATTAAGACTCAGTGCGAAATATTTATAATCAGGAAGGAGCATTGGATATGGCAGACAGTAGTATTATTCTTTCATCCGCTGCAGAGGCAGAGCTTTTGAAGCCGATTGATGAATATGTAGGAAAAATACAGGCACAGATTGATGAACTTCGTAAGGATGGTTCAGATAAGGTGCGCAGCTTAAAAAATCACATTGCAATCGTAAAGGAAAATAAGAATTTAACAAAAGAAGAAAAGAGCAGAATGATTGCAAAGGACAAGGAAGCCTTAGAACAGGCAAAAGCGGTAGAGTCTTCGAATAAAGACAAAGTATCAAAACTTATCGCAGATGCAGAAGGTTATCTTGCAAAACATTATAAAAATGATTACTATCAGAAAGTTGCTGATAGCTGCAAAGCTGAGAAAGAAGCTGAAAATGCAGAATACAAAAAGATATGTGCTTCCATCAAAGCAGAGCATGAGCAGAATATGAGCAGACTCAGCGATGCAGATGAGAAAAAAGACGAGAAGTATGTTTATAAGAATAAATTATTTGATGCCCAGATGGCACATGAGTCCAGACTTCAGGAGATTAAGGACAGAAAGCATGATGCATATGCACATAAGTATCATCTGATTGACTTACTCCGTATGTCAAGATATACATTTGCACAGAAGAGAGCACAGAAATTTGAAAATTACAAATATACCTTTAATACCACACAGTTCCTTTATAAAAATGGATTGTATATTGTCATTATTTTAATCTTCATTGCTTTATGTATTATTACACCGGTTGTAAAGAATACACAGTTGCTGACAACGACAAACATCTTAAATATTCTGCAGCAGGCTTCACCAAGAATGTTCTTGGCATTAGGTGTTGCAGGACTGATTCTTTTAACAGGTACTGACCTTTCTGTTGGACGTATGGTTGGTATGGGTATGGTAACAGCAACCATCATCATGCATAACGGAATTAATACAGGTGGTGTATTTGGCCATATCTTTGACTTTACCGGTATCCCGGTTGCTGCAAGAGCAATTCTTGCATTGGCAGTCTGTATTGTACTTACAACAGCATTTTCTATGCTGGCAGGCTTCTTTATGGCGAAGTTCAAGATGCATCCGTTTATTTCAACCATGGCAAACATGCTGATTATTTTCGGACTTGTAACATATGCAACAAAAGGTGTTTCCTTCGGAGCTATTGATTCTGCAATCCCGGCTATGTTTATTCCGCAGATTGGAAAATTCCCGACAATTATCCTTTGGGCTGTTGTTGCAGTTATCGTGGTATGGTTCATCTGGAATAAAACAACATTTGGTAAGAATCTGTATGCGGTTGGTGGAAATCCTGAAGCAGCAGCAGTTTCCGGTATATCAGTATTTAAAGTAACATTAGGAGCATTTATTCTGGCAGGTATCCTGTATGGATTTGGTTCCTGGCTGGAATGTAACAGAATGGTTGGTTCCGGTAGTGCAGCATATGGACAAGGATGGGATATGGATGCTATTGCAGCCTGCGTAGTTGGTGGTGTATCCTTTACCGGTGGTATTGGTAAGATTTCCGGAGTTGTAACTGGTGTACTTATCTTTACATCCCTTACATATTCCCTTACCATTCTGGGTATTGATACAAATCTTCAGTTTATTTTCGAAGGAATCATCATTTTGGCAGCAGTAACACTTGACTGTCTGAAATATGTACAGAAAAAATAAGTAATTCGTAATCAGAATCATTCATATATAATCACCATAGGCCGCCCGCTCATCGCCAGAGATGAATGGACGGCCTAAACAATATCAGGTATTCAGAAAAAGACATTTGTCTGATATAATAAGAACAGGAGAAGAAAGAGCTGAAAGAGGAACGTCATATGGAAAAGTATAAAGTGATTTTAGTTGATGATGAAATAGAAGCAATCCAGGCAATGGAGCAGAAGATGGACTGGGATGGACTGGGCTTTGAGGTGTCAGGCAGTGCAACTAATGGAGTGAAAGCCCTGGAACTGGTAGAAAATATACAGCCGGATGTTGTGATAACCGATATAAAAATGCCTTATATGAATGGCCTGGAACTGGCACAGAAGTTAAATAATGATTATCCCAATATACATATTATTATTTTTACAGGATTTGATGAATTTGAATATGCCAAAGAGGCAGTACATCTGGAAATTGAAGAATATATGTTAAAGCCGGTAAATGCAGTTGAATTATCTGACTGCATGGAAAGACTGAAAGAGACTTTAAACCGGGAAAGAGAAGAAAAATTAAATGTTAAAAAACTGCAAAATTATTTCCAGGATGCACTTCCAGTGCTAAGGACGAATTTTTTTGTTTCGTTAATTGAAGGCAGGGTAAATGAGACAGAATATGAGAAATTTTTATCTGCCTATCAGATTCCACTGGAGGGACCCTATTATTGCAGCGTGGTATTTCATACTTCAGAGCACCATGTGCCGGAAGGAATGAATCCATTGTTGTTATCCATGTCTGTCGAGCATGAAATAAAGGAAAGGATTGCATCAGAACTCAACTGTCAGGAATTTATGTATCTTGGGAATACAGTTTTGATAGTATCGCTTGATTCAGAAGATAAGGCAACAGAACTGACAGATTTTTGCGATAGATTCTGCAGATGGGCGAACCGTGTGATTGGTGCAGTTGTAACGGCCGGTGTTGGAAGATATTGCGATAGTCTTTTGAATATCAGTAATTCTTATGAAGGTGCAAGAAAAGCAGTATCCTACCGGGTTCTTTATGGAACTGCAAGGGCTATAAATATTGCGGAAGTAGTTCCACGGGAGCAGACGGTAGCCGTACAGTCAGAAGATACGAAAATGCATGAGTTGTTTAAAACGATTTATCTTGGAAATGTAAAAGACATTGAGTCAGCAGTAGAGAGGGAAGTGGAAAAACTTCATAAAAGTGCTGCCACAGTAAATCAGTATCATTTATCAGTTATGGAGATGGTAGGTGCTTTTTACCGGTTCTGCGCCAATAATTTTATGGACTTTAATGATTTCTTTGAAGAAAAAGAAAATCTCTATGAAAAGGTGCCGGAACTGGATAAAGCAACTCTGATGAAGTGGATGAAAAAAGCAGCAGTGGCAATTAGTGAAAAGTTGAAAAGTGCAAGAAATAATACTTCAAGGCGGCTGATTACAGATGCAAAGAATGTTGTGGCAGAGCGTTATATGGAACCTGATTTTTCCCTGGATACGGTATGCTCAGTGCTTGGTGTATCCAATTCGTATTTTTCAACTATATTTAAAAAAGAAACTGGGAAATCCTTTATTACATATCTGACGGATTACCGGATGGATGTCGCAGTCAGGCTTATTGTAGAAACCAATGATAAAAGTTATGAAATTGGAGAAAAAGTAGGGTATCTGGACGCAAATTACTTCAGTTATGTGTTTAAAAAGAAATTTGGAGTATCTCCGTCAAAATACAGAAAATCACCAGAATAGGAACATGGAGAGGTATGGATCAGAAAAAAAACAGAAAGAAAAAGCACGAAAAAAGGAATACAATTCAAAATATGATGCAGAATATTTCAGCCTGGATGGATATACAGTCACTGCTTATGACAGTTCTTTCTGCCATGACCATTGTTACAACAATAGTTATGGGATTACTGATTTATAGCCGTTTTAAAATGTCAGTAAAAGAAACCGCAATTTCCAATGCAGAAAGCCGGATAGAGAGTACAGTGGATCAGGTAAATAATGAATTGCGGAATATGAGACAGATTTGTAATGCCGTTAATTATAATATCGTACAGGAATATGATATTTCTGACCAGGAATTCAGCAGGCAGTTCAGTCTGTTGTATGAAGTAAATAATGATAAGCTGCAGAGTATGGCCCTTTATGACAGTGATGGGAAAATTATTGCAGCAGAACCAGTAGCTACCAGAGAAAAGAATCAGAAAGTAACAGAGCAGGACTGGTATAAAAGCGCTATAGATGAGATAGAAAATATACATATATCAACACCCCATATACAGGATTTGTTTGAGAATGAGACATATCAATATAACTGGGTGGTGTCTTTAAGCAGTCTTGTGGATATGAATCATGGTGACACTCCGGACAGTGGAGTATTGCTGGTTGATATGAAGTATTCCATGATAGAAGAGGTTTTAGATAACCTGAATGAAGCAGCGGGAGAGACGTATTATTATTTATGTACAGATGATGGAGAAATTCTTTATCACCCAAGAAAAGCAGAAATAGACAGGGGATTTTTTACAGAAGATAGCAGTACGGCTGCCGGTTATGCAGATGGTACATATGAGATTTCTGTGAATGGGGAAAAAAGTAATATAGTTGTGAACAGTCTATCTTATACCGGATGGAAACTGGTAGGAGTTGTACCGGAGGGGGTACAGACGGCAAGCATTAATAAGTTCCGGTATTATATAATTGCCACGGCAATTATTCTTCTGATGATGCTTTTTGTTGTGAATAAAATTATGGCAAGAAAGATTTCGAAACCGATTTTGAAATTGGATGAATCCGTAAAGTCTTATGAAACAGGAGAAAAGACTGAAATATATATAGGGGGTGCTTCGGAGATAAGGCATCTGGCATATTCTGTCCAAAATTCATATAAGCAGATAGAACAATTGATGGAAGAAATTATCCGGCAGCAGAATAAGCGGAGAAAAAGTGAAATGGATGCACTGCAAAGCCAGATTAATCCACATTTTCTTTATAATACACTGGAATCCATCACCTGGATGGTAGAGGCAAATAAGAATGAAGAAGCTGTTTTTATGATTTCGGAACTGGCAAAACTGCTTCGCATCAGTCTTTCAAAAGGAAAGACAGTGATAAGGATTTCGGAAGAATTACAACATAGCAAAAGTTATATGAACATACAGCAGATTCGTTATAAAGACCGTTTTCAGGTGGAATTTCTGATTGATAAAAACGTAGAGGAATGCTGTACTGTAAAACTGGTAGTACAGCCATTGCTTGAAAATGCAATTTATTATGGAGTAGGAAATATGGATGAAGATGAGGGTGGCAAAATTATTGTCCGCGGTGAGCAGAAAGGGAATGATATTTTCCTGTCAGTAGAGGACAATGGAATGGGCATGAGCCAGGAAGTGGTTGATAATCTTCTGACAAATAGTGAAAAAGTTCCAAAGCATGGTTCGGGAGTTGGGCTTATCAATGTGCATACCAGAATACAACTGATGTTTGGCAAAGAATATGGATTAAAAATTTACAGTGAGCCGGATGAAGGAACAAAGGCTGTAATACATATCCCGGCAATTCCTTATTCAGAGGAAAAACGTGGAGAACTTGAAAATCAGAACAGAAAAAGAGAGAGGGTAGAAGATGAAAAAAAATAAGATTACCTTTATCCTCACGGAACTGATGCTTATTGTACTGGCTGCATTTTTTATAATCAGGATTTTTTCAGATAATGAGTCTATGAAAAGAGTTGCGGTTATTGTGGAAGATTCCGGAGATAAGAGATGGGATGCATTGCTGAATGGGTTAAAACAGTCTGCGGAAAATAATAATCTGCATCTGATCATTTGTAATACAGATTTAATTGAAAGCATGGAGGATGAAGAAGAACTGATTAATGAACAACTGCAGAATAATGTAGATGCATTTGTAATCTGTCCGGCTCCGGGAAAAGAAACAAAGACTATGCTAAACCGGCTGCAGGGAGAGAGACCGTTTATACTGATTAATGAGGATACCTACACAGAAGAGCCATCTGGTTATGCAACGGTAAAACCGGATAATTATAAGATTGGTCAGATGCTTGCGGAGCGGTTAATACAGGATGATGAAGAACAACTGGAGAATAAAAAAATCGGTGTCATTCTTGGAAAGGCAGAGACAGAGGAAAATGTGAACAGAATTGCAGGGTTGAAAGATGGTCTGGAGGGAAGTGGTTGTGAAATTTCCTGGGAGTACAATTATGCCAGGGGAAACCAGAACACCAGTGAGATTATTGCATCTAAGAAACAGGTGGATTATCTGGTAATTCTGGACAATTGGGCATTAGAAGAAGTGGGTGAGGCTGCAGAAGAAAATAAGTATCACGGTGCAAAGATTTATGGAGTTGGAAGCAGTGAAAAAGCAATTGTGTTATTAGATAATCAGAATATAGAATGTCTTGTCGTACCGGATGATTATGAGACGGGGTATAAGAGTATGAATGAGATTGCAAAAAAGCTAAGGCATTCCTTTTACAAAATGAACAGTTGTAAAACAGAAGTCAGAATAATCGATAAAGAAGATTTGTATTCAAAAGATCTGGAAAGGTTTTTATATTCATATGAGTAGAACAAGAAGAAGGACAATGGCGGTTACGGTAACACTGATAATACTGATACTGGTGCTGCCCGGATGCAATCAGAAGACAAAGCGGATAGAAAATACACTGAGGGTGAGTGTAGTTACCTATACGCATGATGACCCGTTTATCAACGTCACGGTGGATGAACTGAAGGAAGAGTTAAAGAAGCGGGAAACAGAAGAACGGAAGATTATAACATCTGTCAGAAGTGCAGATAATGATCAGAAAGCCCAGAATGAAATTGTCGAAGAAATGATAGATGCCGGGTGTGATATTTTATGTGTAAATCTGGTTGACCGAACGGATCCGACAACCGTTATCAGACTTGCAAGACAGCATGATATTCCTGTCATTTTCTTTAACAGAGAACCGGTTCCGGAGGATTTGTCGCAGTGGAATCAACTATACTATGTAGGATGTGAGGCAAAACAGTCCGGCGAGATGCAGGGAGAAATTGCAGCAGATTACATAAAGAATCATCCTGAGGTTGACAGGAATCAGGATGGGAGAATTCAGTATATTTTACTGGAGGGAGAGGCTGGACATCAGGATGCCATCAGCCGTACAGACAGTTCGGTAAAGACACTGATAGAACAGGGAATCAATCTGGAAAAACTGAGCTACCTGTTTGCAGACTGGAACAGGGGACAGGCGGAAAATAGAATGAATCAGATTATCAGTCAGTATGGGACCGAAGTGGAGATGGTTATTTCCAACAATGATGAAATGGCATTAGGGGCAATTGAAGCTTATAAAGATGCCGGTTATAATCGGCAGGAGTGGCCAATTATATTTGGTATTGACGGATTGGAAGATGCATTAGAGGCAATACAGAATGGAACCATGCAGGGAACCGTATATAATGACAAGGAAGACCAGGCTGAAGAAATGGCAAGGCTTGCAGTGGACATTTATGATGGAAAGAATCAGGAAGTACAAAGGCTGCAGGAAGAAAAATACTATGTATCCCAGTATCGTAAAGTTGACATCAGTAATGTTGAAGATTTTATAAAATAGTGACGAAGAGGAAATATTATGCAGGAAGATGCAAAGTGGCTGAATGATTTTTATCAGGAAGTTAATGCTGGAAAAAGAATGGAACTATGGCAGAAGCACGGGTGTACGGAACAAGCAGAAGGAGATACTTTCCGGGAGCAGCTTTTATATGCTCGATATGGAAAGAAGAAAAAGAAAGAGGATACCTTTATTGGTTATCTGATGCAGATGAAATATCTTTCGGAAAGTACCGGAGTAGATTTTTCGGGACAGCGGAAGAAACAGGCAGTTGAAATCATAAATGGGTTATATCTTCTGGATGCAGAGAATCGAAGCCGGGTGGAACAGGAGATACTTCAGGCAGAATTAAAGAATACGTTTCTTACATTTATGGATGTGAGTAAAAAGGGAAGAGGTTTCACCTCTTTAGTATTTGGAATGGGACAGCTGTCAGAGGAAGGAATTGCTAAAAAAATTGCAGAGCAGATAAGTGCAATTGCATTTACAATGCCACATAAATTTCATATGGACAGGGAATTTGCAGTTTTGCAGAAAGCTGCGTTGGAAGCATTCCGGCAGCAATACCCTGAGCGGGAGCATTTTCTGATGAAATAGCAACAGAATTCTGTTGGACAATAGAGGCAAGGGCTATTTCTTGTTCAAAAAATGTCGAAAATTGCGGGAAATCGTAAGAATATATCATATAAAAACATGAAAATTTGACAATTTTATTGAGAAATAATATTATTAACGAATAGACAAATATGAGATATTATTTGTTGAAATTGAAAAAAGGTAGCGTATGAATATAAGTAAAGGGTGGTGCTTGAAATGAGTCTGGTTTTTACCAATGACAACTGTATTGGGTGTAACAAATGTATTCGCGTGTGTCCTTGTCCGGGGGCATGTGTGGCAGTAACAGAAGAAGATGGAACAGAGCGGATTCAGGTAGATCCGGCAAGGTGTATTGGCTGTGGTGCATGTATGGATGCCTGCAAGCATGGTGCAAGAGAGTTTGAAGATGATACGGAGCAATTCTTTGCAGACCTTGCAAAAGGTGAGAAAATATCCATACTATTAGCTCCGGCGTTCAAGGCAAACTATCCTGAAGATTATGAGAGGGTATTGGGAGGATTAAAGAATCTTGGAGTGAACCGTATAATCAGTGTATCTTTCGGTGCAGACATTACAACCTGGGGATATCTTAATTATGTAAAGAAATACAACTTTACCGGTGGAATTTCCCAGCCATGTCCGGCAATTGTGGGATATATTGAACACTACTTACCGGAGCTTCTTCCAAAGTTATTCCCGGTACACAGTCCGATGATGTGCAGCGCAATTTATGCAAAGCAGGAGATGGGAATTACAGATAAACTGGCATTTATCAGTCCGTGTGTTGCAAAATGGTCAGAGATTCATGACCCGGATACAGAAGGCTATGTATCGTATAATGTGACATTTGACCATTTGATGAAATATGTAAGAGAACATAATATATCAGGCACATTTGCCAGTGATGAAATTGAATATGGACTTGGTTCCATCTATCCGATGCCGGGTGGCTTAAAGGAAAATGTATACTGGTTCTTAGGGGACGATGTATATATACGCCAGATAGAAGGAGAGAAGCATACATATCGTTATTTAGAGGAGCATAAGGAAGAAATTGCAAAGGGCATGAATAAGGAATTATTCATTGACGCATTAAACTGTGGAATGGGTTGTATTTACGGAACCGGTGTTGAAGAGGAAATTGCAGGAACAGATAAAGCTTTATATAATATCCATCAGATACAGGAGAACTGTAAGAAGAATACGAAGAACAGTGCATGGTCAAGGAAACTGACTCCGGCACAGCGTCTTGCAAAATTAAATAAGCAGTTCTCAAAATTAAAACTGGAGAATTATCTTAGAAAATATACAGACTGCTCCGAAGAGTGTAATTATAAACTTCCGTCTACAGAGGAACTGAATCAGATTTATGATGAGATGGGCAAGAAGACTAAGGAAGCAAGATGCATTGACTGCGAATGCTGTGGCTATGAAAGCTGTGAAAAGATGGCATTTGCTATTTATAATGGCTTTAATAAGAAGGAAAATTGTATTCATTTTGTAAAGGATACCGTAGAGGAAGAGAAGAAGAGAGCATTAGAACTTGCTGATCAAATCAAGGCAGAAAAAGATGCAGTGGAGAAACAGCAGGAGAATATTAAAACAACGGTGGAGACAGTCAATGACTTGTTTGTATCACTCTATGATTCTGTGGATGATATGGTGAATGGAAACGAAAGTAATGCGACGGAATGCAGTGCAGTATCAGAGGAAATTGGTAATGTGTCTGAATTCTGTGAGAAGCTGACTGGCAGAATGCAGGAGATTGATGTGCTGTTGGAATCTATGGCAGAGAATAATCAGGAAGTAGTCTCCATTGCTGCACAGACTAACCTTCTGGCATTGAATGCCAATATCGAAGCAGCCCGTGCAGGAGAGGCGGGAAGAGGTTTTGCAGTAGTTGCAGATGAGATAAATAAACTGGCCATGAATTCCAAGGATACGGCATCCCGGAGTACAGAGAGCCAGGCAAAGGTAAAAGAATCCATTGCGGAGATTATCAAAGATGCAGATGAGCTGGCAAATGTTGTAAATGATACCGGTAACCGGATTCAGAATCTTGCCGCAGCAACGGAGGAGATTGCAGCATCGTCCAATGTGATTTTAAGTGCCGCAAATAGTGTAAAGAGCACACTGGAACAATTATAAAAATGGTTTGCAGAATCGCAGATGAGAAATCATCCGGTTGCATTCTGGCTTTCATTGGAGTATGATTGCGTTGGTATGGAACAGGTCAGTTCCTACGAATATAGATGCACAGGAGGAGAAAGACATCATGAAAATGAAAACCAGACAAATTACAGTTAGTGCAATTATGCTTGCAATCTGTATTGCAAGTCAGTTCTTTAAAAATTTAAGTGTATACATAACAGGACCAGTTATCAATGCAGCATTAATCTTAACTGTATTGTATGCGGGACTGGCATGCGGAATTATTTTAAGTATTATTACACCGGTTACTGCATTCTTTATTACCGGAAGCCCGGTAATGGCAGCCATTCCGGCAATGTTTCCATGCATTATGGCAGGAAATGCCATTCTGGTGCTTTGTGTAGCATTGCTTAAGGGTAAGCTTGGTAGTAAAGCAGGATTCCCGGTTTCTATTGTAATCGGCTCTATCTTAAAAGGATTATTTATGGGAGTTGTAATTTCTCTTATTATCTTACCGAACATGCTACCGGAGAAAATGGCACCAATGTTAAAGGTATTGCAGCTTCAGTTCTCACTGACGCAGGTAGTTACCGCACTGATTGGTGGAGTGTATGCATTTATTATTGCGGCAGCATTAAGAAAGACTTCATTAGGCAAGCAGGATTAGTAGAATACGAACAGAATAAAAATAAAAATGGAATCCCCCGGAGCAGGCGGTTAATAATAACCCAAATCTGTTTCGGGGGATTTTTGGTTACGCGATAATTGGAAAAACTTGCAAAGCGTGTTTCTCGTAGTTGCCGGGTACCCGTAAAAAGCTGCCGGCAGCTATTGGTGCGGGTTTTGTAGATTGAAATTCTGCCTCAAAAAGCTGGGTGAGATAAATTTCTCATATTTTGAAACGGATGTAGACTGCACAGAATCTATCGTTTTCCTTATAGTGTTTTTATAATACGAAGAAAGGAAGGATAGATTTATGAAAATGAAACGTGCTTTAAAATGTATTGGTGCAGTGGCACTGGCAGCATCCCTGATGATGGTTCCGTCCATGATTCCGGTGCAGGCATCAAATGGACCATGCATGGAAGGAGAGTTTGCATTTGCCAATATTCAATTGAATGATACGGTTGTATTTTCCACCAATGAGAAAAATACAGTGGACGGAGCGTCTTATGACCAGGCAAGCAATACGCTGACCTTAACCAATTATGACCATCCGGATGTTGCACTTTATACCAACATGATGGGAGACGATTTTAAATTGAATCTGGTAGGCAGTAATAAGCTGCAGAATCTTGGAATCTGGCATGGCGGCTGGGGCGGCTCCCTGACAATCTGCGGTTCCGGAAGCCTTACCGTCAATGAAAACAGAAAGAACCCGGATGGTATTGAATTATTTGCAGAAGGCGGCAAGTCGCTGCTGACGGTTTCCGGGGACAGTACAGTAACGGTATATCGTGGAACTGACGGATGTCCGTTTGGTTCATCCTGGAATTATACGTCATCACCGATTGTGGCAAAGGGACAGGTTAATGACATGAAGATTCAGGCAGAGCATCCTTTTGAAATGATTCAGGTATATGGTGGTTATTTTGGAACTGATATCAGTCCGGTCCAGAGTGATGTGTATACAAAAACCGGAGAAGAAGGCCGGTTTGTTATAACAGAAGTAACCGATATGTCCGGAAATAAGACCTACCGGATTGAAAAATTGCAGGAATGCACTACGCTGGGTGCAGAGGTAGCAATAACTGTAGAAGATAAGCTTACGGATATTTCGGCATATACAGCAAATGGAGAGATAGCAGCTTATTATTCCACTACGATGGCAAGTGGAGGAAGTGATGCCTGTCTGGTAAAGAAACAGGATACGGGAGACACCTTTATTTATAGAAGAACCTATTATGAGGCTGGTAATTCTTACCGGATTCTTTGTCCGATTCTTATGAGTTATACGGATTATAATACACAGGAAACCAGATATCTTATGGACGCAGCACATCCGGTTATGAAAGAGCTTGTAGAAAACATGGCGCTTGCGGAAGATACCTTACCGGCTGGTTATGAATTTGAAGGAAAAGAAGTAGAGAATGTTTACAATGTATATTCCGGGGCGGATGTGATTTCCTTTACACCGAAGCAGGTTGTAGTGAATGGCGTAGTGGATGTAACAGATGGAGATACCGCTATTTCCGACAATGGATTCCGGCAGATATTGGCAGAGAATCAGACAAAGGACATTGTTATCAAATCCAATGATGAGCTTTCCTTTACCTTTGGAAAAGGAACCATGTCAGCCGTTGATAATGTTTCCAGCTATGATTTTGGAGTAAAGATTGTAAAAGATTACAGTGAGCTGGGCACACTCGCAAGTGCAGTAAATAAGAATATTTTCATTGAACAGATTAAGTATAATTATTCCGGTCAGCTTCCGGCAGAAGCACAGATTCGTATTTTTGTGGGAACCCGGTATGCCGGAAAAACATTATATTACAGCCGGTTATTTGACAATGGAACGATTTTAAATATTGATGCGGGAGTAGTAGATTCAGAAGGATATCTGACCGTAAAACAGAATCATTGCTCTACTTATCTTATTACCACAGAAAAGCTGGCAGATACGGCTGCCACAGGAAATGGTGGTACAACATCCGGAAATGGTGGTACAACATCCGGAAATGGCGGTACAACTTCCGGAAGTGACAGTACAGTTTCCGGTGGTGCGGCTGGAACAGCAGCAAATGCATCAACAACAGCAAATAGCCAGCCAACCGTAAAGACATCCGGTAAACCAAAGACAGGTGATAATTCTGCAATTGCAGTTTGTATGGCATTGATTGCAGCAGGTTGTGGAGGAATGTTTGTTTTCAGAAGAAAGAAAGCAACTGAAAATGAATAATCAGAAATAAAAAAGAATAATCAGAATGGAATAAACAAAACAGAATAATTAGAACAACCAGAACAGAAAGGACAGGCACGGATAAAGAGCCTGTCCTTTCTGCTGCCAAAAGAATTGTACAATCATCTTATTTGCCGTATAATAAAAAATAATATAGTAGAAAGAAGCGATAATATGCGCATACAACTTGCAGCTACCATTCGTAAATATGATAAGAAAAATTTTCCAAAGGATATTCTGGCCGGTATTATTATTATGGCAGTTTCCATTCCGATAGCTATGGGCTATGCACAGATTGCAGGACTTCCGGCAGTCTATGGTCTGTATGGTTCCATTTTCCCAATTCTGATATTTGCACTGTGTTCGACTTCACCACAGTTTATTTTTGGCGTAGATGCGGCACCGGCAGCCTTAATCGGTTCGGCACTGGTGGGACTTGGTATTGAGAGTGGAAGCAGTGAAGCAATTGCAGCAGTGCCGGTACTTACTTTCTTTGTGGCAGTCTGGTTATTGGCGTTTTATTTTATGAAAGCAGGAAAACTGGTGAACTATATTTCGGCACCGGTTATGGGTGGATTTATTACCGGAATCTGCACCACGATTATTCTGATGCAGGTACCAAAGTTAATGGGCGGTACCGCCGGCGTTGGAGAACTCATTGAGCTGGTGGAGCATATCGGGCAGACGAAGGTGAATCTGCCATCACTGATTTTAGGCGGCATTTCCCTTCTGATACTTCTTGTATCAAAGAAAGTAATGCCGAAATTTCCAATGGCAGTGCTTTTAATGGCAGCAGGAGCAGCAATGACAAAATTTTTTCCGGTGAGGGAATGGGGAATCCAGACGCTGTCTGCAGTAGAACCGGGACTTCCACAGTTTGTGATTCCGGATATCCGCATGCTTCCGATGAAAGAGGTAGTAACTATCAGCCTTTCGGTGGCAGTGGTCATTATGGCAGAAACGCTTCTGGCAGAAAATAATTTCGCACAGAAGAATGGATATCGAATGAATGATAATCAGGAAATTTTTGCATTCTCCATGGGAAATTTCCTGGCAGCATTTACAGGCTGCTGTCCTATTAATGGCTCTGTTTCAAGAACTGCAATGGGAGAACAGTATCAGAGTAAGACACAGCTGACCGGAATCATAGCCGGTTTATCCATGCTGGTATTGCTGCTTTGCGGAACCGGATTTATCGGCTATCTTCCTATTCCGATGCTGACGGCAATTGTAATTTCTGCATTACTTGGAGCAACGGAATTTGAGCTTGCTGCAAGATTGTTGAAGGTCAGCCGTACAGAATTCTTCATTTTCTTAGGAGCATTCTTTGGCGTGCTGATGCTTGGAACCATCAATGGCGTTTTGATTGGCATTATACTTTCCTTTACTGAGATGATTATCCGTACTGCCAAGCCATCAAGATGTTTTCTTGGAATCCAGCCGGGACATCGCCATTTCCGGGATTTAAAAGAAAGTCATCAGATACATGCGATAGAAGGCGTTCTGATATACCGGTTCAGCAGTAATCTCTTTTTTGCTAATGTGCAGATGTTAAAGCGGGACATTGAAGACAATATAAAAGAGGATACGAAGGCAGTCATTTTAGATGCCAGTGCTATCGGCTCCATGGACATTACAGCGGCGGATCAGTTGGAAATGCTGTATCAGGGTCTTAAGAAACGTGGTATCTGTTTTTATATTACAGAACATATTGCAGATTTGAATGAACAGATGCGAAAGCTTGGTCTGGGACACATCATAGAAGAGGGCAGCGCAAGAAGAACAATACATATTGCTTTAAAGGATATGGGTTATGAACGTCCTTATCCGCTGGAGGGCGGTGTAGACAATAGACAGCGCAGTGCCTCAAGAAAGCGGGCGGATAACCGGGTGCAGGAATTTGTCTGGGCATTTGGTTCGGAAACTGAAGATGCTATAGAGCGGCAGATTGTGGCACAGATAGAACAGCTGAAAAAGACAGGAGATGTGGAAAAGCTGTTACATGGAAGCTGGTCCCATATGGAAGAACTGGACGAAGATGAGTGGCTGGAGCATTTAGAGGAGCATTTGAAAGAGATTGTTAATATTTCCGGTAAAGATGAAAGAACGCTGGCTATGCGGTTAGAGGAACATCGACGGGAAGTACATGAGCGTATTGCAAAGGAACATCCGGAACTGGCAGAGCGCTTTAAAGAACGCCGGCATGCGTTAGACGAACATCTGAAGGAACGGAGACCGGAGGTTTATGCACTGGTAGAGGACTTAAGGGAAAAACGGACTTCAGGAAAGATTTAATTAGGCAGAGACATCTTGCTTTTTCGACAAAATTTGCAGGAACCAGTCTGATAATCTGAAACAGATTGGAAGGTATTATGCGGGATGAAAAAGGAAAAGCAGGAAAAAAGGGTTTTTATGGTATTGATTGTATGTATTGTGGTTATGGCTTTGATATTTGGCTGGATGTCAAAAGACCTTGGGGGTTCAAACCAATACATTGATAAGAACAGCAAACAGAGTTTATCTGAACTGATGGAACAGATGGAGCGTGCTTACCGGAACCGTCTGGAGATTACTTATGAACAGATAGATTCTATTGAAAAATATATGTTCGGGGATGGGGAAAGGGAAGCAGAACTGAAAGATTACCAGAACTATTTTGACTCTATGGAAAGTAATATGGTGCGGGATATTATCTTTGTCAATGATGAAGGTGAATATCTGTGCATGCGTGGACTGAATGGCAGAATACAGATGCAGGATGGATTGTCAGAATTATTTGGTGAGAATAAAGGAATTGCCCAGTACTGTACCTGGAAGGATGGAGAGGAAATCTTTATAATTGCAAAATCAGTAGATTCTTTTTTGGTCAATGGGGAAGAATATGAAGCAATTGCATTTCTATTCCGGCCACAGATTATTAACGATCTTTTTGTAACGTCTGCTTATAACGGACAGGCTAATATCTATGTCATGGATGAAAACGGAGAAGTGGCATACGCAAGCATTAATAATGAGCCGGGTGAAGTAACCATAAATTATAATCTGTTTGATAGTTACCATGAACAAAAGATTATGAATAAGAAAGATTATGAAAAAGTGAAGTCGGACTATGCAGAACGCAGCTCCGGGTGTATAACCCTGGAACGTGAAAATGAGTCCGACTATTTTTCGTATCGTGCATTAAAAGGAACACAGTATATGATAGCCTGTGAAGTGGACATTACGATTGTGCAGAATGTACTGGCAGATTATCAGATTATGATGCTGCATATCTGGCTGACAGTGACCTGCATTATCATTGCAATGTTAGCAGCACTGGGTATCAGTATTTTATGGATTTATAATGAAAAGAATAAGGTAGCTTACGCGAGACGAAATGCAATGCAGCAGGCAGAAGCAGCAGAGAAGCTGGAAGAAGTCAATACTGCATTGGAAGAGACGGTGCTGTTTGCAAATACGGCAAAAGCAGAGGCAGAGCGTGCCAATGAAGCGAAAAGTGTATTTTTATCCAATATGAGCCATGATATGCGGACTCCTTTAAATGCGGTTATGGGACTGGCTACACTGATTTCAAGAGATGCTGAAAATTCGGATTGTGTCCGGGAATATGCAAGAAAACTGACTTATTCAGGGGAACATCTGCTTGGACTCATTAATGATGTCCTTGATATGTCGAAGATTGAGGCCGGTAAAACGGTCCTTAATATTACGAACACGAATATTGCTGAACTGGTGGAAGAACTGGATATGATTATCCGTTCACAGACCAGAGAGAAGGGGCAGGAATTCATGATTCATGTACATCGGATAGAAACAGAAGAAGTGGAAGCAGATAAATTACGTCTGAAGCAGATACTGCTGAACATTTTATCCAATGCAGTAAAATATACCCCAAAGGGCGGTAAGATAGTATTTGATATTACAGAAGTACCAAAGAAAAAGGGAAACTTTGCACAGTATCAGTTCCGGATCAGTGATAATGGACAGGGGATGGGTGAAGAGTATCTTAAGAATCTTTTTGACCCATTCAGTCGGGAAGTGCAAAGCACTGTTAATCCGGTTTCCGGAACGGGTCTTGGAATGCCAATTGCCAAGAGCCTGGTGGAGTTAATGGGTGGAAGCATTCATGTGAAGAGTAAGCTTGGAAAAGGAACTACTTTTGAGGTGATTTTGAATTTCCGGAAAATAAAGTACCAGGAGAAGGTTAACTGGTGGAAACTGCAGAAGATAAGCCAGGTACTGGTGGTTGATGATGAGAGTGAATCAAGAAGATATATTATGGATACGCTGCATCCGTTTGGGATTGATGTGCAGACAGCAGATTCCGGCAAAATGGCGGTTCATATGGCAGAACAGGCTGTGGAAGCCGGAAAAACAAAGACCTGGGATGTTGTAATTATAGACTGGAAGATGCCGGGAATGGATGGTGTTACTACAGCAGAAAAATTGCATCAGATGCTGGGAGAGAAAACAGTATTACTGCTTTTTGCCTATGATTGTAAGGAGATAGAAGAAGCAGCGGGTTATGCTGGAATTCAAAGTATTTTAAGCAAGCCGTTTTTTGTGACAAATTTTAAACGGTGTATCGAACAGGCAAGAAAAGAGCAGCAATTGCAGGGAAAAGGACAAGCAACAGAAAAAGAGAAAATGACATTAAAAGGAATGCGTTTTCTGATAGCAGATGATAATGATTTAAATGCAGAAATATTGGAAGAACTGTTAAAAATGGAAGGTGCAGACTGTGACCGGGCAGTAAATGGCAAGGAAGCAGTAGAAATGTTTGCAAGAGCGGAGGAAGGACGATATAATATTATTTTAATGGACATTAAGATGCCTGTTATGAATGGCTATGATGCAACGAAAGAAATCCGGAGACTTAAGAAGAAGGAAGCAGCGAAAATACCGATTTTTGCCATGACTGCCAATGCCTTTGCGGAAGATATCCGGACCTGTATGGAAGCAGGGATGGATGCACACATTGCCAAACCGGTGGATCTGGATTTATTAGAAGAAAACATCCGGATTTATATGCAGGCAAAAGCATAACAAAAGAAGAAGGGAACAGAAGAATGGGTATTTTTAAGAAACGTCTGACTGTAAATGAAGCAATCAATGCAGCGCATACTTCGGAAAATGCAATAATAATTGACTGCCGGGCAAAGGAAGATTACCAGAAAGGACATGTGGCAGGAACAAAGAATATTCCGCTGGACAAGATAACGGAAGACCGTATTTTGCGGAGATTCCCGGATAAGGAAAAATCTTTTTATATTATAGGAAGTTATAGCTGCCGGTCCGAAAAGGCGGTAAAAGCATTTAAGAAATTAGGCTATAAGAATGCCATTTTCGGCGGTTATATGGAGGAACACCACGGAATTCTGGTGAAGTAAGCTTAATGATTAAAATTGTATAAAGTCTATAAAGAATAAGAAAAATGCAGAAAATGTTTGTGAAAAAACAGGAAATTTCTGCATTTTTTTAATGTCAAAATATACAAATTTACGCAAGTGTACAAATTGCATAAAAAAATGGAATATTTACACGAAAAAACAGCAAATGGTCAGACCTATTTTCACAGGAAGAAAACGGTTGCGTTTGCATTTTTTTCTTGTTAGAATTTTAACGATTTAAAAATGCCTTAGAGCAGCAGAAGGAAGTGAGACAGATGGATGCTCTGGTAAATAGCCTGATGGAAGAATTGAACTGTGAAACGGTATTTACAATTCCGATATTCGGAGGCATTCCCATTTATGAATCCGTAGTAGTAACCTGGATTATCATGGCAGTAGTTATTGTGCTGTGCATACTCCTGACCAGGAACTTAAGTGTGGAACATCCGGGACGCAGACAGATTATTCTGGAAACGGCTGTAAACGGGTTGAATAACTTCTTCCGGGATACCATAGGTGAAAATGGAAAGCAGTATATTCCTTATCTTATGACGGTGGCAATCTATATTGGAATTGCCAACTTAATCGGTCTGCTGGGATTTAAACCACCGACCAAGGATATGAATGTTACCGCAGCATTGTCCCTGATGAGTATCATATTGATTGAGATGGCGGGTATCCGCAGGAAAGGAACGAAGGGCTGGCTTAAGAGTTTTGCAGAGCCGATGCCGGTAGTACTTCCAATCAATATTCTGGAGGTCTTTATCAAACCATTGTCGCTGTGTATGCGACTTTTTGGAAATGTATTAGGTTCATTTGTCATTATGGAATTGCTGAAAATGGTAGTACCGGCAATTCTGCCAGCAGTATTTAGCTGTTATTTTGACATTTTTGACGGATTGATTCAGGCATATGTATTCGTATTTCTGACCGCATTGTTCGTCAAAGAAGCAACCGAATAGGGAAGAAAAAACAAAAAGAGAAACAAAAAAGTAGAAAAGAAAAGGAGTGCATATTATGTCATCAACATTATTAGTAGCAATCGGAGCAGGTATCGCAGTATTAACAGGTATTGGAGCAGGACTTGGAATTGGAAAAGCAACATCATCTGCAGTAGATGCAATTGCAAGACAGCCGGAAGCAGAGAGCAAAATCAGCAAATCACTTCTTCTTGGATGTGCATTGGCAGAGGCAACTGCTATTTACGGATTCGTTATCGCATTGTTAATCATCCTCTTCTTAAAATAATAAAGAAAGATTATAGAAAGGCAGGTACGGGAAATGCTTAGCATTAATTTTTGGAATATCTTATGGACCGTTGTAAATCTGCTGGTATTATATGTAGTCTTTCGTAAATTCCTTTATCAGAGAGTCATGAATGTGATTGAGGCAAGAGAAGAAATGGTAAAGAAACAGTTCGACGATGCAAAGAAGAGCGAAGAAGATGCCAGAAAATTAAAGGCAGATTATGAAGAACGCTTATCGGATGCAAGAACGGAGGCAGACCAGATTATTATTGATGCCAGAGCAAGAGCAGAAGAAGAGCATGCACGCTCGGTAGAGAAGACCCGGGAAGAGACTGAGCATATGTTAGAAAAAGCCAAGGAAGATATTGCAAACGAGCAGGAAAAGGCACAGCAGGCAGCTCAGGCTGAGATTGCCAAACTGGCAGTCATCGCTGCACGGAAAATTATGAAAACAGGTGATGCTCATGACACAGGAAGCAGTAAATAACGCAAAGGTATTGTATCGGCTGGGTGCCACAAGACAGGAGGCAGATGAACTCCGGGAGCTTTATGAGCTTACACCGGAACTGCTTAAGGTTCTCACAAGTCCGGTGATTTCCATACATAAGAAGGATGCCGTGATAGAGAAAATTTATCAGGATGCCGGATTATCCAAGGTGCTTGTGAACTATACCAAGATGATGTGCAGACTGGGTTATATCGGAGAAATAGAGGATATCCTGGATGCATTTTATCTCTATTGGGACAGACAGAATCATATCCTGCGTGCAGAACTGACCTGTGCAGGCACACCACAGCCGGAAGAAGAAGCAGAGGCAAGAAGGATTCTTGCAGAGAAATATCCCGACTGTGAGATTGTTCTGACAGAAAAGGAAGATGAGAATCTCTTAGGCGGATACATCATTAAGGTTCATCATAAAGAATATGACAGAAGCTATGAAGGCCGCTTACGTCAGTTGGAAAGAAAATTAACAGGGAGGTGAAGCCTGTGGGCGCAATTAGTGCTGCAGACATAATCTCGATTATCCAGAGCGAGATAGAAGAATTTGACTGGGATGAATCCAGTCGTGAGACCGGTTCCGTAATCTGGGTTGGTGATGGAATTGCAACCATTTACGGAATTGACCATGCAATGTATGGTGAAATTGTTGTATTTGATAACGGTGTCAAAGGAATGGTACAGGATATCAGACAGAATGAAATCGGTGTTATTTTATTCGGCCGTGATACCGGAATCAAAGAAGGAACCAAAGTGGTTCGTACCAGGAAAAAAGCCGGAATCCCGGTAGGGGAAGGCTTTGTTGGAAGAATTATCAATGCATTAGGCGAGCCGATTGATGGAAAGGGCGAGATTAAGGAAGATGATTATCGTCCAATCGAAGAGGAAGCACCGGGCATTGTAGAACGTAAATCAGTAAATACACCAATGGAAACAGGAATCTTATCCATTGACTCCATGTTCCCAATCGGTAGAGGACAGCGTGAGTTAATTATCGGAGACCGTCAGACCGGAAAGACCTCCATTGCAACAGATACCATCATTAACCAGAAAGGCAAAGGTGTAATCTGTATCTATGTTGCCATCGGGCAGAAGGCGTCCAGTGTAGCAAAAATCGTATCTACACTGACCAGGCATGATGCAATGGATTATTCCATCGTGGTTTCTTCAACTGCAAGTGATCCTGCATCCATGCAGTACATCGCACCATATGCAGGAACTGCAATGGCAGAGTACTTTATGCATCAGGGAAAAGATGTGTTAATCGTATATGATGATTTATCCAAACATGCGGTAGCATATCGTGCAATCTCTCTGCTGTTAGAGCGTTCTCCGGGACGTGAAGCTTATCCTGGTGATGTATTCTACTTACATTCCAGATTGTTAGAGCGTTCCAGCCGTTTAAGTGATGAATTGGGCGGAGGTTCCATTACCGCACTGCCAATCATTGAGACACAGGCAGGAGACGTATCTGCATATATTCCGACCAACGTCATTTCCATTACAGACGGACAGATTTTCTTAGAGAGTAACCTTTTCTTCTCAGGTATGCGTCCGGCAGTCAATGTCGGTTTGTCTGTATCCCGTGTCGGTGGTGCAGCACAGACCAAGGCAATGAAGAAAGCATCCGGAAGTATCCGAATTGATCTGGCACAGTATCGTGAGATGGAAGTATTTACACAGTTCGCATCTGACCTTGATGATATGACCAAGGCACAGTTACAGCATGGAAAAGCACTGATGGAGCTTTTAAAACAGCCGCTTTGCAATCCGCTTTCCCTGCATGAGCAGGTAGAGACACTGTGTATGGCAAACCATGGTGTATTTGATAAAGTAGAAACAAAGAATGTAAAACAGTATCAGAATGAGATTCTTGAATACATGGATTTGAAGCATCCGGAAATCGGCAGGGAAATCGAAGAGACCAAAGTGCTTTCCGATGAACTGACCGATAAGATTATTGCGGCTGCAAAAGAATTCGAAGACAGTAGAAATCAATAGGAATGAGCAGGTGTTGTTATGGCAAATGCAAAGGAAATTCAGGATCGGATGAAGAGTATCAATGATACATTGAAGATTACCAATGCAATGTATATGATTTCTTCTTCGAAGCTGAAGAAATCAAAGAAAATGCTTTCGGACACAGAACCTTATTTCTTTACACTGCAGTCAGAAATGAGCAGAATCTTAAGACATCTTCCGGATATTGAAGATATTTATTTTAAGACAAATGAAGATAAGAAACCGGAAGAGCGCATGGTTGGTTATATTGTTATTACAGCAGATAAGGGACTGGCAGGTTCCTATAATCATAATGTATTAAAGCTTGCAGAGGAGCATTTGAAAGCACATAAAAATAACAAACTGTTTGTATTAGGTGAGTTAGGCCGTCACTATTTTGAACAGCGTGGAATTGAGATTGATAAGCAGTTCCACTATACCGTACAGAATCCGACACTAAACCGTGCAAGAAATATTGCAGAGGAACTTCTGGAGCTGTATCGGAAAGAAGAGTTAGATGAAGTCTATATCATCTATACCAGCATGGTCAATGCAATTCAGGAGGAGACACAGATCAGACAGCTGCTCCCACTGAAGAAAGCAAGTTTTAACGTGAAACTGCCTGCAGATATTCCGATGGAGGAACTGGCGTTGAAACCATCTCCGGAGGCAGTGATGGATCGAATTGTACCGGATTATGTAGTTGGTTTCATCTATGGAGCGTTAGTTGAGTCTTATTCCTGCGAGCAGAACGCAAGAATGATGGCAATGGAGGCAGCAACCAAAAGTGCCAAAGATATGCTCCATGAACTGGATATCTTATATAATCGTGCAAGACAGGCAGCAATTACCCAGGAAATAACCGAGGTCATTGCAGGAGCAAAAGCTCAGAAACGGAAAAAGAGGCAGTGATAAGGAGGCTTTTTCATGAAGACAGGAAAAATCATACAGGTGTTAGGCCCGGTAGTGGATGTCTCATTTGAAGACGAAGAATTGCCGGCAATCAAAGACGCCCTTGAAGTGAAAAACGGCGATAAGAAGTGCATCATGGAAGTGGCACAGCATATCGGAAATCATACGGTACGTTGTATTATGTTAGCTTCCAGCGAAGGACTTTGCCGTGATATGGAAGTAACCGCTACAGGAAGCGGAATTAAAACTCCGGTCGGAGAGCAGACATTGGGAAGACTGTTCAACGTATTAGGAGAAGCAATCGATGGTGGCGAACCATTGAAGGATGCACCGGAATGGGTCATCCATCGTGAACCGCCGGCATTTGAAGACCAGAACCCAGCAGAGGAAATCTTAGAGACCGGTATTAAAGTTATCGACCTTTTAGCACCATATGCAAAAGGTGGTAAGATTGGATTGTTCGGTGGAGCCGGAGTAGGTAAGACCGTATTGATTCAGGAGTTAATCAGTAACATCGCAACAGAGCATGGCGGATATTCTATTTTCACCGGTGTTGGAGAGCGTTCCCGTGAGGGTAATGACCTCTGGACAGAAATGAAAGAATCCGGTGTATTAGAGAAGACAGCCTTAGTGTTCGGTCAGATGAACGAGCCGCCTGGAGCACGTATGCGTGTGGCTGAGACCGGTCTTACCATGGCAGAATATTTCCGTGATGAGAAACACCAGAATGTGCTTCTTTTCATCGACAATATTTTCCGTTTCACACAGGCAGGTTCTGAGGTATCTGCATTGTTAGGACGTATGCCTTCCGCAGTAGGATATCAGCCGACACTGGCAACTGAAATGGGTGAATTGCAGGAGCGTATTGCATCTACAAAGAACGGTTCTGTTACATCCGTTCAGGCAGTCTATGTACCGGCAGACGATTTAACTGACCCGGCACCGGCTACTACTTTCGCACATCTGGATGCGACCACCGTACTTTCCAGAAAGATTGTAGAGCAGGGTATTTATCCGGCAGTAGATCCGCTGGAATCTACATCCCGTATCTTAGAGGCAGATATTGTTGGAGAAGAACATTATCAGGTAGCCCGGAAAGTACAGGAGATTCTGCAGAAATACAAAGAGTTACAGGATATCATCGCAATTCTTGGTATGGAAGAGCTGGCAGACGAGGATAAGTTACTGGTATATCGAGCAAGAAAGATTCAGAAGTTCTTATCACAGCCGTTCCATGTGGCAGAGAACTTTACCGGCGTAAAGGGTGTTTACGTTCCGTTATCTGAAACCATTCGTGGATTCAAGGCAATCATCGATGGTGATATGGATCAGTATCCGGAAAATGCATTTTTCAACGTAGGAACAGTAGAAGATGTCATCCGTAAAGCAGAAGAGATGGAACACCAGAATGCATAGCATATGCTGTGCAGGAATACGCCTGGTGACATCTTTCGAATAAAGAGGTGCAGATATGGCAGGAAATACATTTTATTTAAAAATAATTGCAGCGAACCGGGTATTCTATGCCGGCAGATGCCGTTCACTGATTGTTCCGGAATATGATGGACAGAAAGAGATTCTGGCACATCATGAGGATATGGTCATTGCCATAGATGAAGGTGAAATGCGTTTTCAGCCGGAAGGTACTGCAAATTGGGAATATGCAGTAGTTGGTATGGGCTTTGTGGAAATCGTCAACAACCGTGTGACACTTCTGGTAGAAACTGCAGAGCGTCCGGAAGAGATTGACGTTGCCCGTGCCAGAGAAGCAAAAGAGCGTGCCGAGGAGCAGATGCGGCAGAAGCAGAGCATCCAGGAATACTATCATTCCAGAGCATCCTTATCCCGTGCCCTGACCCGGCTGAAGGCAACCAGCAAGTACCAGTAAGCAATAGGAAACCCGCAGATTATCTGTTTGAAAACAGGTGGTCTGCGGGTTTCTTGAGCTGCCGGTGGCAGGTTCTATGGGTATCAAATATTTATGTAATATAAAAGTTATTTCATGAGTGCAGTAACGTCCTCTAAAGGAAGATTACAAAGTTCTGCTATTTCCTTCGCATCAAACTTTCCTGTTTTTAATAGACGAAGGGCGGTATCGGTAGAAGCCTGCTTTAATCCTTGCTCAATTCCCTGGGCAACACCCTGCTTTAATCCCTGTTCAACACCGGCGTCAAATTCGGCTTTTCTCAGTTTTTTCTCTTCTTCAACTTTATCATATTCAAAAATACTCATAGCAATTACCTCCGCCTGATTCTTCCTAAGAAAATCTGCCAGAATATTTTCCTGAATGCATTCGGTGACAGCCTTTTGCACGGCATCATCCAAAGGCATCTGTTCTGCAAAGGAACGAACCTTTGCAACATAAATGGAATATTCCTTTAATATCTGGCAATGGGACATTAACTCGGTGTTGTGTCCTGCGTTTACATTGAATGTAGTAACAATAAGTTCTAACGATGGATTGTCAGTTACATGATAAAAAGCATCTGACAAACGGCTGGTATAGCAGTCATCTATCGGTGTACTTCCATTATAAAATACAATAAAATGGGGATTTGGAATTTTTTGTAGTGCAGAAGAATACAGGGATTTCTTATCCACAAGCTTCTGGTATTCCACTGCGATGTAGAATAAATCCCGAAGCGGAATATTTGGATTCATTGTGGACTGATGCTCGTATAGATAGAGATTCATGTCCAGAATAAAAGCCAGATCGTTCTTCATTCCCATGTAAATGGCATTTTCCAGGGTTACAATTTCAAGGGCACCGGAATCCGTGTAATGACTGTTATTAATTGCATTGTAAAGGGATAATAGTGCTTCCTTATCCGAAAACAGCATCCGGAAAACAGTGTCCTTAAATTTGCGGTTCGCCACCGGTGTGCGTTTCGTTGTTTCATGTGCTTTTCCTGTCATAGGCAAGTCCTCCTTGTGTGTGGCAGGAGGATAAGCAGCAATAGAAAATAAATATCATATCCAGTGGCAAAAGATTACCTGCTATCGAATAATGGCAGGTATTTCCATACTGTATCGCTCCTGCTTTTTAGTTAAATAGTGAATCAAAAGCATAGATAGATACAGAAATGCGGGGTTCTATGCAGAACCGGATTTGAACTATAGAAAGTGCCATATAGATTGTATAATATATGCTTTTTCACATTTTAACATAGGAAGAGTGCAGGAGCAAGACAGAAAAATTATTCCGCTTCTATTTCCGCCTTGATTTCATCTTCGGTTGCCGCCATTGCCTGTAAAGTCATGGTAAGCAGTTTCTCTAAGTCCCAGCCAAGCTGTGCGGCACCACGTTCAATGACTTCACGGGAGCATCCGGCAGCAAAGCCTTTGCTCTTATATTTCTTCTTTAAGGATTTTAATTCCATATCTTTCGTGCTCTTGGATGGACGCATCAGTGCGGCGGCCCAGATAAGACCGGTTAATTCGTCTGCGGCAAATAAGACCTTTTCCATTTCGTGAACCGGTTCCACGTCAATGGTTGTGCCACATTCTACAGTAATGCCGTAGCCGTGGGAGCAGACCGCATGAATAATGTCATCCGAAACGCCGCCATCCTTTAACAATTCCGGAGCCTTAAGACAATGCTCGGCAGGATATAATTCGAAGTCGATATCGTGAAGCAGTCCCACGATACCCCAGTATTCAGCATCCTCACCATAGCCTAATTCATTGGCATACCATTTCATAACAGCTTCAACCGTAAGCGCATGCTGAATATGAAAAGGGTCTTTGTTATATTTTTTCAGTAATGCAAAAGCATCATTTCTTGCAATGTGTTCCATTTTTTCGACCTTCTTTCTTTTGGTAGTTCAGTAAAAATATACACCGGATAAAATAAATGTGCAAATCAAATTTGTGTGGAAAAAGGGCATTTTTTTGCATATAATAAGAGACATAAAATGAAGGGAAAGTGCAGATAAGGAAAGATGGAAAAAGGATTCTACGAAGCACATAAGATGAAAGAGTACCATGCCTTTAAAATTGTGCCGCATACATTATTTGATGTGGCAGTTCATATTCCGGAGGAAAGACAATCCGCATTGGGAAAAAGGTATTTTGGAAGATATCCGAAACACTGGCATCGCAGTCTGGAGCTTTTTTATGTTTCAAAGACAGGCTGTACCGTCTGGTGTAATGGAAAGACCAGCGTACTAAGAGATGATGACCTTGTGATTATCAACAGTGGAGAACCCCATGAAGTTTACGGTTTTGGTGAGGGCAAAAAGGCGGGCTGCTCCCTTATCATTTCCTATGAATTGCTGAAAGAAGCATTTCCGGAATTTGACAACTGGTACTTTGTGGTGGGAGAAAAGAATGAGGCATATCATAAGCTGACAGAGAAAATGATGGAAATGCTAAGGCTTTATAAAAGTGAGAACCCATGGAAGGCGTTGCAGTTAAGAAGCGTCATGTATGAAATTCTCTATATCTTAGTAAATGATTTTAAAGTGGATAAAGAGAGTATCATGGATGTGAAAACCCAGAAGTATGGGGAACGGTATAAACAGATATTGGAATATATCAAGAAAAATTATACGGAAGAGCTGACATTGAAAGATACGGCAGAATATTTTGGACTGTCCCAGGAGCATTTTTCCCGTTCTTTTAAAAATTATGTGGGACAGACCTTTACCGGATATGTGAAAAATCTGCGGGTAGATAAGGCAAGGGAACTGCTGGTGCAGACAGATTTAAATATCATCGATATTGCGGCAAATGTCGGGGAGCCGGATGCGAAAGCATTTATCCGGGATTTTAAAAGGGCATACTCTGTCACACCACATCAGTACCGGAAGATGGCAAAGAAACGGTAAAAGAATAGAACTGCTTTTTTGTACAAAAAGTGGTTCTATTTTTTGTACAATACTTACAAAAACAATAGAAAGCCATTTTTAAAACGCTAAAAATTGGAAAAAAACATGCTAATTTATGGAATGATGAAAAGAAAAATATCAAATATGATGAATTTATCAAAAAAAGAAAGCGAGGGCTTTATTATGGCGAATAAATATGACGGCTTAGCCAGAATAATTGTTCAAAATGTGGGGGGAAAAGGCAACATTAAATCATTGACACATTGTTTTACAAGACTTCGGTTTGTCTTGAAAGATGAGAGCAAGGCAAATGAAGAAATGTTAAAGAAAACAGATGGAATCGTAAATATCGTAAAGAGCGGCGGACAGTTTCAGGTTGTAATCGGAACACATGTGCCGGATGTTTATGAAGCAGTGATGGATGTAGCACATTTAAATGCACAGGTATCCGAGGATGGGAACCAGAAGACAAGTATCTTAGATGTATTCTCCGGAATCTTTCTTCCGGCAATCGGGCTCTTATGTGCCTGTGGTATCGTAAAAGGTTTACTGGTACTGTTTACCACATTAGGCGTACTGTCAACAGACAGCGGAACATATCAGATTCTGTATGCAATCGGTGACTGTATCTTTTATTTCTTCCCGGTAATCCTTGGATATACCGCAGCAAAGAAATTTAAATGCAGTGAGATTACAGGAATTGCACTTGGAACGATTCTGATTTATCCAAATATCATATCCCTGATGAGCGGAGATGCAATTACAACCGTTCTTCCGGGAACTATTTTTGAATCAGCAGTATATACGAAATTCCTTGGAATTCCGGTATTATTAAGCAATTATTCATCTACCGTTATTCCAATTATTTTATCCGTATGGTTTGCATCTAAAGTAGAAAAATTAGCAAAGAAAATTTCACCGGCAGTTGTAAAATCCTTCCTGGTTCCATTGATTACATTGCTGATAACAGCACCGTTAACCTTCCTTGTAATCGGACCACTGGCAACCTGGATTTCAAATATCCTTGCATGGCTTACCAACGCAATTTTCAATATCAGCCCGGCATTATTTGGTCTGTTTATTGGTGGCTTCTGGCAGGTATTCGTTATCTTTGGTGTACACAACGGATTATTCCCAATCGTGTTAAACAACCTTGCAACATTAGGTTATGATTACATTTTTGCAGCAACCTGTGCAGGATGCTTTACACAGATTGCAGTTCTTGCAGCAATTATTATGAAAACAAAAGATAAAAATCTTCGTACCACCTCTATTTCCGCACTGTTTTCCGGAATTTTCGGTATTACAGAGCCGGCAATTTATGGTGTGACATTACCATTGAAGAAACCATTTATCATCAGCTGTATTGCATCCGGAATCGCCGGAGCAGTGGCAGTCGTAGGTGGAACCCGTTACTTTAACATGGGAGGACAGGGAATCTTCTGCTTCACCTGTTACATTGACCCAAGCGGAAAGAGCGCAAGTCTGGTATGGAGTATTATCGCAGTTGTCGGAGCAATGATTTTATCCTTCGTTGCAACGATGCTTGTATACAAAGATAAGAAAGAAGATAACGAAGCAAAGAAAATTGAAGTAAAAGCAGCAGAGGGTGAAAAAATCGTAACAAGCCCTGCTACAGGAAAAGTAATTCCACTCAGTGAAGTAAAGGATGAAGCATTTGCATCTGAAGCACTTGGTAAAGGTGTAGCAATTGTTCCGGAAGAAGGATGTGTGGTAGCACCATTTGATGGAACCGTAACTATGGTATTTGATACCGGACATGCAGTAGGACTTACTTCCGAGGACGGCGTGGAAATGTTAATCCACATCGGACTGGATACCGTAAAACTAAACGGAAAATATTTTGAAAAATTAGTAACCAATAACGAAAAGGTAACCGCAGGACAGCCATTAATCAAATTTGATTTGGCTGCAATCAAAGAAGCCGGATATGATGTAACTACACCGGTTATCGTTACCAATATGGATGCATTTAAAGACATGAGAAAGGCAGCAGAGGGAGCAGTAAAGGCACAGGAGAATTTGCTGGTAATTGAGTAAGACCATGCGGTAAATGTATCGAAAAAGGAGAAAAGTCAATATGATAAGAATGAAAGAAAAACCATTCTATTTAAGTGAAGAAGATATTCAGTGGGTAGAGTCCACAAGAGATGCTATGACACTGGAAGAGAAAGCAGGACAGCTTTTCTGCCTTCATGGAAATACGAATGACCAGAAGGAACTGAAAGAAATTCTTACAACTTATCATCCGGGGGCGGTCATGTACCGCCCTTCTGCAAAAAAGGTGATTTATGATACCCACAAATTCCTGCAGGAGAACAGTAAAATTCCACTTCTTTTAGCAGCTAATTTAGAGTCCGGCGGAGACGGAATCGGAAATGAAGGAACCTTCTTTGGCAGAGAGATTCAGGTAGCAGCAACTGGAGACGTGAAGGAAGCTTATAATCTGGGCGATATATCCGGTGCAGAAGGAGCAGCAGTTGGTGTGAACTGGTCGTTTGCTCCGGTGGTTGACATTGATATGAATTTTGAAAATCCGATTACCAATGTCAGAACTTTTGGAAATGATAAGGACCGTGTAAAAGCAATGGCAGTGCAGTATATTGAAGCATGTCAGAGTCATGGCGTGGCAGCCGCTGCAAAACACTTCCCGGGAGATGGTGTTGACAGCAGAGACCAGCATCTGCTTACCACCATCAATGCACTCAGCACGAAAGAGTGGGATGCAACCTATGGTGAAGTTTACCATGCAGTCATTGCAAATGGCGTAAAGACCATTATGGCAGGACATATTGCACAGCCGGCTTATGAAAAAGAACTGAATCCGGAGCTGACCGATAAGGAAATCATGCCGGCATCATTATCGAAAGAACTGCTACAGGGATTGTTAAGAGGAAAGCTTGGTTTCAACGGAATGATTACTACAGATGCCACCAATATGGTAGGCTTTGGCTGTGCCGGAAGACGTAAGGAGCTGCTTCCGAAATCCATCAATGCAGGCTGTGACATGCTTTTATTTACGAAGAATCTGAAAGAGGATTACGAGACTGTTTTAGAGGCAGTTAAGAGAGGCATAATTTCAGAAGAACGTCTGAATGAGGCGGTTACTTATATTTTGGCAACAAAAGCATCTTTGAAGCTGCATGAAAAACAGAAATCGCATACTCTGATTCCGGACGAGTCTGCCCTTGATATTTTGCGTTGTAAGAAGCACATTGACATGGCATATCAGGTATCCGATAAAGCAATTACACTGGTAAAGGATGAGCAGAATCTTCTGCCACTTTCTAAGGATAAATATAAGAAGGTACTGACCATCGTATTAGGAGATGCCATCAGTGCCAGCGGAAAACCGGCAGTGGGAGACCTCTTTATTGAGAAAATGCGGGAAGCTGGCTATGATGTAGAGCGGTTTGAGGAAAAAGAACAGGGCGAATTACTGATGTCCGGTTCTACCGATGAATTAAGTGCAAAGTATGACCTTGTAATCTATTTTGCAAATATCAAGACAGCCAGCAACCAGACTACCGTAAGAATCAACTGGAGGCCACCAATCGGCTATGATGCACCATGGTTTGTCCATGAGATTCCGACCATGTTTATCTCCATTGCAAATCCGTATCATATGCAGGATGTGCCGATGATAGAGACCTTTATCAATGCATATACAGCCAATGAATTTAACGTTGAAATGCTGGTAAAGAAATTAAATGGCGAGTCATCCTTTAAGGGAAAGAGTCCGGTAGACCCGTTCTGCTATCAGCGACAGACAAGAACAATATAAAAGTACAGGGATAAGAGGAAAAAGATGAAAGCATTAATCTTTGATTTAGATGGCGTAATTGTTTTTACCGACCGGTTTCATTATCTGGCATGGAAAGAAATGGCAGACAGTATGGGAATTTATTTTGATGAAAACATTAACAACCGTCTGCGTGGTGTAAGCAGAAGGGAAAGCCTTGAAATTATACTGGAACGATATGAAGGAAAGGCACTTTCCGAAGAAGAAAAAGAGCATTTGATGGAAAGGAAGAATAACCGCTACCGGGAGCTTTTAGGAAGTATGAGCAAAAAGGATGTTTCGGATGAAGTAAGGGATACCCTGCGGGAACTTAGGAAAAGAGGTTATCGTCTTGCCATCGGTTCTTCCAGCAAGAATGCGAAATATATCCTGGAAAAGACAGGGCTTACAGAAATGTTTGATGCGATTTCCGATGGAACCAATATTTCCCATTCCAAACCGGATCCGGAGGTATTCTTAAAGGCAGCAGAATTCCTGCAGGAAGATCCGAAAAAGTGTTATGTGGTGGAGGATGCTTCTGCAGGAATCCAGGCAGCAAAAGCTGCAGGCATGACAGCCGTTGGCATTGGTGAAGCCGCAAAGGATGCAAGAACAGATTACAGCATCCAGACATTTTCAGATTTATTAAAACTATCATAACATAAGCCTGGCTGATTTCAGCCGGGCTTAAAGTGGTAGCACATCCGAAAGGAGCTGCCGGTGGCAGCTTCTGTAAAGAAAAACAGGAGGGAGAACATGACAGGATTAAGAAAGAATTTTTTATGGGGCGGAGCAACTGCCGCCAATCAGTGTGAAGGAGCTTATAACGAAGGTGGCAGAGGACTTGCCAATGTAGATATCTGTCCGGCAGGAAAAGACCGTTTCCGGGTGATGTCAGGACATGATGTAAAGTTTACACCGGATGCAGAGCATTTTTATCCGGCGATGGAAGCCATTGATTTTTATCATCACTATAAAGAAGATATTGCATTATTTGGTGAGATGGGATTTAAGACTTTCCGCCTGTCTGTTGCCTGGAGCAGGATTTTTCCAAAGGGAGATGAGGCAGAGCCAAACGAAGAAGGACTTAAGTTTTACGAAGATGTTTTCCATGAGTGTCATAAATATGGAATTGAGCCACTGGTGACGATTACACATTTTGACTGCCCGATTCATCTCATTGAAGCCTATGGCGGCTGGAAGAACCGGAAGTTAATTGATTTCTATAAAAATCTTGTTACCGTTCTTTTTACCCGTTATAAGGGTCTGGTAAAATACTGGATTACCTTTAATGAAATCAACATGATTTTACACCTTCCGTTTATGGGTGCGGGACTGACCTTTAAAGAGGGCGAGAACGAAACGGAAGCCAAATATCTGGCTGCCCACCATGAACTGGTGGCGTCCGCAGAGGCAACAAAGATTGGACATGAAATTGACCCGGAAAATCAGATTGGCTGTATGTTGGCAGCAGGACAGACCTATCCTTATTCCTGCAATCCAAAGGATGTATGGAAGGCGCAGCAGGCAGATCGGGAAAATTATTTCTTTATTGATGTGCAGGCGCGGGGAGAATATCCGGCTTATGCGAAGAAATTTTTTGAGCGGGAAAAAATCACACTGGATATTACAGAAGAAGATAAAAAGGTCTTAAAGGAAAATACCGTAGATTTTATTTCGTTTTCCTATTATGCCTCCAGATGCGCCAGTGCAGATGAAAAAATCGATACCACCGATGGCAATGTATTTGCGTCTGTGAAGAACCCGTATCTTAAGGCAAGTGACTGGGGCTGGCAGATTGATCCGCTGGGACTTCGTATTACCATGAACACACTCTATGAACGTTACCAGAAGCCACTATTTATCGTAGAAAACGGACTTGGCGCAGCAGATAAACCGGATGAAAATGGTTATGTGGAGGATGATTACCGGATAGAATATCTCAGAGAACATATCAAGGCAATGATAGCTGCAGTGGAAGAGGATGGCGTAGACTTATTGGGCTATACCACATGGGGCTGCATTGACCTGGTAAGTGCGTCCACCGGAGAAATGAAGAAACGATATGGTTTTATTTATGTAGATAAAGATAATGAAGGAAAAGGAACTTTAAAGCGGACGAAAAAGAAATCCTTTTACTGGTACAAGAAAGTAATCGAAAGCAACGGAGAAATTCTAAGATAAACGGCTGTTATTATCTTAAAAAATATTGCATATTTACGAAAAAATAGGAAAAAAAGTAAAAAAACCCCCTTGTTCTATCGGAAAACCTGTTTTATAATAGAGGGAAAAATGAACAGGCAATACGGAGGAAGAAGTAGAAATGAGCAAGAAACTGATTATCGTAACATCGCCGCCAGCTTGCGGGAAAACATATATTTCAAAAGAACTGGCAAAGAGATTAAATCATATTGTATATCTGGATAAGGATACTTTAATTACATTATCCAAACAGATTTTTGTAGTGGCTGGACAGCCATATAATAGAAGCAGTGATTTCTTTGAGAAGAACATTCGTGATTACGAATATGAATGTGTCGTAAATCTGGCACTGGAGGCATTGGAGTATGAGGATTTGGTTCTTATCAATGCACCATTTACAAGAGAAATCCGTGACATGGAATATATCAAAGGACTGAAGGCCCAGCTGGCAAAGAAAGATGCTACATTAGTAACTATCTGGGTACAGACAGATCCGGAAATCGTTCACGAGAGAATGATTACCAGAGCATCTGACCGTGATGACTGGAAGTTAGAGCACTGGGATGAATATATTGCATCCTGTAACTTTGAGATTCCGGAAGATCTGCATGATCCGAATGTAAAAGATGATTTACTGATTTTCAATAACAATAATGATGAAGAGTTTGAAAAGTCCATGAAAGAGATTACTGGAATCTTAAATGAGACTATCAATCAGGACTAATTACATAGTTTAAAAGTGAAACCCCGGGCAAAATGCTTCTTATGGGAAGAGGAGCATTTTGCCCGGAAATTTTTTACTTTACAGGAAATTGCTTTCCTGCAAAGTAAAAAACGCTCCGCGAGGATGCGCTAAGGCACATTCTTTTTTGTAACAGAATGTGGAGAACTTTTTGGATTTGTGCTATGATGTGCATATGTGGAGCATATATGGAATGGATATCCGGCTGTTAAAAGAGCATCCGGAATATAAAGAACAAATAAAATTGCTTCCCACACGTTGGGAGAAGGTAAATAAAATAAAAAAAGAAGAGGACAGACTGCGGAGTCTTGCGGCAGGCATCCTGCTTTCCTATGGGTTACGGGAAAATGGCATAGATTTAGATGCCTGTCAGCTTACAACGGGAACCCATGGTAAGCCGCAGGTGGCAGGCTGTGAGGGACTGCATTTTAATCTGTCTCACACGGGAAACTATGCAGTGGCGGTATTTTCAGATGCACCGGTTGGAATTGACATCGAGCACCGGAGAGCATTAAAGCAGACGCTTTTGGACAAGTGCTGCACAAAGGACGAGCAGGCATGGATACAGAGCCAGCCGGATAAAGAAATGGCATTTGTACGCCTCTGGACAGCCAAGGAAAGCTATGTAAAATGGAGTGGCGAAGGAATTACCTTTCCCTTAAAGAACATCGCAGTTCACCGGAGGGAAAATGGCATCGCATCTTATCTGAAGAAAGATGGCATAGCACTTTACCGGGAAGGCATCCTGCAGCCGGTAAGCTTCAGAGAGTATCAGGAGATACCGGATTACCACATCTGCATGTGCACGGAGTCTGGGAAAGAAAATGCGGCAGAAATTATATGGCTACAAGAGGACAGCTTCTCGTGAGCAATGTCAGCGCATGATTCACATTTGCTGTCTGCTAATTATGTGGCGGGGAAAGTGACAGAAAGGCAGAAGAAGGATGAAAAAATATAACACTGTTATCTTTGACTTGGATGGAACCTTATTAAACACATTAAAGGATTTGACTGATGCAACCAATGATGCATTGGAAAAATATGGACAGCCACAGCACAGTATAGAGGATGTTCGGAAATTTGTCGGAAATGGCATCCGCAAGCTGATTGAGCGTGCGTTAGAGGGCGGAGAGGAAAATCCGGAATTTGAGCATGTATTTGCAGCTTTTAAAGAATATTATGGTGAGCATTGTAATGATACCACCTGTCTTTATCCAGGGGTGGAAGAACTGATTACTTCCTTAAAGGGGCAGGGCTATCGTCTTGCGATTGTTTCAAATAAAGCGGATTTTGCAGTAAAGGAATTACAGCAGATTTATTTTAAGGGAAAGATTGAAGTTGCCATTGGTGAAAAAGAAGGCATTCGTAAGAAACCGGCACCTGACACTGTTATGCAGGCGTTAAAGGAGCTTGGAAGCAGCAGTGAAGAAGCGGTCTATGTAGGCGATTCTGATGTGGACATTGCAACAGCAGCAAATTCCGGTATGCCATGTATCAGTGTGACCTGGGGATTCCGGGATGTTCCATTTTTAAAGGAGCATGGAGCAACACATCTGGCAGCTAGTGCTGAAGAATTGTATGCAATTTTAGATGAATTCAATGCGTAAAAAGGAGAATGGTAAATGGAAATTATCCGACAGATGCAGGAGCGGGAGGACTTGACCGAACGGGAAAGAAATATTCGTGATTATCTGATGGAGCATCCGGAGGCTGTCATTTCCATGACAGCAAAGCAGTTAGGGGAAGTTTCTTATAGCAGTACTGCTGCCGTAAGCCGCTTTTGCAGGAAAATCGGCTGTCAGGATTATGGAGAATTCCGGCTGCGTTTCCTAAGTGAATTGCAGAGTACGGAGGGTGGACAGGAGACGTCTACAGAGCATTTTGTAATACAGCAGCAGGAAAATGTCATGACCATTATGAATAAGATTGCGGACATTGACACCCTTGCCGTTGAAAAGACAAAGCGTCTTCTTACCATAGACCAGATGGCGCGGGTTGGAAAAATGGTTCATGAAGCGAAATATATTGATTTCTATGCTTTTGATATGAACATTCATCTGGCACGCTACGGCTGCAGCCAGTTCTTCCATTGCGATAAGGTGGCAAATACTTATGCGGAAGATAATATACAAAGGATGATGGCATTACAGAATAATGAAAATCATCTGTCCATCATGATTAGTCATACCGGAAATAATAAGAAGCTGGTGGAACTGGTAAGGGATTTACATCGGGCGAAAGCAAAAACTATTCTGATTACATCCCAGGGCAAAAGCAGGATGAAAGCATATGCGGATGAGGTTCTGCTGACACCAAGAACACTGACAGAGTGTGGAAGTATCCGGATGGAAGGACTGTGGACAGTGGCATTTTCCGCAGCAACAAAATACCTTCTGGATGTTATGTTTGCAATGGAATTTTCTGCCGGTTATGATGAAAATATAAAACTGAGCAAGCAATATTATGAGATTGGTGCAAAGAACCTGTGTTATGCAGAAAAATCGTAGCAATAAAATGAAACAAAATTTCAAGATTTCATTCATAAGAGCCGATTCTTTTGAAACAATCATTCAAAATCCGTCACACTTGTTGCAGAGAGCAGAAAACGTGCTATTCTTGGGCTGTAAGGAAGACATCGCCATATGTCCCTTGCATTTATAGCATGTTGGAGTCCGGAAAATAAATTCCGGGCTCCGTTCAAAAAAAGGAGAGACAGAAATGAAGATAAAAAAGAAAATGAAAAAGATGTTAGAAGCAAATCTGATGAATGTAATACTTGCAACAGAGCAACAGGGATTAAGGAAACTGATGATTCATTTCTTAGAGACTTTGTAACTACAATTTTATGACTGTAAATAATGTAACTGCAATATTACATTTATAAAATGGAGATATTATCAGGAGGGAGACGTATATGAGCATAACAGTAAATCTTTATTACACCGGTGAAAATGGAAATGCATTAAAATTTGCTCAGGAGATGGAAAACAGCGGAACAGCAGATGCAATCCGCCGGGAAGAGGGCAATTTAAGATATGAATATTTTCAGCCGCTGCAGGATAAGGAAACAGTACTTCTGATAGACAGCTGGGAGAGCCAGCAGGCACTGGATGTGCACCATGCTTCTCCGATGATGCAGACCATTGCAGCATTGCGGGATAAATACGATCTTCATATGAGGGTAGAACGTTATGTGTCGGATGATGAAACCACGCAGGATGATAAATTCATTCGAAAATAGAGTCTGAATCATAAAATAAAATTAAAATTTGCCCTTGACAAGTAAAAACTCCGGTGCTATTATGTTCACAACTTAAAGAAAGAAGCTTTATCACTTTCCTTCTCAACAAAGTGATGGGGTATTCTTTCTTTTTTATTTCTTTTATACTAGTATGGAACAGAATAATATGATTATTGATGGCAAAGGCGCTGTCTCCGAATAGGAGCGGCGCGTTTTTTACTTTACAGGAAATTGCTTTCCTGTAAAGTAAAAAACGCTCTGCGAGGATGCGCACTGCGGCGTATAAGGTAGATGTCGCAAGCGACCGCCGCAGGC
>ERZ1034998.100-NODE-100-length-56007-cov-5.791982_pt1 | contig 56007 bp, 44 predicted proteins | sample MGYA00520621_ERZ1034998 | MGnify/ENA primary metagenome ERZ1034998 (study PRJEB33766, sample SAMN09781748) | gut metagenome | biome: gut microbiome | host: Homo sapiens | place: Madagascar | study: EMG produced TPA metagenomics assembly of the PRJNA485056 data set... | reverse complement strand
ACATAAAGTATAATAAGCACCCATGTTCCCGCGAGAACGGACAATAAAACCACCGATGGCACCGGCAATGCGCCAAGATTACGGCGCTCACCAGCCGTATCCGCGCTTTCGATCTGATCCAGCCGGTACAGTGCAGACGTCTCCTCGTAGAGGTTCTCCATAAATGCCTCATCGACCGTCTGCTTTCTGCGCACGGACTTAACCGTAGTCTCGATCAGCTGTCCCGCAGCGTCACGAAGCGATGCCGAACCGTTGAATACCGGTGTTGTAAATGTATTCTCTGTGTTGTCGAGCAGAAGCTTGGAAGCGCTGATCTTAACCGGATAATAGGTCTGATTGTCCTCCCCGCTTCTGGAAAGATAGTCCTGATATTCTGCGGACTCCTGTGCCTTGGAGGTGACCGGAACATACCCTTCCGTCTCGGCGTATGCAATCTGCACATCATTGGTAAGCAGATACTGGACGAACAGCCATGATGCCATAACCTCCTGTGGATTGCTTTTGTTAAAAATACATACGGATGGTCCCTGTGAGATCATCTGCGGATTGTCCGGATCAAACTGTGGGATTGTCATTACTTCCGTTTCAAAGTCCACCAGCTTATCCGCACTGATGTCAGAGAGCGGTGCATCCGTTCCCATCCATGTAGCTCCCGCCGTGGAATCAATCGCGAAAATACACTGACCGGCATTTAAGAAGTTCGCCGGGTAACTGGAAATCTTAAACGTCGAAAACGCCCCGGTTGCACTATGTTCTGCGATGGAATACAAAAGCTCCCTGGTCGTGTCATTAAACAAAAGAATATCCCCCGCATCGGTCGAATATCCCGCATCAAGCTGCCGGAGCATCTGAATCATCATATTGTCCGTGGACTTGTAGATAAACGGGATCAGAACCTTCTGTCCATTGACCAGATAATTGCCGTCAGCATCCTGCGCCATCGCCGCCTCGGACACTTCCCAGATAAAGTCCCACGTCAAAGTCTTTGGAAGCGTGTAACCAAGCCTTTCCACATAAGTTTTGTTGACATAGCACGCTTCTGTGGAACGCATATAGGGAACCGCATAGTAATGTCCCGCAAAGGAGCACTCCTCCAAGAACTGCGGAATGATCTCCACCTCCGCCGGTGAGTCAAAGCGAACCTCACTGCCGCCCAAGCCATACTTTGGATCATCAAACAGGTTCTCGAGCGGAACCACAAGCTCATCGCCCGTCAGGTAGGTTGCGATATGATCCGGGTAGGTAATGCAGACATTCGGTGTCGTGTTCGTTGCAATGTTGGTAATGACATCGTTGTAGATCTTGCCATAGTCTGTATACAACCGTAGATTGACCGTAATATTCGGGTACAGCTCCTCGAAGGATTTTATTGCATTCTCATAGATTGCGGTCTGCGTCTTGTTGGTATCGTTTTTTGCCCAGAACGTGATCTCATACGTCTTTGAAGTGTCAAATTCTTCCGGCATCTCAAATCCGCTGCGCTCCTTCGCCCCGTGGCACGCCGTAAGGCTTATCGCACTCCCAAGCAGGAGTAAAACGCCCATGCCAAGCACAAACAGCTTTTTCATGCGTATTTTCATCCTTTGGTTCCTCCTCTCGAAACACCTTCCATGACTTTGTTGCGGAAGATCAAAAAGAGCACGATAAGAGGCACGGAGATCACAACGACCGCCGCCATCATTGCCGGGATATTCTCACGCCCGAAGCCGTTCTCCCGGATCTCCTGTATTCCGTTTGACACGAGAAAATAATTTGGATCGTCCGTGATCAGTCTCGGCCACACATAGGAATTCCAGCACTCGATGACCTTTAAGATCGTAATGGTGATCAGCGTTGGCTTTGAGATTGGTATCATCACCTTGAGCAGATATTTAAAATCGGATGTGCCGTCCACCTTCGCGGCGTAATACAGGCTGTCCGGGATCTGTTCAAAGTTCTCCTTGAGCAGATAAATATAAAAGACCGATGTTACCGACGGCAGGATCAGTCCCGGAAATGTATTGCGCAGATTCCAGTTCGTGATTGTTACAAAGTTCGTAATGATGACAAGCTCGTTCGGGATCATCATAAGCGCAAGGAATAAAATAAACGCAATGTTCTTCCCCTTAAACTCCAGTCTTGCAAATGCAAAGGCCGCAAGCGTGATGACCACCAGCATGATTGCCGTTGTCACCACCGTAAAAATGATGGTATTTAAAAAGTACCTTGCCAGCGGCACAGCAGAAAACGCATCCGCATAGTTCTGCAGAGTCGGCGATAGCGTAAAGAACTTCGGGATATACTCGGAGTTGTAGGCACTGTAGCTCTTTAATGAGGTAAGCACCATCCAGTAAAATGGAAAAAGCACAAGGATTGCCCACAGAATCAGGAAAAAGTAGGTGATCGTCTTTGCAATCTTATTTTTGGTCTTTGCCTTTTTTTCGATTCGGATGTAATCAACGGAATTGTTCATTTTGCCACCTTCTCTCAATCATGTACAGTTTTTTTGCTGATCAACAGGTTAATACAGGTGATGGTAAGCACGATTGCAAACAAAAGGATCGCTGCTGCGGACGCATAGGACGGATATCCGCCGCTGTTTCCGTACAGCATATCGTAGATATATCCAACGATCGTATTCATCTCCGCCGCATTTAGGTTCGTCCCAAACAGTGCAACCGCATCGCTGTACGCCTTAAATGCACCTATAAATCCGGTGATGACCAGATAAAAGATCATCGGTGAGATCATCGGTAATGTAATGCGGTAAAAGATGCGGAATTTCGATGTTCCGTCCACCCGCGCCGCGTTGTAGTAGTCCTGGTTTACCGAGGCGAGCGCGCTCGTAAGGATCAGGATCTTAAACGGCATGACAACCCATATCGTGTAAAAGCACAGCACGAACATCTTTGCCCAGTACGGTCCCTCGATAAAATCCACCGAGCTGCCACCGAACAGATGGATGAGCAGATTGACAAGTCCGTCGGAATACGCCGTCTTTTTGAACAGGATCATAAATACCAGACCGACCGCGAGCGTGTTCGTCACATACGGAAGGAAATAGACCGTCTGTAAGAACTTGCGCAGCGGCTTGATCGAGTTAAGCCCGACCGATATCAAAAGTGCAATTCCCGTGGATAGCGGAACCGTGATAATAACAAGGATAAACGTGTTTTTCAGTGCCTGCAGGAAAAACGGATCATGCAGCACATAAGAATAGTTGTACCATCCGCTTCCAAAATAGGTCTGCGATGCAAAATTGTAGCCCTCCTCAAACGAATACACAAACACATCGATCAGAGGATACACCATAAAAAATCCCAAAAACAGGATGGCAGGCAGCAGATACAGCCAGCCCTTTAAGCCATTATTCTTCCAAAATTTTTTCATATCTTCTATGCCTCGAATAGGATTCTTTCTTCCGTTCGCTTGTCAAAAAGGAACACCTTGTTCTGCAACAGCGCAAAATGCACCGTATCCCCGCCGACATCGATATGCCGGTCAGTGCTGACGATTGACCGGATAGCCGCATTCTGGCAGGCATCGTGGTGTGATACAACGCTGATATCGCGCCCCATGACCTCCACGCCGCTCAGCCGGCAGCTAAGTGGTCCATCCTCCCTGAGAGCGAATCCCTCCGGGCGTATTCCGATATATACGTCCTGATTTTTGACCCCCTTAACGGCAAGAACATCCTCCCCACCGATAAAGAGCCTCCCGTCCTTCACGTTTCCCTCAAACACGTTGATCGGAGGTGTTCCAAGGAATTTGGCAACAAACAGGTTCTTCGGATCATCATACACATCCTGCGGTCTGCCGATCTGGTGGACAACACCGTCTTTCATTACCACGATCATGTCCGATATGCTCATCGCTTCCTCCTGATCGTGTGTGACAAAAATGGTCGTGATCTGTGTCTCCTTCTGGATTCTTCGGATCTCTTCCCTCGTCTGGAGGCGGAGTCTTGCATCCAGATTGGAAAGCGGCTCATCCAAAAGCAGCACACGAGGTCTTTTTACCAGCGCTCTTGCGATAGCGACACGCTGCTGCTGTCCACCGGAAAGCTCTCCCGGCTTGCGGTCAAGCAGATTGTCGATCTGCACGAGCCTTGCCGCCTCCATCGTCTTTTCAAGCATCTGCTCCTTGGTCAGCTTGTCCTTTCCCTTAAAATTCTGCAGCGGGAACATAATATTCTGCCGTACCGTCAGATGCGGATACAATGCGTAATTCTGAAAGACAAGTCCGATTCCGCGGTTCTCCGGCGGCAGATCCGTCACATCGTCTTTCCCAAATAATATTTTGCCGCTTGTCGGCTGTAATAGTCCGCTGATCAGATTGAGTGTCGTGCTCTTTCCACAGCCGGAAGGTCCTAAAAGTCCGATCAGCTTGCCGTCCGGGATCACGAAATCAAAATTGTTTACCGCGATTACATCCTGCGGGTTCTTTTTGTCCCTTCCGGGAAATTTCTTCGTCAAATGCTGTAATACAACTTCCATTGTATCCCCCTTTTTCTCTGTTCATAGCCATAATGTACCTGCTAATTATATTCCAAGTCCGAGCAGCATGCAAATACCAGCAAGCAGCAGAAGATGCACCGGGTAAAACGCATAAAAGAAATACTTGCTCTGCTTTCCTCTTGTTCCATTGTAATATGCGATCACAAAAACATCTGCCAGCGCAACGATCTCAAGCTCGGATGACAGGCGTGCCAGCAGTATCACCGCGGCAAGCACTGCTGTTTTCGGATGCCTTCGCAGCAGATAGATCACAACGATTGCAATGATGCCCGCCGCACCGTAATCGCTTTTAAAAACTTCCTCCGCAGCCGCCATTCCGGCAAAAATCATAAACATGCTTAGTATCCCGCGAAGGAAAAGCCTTCCGAACCGCAGATTGCCGCTGGCATCCACGCAGCAGATCTTCTCGCTGCACCAGCAAAGCCCTGCGATCACGACAAGCCCGATAAACAAAGTAAAAAATACATTGTTGTAGCTTAAGTCCCACACGCTCTCGCGGATTGCCAGATCAAACGGGATCTCCGAAATAAGTGCAAACACAAAAAGCCTTGCCACATATTTCGGTACGCTTCTCGTATGCAAAAAGCCCTCCACGAGCAAAAAACAGTAGATTGGGAATGCCAGCCGTCCGATTCCGCGCATCACCATATAGAGCTGGTGGAGTCCATCCCAGTGTGCATTCACATATATTGCCGCAGATGCTCCAAGACTCCCGCCAAAAAGGATCCGTTCCAGCACCGTCGCCCCAAGATGGTCGATAAACATGCTGATGACCGCGATCATCTTAAGTGTAAATCCGGATATTCCGTGTTGGTTATTTTCGATATTCATCCCCATATCCTTTACCTGATAATATCCTGATACATCTGTGGGCGTCTATCCCGGAAAAGTCCCCAATTCAGACGGTTGGAGGCGATCTCATCCAGATCAAATTCCACGACAAGCACCTCCTCATGATCTCTGGAGGCCTCTGCCTGCATTGCTCCTGTCTCATCGGTAATGAACGATGATCCAAAAAACTGTAACGCAGATTCCTGCATATTATTCTCCCTGCTTGGTACAACCTTTTCGATTCCGATGCGGTTTGCCGCCACGACCGGCATCAGGTTGCAGGCAGCGTGTCCCTGCATTACCCGCTGCCAGTGTGGCATGCTGTCACATTCTAAAATCGGCTCACTGCCGATTGCGGTCGGATAAAGTAAAAGCTCTGCCCCTTTTACCGCCATTGCACGCGCTGTTTCCGGGAACCACTGATCCCAGCAGATACCCACTCCAATACAGCCATACGCTGTGTTCCAGACGCGAAATCCCGTGTTTCCCGGAGTAAAATAGAACTTTTCCTGGTAGAAATGGTCATCCGGAATATGGGTTTTCCGGTAAACACCAAGTACACTGCCATCCGCGTCAATCATGGCAACGCTATTATACAGGACATTCACATCCCTTTCATAGAAGCTGACCGGAAGTACAATATGAAGCTCCTTTGCCAATTTCTTCATATATATTACCGCATCATTTTCTTCCACGCTCTTTGCATATTCATAATATTCATATCGCCTCTCCTGGCAAAAATATGGACGTTCAAACAGCTCCGGAAGCAATACCACATTTGCCCCCATTTCCGCAGCCTGACGCACCATCCGTTCTGCCTGGGCAATGTTACCTTCAACCGAATCGGTACACCTCATCTGAATTGCTGCAACGGATACTTTTCTCATCTGATTCTCCTTATCTTCTATCACAATGGGATCTGCTGCGTGATACAGTGGATATTTCCGCCCCCGACTATAATCGGGCGTGCAAATACCGGACATATCACCCTGTCCGGAAATAATTCCTTAAGGGTATCGACCGCAATTTCATCCATTGCATCCCCAAACTGTGGAACGATCACACTGCCATTTGCAATGTAAAAATTGACATAGCTTGCTGCCAGCCGCTCCCCTGCCTCTCTTTGATCTTCACCCTCTGCAAATACAAAGCCGTCCAATTCCTCCGCGGTAATACAGACCGGCACTTCCGGAATTGGGAGCTTATGCACAACAAACGGTCTTCCTTTTGCATCTGTTTCCGTCTCAAGAATCTGAAGTGCTGCCCTGCTGTATTCCCACTGAGGATCATCCTTGTTATCTGTCCATGCCAGCACGACCTCTCCCGGACGTACAAATGCACATATATTGTCAATATGCTCATTCGTCTCATCCTTCCAGATTCCATGCGGAAGCCAGACGATTTTTTCAACTCCCAGATAGGCTCTTAGCTGCTCCTCGATCTGTGCTCTGCCAAGCATTGGATTGCGTCCCTGACTTAAAAGGCATGCCTCCGTCACAAGGAGAGTTCCCTCCCCGTCCGTATGGATCGCGCCACCTTCAAGTACAAAATGCTTCGCATCGTAATAGTCAAATTGCAGTGCATCGCAGATCTTTGATGCTGCGGCATCATCCTGATCCCAATCCGCATAAAGTCCATCATAGCTGCCACCCCACGCATTAAAAGACCAGTCAATGCCGCGCAGCGCATTTCCTTTTACGAACGTCGGTCCGACATCCCTTGCCCACGCATCATCTGTTTGGATGGGCAGGACAGAGATATTTTTCTCCGATGCGAAATGCGCTTCTACCGTCTCAACGTCCGAGGGTGCCGCCAGCATCCAGACATGCTCACTTTCCGCGATCGCGCAGGCGATCCTTGTAAATGCTTCCTGCGCCTCCTTTGCCCCATACGGCCAAGATCCCGGTCTTACGGGCCAGATCATAAGGCATCCCCTATGCGGTTCAAATTCTCCCGGCATACGATATCCGTCATCTGCCGGTACTGTCTGTGTTAGTTTCATGAAAGTCTTTCCTTAAAATCCTTATAATCAAATGCTTTGACGAGGACACATTCCCCATCCGCTTTCCGGGCATAGATGGATGGAAGCCCGATTCCGTTAAAGGTGTTGTTTTTTACCATAGAGTAAATCGCCATATCCAGAAAATACAGACGCTCCCCCACCTGAACCGGTCTGTCAAAGGAATAATCCCCTATTATGTCCCCTGCCAGGCAGGTGTAAGAAGAAAGCCGGTAATCATATCGCTTTTCCCCTTTTTCTCCCGCGTCCTGCAGCGGAGGCCGGTATGGCATTTCAAGTACATCCGGCATGTGGCATGCTGCAGAAGCATCCAGTATCAGCGTTTTGATCCCGTTATCCACGATATCAAGAACCTCCGTCACCAGATATCCCGCATTCAGTGCAACTGCCTCTCCCGGTTCCAGGTATACCTCTACATCATATTTTTTACGGATATACCGTATCAATTCAACCAGACGGTCTACATCGTAATCGCTTTTTGTAATGTGATGCCCGCCTCCAAGATTGATCCACTTAAGTGTTCCAAAATATTTGGAAAAATTGCGTTCAACTACTTCAAAGGTTGCCACAAGGTCATCTGAATTCTGCTCACATAGTGTATGTATGTGAAATCCATCTACCTGCGCAAGCACATCCGGGTGTTCTTCAATTGCACGCCTGAGATTTGCGTGTGTAACCCCAAGTCTCGATCCCGGCGCACATGGATCATAAATGGCGTGCTCTTTCTGCGTAGAATACTCCGGATTGATCCGAAGTCCCACGCTGCACCTGCCAAGACAGCGCGGACCATACTTTTTCAGCTGTGAAACAGAGTTAAATACAATATGGTCACAGATATCTGCCAGCTCATCCATTTCATTCTCCCGGAAAGCCGGGGCAAATACATGGTTTTCCTTTCCCATCTCCTCTTTGCCAAGGCGTGCTTCATAGAGCCCGCTTGCGGTCGTTCCACAAAGATATTTTCCGATCAGCGGATACTCATAAAACATGGAAAATGCCTTTTGGGCGAGGAGAATTTTGCAGCCGCTTTCTTTCTGTACGCGGTCAAGAATTTTTAAGTTATCTGTCAGTCTTGTCTCATCGACCACATACGCCGGAGTTGGTATCTGCTCAATCTTCATGCAGCCATCCTTTCACAATCAGTCAACTAATACCGGGTTCTCAACTACCTTCCACGGAAGTCCCCATTTATTCAATGCATCCATATATGGATCCGGATCGAATTCGTCTGTTGTAAATACGCCCGGCTTCTTCCATTGTCCATTAACCACCAGCATTGCTCCGATCATCGCCGGAACTCCCGTTGTGTAGGAGATTGCCTGCGACTCTACCTCCTTATAGCACTCCTGGTGATCGCATACATTGTAAATATAAACAGATCTTTCTTTTCCATCCTTGATACCGGTAAAAATACATCCGATATTTGTTTTTCCAACCGTTCTTGGTCCAAGGGATGCCGGATCCGGAAGGAGCGCCTTTAAGAACTGTATCGGTACAATCTGTCTGCCCTCGTAATCAATCGGAGTGGTGGAAAGCATTCCGACATTCTCCAGGCACTTCATATGGGTAAGATAGCTCTGTCCAAACGTCATAAAGAAACGGATTCTTTTAACCTCCGGCATATTGCGTCCCAGTGCCTCAATTTCCTCATGATGAAGCAGATACATATCCTTCTTTCCAACTCCCTCGAACTCGTATTCCCGCTTTATGCTCATTGCCGGAATTTCTACCCATTTTCCATTTTCAAGGTAAGAGCCCGGTGCAGAAACCTCCCTCAAATTGATCTCCGGATTAAAATTCGTTGCGAACGGATAACCATGATCACCACCATTGCAATCTAAGATATCAATGGTATGTATCTCGTCAAAGTAATGCTTCTTTGCGTACGCAGCAAAAACACTGGTTACGCCCGGATCAAATCCGGTGCCGAGGAGCGCTGTAAGTCCTGCCTTCTCATATTTATCCTGATATGCCCACTGCCAGGAATAATCAAAATATGCTGAAAATCCCAGCCGTTTACAGCGTTCCTCATACACAGCCCGCCATGCCGGATCGTTGGTGTCCTCCGCCTCATAGTTCGCAGTGTCTATGTAATCAACTCCTGCGGCAAGACATGCATCCATGATCGTAAGGTCCTGATACGGAAGCGCCACGTTAAGTACGGCATCCGGTGCATACTCCCGGATCAATGCCGTAAGCGCCTCCGTGTCATCTGCATCAATCTGTGCCGTTGTAATCTTTGTCTTCGTAACCGGCTGCAGCTTTTCCTTCAAAGCATCGCATTTTGCAACCGTTCTGCTCGCGATCATAATCTCTGAAAATACATCACTGTTCTGACAACATTTGTGGATTGCAACCGATGCAACTCCACCACAACCAATAATCATAAGTTTGCTCATTTTCTTCCATCTCCTTTATCTTTCATTTCCTTTGCTTTCTTCTTCTTCCAACAGATCCTCCACATATTTTGGAAGCATGAACGCCCCCCTGTGAAGATTCGTTGTGTAATACCATGTCTTCAGGTTCCGGTTTTTCCAGCGGCTCTCATCGAGATCATTCAGCGGATGATATTTCTTGGATGCAAAGCCAAACATCCAATAGCCTGCCGGACAGGTCGGAATACTCGCCTGATAGACTCGGCTGATTGGAAAGCTCCGGAACACCTTGCGGTGCATTGCGCGGAATGCAGCCTCATCCTCATCATAAAATGGGCTTCCATGCTGATACACCATAATTCCATCCTCTTTCAGGGCGCGATAACAGCTCCCGTAAAATTCTCTTGTAAAAAGTCCCTCCGCATATCCAAAGGGATCCGTGGTATCATTGATGATAAGATCATACTTTCCAACACATCTCCGCAGAAAGCGCAACCCGTCCATATTCGTAATCTTAACGCGCGCATCATCAAAGCCCTTTGCTGTTTCCGGGAAAAATTCCCTGCTGACCTCAACAAAGATCTCATCCTGTTCCACAACATCAATACTTTCTATCTCCGGATACTGCGTGCAGATACGCGCCACACCACCATCTCCTCCACCTATGATCAGTACATTTTTTACATGTGGATGTACTGCCATTGGTACATGCACAATCATTTCATTATAGATAAATTCATCTGCTTCTGAAAAAATGATCTCGCCGTCAAGAACGATCATCTTTCCAAATTCCTGCGACTGGAACACGTCAATCCGCTGATAGTCGCTTTGCACGCTGTACAGCTGCTTATCAACACGGACGCTTGTCTTAACATTCTCTGTGTCCATCTGAGAAAACCAGATATCCATTTTTCTTATCCACTCCCCTTTCTCCTACGCGATCACGTTCAGGAACTCTGCCGCGGGATCCATCGTCCCCTGCACCGAGCATCCCTTCTCTTTCGCATAGCGTATATAGGCAATAATTTCCTCCGTGATGCGCTCTCCCGGAGTCAGGATCGGTATTCCCGGCGGATAACACATTACGAGCTCCGCAGATATTTTTCCTGCTGTCTGGGAAAGCGGGATCCTCCTTTTATCTGCATAAAACGCCTGCTGCGGTGTCATTGCAAGCTCCGGCTGGATAAATTTTCCACAATAGAGATTATTGCTGTCCTTTTCATAAAGACGCTTGATATCCTCAAGTGCCCCGACAAGGCGCTCGATATCCCGAATCCGGTCCCCGATTGAAATATACGCAAGGATGTTGCCGATATCCCCAAACTCAATCTGGATATCGTATTCATCACGGAGCAGATCGTATACCTCGATCCCCGTAAGACCGATTCCCTGTGTATAAATAGACAGCTTGGTCACATCGAAATCGTAAACGCTGTCCCCATCTATAAGCTCCTTGCCATAGGCATAGTATCCACCGATTTCATTGATCTCATTGCGGGCATACTCTGCCATATGTTTTACCTTTTCAAAGGATTCGCGTCCCCTCAGTGCAAGATTTCTTCTGGATATGTCAAGACTTGAGAGGAGCAGATACGATGCACTTGTCGTCTGTGTAAGATTTATGATCTGACGCACATATTCCGCATCCATCGTTTCCCCACACAAAAGGATCGAGCTCTGCGTAAGGCTTCCACCGGATTTGTGCATGGACACAGCCGCCATGTCCACACCCGCAGCAATACCGGATACCGGAAGCTCCTCGCCGAAATACAGATGCGTTCCATGTGCTTCATCGGCAAGCACCTTTATTCCCCGCTCATGGGCCAGTGCAACGATTCCCTCCAGATTTGAGCACACACCATAGTAGGTAGGATTATTGACGATAATCGCAACCGCGTCCGGATTCTCGTCCATCGACCTTCTTACCTGTTCCAGTTCAACGCCCAGTGCGATTCCGATCTGCGGATTTACCTGTACCTCGACATACACCGGGATTGCACCACAAAGCACAAGAGCATTGATCACACTCTTATGCACATTGCGGGGCAGTAAAATCTTATCTCCCGCTTTGCATACCGACCAGATCATTGTCTGCACAGAGCTTGTTGTTCCATTAACCATCAAAAAGGCATGTGCTGCTCCAAACGCATCTGCGGTAAGCTCCTCAGCCCTTCGGATTACTGACACCGGATGTCCGAGGTTGTCGAGCGGCTTCATGGAATTGACATCCAGCCCGACGCACTGCTGCCCTAACAACTGTACCAGTTCGGGATTTCCCCTCCCTCTTTTGTGCCCCGGCACATCAAACGGAACCAGGCGCTGCCTTTTGATATATTCGAGCGCCTCACAGATTGGAGCCGACTTTTGTTCATTTAGATCCATTATTTTACATTTTCCTTCCGTGTTTTCCCTATTTGCTGCATCCTTACGGAGCGTTTTTGCTCTACCGGCAATGCATTTCCAATAAATCAAAAAAAGAGCAGGCAGGTTCAACCCACTTGCTCAACTAAATCCACACATAAATATTTTCGTTATCAGAGTATCGCTGCATGTAAAAGTCTTACTCTTATTGACCGTTTCACAAGATGATGTTTAACCCGATTATAAAGTAATCAACTTATAAAATTTGAGCTTCTAACTCAATCAATAATACGCTTTGCAAAACATACTCTGTTTTACTAACTTGCTACATTATAAGAGAGATATTGCGATTTGTCAATTACAATACCTCTCTATCCTGCTAAATTCTCTTATTGGAATGTTAAATTCCTGACATATTTACGGTAACCTTGTCCAGATGCCAGATGTCATCCACATATTCCTGAATTGTTCTGTCGGAAGAGAACTTGCCTACATGTGCGACGTTTAAGATTGCACTCTTTGCCCATGCAGTCGTGTTGCGGTAATATTCCTCCACCTTCTTCTGCGCATTCGCATAAGAACGGAAATCCGCAAGGATAAAGTAGCGGTCTGCGACCTGTCCCGGCTGTGCATTCAGCAGGGAATTGTACAGTTCACGGAACAGCTCACGGTCATTCTGCGCATAGGTGCCATCCACAAGCTGGTTGAGGACACGGCGCACATCCGCATCACTGTTGTAGATGTTCATCGGATTGTAGTCCCTCTGCTTCTCATGAGCGATAACCTCATCAGCACTCATACCGAAAATAAAGATATTGTCTGCTCCGACTTCATCATACATCTCCACATTAGCACCATCCATCGTTCCGATGGTAAGTGCACCGTTTAACATGAACTTCATATTACCGGTTCCGGATGCCTCCTTGCTGGCAGTTGAGATCTGCTCGCTGACATCTGCTGCCGCAAAAATCCACTCAGCGATGGATACGCGGTAGTCCTCAATAAATACGACCTTGATCTTGCCATCGATGGATGAATCGTTGTTGATCACATCCGCAACGCTGTTGATCAGCTTGATCGTCTTTTTCGCTGTGCGGTATCCTGCTGCCGCCTTTGCGCCAAAGATAAAGGTTCTCGGATAGAAATCCATCTCAGGGTGATCCTTGATCTGGTTGTACAGATACATGACATGGAGAATGTTCATAAGCTGGCGCTTATACTCATGCAGACGCTTTACCTGCACATCAAAGATGGAATCCGGATTGACATCGATTCCGTTGTGCTCCTTGATGTATTTTGCAAGGCGCAGCTTGTTCTGCCGCTTGATCTCCATAAATTCTTTCTGAGCCTTCGGATCATCTGCCACCCGGACAAGCTTCTCCACCTCGGAAAGCTTGGTGATCCAGCCTGCTCCTGCGTGCTTTGTAACCCAGTCTGCCAGCAGTGGGTTGCCGTGAGCAAGGAAGCGGCGCTGTGTGATACCGTTGGTCTTGTTGTTAAACTTCTCCGGGAACATCTCATAGAAATCCTTAAGCTCCTGATTCTTTAAGATTTCTGTGTGAAGTCTTGCCACACCGTTTACCGAAAAGCCTGCACAGATCGCAAGGTTTGCCATCTTGACCTGTCCGTCGTACAGGATAGCCATCTTGCGCACCTTCTCATCATTGCCCGGATATTTTGCATAAATCTGCTCCACAAATCTGCGGTTGATCTCCTCCACGATCTGGTAGATACGCGGCAGAAGTGACTGGAAGATCTCAATCGGCCACTTTTCGAGCGCCTCTGCCATGATCGTATGGTTGGTATAAGCCACGCAGTGAGTCGTGATCTCCCACGCCTCATCCCAGCCCATGCCTTCCTCATCGACAAGGATACGCATAAGCTCTGCAACCGTTACGGTCGGGTGTGTGTCGTTCATCTGGAATACAACCTTCTTCGGAAGGTCATGCAGATCGCTGTGGTTCTTTTTAAACTTGGCAATCGCACGCTGAATACTTGCAGATACGAAGAAATACTGCTGCTTTAAGCGAAGCTCCTTGCCCTTTCTGTGGTTATCGTTCGGATAGAGAACCTCGACAAGGTTTCTTGCCAGATTTTCCTCTTCGACTGCCTGATCGTAGTCGCCTTTGTCAAAGGAGGAAAGCTTGAACTCCTCCTTCGGCTGTGCATCCCAGATGATCAGGGAATCTACCACATTGTTATTATAACCGACAATCGGCATATCATAAGCAACTGCCAGTACGGACTGATAGTTCTCATGGATAAACTTCATATCACCATTCTCATCGGTTGCCTGACGGACATTTCCACCAAACTTGACTTCATAACAGTATTCCGGTCTTCGCATTTCAAACGGATAACCGTTTCTAAGCCATGCATCCGGCACTTCCACCTGGAAGCCATCTTCGATCTTCTGCTTGAACATACCATAGCGGTAACGGATTCCGCATCCATATGCCGCATAGCCCAGGGATGCAAGGGAATCCATAAAGCAGGCTGCCAGCCTTCCCAGACCACCGTTTCCAAGTGCCGGATCCGGCTCCTGATCCTCGATGACACTGAGGTCAAGTCCGATCTCTGCCAGTGCTTCCTTAACTTCCTTGTATGCGCAAAGATTGATCAGGTTGTTGCCAAGTGCACGTCCCATCAGAAACTCCATAGACATATAGTACACCGTCTTTGGATCCTGCTTGTCAAATGCCTGCTGGGTAGCCATCCACTCGTCCATGACCACATCCTTTACCGCATAGGAAACTGCCTGAAACAGCTCCTGCTGGGTAGCTTCTTCCAATGTCTTGCGGTACATTGTCCGAACATTTTCAGTTACGGTTTTAATAAACGCCTTCTTGCTAAAGACCTTATCTCTCATCTCTTATCCTCCGTAATTGCCCTATTGCTTTTCAACGGATAAGGTTACTTCTTCTCCGTTGATGTTCCAAGCCTTCGTATAACCGCTTGTGCTTCCTGCCGTGATCTTCTCTCCGAGAACTTCCTTCTTGACCGCATCCCCGTATTTTGCGAAGATTCCGGTTACCTTCTCGTCTGCCACAAAGCCGATTGCGATGTGATCCATAACCTCAAAGCCTGCCTCTTTACGCATGGTCTGGATCTTGCTGACAAGCTCGCGGACAAAGCCTTCCTCTAACAGTTCCCCGGTCATATTGGTATCAAGTACCACCGTTACGCCGTGGTCACTTGCAGACACATAGCCTTCCATCTGGGCTGCCTCGATCAGGAGGTCCTCCTGCGTAAGCTTCTCCTCATTGCCATCGACTGTGATGGTCAGAGTGCCGGTCTCGTTCAGCTCCTTCATTGCCTGCTGACCGTTTAATCCTGCAAGAATCTCCTTAACAGTATTGATGTTCTTGCCAAAGCGGCGCCCAAGCGTCTTAAGCTGTGGCTTGAAGGTGTAGTTGGTCAGTGCGCTGACATCGTTGGTCGCCTCGATCTCCTTGACATTCAGCTCGTCGCGGATGATATCCAGATAGAACTGTGACAGTTCATCCTCCGCCTTTACAAAGATCTTTGCAATCGGCTGGCGGTTCTTGATGTTGGCTTCATTCCGGCACGCACGTCCGAGGACAACCGCTTCAAGAACGACCTCCATATCCTCCTCTAACTTCTTGTCGATCAGCTTCTCATCCACAACCGGGAAGTCGCACAGATGCACGCTCTCCGGAGCGGTCGGATCAATGGAGCATACAAGGTTGCGGTAGATGTCCTCCGTCATGAATGGGATCATCGGCGCAGCCGCCTTGCTGATGGTTACAAGTGCGGTATAGAGCGTCATGTAAGCGTTGATCTTATCCTGCTCCATCCCCTTTGCCCAGAAACGCTCACGGGAGCGGCGGACATACCAGTTACTCATCTCATCCACGAAATCATCGAGTGCTCTTGCCGCCTCCGGAATACGGTAGTTGGAAAGATTGTCGTCCACCGCTGCCACTGCACTGTTTAACTTGGACAGCAGCCACTTGTCCATAACCGGAAGTTTGTCGTATTCCAATGCATATTTTGTTGCATCAAAGTTGTCAATGTTCGCATACAGTATGAAGAATGCGTAAGTGTTCCAAAGAGTTCCCATGAACTTACGCTGTCCTTCCTGTACGAGCTTGCCGGAAAAACGCTTCGGGATCCACGGAGCACTTGCCGTGTAGAAATACCAGCGGATTGCATCTGCACCGTAGGTCTTTAATGCGTCAAACGGATCAACGGCATTGCCCTTGGACTTACTCATCTTCTGTCCATTCTCATCCTGTACATGGCCAAGAACGATAACATTCTCATATGGTGCCTTGTTAAACAGGAGTGTTGATTCTGCCATCAGGGAATGGAACCATCCACGAGTCTGGTCAACAGCCTCGGAGATAAACTGAGCCGGGAACTGCTGCTCAAATACCTCTTTGTTCTCAAACGGATAATGATGCTGTGCAAATGGCATCGCACCAGAATCAAACCAGCAGTCAAGTACCTCCGGCACGCGGTGCATCTCACCGCCGCACTTCGGACATTTCATGGTAACTGCATCGATATACGGTCTGTGAAGCTCTACCTCGGCAGCCTTCGGATCACCGGCACGCTCTGCCAGCTCTGCGCGGCTTCCGATGCATTCCTGATGTCCGCAGGAGCATTCCCAGATGTTTAACGGAGTTCCCCAGTAACGGTTACGGGAGATTGCCCAGTCCTGAATGTTCTCCAGCCAGTTGCCGAAACGTCCGGAGCCGATAGATTCCGGAATCCAGTTTACCGTGTTGTTGTTGCGGATCAGGTCGTCCTTTACCGCGGTCTCCTTGATATACCAGGACTCTCTCGCATAGTAGATCAGCGGAGTGTCACATCTCCAGCAGTGCGGATATTCATGCTCAAACTTCGGAGCATCGTAGAGCTTGCCCTGTGCATCGAGATCCTTTAACACCTCCGGGTCAGCCTTCTTTACGAAAAGTCCTGCATAAGGAGTCTCCTCGGTAAGCTCTCCCTTTCCGTTTACAAACTGTACAAATGGGAGGTCGTAGTTGCGTCCGACATTCGCATCGTCCTCACCAAATGCCGGTGCAATGTGAACGATACCGGTACCATCGGACATTGTTACATAATTGTCACAGGTAACGAAAAAGCCCTTTTTATGCTGCTTATCTGCAACCGTCTTTGCACATGCAAAAAGCGGCTCGTATTCCTTATACTCAAGATCCCTGCCCTTGTAGGTCTCTAACACCTCGTAGGCTGCAACAGCCGGTGTGCCGGTTTCCTTATCCTCTTTTACGGCAAGTCTGCCAAGCACGGTGTCCAAAAGTGCCTCTGCCATATAGTAGGTATAGCCGTCAGCCGCCTTGACCTTCACATAGGTATCTGACGGATTGACACAGAGCGCGACGTTGCTCGGAAGTGTCCAAGGGGTTGTTGTCCATGCGAGGAAATAAGCATCCTCACCGCTCACCTTAAAACGGACGATCGCAGAGCGCTCCTTTACGGTCTTATATCCCTGAGAAACCTCAGCGGAAGAAAGCGGGGTTCCGCAGCGCGGGCAGTACGGTACGATCTTGAAGCCCTTATACAAAAGTCCTTTATTCCAGATCTCCTTGAGCGCCCACCATTCAGACTCGATGAAGTTGTCATCGTAGGTAACATACGGGTTGTCCATATCTGCCCAGAAACCAACCGTTCCGGAGAAGTCCTCCCACATGCCCTTGTATTTCCATACGGATTCCTTACACTTTTTGATGAAAGGCTCCATTCCGTACTCCTCGATCTGCTCTTTTCCGTTGAGTCCGAGAAGCTTCTCCACCTCAAGCTCTACCGGGAGTCCGTGTGTATCCCAGCCCGCCTTACGCGGTACATATTTGCCTTTCATCGTCTGGAATCTTGGGATCATATCCTTAATGGTACGAGTCTCCACATGACCGATATGCGGCTTTCCGTTTGCTGTCGGAGGTCCGTCATAAAAGGTATAGGTCTCTCCCTCTTTCTTATTCTTTTCCAGTGACTTGTTGAAAATGTCATTTTCGCGCCAGAATGCTTCTACCGCTTTTTCACGCTCAACGAAGTTCATGTTGGTGTCAACTTTGTTGTACATAAAATCCTCCTTCATCCGATATACCCGATCCAACCACCGGTGAAATCAAAAAACGCGCATCCCTGTAATCAGGGACGCGCGCGTTACGTCTATACCACCTATTACAATGTACTTAAAGGGGATGCCCCCTTTGCATACCTCGCCCCTATAACGTAGGGAATACGTCAGCACCTACTCTCGTATGATTTTAGCCTGCAACTCGAAAGTGATCTTCATTCCTGCAATACTAATACCGGCTCACACCCATCCCGGCTCTCTGTGACGTTCTCCTCAGGAACTACTGTCTTCGTCATCGTATTTACCTATTTAACTACATGACAGTATAAAACCTTTGATTTTTCTTGTCAAGGCTTAATCACAAGGCTTGCGGCTAATTAAAGCCGACAACCTTCTGGGAAAGCCGGTATGCGGCAACCGAAATCTTTCTTCCGCCCTTGCCCGGCAGATTCATGGTTCCTCCGAGGATACCGCGGCGCAGTCTGTGGAACAGGCGGATATCCTTCTCCTTGATATATGTCCAGAGCTCCCGCTTCTTTTCCAGATTCTCCTCTGTTCCTGAGCGCAGCAGCATGACCGTTGAAACCACGGTGATGATCTCCAGATAATTGAACATATATTTGCGGCACTTGATGCTCGGCACCTTCCACAGATCCACATCATCGATCATGATCTTGTTGACCTTGATCTGCTGGTCGATGCGGCTGATCATGACCTTTTCATTCACGGACTGGTCATCCCTTCCGATAAAATACCGGTAAAAATCCACATCCATGTAATACATGCTGCGCACATACGGAAGCGGCTTGTATACATAAATATTATCCACATAGAAGGTGTGATCCGGCAGCTTCAGTCCACAGTCGCGGAGCAACTGCGTCCGGTAAATAACGGAATGCATCAGTATATAATGTCCCTTGTAAAAATGCCTTACATCCCTCCATGAGAAAATGCAGTCCGTTGGAAATCCGGTCTGCCGCATAACCTTTTTATGCTTTGCACCCTCCTTCTCATAGACATAATTTGCAAGCAGCATATCGACGTTCTTCTCACTCTGCACCAGCTCCCGCAGCTTGCCTAATATCTTTGCATACGCCCCGGCATCTACCCAGTCGTCGCTATCCACCACTTTAAAATATAATCCGGTCGCATTGGCGATGCCGGTATTTACCGCCTCGCCGTGTCCTCCGTTTGGCTGGTGTATTGCGCGCACAATTTCCGGATACTCCGCTGCATAACGGTCTGCGATCTCCGCCGTCCGGTCATGGGATCCATCATCCACAATGATAATCTCCACATCCTCTCCACCCGGCAGTATGGACTCGATGCACTTTTCCATATAATTCTCAGAATTGTAACATGGTATTGCAAATGTCAACAGCTTCATTCTATACCTCTTCCTTCATCAAGCCTGATGCCAGCTCCATTGCCTTTGCAGCCATCGCATCGATGTTATAGTATTTGTATTCTGCCAGTCGTCCGAGCAGATAAAAGCCCGAATATTCATCGGTAAGTGCGCGGTACTTCCGGTAGAGTGCCTCGTTCTCCTCGTTTAAGATCGCGTAGTATGGAATCTCCCCCTCCGCACCGGTGTATGCAAACGGATACTCCCGCACGATCGTTGTCCCGTCGGTATCCTTCTGTCCGGTCAGGAACTTAAACTCCGTGATTCTTGTATAATCCTCGCTTACCGTATAGTTGACCACACTATGTCCCTGGAAAGAATCTTCATCCAGATGCTCGAATTTAAAATCGAGCGAGCGGTACGGAAGTCTGCCATAGCGGCAGTCAAACAGTTCATCCAAAGCGCCCGTGTAAATGACATTGCCCGTGTATGGCGCTCCTTCAAAGAGAATATTTCCATCCGCAAATGCAAGCACATCCCTGCACTCGGTGCCGGTGCGCACCTCGATGTTCGGATGATCGAGCATCTTTTCAAACATCGGTGTAAAGCCATGCAGCGGAACACTCTGATATTTGTCCTTAAAGTAACGGTTGTCTCTTGAGATGACGACCGGGACTCTTCCCGTAACCTCCGGGCTGATTTCTTCCGGCTTCTGCCCCCACTGCTTCATCGTGTAATATAAAAAGACATTCTGATATACATATTCTGCGATTTCTCTCACATCCGCATCCGCATTTTCGCGCAGCTTCATGATTGGCACACGGCTGCCCTCGCCATACGCTTCGATGAGTTTTTTCTCCAAATGGTCCGCCTTTTCCTCGTCATAGACCATGTGGAGCGTATTTAAGTTAAATGGAACCGGGATCAGCTTGTCGCCGACCTTTGCAACAACCTCATGTCCGAAATCATACCATTCTGTAAAGCGTGACAGAAATTCCCGCACCTTCTCGTCTCCCGTATGGAAAATATGCGGGCCATACACATGGATCAGGATTCCGTGCTCATCCGGTGCATCATAACAGTTGCCGCCGACGTGCGCTCTCCGCTCGATCACCAGCACCTTCTGATTGCCATTCTCTGCCAATATGCGGGCGGCAGTCGCGCCGGCTATGCCAGCCCCCACAATAATTGTATCGTACATATCTGTTTCTTCTCCTTGTAATATTGTTCATCTTTGTCTATCAGATTACCATATTTTACAGAATCCGTATAGTTAATATTACATTAAGATTGCTTTAAGAATACCTAAACGCCCATTTTCCCGCTGTTTTTACGTGTTTTTCATAGTACTTTCGTCATGCGCAATTTGTTCATAATTTATTTACAAATATTCTACAATCCACACATACCGATGTCACATTTACTGAATATACTAACAGCATAGATAAGAAAAACTTTTCTTTTTCATAATTCCTCGCTTCTTCGGATGCGAGGTCCTCCCAAAAAGTTAGATTTTTTCACATAATCTTTTTCATAACAAAACCGGTGCACGCCACATGCACCGGTTTCCTCTTTGTATTGCTGCTTTATTCCAGTGAAGCCTCTTCCAGCTCCTCTTCGCCATCTTCAAGCACTCCGACCACCTGTGTTACCGCTGCATGGTCGTAAAGGTAATCCAACACCTTATCCTCTAAGATCTCATAGCGCATCTGTGCCTCTCCCACTTCCTGTTGTACACGTTCAGCCGTATATTCTTGTGCATAGTAATCCGAATACATCTGCGCATAGCGTTCCAGTCCCGCCTGATACTCTGCGTCCGTCAGCTCGATGCCCTGTTCCTTTGCAACAGCATATACTGCCATTATGCGATAGACACGGTTTGTGATCTCCTCCTCCACGTCCTCGCTGCTCATCTCAAAGGCATCATACACTTCGTCTACCGTTGATACCTCTAAAGCTTCCATGTAAGCAGCATACGAGTCTTCTACCTGCTCCTTCACATTCTCATATAATTCCTTGGAGTAATCGCTGCAATCCGAATTCTCAACGATCTGCTGCAGAAGTTCTTCCTTGGCATTTGCCACGGAATCGGAATTATAATAATCCGTCAGTTCCTCCTTGATCTGCGCCTTCATATCGTCCATAGAAGCATAGCCAAGCGTATCTGTCACAAACTCATCCGTAAGCTCCGGTATGGTCTCATCCACCACAGAATCCACCTTTACCTGATAGTGAACCGTCTGTCCGGCAAAATCATCGTCCGCATAATCCGCACCATAGGTAATGTCAAACTCCATCTCATCGCCGGCGGCAGTGCCTAACAGCTTGGTATCAAATTCTTCCCCAAACTCATTGTAGCCTAATAGGATGTCATAGGTGTCGCCCTCATCCTCCGGGTAGTCAAAAAGTATCGCATTGCCTGCGGTTGCAGTCATATAGACCTCTGCATAATCTCCGTCCTCCGCTGTATCTTTTGGGGTATACTGGACATAATCCGATAGGAGAGCATTGATCTCCTCCTCCACGTCATCGTCCGTAATCTCATAAACAATCTGTTCCACGGTCAGATTGGAATAATCACACAGGCGCACCTTCCCGTATTCGGTGTCGATCTTATGTGTATCCGGCAGCTCCTCCTGTCCACACGCCGACAATACAAAGGCGGCGGTAAGAAGAAGTGCATATATTTTTCTGTTTTTCATTTGTCATTCTCCATCATAGTGTATATTTATCAGCTGTTGTCCGCGGAATTGTCCGTGGAGTTCCCTTTTACCAATAGCGTTTATTATAGCACTGTAAACTGAGTCTTGTCAAAAAAAAGGAGCTACTTTATACTTTTACCAGAACCACAAAAAATATACAGGAAAGAAGAACCACTTATGTCAAAAAAAGACTTGCTGCTCATTGTCGATATGCAAAATATTTATACCGAAGGTCAGGAGTGGGCGTGCCTCGACACACATGGTGCTGCCATGCGCATTCAAAAGATCATAGATTCCGGCAGATGTCAGAATGTAATTTTTACACGTTTTCTGCCGTCCAAATATCCGCAGGGTGTCTGGAAGGACTACAACCGCAAATACGCCCATATCAACGCAAACGAATGGGGCAATGAGATGCTTCCTGAATTTGCCGATGCCCTCAGCCGCTATCCGCTTTACAGCAAGTCCGTCTACTCTTCTCTTGCAATCCCGGAGGTTCTTGCCGCTGCCCGGCGTGCCGACCGCGTTATCGTAACCGGAGTCGTAGCCGAATGCTGCGTCCTGTCAACTGTCTGGGCGCTTATCGATGCCGGTATCTACACCGTCTATCTGACCGATGCCGTCTCCGGCTTTGACGTGCCAAAGGAGGATGCCACAAAGCTTGTCCTATCCGGTTTGTCACCGTTACATGTTGCGATGATGACAACGGAAGAATATCTGGAAGAAATTTAAAAAAGAAAATCCCTATAAAGCAAAAAGCGGTTACCCTATCGATGTAAGATAAGGTGACCGCCTTTTTTAATCCGGTAATTCACAAAAGATACGATTAGTGCTTCGGAACAAGCTTCTCTGTTCCGCCCATATACGGCTGGAGAGCCTTTGGAATATTGACAGAGCCATCCTCATTTAAGTTGTTCTCCAGGAATGCGATCAGCATACGCGGCGGAGCAACTACGGTGTTGTTTAAAGTATGTGCAAAATACTTCTTGCCATCCTCACCCTTTACGCGGATTTTAAGGCGTCTTGCCTGTGCATCTCCTAAGTTAGAGCAGCTTCCAACCTCAAAATACTTCTTCTGGCGCGGAGACCATGCCTCTACATCGCAGGACTTAACCTTGAGGTCTGCGAGGTCGCCGGAACAGCACTCCAGCGTACGAACCGGGACATCAAGGCTGCGGAACAGTTCTACGGTATATTGCCACATCTTATCATACCATGACTTGGACTCTTCCGGCTTGCAGACAACGATCATCTCCTGCTTCTCGAACTGGTGGATACGGTATACGCCTCTCTCCTCGATGCCATGCGCGCCTTTTTCCTTACGGAAGCACGGAGAATAGCTGGTCAGTGTATATGGCAGCCTGCTCTCGTCATTGATCGTATCAATGAACTTACCAATCATGGAATGCTCGGAAGTACCGATCAGGTAGAGATCCTCACCCTCAATCTTGTACATCATGGCATCCATCTCTTCAAAGCTCATAACGCCGGTTACAACGTTGGAACGGATCATAAATGGCGGAATACAATAGGTAAAGCCTTTTCCGATCATGAAATCTCTCGCATAAGCAGTCATTGCCGAATGTAATCTCGCAATATCTCCCATCAGATAGTAAAATCCGTTTCCGGCTACCTTTCCGGCAGCATCAAGGTCAATTCCGTCAAATCGCTCCATGATGTCGGTATGGTATGGGATTTCAAACTCCGGTACAACCGGCTCACCAAACTTCTCGATCTCAACATTGCAGCTGTCATCCGGTCCGATCGGAACAGATGGATCGATGATGTTCGGGATCTTCATCATGATCTCGGTAACCTTCTCAGAAAGCTCCTTCTCCTGCGCTTCAAGCTCTGCAAGGCGTGCAGCGTCCGCGGCAACCTGTGCCTTTACTGCCTCTGCTTCTTCCTTCTTTCCTTGTGCCATCAAAGCTCCGATCTGCTTGGACAGCGTGTTCTTATTTGCGCGAAGTGAATCTGCCTCCTGCTGTGCAGCTCTGGACTGTGCATCCAGCTCGATCACCTCATCGACAAGCGGGAGCTTGTGGTCTTGAAACTTCTTTTTAATGTTTTCCTTTACGAGCTCCGGGTTCTCACGTAAAAATTTTAAATCGATCATAATTCCTCCAAAATAGTACCTTTATTTATGAAAAGCTCTTAAGCGGATACTTGTCCGTAAGTGTCTTTACAATTGCTCTTGCATCATCGATCGCGGACTCGCCGTTCTTGATGATCATTGCGATTGCCTCTGCTACCTGATCAAAATCGTCCTCTTTCAATCCTCTTGAGGTTGCTGCCGGTGTTCCAAGGCGCACGCCGCTTGTAACAAACGGGCTCTTCGGATCGTTCGGGATCGTATTCTTATTGGCGGTGATGTGTGCGGCATCCAGCCACTTTTCCACTTCCTTGCCGGTAAGCTCAAACGGTGTCAGATCCACAAGCATCAGATGATTGTCTGTTCCGTCAGAAACAATCTTGATTCCGCGTGACTGCAAGCCCTTGCAGAGTGCCTGTGCATTCTTGATGATCTGTGCCTGATATTCCTTAAACTCCGGCTGAAGTGCTTCCTTAAAGCAGATTGCCTTTGCAGCGATCACATGCATCAGTGGTCCGCCCTGTGTTCCCGGGAAGATAGCTTTGTTGAGCTTATACTTATCTGCAAATTCCTGGCTGCTTAAGATCATTCCACCACGAGGTCCGCGAAGCGTCTTGTGTGTGGTCGTGGTAACAACATCCGCGTATGGGATCGGGCTTGGATGAAGTCCTGCCGCAACAAGTCCTGCGATATGTGCCATGTCAACCATGAGCACGGCTCCAACCGCATCTGCGATCTCGCGGAAACGTTTAAAGTCGATGGTTCTCGCATAAGCGGAAGCGCCGGCGATGATCATCTTCGGCTTGCTCTCCTTTGCAAGCTCCTCCACCTTATCATAATCTATAAAACCGGCATCATTTACACCATACGGAACGATATGGAAGTAGGTTCCTGAAAAGTTCGCCGGTGAACCATGTGTCAGGTGTCCGCCGTGATCTAAGTTCATTCCCATAAGGGTATCTCCCGGCTGCAATACTGCAAACTCTACCGCCATATTAGCCTGTGCTCCGGAATGCGGCTGAACATTGACATATTCACAGCCGAACAACTCCTTTGCACGTGCTCTTGCCAGTTCCTCCACAACGTCTACGCATTCACATCCACCGTAATATCTGTGTGCCGGATATCCCTCCGCATATTTGTTGGTGAGAATACTTCCCATTGCCGACATGACTGCCGGACTTACCCAGTTCTCCGAGGCAATCAGCTCGATATGGCTGTTCTGGCGCTCAAACTCCGAGGTGATGGCGTCAGCGATTTCCGGATCAACACTTTTGATATCATCCAATGTGTACATGACAATTCTCCTTTTCTTGTTCTTTCATAATATCTACTAATTATAGACAACCTACTCGATGTTTTCAATAAGAAAAATCTTTTCTGTCATATTATGCGAGCTGGTTCCATATCAAAATTGCTGCAATAATCTGCACTACCAGTATTGCCGGCATGCCCACCACAAAATACCAGTGCTTTGTCTTATGCCTGAACAGGTACATACCCGCCCATGTCCCGATGCTTCCGCCGAGCAGGCTTGCAAGAAACAGCGTCCGCTCCGGTATGCGCCATGCATGTCTTTTGGCTTTGCCCTTATCCAGTCCCATCAGAAAAAGTCCTATCATATTCATCAGTATCAAATAAATGATCGCGGCATATCGCATTTCTCTTACTCCCGGTCCTTTTCCTCAAAGCTTGCACTCTCGATTTTCCTATTTCTATATTGGATACAATCCCGGAAGATGTCAAGTCATTTTAAAAAAGGAACCGGCTCACTGCCGGTTCCTCTTCCCTTTTTGCTTGCGCAAATAATTTTATTTACTTCTTGATCAGTCTGTCTTTCCCAAGATGAAGCTTCATCACATACCACAGCTGGGTTGCGATAAAGATAGATGAATAAGTACCGGATGCCAGACCTACCATAAGCGGTAATGAGAACTCGCGGATGGAAGCTACTCCAAACACGAATAGCAAAAATACCATGATAAACGTGGTGATAGAAGTATTGATACTTCTTGAAAGCGTCTGTGTCAGTGACTTATTGGCAGCATCTGCAAGTGTCTCCGGAGTCTGAACCTTGAGGCTGTGCAGATTCTCACGGATACGGTCAAAGATAACAATCGTATCGTTGACAGAATATCCGACGATGGTCAGCATACATGCGATAAAGGTATTGCCGACAGAGATACGGATAAGTGCATACGCGGTAAGCATAACAAGCACGTCATGTACCAGTGCAAGGATTGCACCTGCTGCGAAACGGATATCCTTGAATCGGAACCAGATGTAAAGTAGCATGAAGACACATGCGACAAGAACTGCAAGGATTGCATTTGACCGCATCTCCCCACTGATGGTTGAGCTGATACTCTGGCTCTCGATCTTTGTCTCATCTACACCAAACTTGTCAACGAGTGCACCGTTCATGGCATCACGCTGCTCAAGGGAAAGTGTCTTTGTCTTAAATACAACGCTGTTGCTTCCGGAAACCGCAGACGGCTGAATATTCGTATCGCCAATCGCCTCGGCGATAACCGGAACGATTTCGCTCTCAACCTCATCAACACTGTAATCCTGATTGAATACAACGGTTGTGGAAGTTCCACCTACGAACTCAAGGCTGTAATTAAGTGCACTCCTGCCACTTCCGGCATATGCGCCCATTCCGGCAAAGCCTGCAAGGATAACAAAAAGAGAAGCAATGAAATATGCCTTGCGGTACTTGATAAAATTGATCTGCTTGCGAACCTTTGCACGTCCGTAGAATTTTTCACTCTTGAAGCCGATCGCATAGAATGCACGGGTCAGGTATTTTGATACGACAAGTGCCGTAAACAAAGACACCACAATGGAGATCATAAGAGTATATGCAAATCCCTTTACTGTACCAGAGCCAAGCATCATAAGTACAAGCGCTGCAATAAAGGTGGTAACCTGTCCATCAAGAATTGCAGATAATGCTTTCTTATATCCCTCATTGATAGAGGTCAGTACCGTCTTTCCGCTTGCGATTTCCTCCCGGATACGGGCAAATATAATGACATTCGCATCCACCGCCATACCGATTCCTAGGATGATACCCGCGATACCCGGCAAAGTAAGCGTAATCTCAAACAGATAGATAAATGCAACAACCAATGTGGTGTAAATTGCAAGTCCAATAGACGCAACAACACCGGACAACTGGTACATGGCGATCATGAAGATCATGACAAGAGCAAGACCGATCACACCCGCCTTAACACTGCTGGAAAGAGCCTGTCCTCCGAGAGATGCACCTACCACGTTAGACTCAAGTTCCTCAAGCTTTAAGCTGATGGCACCGATACGGATAAAGGTTGCAAGCTGGTTTGCAGCTTCGTAGCTGTCCTCGCCCTCGATGATACAGTTACCGTCGGTGATTGCCGCGTTTACATTCGGAACGCTGATGAAATGATCATCATAGTAGATACCAATGCTCTCATTATTTGCATATGCGCTCGTTGTTGCCTCACCAAAGATCTTTGCAGCCTCATCGGTAAAAGCTAATTCAACAACCGGCTTCTGCGTTCCAAGTGTGGAATCACTCTGATATCCGGCATCTGCGCTCTTGACATCGGAACCGGTCAGGATAACCGAGCCGTTTGCAATCAGATCCTCGATACTGGAATTGAGCTTGTACGGAGCCCAGTCCGGATGCTCGGATGCGATTGTGGAATCATAAGAGTAGTTTGCATTGCCGTCAGAATCCTTCTGGACGATAAAGTACAAAGATCCCGGACTTCCAAGGCTTTCCAATACCTCGTTTGCATCATATACACCCGGAATCTCGACTGTGATACGGTCTGTTCCGGAACGGTATACTGCATACTCCGTTGTGTAGCTCTCTGCACGTTCCTCAAGCTTTGACTTTGTATCCTCAATATCCTGCTCAGATGGATTTTCATCCACGATACGATAGGTGATGGAAACACCACCGGATAAGTCCAGACCAAGCTTGATTGCATTGCCGGATGCTTCCTGGGAAGCGTCCTTCTGCTTGTCACCGGTTGCCTTGATGATCGTTCCTGCATAGTATCCAAGACCAAGCAGGCACGCTAAGACCACGACGATGACAATAATACCTTTTGACTTTTTCATCGTTTTATACCTTCCTATTTATTCATTGTCAGCTTCCGCTGCTTTTATCATGATTGCACACTCGATACGCTTCTTCTGCAGCTCGCATCCCAGATCATACGCATCTGTGATACTTCCGTGGAAATTATATGAGTTCGCAGCACAACCGCCGCTGCAATAAAACTTTGCAAAGCATTTGCTGCACTTTTCTTTTGCGTATACATTGCAGCACTTAAACTCATCCCTAAGGTCTGTATTGGTAATTCCATCCCAGACATTTCCCATCAGGAATTCATCTTTGCCGACAAACTGATGGCACGGGTAGAGATCCCCCCAAGGTGTCACGGCAAGGTATTCCGTTCCGGAACCGCATCCGGACAATCTCTTGTAGACACAAGGTCCGCCTTCGAGATCGATCATAAAATGGAAAAAGTTAAAGCCGTTTCCTTCCTTCCTGCGCTTAACCATCTCTGCCGCAAGCTTGTCATACTGTTCAAACAGAACCGGAAGATCCTCGTCCTTAAGCGCGTATGCATCGCTCTCCTCCGCGACTACCGGCTCGACAGATATCTGCTTGAAGCCAAGATCTGCAAGGTGTAAAACATCCTCTGAAAAATCGGTATTAAAATGTGTGTATGTGCCCCGCACATAATATCGTTCCTGATTACGGCTCTCTGCAAGCTTCTGGAACTTCGGCACGATCAGGTCATAGCTTCCCGCGCCCTTCCGGAACGGCCGCATGCGGTCGTGGACTTCCTTACGTCCGTCAATGCTTAAGACAACATTGTCCATCTCCTGATTGGCAAATTCCATGATGTCGTCCGTAAGTAACACGCCATTGGTCGTGAGCGTAAAGCGGAAATGCTTGTCGTGAAGCTTTTCCTGCTCTCTGCCGTAAGCAACCAGCTGCTTGACCACATCAAAATTAAGAAGCGGCTCCCCGCCGAAGAAATCCACTTCGAGATTCCTGCGGTTACCGGAATTCTGAATCAAAAAGTCAAGTGCCTGTCTGCCCGTCTCATAATCCATGAGCGCGCGTCTGCCATGATACTCGCCCTCCTCCGCAAAACAATATTTGCAGGCAAGGTTACAATCATGTGCAATATGCAGGCAAAGTGCTTTGACCACCGTCTGCCTTTTCTTGTAATCAATGATCCGATCCTTGTATACATCTTCGGTAAACAGCTCTTCCTCATCCTTAAGCTGTTGTACCTCTTCGATAGCCTCCGTGATCTCCGCCTCGCTGTATGTATCCTTTAACTTCTCAAGGATCTCCTCTTTTGAATGCTCCTCAAACATGGCAATGACATCATAGCTGACATCATCCACCACATGAATGGCTCCGCTGTTCACATCCAGGACGATATTATAGCCGTTGTTCTTGTACTGGTGAACCACTACAATATTCCTCTCTTTCTATCCTGTAATATACCGAACAAAACGACCGTTCGCGATGCGTGCGGTCGTTTTTGTAAGGTTCTATTGCGTTGTCCCTGTGCTATTTGTACTGCTCACAGGTCTGATTTCCTACTGTGCAGGAAGTCTTGCATGCGGACTGGCAGGAAGTCTGGCACTCACCACAGCCACCCTTTTTGATTGTGTTCTGTAACTTTCTTGTATTTAATGTCTTTACATGCTTCATAAGGCGTACTCCTTTTCTTCGTTTCTGACAGAAAATCCGTCTATTTTTGAATTATACCACAAGAGTTCCTATATGCAAAGCATTTTTTTGTCAACTTATCATTCCCCCGATCATGGAGGATGCCGTAACAAGCACGAACGTGATCAATAGCTGTACAACATCCTCGATCACGCCATGGTTCATGGCGAGTGAAATGATCAGCAGGCACGCGAAATAGCCGAGTCCTGCAAGGATTCCCCAGACAAATCTCCTCACCTTCACCAGCTTTCCCATCAGAAAGCCGCCCGCCAGTCCGGTCAGAATATAGATCGCCGTGATCATTATACGGGCGGTCTGCGATGACAGATCGCGGTAATAGACCAGCGCCGCCCCGATCAGCAGAAGAAGTGCCGTCAGTGCAAACATAAACAGCAGCACGATCACATAACGCACTCCATTTTCCTTTTGTTTCTCCATAAAAAAACCTCCGCACCATTGTACTTATCTTGTACAATATATGTGCGAAGGTTCTTATTCATACATGATTTACAATACTTTATATTCCCGTGGCACCAGCCACAGCTCTTACAGATCGCAGTTGTTGACTGTTCTTGGGAATGGGATTACGTCGCGGATGTTTGCCATTCCGGTAAGGTACATCACGCAGCGCTCAAATCCAAGTCCAAAGCCTGCATGTCTTGCAGAGCCGTACTTGCGCAGATCCAGATAGAACTTGTAATCCTCCTCGGAAAGCCCCATCTCCCGGATGCGGGCAAGCAGCTTGTCGTAGTCATCCTCACGCTGGCTTCCGCCGATGATTTCTCCGATTCCCGGAACCAGACAATCCACTGCTGCAACCGTCTTTCCATCCTCGTTCAGCTTCATATAGAATGCCTTGATCTCCTTCGGATAATCCGTTACGAATACCGGGCGCTTGTACACCTCCTCGGTCAGGTAGCGTTCATGCTCGGTCTGCAGATCGCATCCCCAGGATACCTTGTAATCGAATCTGTCGTTATTCTTAGAAAGGATATCAATCGCCTCGGTGTAGGTCACTCTTGCGAAATCACTGTTTACCACATTGTGCAGACGATCCAGAAGTCCCTTGTCCACAAAATTGTTGAAGAAGTCCATCTCCTCCGGTGCATGCTCTAACACATAGTTGATGACATACTTTAACATGCTCTCCGCAAGCTCCATGTCATCCTCAAGATCCGCAAACGCAATCTCCGGCTCGATCATCCAGAACTCAGCCGCATGGCGGGTGGTGTTGGAATTCTCCGCACGGAAGGTCGGACCGAATGTGTAGATGTTCTTAAATGCCATCGCGTAGGTCTCGCCGTTTAACTGACCGGAAACCGTAAGGTTGGTCGGTTTATTGAAAAAGTCCTTGCTGTAATCAACACTTCCGTCCTCGTTCTTCGGAATGTTGTTCAGGTCAAGTGTTGTAACCTGGAACATCTCGCCTGCTCCCTCGCAGTCACTTCCGGTAATGAGCGGCGTGTGCACATACACGAAGTCTCTCTCCTGGAAAAACTGATGAATTGCATAAGCGCAGAGAGAACGCACACGGAATACCGCCTCAAACGTGTTGGTACGTGGTCTGAGGTGTGAGATCGTGCGCAGATACTCGAACGTATGGCGCTTTTTCTGGAGCGGATAATCCGGGGTAGATGCACCCTCGATCATAACCTCGCCCGCCTGGATCTCAAACGGCTGCTTTGCCTCCGGAGTCGGAACCAGTGTACCGGTCACAATAACGGCTGCTCCTACATTGATTCTGCCGATCTCATCATAGTTCGGCAGCTCTGCACTGTATACAACCTGGACCGGCTCAAAGAAGGTTCCGTCGTTTACTACAATAAATCCGAAATTCTTGGAATTACGGTTGCTTCTTACCCAGCCACCAATCGTTACGGTCTTGTTTGCGTATTCTTCCCTTCTCTTAAAAATATCTCTTACATTGATCAGTTCCATAACCATTCTCCTTTTACTCTGTATAAGTTACCACTGCAGTATCCGCAACACGGTCGATTGCCTTGTTTACCAGATACAGATTTCTTAAGTATGTCTCGCCATCGGCAACATTTCCTGCACCGAAATATGCATATACGTCATCCTCGGTATCAAAATTAAGCGTATCATTAGAAAGAAAATTCTGCACATACGCAGCATACTCATCCTCGTTCATCTCGATCGCCTCTTTGTCCGCGATCACGGAAAATGCGAACTCGACACCGATCTGCTCTTTTAAGATAGACAAAAGCTGTTCCCTCGCGTCATCCATAGACATTGCGTAGGTATCCTGGAAATACTCCTCAAGTGTCTGTCCGTCTGTGCAGTAGGTCTTCTCATAAATATCCTCATATTCGGAAAGTCTGGCATTCAGATAATCTTCCGGAATATCATACGTACTGTTGCTTACAACGTAGTCCTTGACCTGTGAAACAAGTGCACTGTAACGGTTTGACTCAATATACTGCTTTACAAAATCCTCAAGTGTGCTTTTGTCGTTGATGCCATAGGAGCTGCCGAACTGCTCAGCAATTGCAGAATCCTCGACTTCATCCAGACTGACCGGAGCATAGATTCCCTTGACAACAAATTCAAAGGTCACAGTCTGTCCATTTAAAGAATCAACCCCGTAATCCTCCGGGAAAGTCACATCACTGTTGATCGTGCTTCCAACCTCTGCACCGATCAGTCCATCAGAAAATCCGGTAATATATCCGTTTCCGGACGCAGCATCCTTGTTGTTGCTCACATCGATCAGCACATCGGTTGCTGTTCCGCCGGAGAATGCCTCTCCGTTCTGATAACCGGTATAGTCAACCTTTACATAATCTCCTGCCTGTACGGTCGTGCGGTCGGTTACTTCCTTGCTTGCAAGTCCGTAGCTGTTCAACAGATCCATCTCCACTGACCGGATGTTCTCAGCGGATGGCTCATATATGGCTGCCATGCTGATCGGCACTGCGGAATAATCACACAGCTCACTCACATGTTCGGAAGGAACAACTCCCATCTGTGCGCTAGTGACACCACTCTCCTCGCCTGCAGTCTCCGTAGACTGCGTATCGTTTGCCTGCGTGCCCTCTGCCTGCTCGGTAGATCCGTTATCGGATGCTCCACAGCCGGCGGCAAGAAGCATGGCTGCTCCAAGCATTATCGCAACGATCTGCTTTTTCATATTACATATCCTCAACTTTCATTTCAAAATAGCCGATTTTCTTTGTTTTATTGTAAAATTGGCTTTAACCTAACCACAATAACACAATTCACTTAAAAATACAAACCCTAGACACAGAATATACACAACCTGAACGGATACACATTGATTTTTCGCAAAATGAATGGTAGAATTACAACCAGTAAATAAAGGAGGACTTAAAAATTATGCACGGATGGCAAATCGCGCTCCTCGTTATCCTGATCGTGATGATCGTGGCAATGATCGTTCTTTACTTTCTCGGAAAACGGGCGCAGAAGAAAAAGGAAGAACAAGATGCACAGCTTGCCGCTGCAGCACAGACGGTCTCCATGCTTATCATTGACAAGAAACGATTGCGTATCAAAGAATCCGGACTACCGCAGCAGGTGATCGACCAGACACCGAAGCTGATGCGCCGCTCAAAGCTTCCGATCGTAAAGGCTAAGGTTGGACCAAAGGTTATGTCACTGATTGCGGACGATGCGATCTTCGATGAGATCCCGGTCAAGAAGGAGGTTAAGGCAACCGTCAGCGGTTTGTATATCACCGCAGTCCGCGGGCTTCGCGGGCCACTTGAGAAGCCGGAAAAGAAAAAGGGCTTCCGCGCTAAAATGCGTGATAAGTACAACACAATGAACGAAGAATTGAAAAAGGAAAAGGAAAGCCTCGACAATACTTCCAAGAAATCCAAAAAGAAATAAGCTCCAAGCGAAAAAGTTCCCGCCACAAAATGCCGTGTTCTATGTGACATTGCATTGCTGGCGGGAGTTTTTATGATAAAAGACGGAACTGGCTGCCCGCTCTCGGAGCAGCTGCTATTTTTATGTGGCAGTCTGCAATATGCTCGTAGTTCATCTCCAGACCGTATTCCACCTCCACCTGCATGGTTTCCTCCTGCTCGGTCACATCAACGCGATGCGCGTCAACCCCGACCAAAAGGCTTCCATACGGAGTGTAATAGTAGGTCACATTCTTTTTGTTCTTTTCAAAGATCATGTGTGCGCTGGTTACACCCTTCTTTGTCAGTTCCATATAGTCCGGGGCAATCTTGATCACATTTTTCGTGACCTGGTCAAATCCCTCGATCACTTCATCATATAAGAAGTAATGCTTGCCGTTCCGGAAATAGTGTTCGCCCGGAGTGATCAGCTCCAGGCTGTCACTTTCCTGCCCCGGCGCAAACTGAAGGCCTGTAATTGATAATAAAACTTCCTTTGTCATGGCAGTCTCCTTTGTGATATTACAGACATTCTAACTGCTTTTCCTGAAAAATTCAAGGAATTTCAAGCGGGGCTGTACACGCCCCGAACGGAAGATGCTCTCATATTCCTCCGCATCAAGCACCTCCTTTAGTTCTTCCTTTGCATCCTCATCAATAATCTCATACACACTTCCCCGGAAGCACAGATTCGGATACAGCACGCACCACCAGTTATGCCCTTCCCCTTTTCCGAGTACCACACAAAGCGCCTCGTACTTCCCTGCCGGAAATGTATAACTGCCGTACGTTTTTTCCGGGAACTCCGTCACCTCAAGGGACGCGGTTACCCCATATGCATAGCCTGCATCCGCAAGCGTATCGGTCGCCGTCTGCGTGATCTCATCCAGATTTTTTGCAACGATCTTTCGGCTTTCCTCCAGATTCTTTGCGTCCAGCAGCCGTTCCTCCATCAGGTTGCCGACCGCATCCCTTACGAGCAGCTTTACCCGCTGATCCTCCTTGCTGTCGCTGTTTGCGATCACATGAAACCGCAGGATCTTCTGTGCGATCTGTGCCTGCATCACATCGTTGTCTGCGGTGGTTTCCTCCCGCGCCAGAAAAAGCACGACCGCAATCCAAAGAAGTATGCCTATGTGCAGCAGCACCTTTGGGATTTTCTTTACCTTGTCTTTCATCTTCCACCTCGATTAGATATTCTCTATCTGGAATTTTCTCCGGTTTGCAAAATCCTATACACCGGAATTGCATTTTCGATCCCGAAGGAACCTTCCCACAGAATACTTTCCCCCTCCACCTTTAAATAAGGCAGGTACAGCGTCTCGCCCCGGTTTGCAAGCGCATCCATCAGCTTTCCGATCGTCGGAAGTTCTCCCACATCCGGCGCAAGGTTCTCTAAAAGCATCTCAATATAGCTTCCCGTATCCTCCGCCATCAGGTCACCCGCCGCAAGGATCTCCTGCACATCATTTGCTGCGCACACATAGACGTTCCTCGGAAAAGTCTCCTCCCTTGCAAGCTGCGTCAGCAAGCTCTCATACACCGCGCTCTGCTCAATGACAGAGGTTTCCAGCACGATCACCTTGATATGATTGTAATCAAGTGTCTTATTTCCGGTGGGCGGGTCGTAGAGAATCTCGTAATCATTTTCCGTTGCACGAACCGCCGCAAAAAGCGGGATGCTTTTCTTTTCCAGCTCCGTTGCTGCACAGCCCGACAGCATACAGATTGCTGCCGCCATTACAACAACCCTTCCGCAAATTCCCGCATATCTGTTTCTTTTCCCCACGCATCCTAGCTTTTGCCCCATCACTTTGATGTCTCCCTTCTTTTTGTTTTATACGCTGCTTTCACGCCGTTTCCTCCCTTGCTCTTTAGCCATACACATACCGCCGGAAGCAGCAGATACAGCGGTCCCTGTATATAGCGGAAAAACCGGTTCAGATAGTTCCACTGCTGTCCATCCGTTCCAATCCGCATTCCCAGCGCAAATACCGCAAGGTATGCCACGATAAGCCGCGCCCGGTGATACTCTTTCTGCCCCAGGCAGTCCAGCAGCCGCGTACCGTAATATAGCTGCATGCTAAGCAGCGCAAACAGCGTAAAGAACCACACCGAAAGCATCAGTGCATCCAGCCTCTTAAAAAAGCCGCCCTCCATACGGATTGCACTCATCAGGGTAACAACCGGGTAACGCATATCTGCAAGCGACTTTGCCCCGAAATTGCCGAGAAGCACCGCATACGCACCAAACACGATCACAAGCGTTATGCAATACGCGGCAGCCACAGGACGTATGAAGCTGTTTTCACTTTTCTTGTTCCCGGACGAAATCACCCGATCCGGCAGAAACAGGATCGCAAGCATGGATCCAAATACAAGAATGACCGGATATGCCGCGCTTGCGACACCGCCAGCAGATGTGTCCACGCGGACTGCAAAATTGGATGCTTCCATGCCTCTTGCCGCAAGAAGCAGCATAAAAACCAGCGGTGCCACAACAAACCAGAACAGCACTTCGTACACACGGGCGCGGATCTCCAGTCCACTGTGTACGGCATAGATTGCCACCGCAAGCGTCAATATCCATATCACCCCGAAGGTCTCCTCCCGGATCAGGCTCTTTCGGATCAGGTCGGAAAGCACCGCGCCGACAAAGCCCGCCCCGATGAGCGTTACGATGGAGAGAACACCCGCGATAAGCTTCTTTCCCGCCGCGAACTGTTCCTGATTCATCAGAAACGCCTGCAGATCCGTTTGCAGAATGCTGCTGCACCGCGCCAGATACCATAAAAAGATTGCCCCTGCCGCGCCGCCGATAGCAATACTGACAAGCCCATACGTTCCCACGTTCTGCGCCAGAATCCCCGGCAGGACGATCATTCCAATTCCTAAAAAATCAAAAACAAAGAGACGAAACACCTGACGCTGCGAGATTTTCTGATTTTCCGTATACATATCAATCATTCCTTTTCCTTCAGTTTCGTTCTTTCGTTCTTATTTGCAAAGAAGGGACGTTTTTTTAACATCCGCAGAGGAAAGCGCACAAACGAGTCCTTCTCATCCACCATGATCTGCTCCCGCGCTCCTGCAAACGGCACAAAATATGCAATTCCAAAGCTATTTAGGCTACACAGATGGATCAGCACCAGCATAAGCGCGATCAAAAAGCCAAAGTACCCGACCCACGCGCAGAAAAAAATAAACAAAAATTTTAACAGACGGAAGCCATACGCAAATTCCTCATTTGGAACCGCAAACGAACACAGTGCCGTAAATGCCACGATGATCACGACGATCGGGCTTACCAGATTCGCCTCCACCGCTGACTGCCCGATAATAAGCCCGCCGACGATCCCGATCGTGTTCCCCATCGTCCCCGGCAGCCGCACTCCCGCCTCCCGTAAAAGCTCGAAGGACATCTCCATCAAAAGTACCTCGATCACCGCCGGAAAAGGCATTCCCTCCCGCGCCTTCTGAAACGCCAGAAGTAACGGTGTCGGAAGCACCTGTGTGTGGAAATTCGTGATTGCAAGGTACAGTCCCGGAAGTGTCATTGCAAAAAAGGCTGACACATAGCGCAGAAGCCTTGCAAAGGTAGCCGCCTCGAAGCGGTTGTAATAGTCATCGCTCGTCCGCATAAAGGAATTGACATCCGCCGGAAGGATCAGTGCAACGGGCGAATTATCCGACAGCAGCACCACCCGCCCCTCAAGCATGGCGATCGCCGCCCTGTCCGGCCGCTGTGTCGTCTGAAACTGTGGAAAAGGCGAATACCACCGTTCCTCCGCGAGCTGTTCCAAAACACCGCTGTCAAGTACGCCATCGATCTCATACGCATCCAACCGCCGCCTGATTTCCTCCACAAGTCCCGGATAGACGAGATCCCTCATATAGATAAGGTTGATGAGCGTATGTGAACGCACACCCCCGTTTAATTCTTCAACTCTGATTCTTGTGGAGCGCACTCGTTTTCGTATAAGAGCCGTGTTGACCTTCACCGAATCGGTAAACGCCTCATTGGAGCCACGCACTACCTTCTCTGATTCTGAATCGGAGACCCCCATCCCCGGATAACCCTGATCTGCGATTTTGATTGCCTTTCCATAGCCATCGACAAAGAGGATTGCATCCCCGGTCAGCATTCCCTGAGCAGCCTCCTCCATCGACTCATACCACGCAATATCCGCAATTCCCATCGCGTTTTCATCTAACAGCCGGTTGCGATCCTCCTTCGTTGTCTCATCCAGAAAGCCGATCATTCTTCCAAGTGCGGTATTGCGGATCAGTGTATTGTTAATGGATACCTCGATGTACGCAAGAAAACACTCGCAGTCTCGCTCCTTTCCCAGCTGCATTTGTTGAAATTTTATATCTGAACACCGTTCAAATATATTTTTATAGTTTTTAATGTTCTCCTCAATATGTAGGGAGACCACTGTTTTCTTTTTCATATCCCCGTTGTCCTTCCCTCGCGCACCGCCTTATGCCATCAAAGAACCCTGTTGTATCTCTAAGCAAAGAGTCACTTTGTGACTCTTTGCGCGCCCGTGTGGGCACGCAAGTGCAGCTTCAGCTCCACCAAAAAAGGCAGATGCTTTTGCATCTGCCCTTATTATCTGTATTCTGTTAAAAATTATACCGTCTCTTCCTGCCGCTCGATCACAGCCTTTACCGCCACAGCCTGATTCTCCACATGTTCATGCATTGCCTTTGTTGCCATCTCACAGTTCCGCGCTTCAAGCCCCTCTAAGATTTTCTCATGTTCACGAATCAGCACCGGGTAGCTGCTCGCGTCCTTTAAATACTCCACGCGGTACCGGTACGCCTGCTCCCGCAGGTTATTTAAAATGCTTCCAAGCTTGGGATTGTCTGCTGCCTCATAGATAATATCGTGAAACTTCACATCGGACTCCGCAATCTTTTTTACATCCTTGCTCCTCGTATTCATCTCGAAGTCCCTCTTTACATGGCGGAGCCGTTCAAGCTGTTCCTCTGAAATCTTCTGGCATGCAATGCGCACCGCAAGCTCATCTAGTGCCTCCCGGACTTCAAGCACGTCCTCCATATCCTTCAGTGTCATCCGCGCCACTTCTGCCCCCTTGCGCGGCACCGTGACGGCAAGTCCTTCCTGCTCAAGCATACGGATTGCCTCACGGATCGGCGTTCTGCTGACTCCGAGCTTAGCGGCAAGCTGCAGCTCCATCAATCGCTCTCCCGGCTTTAGATCTCCTCGCAGGATTGCCTCACGCAACGTGTTAAATACCACATCACGCAGCGGCAGATATGCATCCATATTCAATGTCAAATTATCCGTCATTCCTTTCCCCTCCATCTACTTGCGGCGGTTATTATAAATCGTCGTCAGGTAAACCTGCTTTGCAAGACCGGATTCCTTCATCTTCTGATAAGCCGCCTGTGCTGTCTCTTCCTCCTCAAAAAGTCCAAATACGGTCGGTCCGCTTCCGCTCATCATTGCATTGATCGCACCGCTGTCCATCATCTGTTCCTTTATCTGTGCAATGACCGGATAATTCGGGATTGTGACACGCTCAAGCACATTCCCCATATCCCCGGCAATTGCACCAAGGTCCTGCTTGCGGATATCCCTGATCAGCCTGTCAATGTCCGGATGTTTGGTATCCGCATCCAGCTTTAAATTCTGATATACAAAGCTTGTGGAAACAGATATTGCCGGCTTGGCGATCAGCACCGGGCACTTTACCATCGGCGCCAGTGGTGTCAGTATCTCACCAATCCCCTCTGCCAACGCGGTTCCCCGCATCAGGCAGTACGGCACATCGGCTCCGATTCTCACACCGCGCTCCATAAGCTGTTCCCTGCTAAGCCCCAGCTCAAACAATTCATTCATTCCATAGAGCATGGCTGCTGCATCCGTGCTTCCGCCTGCCATTCCCGCGGCAACCGGTATGCGCTTGTTTAAATATACTTTTATGCCCTCCGTAATGCCAAACTCGTCCATAAGCAGCTTTCCGGCACGGTACACCAGGTTGTTCTCGTTGACCGGAAGATAGGATAAGTTTGTAGATAGTTCAATCCCCTGTGTGGCAGTCTTTTCCATCTCTAAGCGGTCATACAGATGAATCGTCTGCATGACCATCCGTACCTCATGATAGCCATCCTCCCTGCGGCGGACAACATCAAGTCCCAAATTGATTTTAGCAAGTGCTTTTAATGAAATCGTATCCATATGTTCTCCAAATGTATTTTGTATACAATAGTATAACAGTCCCGCACCAAAAGGTCAATCCGTGGGAGGCGCTCCAAATGAGCTTTTTTCTCTATACCAGCGGATATTGTCTATAAAGCAAAAATGCCATAGCAGAGCGGATATCTGCTATGGCTAGGATGTGCATGAAATCAATTCTTACTCCTTCAGGGAGTGGATTGTCTCAGTAAGTGTCTTGAGCTTGCTGCTGATCTCCTTGCTGGTAACTGCCATCCCCTCTGCAAGCTTCTGTACCTCGGAAGCAACGACCGCAAAGCCTTTGCCTGCCTCTCCTGCTCTTGCTGCCTCGATGGAGGCGTTGAGCGCTAAGATGTTCTGCTTGCGGGAAAACTCGGAAATCTTCGCCGTGCTGGCATTTGCCGCCTCGATCTGCTCTGAAGCCTTGTCGACCCCCACCTGCAAACGCTGCAGCAGATTTCCGTTCGTATGCTCTGCATAGGAGGTACGTACGAACATATTGATAACATCACCGAGAAGATTCGCAGATGCGTCAATCTCCTCCCTCGTCTTAACCGATACCTTATGTAATGCCGCTATATATTTTTCCTCGTCAATACCAAGCTCCTTCGCCGTCTCCCTGAACTTCTCATCATCCGGATGCTCCGGAAGAACCTGTCCACCGATAATATTTCCGAGCACCGTTCCGTCTGAAAGTGTAATCGGGATGCCGAAATCTACCAGCCCTGCATGGCACGGATATACGCCGGTTCCTTCCCTGTCGCACTTCTCGCAGCGTCTGCGTCCCTCATCGCATCCTCTTGTAAGGTCAATGCAAAACTCCGTAAAATTGTAACACTGACTGATATACTTTCCATCTGCTCCGACTGCGACCGTTGCAAGTCCTGTGCTCTTTGCCCAGTTATCCATGATGTTCTCAAATTTGCTCATGTCGCAGAATTCTTCGATCTTTAACATGTTTCTCTCCCCCTATTCTTCTGCTATGCGGCTGGTAAGAATATTATAATACTTCGGCACTTTTTACGCAATAATCATACGCCATTTGTATGCACTATTCTTGTATATTTTGTGAAGCATATATCTATTTTTTCGTTCTTCCATATACAAAAGTCACAAAATAGATCACGGATGCGAGAATTACAATCATCGGTCCAGTCGCCACGTTCGTATAGTAGGACACAAACAGTCCCAGCACACCGGAAAATACCGCAAAGATCAGTGAAAACAGATGGTATTCCCGCATATTGACCGAAATATTCCGCGCGGATGCCGCCGGAAGAATCAAAAGTGCATTGATGATCAAAATTCCGACCCACTTGATCGACAATGTCACGATAAGCGCTACCAGCACTGCAAAGATATTCTCGATCAGATGTACCGGGATGTTCTTGCTCTTTGCAAGCGCGCGGTGAATGCAGATCGCGTTTAGGCGGTTAAATGCAATGCCCCAGAAAATGATCGTGACCAGAAAGATAACGATCAGATAGCCGATCTCCTTTGTCGTGATGCTAAGCACATCCCCGACAAGAATGCTCGAATACCTGCTGAAATTGCCGCCTTTGGAAAGGATCGCAAGTCCGATTGCCACCGAGCAGGAAGAAAAAACAGAGATAATGGTATCGGTGGATGCCATATTCATGCTGCCGATCTTGTTGAGAAGAAGCGCAAAGATCACCGCAAAGATCACCATAGAGATCGTGGTGTCCGGTATTCCGCACACGACACCGGCCGCAATTCCTGTGAGGGCAGAATGCCCCAGCGCATCCGAAAAATACGCCATCTTCTTATTGACGATCATCGTGCCCAAAAGCCCGAACAACGGTGTAATGATCAGGATCGCCACAAGGGCGCTCCGCATAAATCCATAATCCAGCCAGGAAGTAACGTCCATCACTTTTCCTCCTCCCCAATCCAGTTTTCTTTGTCACTTGCAAGAAAGACCTTCGCAAACTCAGGACTGTTAAATACCTCTTTGGCACTTCCCTGCTTTGTGACTGTCTGGTCGATCAAAATGACCTTGTCCGCATATTTTGCGACATAATCCAGATCGTGTGAGATCAGAATGATCGCCAGGTCATAATTGCGCTTGAGGTAGTCCATCGTCTTGTAAAAAAGCCCCATTCCGTTCTGGTCGATTCCGGAAACCGGCTCATCCAAAAGCAGCAGGTTCGGCTCGTCCATGATTGCCATGGACAACAGCACCCTCTGCAATTCGCCGCCGGAAAGGTTGCACACCTGCTTGTCGATCAGATCCTGCGCCTCAAAAACCGCAAGCGCCTTTTTCACCTTATCATAGACCTGCCTACGCTTCGGCAGAAAGACCGGATAGGAGGACTCATAGCTTGCGATCAGATCGTATACACTCACCGGCGTATTCTTCTCGATGTTGACCGTCTGCGGCACATAGCCGATCTTAAGCTTTGCCATGCGCCCATCCTTGGTGTCCCGGAACTCAATATCCCCCGTATGTGCAATATCACCGAGGATTGCCCGGATAAGGGTAGACTTTCCCGCCCCGTTTCTTCCGATCACTGCATTTAATGTTCCGCAGTGAATATGCAGATTGATATCCCTAAGTACCACCTGATCGGAAAACGCAACCCCCAGATGGTTGACCTTAATACAATGAAAGCCACATGGCTCTATAATCTTACGCATACTACTCTCCTTCTTGCAGCCAGTCGCGGATTCGGGAAAAATTCTCCCTCATGCCGTTTAGGTAGCTGTCTGTCTCATAGTCTCCACGATTTAACGTATCCAGATACAAAACAGCCGCATTGCTTTCCGCTTCTACCTGCCTGCCAAGATCACTGCCGTAAAGCTCCTCCGCGAGGATCAGCGTAACACCGTTCTCGCTTATCTCCTCCAGCACGTCCGCTACCTCTCCAGCACTGACAGAGCGCTCCTCGTCCAGATTCAGGACATAACAGCTATCCATGTCCAGATCCTTTGCAAGGTACGCATACGCCTCATGGAAGAGGATCACCCGCATCCCGTCAAGCTGTTTTGCAAGAAGCTCCCCCTCCTGCTGTAATTCTGCAAGTTTATCGTCATATTGTTTCTGGTTTGCAAGATAAGCATCTGCGTGTGCCGGGTCTGCCGCAGCAAGCCCCCGCGCGATCGTTGCCACCTGGGTGCGGTAATCCGCAACACTCATCCATGCGTGTGCATTGCCCTCCTCATCATGGGAATGCCCTTCATGCCCGTTTTCTGCCTCGTCATGCTGATGGTCATCCACCACATCAGCCTCTGCGTCATGCGCATCCGCCTCGTGAACATGGCCGTTCTCGGACTTTAGCAGCGTAATATCCTCACACGCCTCTATGATTGTCAGATCCGGGTATGCCGAAGCAACATCCTCCATAAAGCCCTCAATACCGCCTCCGTTGATCACAAAAACATCTGCCCTGGACAACAGCCGCATATCCTCCGGTGTGAGCTGAAAATCATGCAGGCAGCCGGTCTGCGGCTCACTTAGGTTCTGCAGGGCAATCCCATCGATCCCGGTTACCACATTATCCGTCGCAACGTACATCGGATAAAAGGACGTAACGACCAGCAGGTTTTCTTTGTCAGCGCCATTATCACCCGACATACGCACATAAAGCGTCGTAGTGCCCAGACATACCAGCAATATGCAAAGCAGCATCACTGCCGTAAACACATATTTATTCTTCATCATTATTTCTTTCCGCCAGCCTTTCGCTGGGCTTTTCTCATTGCATTCTTCGCAGTCTTTTTGGCAACAGGCTTACCGGTTGCTTTCCAGCGTGGCTTTTTCCCGTTTTCCGCGGTCTGCGTCCCGCCCGATGTCTTCTTGCACTGTAACTTCTGCTGTGCCTGTGCCTTTTCCTGTTCGATCTCCTCCGGTGTCAGAACGAACCGGTCGATCAGATTCCAGATTTCGTCCTTTCCCTGCTTTGTCTCCGCAGAGAACGGTAAAACGATGGTTCCTACCTCAACCGCCAGCCCCTTCTTGATCTGCTCGATATGCTGGGTGATCTGCGTGCGGGCAACCTTGTCTGCCTTGGTCGCAATGATAATCGGCGCATACCCCTGATGGAGCATCCAGTCATACATCATCGCATCATTCTCCGACGGCTCATGACGGATATCGATCAGCAGAAAGACTGCCTTCAGCTGCTTGGAGCTTCCCAGATAATGTTCGATCATCTGTCCCCATTTTGCCTTGATCTCCACGTTGGCATTTGCATACCCGTATCCCGGCAGATCGACCAGATACATCTTGTCATTGACGTTGTAAAAATTGATGGTCTGTGTCTTGCCCGGCTGTGCCGAAGTACGCGCAAGCGCCTTCCTGTTCATCAGCGCATTGATCAGGGAGGACTTGCCGACATTAGACTTGCCTGCAAAAGCGACCTCCGCGCACGGATTGTCCGGAAGCGTGCTTGTGATACCGCACACCGTCTCCAAATTTACACTTTTTATCTTCATAGAAACACCTCTACTGTCTGAATGCGCCCCGGATTACCTCTTTGCATTTCTTCACCGGAATGATCTCCATTCCGGCTTTGATCTCCTCATCGATCTCGTCCAGGTCGCGGTTATTATCCTTCGGTACAAACACGGTCGTTATGCCCGCGTTCTTGGCAGCCAGCAGCTTCTCCTTGAGTCCTCCGATCGGAAGCACCCGCCCGCGGAGCGTGATTTCTCCGGTCATTGCCACATCCGCACGCACCGGAATATCGGTTACAGCGGAAAGGATTGCGGTTGCCATTGTGATTCCCGCCGATGGTCCGTCCTTCGGGACTGCGCCCTCCGGAATGTGGATGTGCAGGTCATGCTTCTGGAAAAAGTCCGGAGCAAGTCCATACTCATCCCCGATCGAACGGATATAGCTGATCGCTGCGGCCGCCGACTCACGCATCACATCTCCGAGCTGTCCGGTAAGCTTGCACTCCCCCTTGCCCGGCATGACATTGACCTCCACCTCAAGCGTGACCCCGCCAACGCTTGTCCATGCAAGTCCTCGCACGATGCCGACCTCATCACGGTTGTTCTTTTTGTCCGCTAGGTATTTCGGCTTACCGAGATACGTTTCCAGATTGGCGGTCTTGACCTTGACTGCCTTTGCCTCATCCTGATAGATCTCACGCGCACACTTGCGGCAGATCTCACCAAGCTTGCGTTCAAGATTGCGGACACCCGCCTCCCTCGTATAAGAACGTATGATGGTGCTAAGCGCCGCATCACTGATGGAAAGCTGTCCCTTTTTCAGTCCGTTTTTCTCTTTCTGCTTCTCGATCAGATGCTCTTTTGCAATATGAAGCTTCTCATTCTCCGTATAGCTGGTGACCTCGATCACCTCCATGCGGTCTAAAAGCGGCTTTGGTATCGTCTGTGTCGAGTTTGCCGTCGCGATAAAAAGCACATCCGACAGATCCACCGGAAGCTCTACATAGTGATCCCGGAACTTACTGTTCTGCTCGCTGTCAAGCACCTCAAGCAGTGCGGAGGAGGTGTCTCCCTTATAATCGGAGGAGACTTTGTCAATCTCATCCAGCAGCATGAGCGGATTCGATACCCCGGCGGTCTGTAAACCGTTCACGATACGTCCCGGCATCGCTCCCACATAGGTTCTCCGGTGTCCGCGGATCTCCGCCTCATCCCGCACGCCGCCAAGGCAGATCCTTACATATTCCTTATCCAGCGCCTTTGCGACACTTCTTGCGATACTCGTCTTGCCTGTGCCCGGAGGTCCGACAAGACAGATGATCGGGCTGTCTCCCTTGCTTGTCAGATTGCGCACCGCAAGGAACTCCAGCATTCGCTCTTTTACCTTTTCCAGCCCATAGTGATCAGCGTTCAGTATCCCTTCTGCATGTGCAAGATCCGTATTATCCTTGGACTTTTTGTTCCACGGAAGATTTAAAAGTGTCTCGATATAGCCTCTGCTGACCGCACTCTCCGAAGAACTGCCACTGATGCTTTTAAAATGTGAGATTTCTTTGCGGATACGTTCCCTGACCTCATCCGGCGCATCAAGTTTCTCCAGTGCCGCAAGATATCCGTCTGCCTCCGAATCGGTATTCTGCTCACCAAGCTCCTCTCGGATCAAAGCCATCTGCTCGCGCAGCAGATATTCCTTCTGGTGCTTGTCCACACGCTCTTTTACCTTCTTCTGGAACTCATTCTTGATCACGATGACATCATTCTCACGGAACAACAGCTCCAGAAGTACCTCGTAGCGCTCCGTGAGCGTGACCGCCTCAAGGATCTTCTGCTTCTCTTCATAGTGAACCGGCAGATTGTTGGCAACATAGTCCATCAGTTTTTCAAGGTCGTTCAGATCCTTGACCTGCCGCAGCACATCCTGTCCGAGCTTTCCGTTTAGGGCTGCATACTTTGCAAATGTCTCCTGAATGCTCTCCACCATCGCAGCTTTTGCCTCCGGCATAAGCTCCTCGTCCGCCTCATCACCAAGACGGATGACCTCTGCCTCCAGATACGGCACCTTCCCGGTAAAGCCATACAGCTCTGCCCTTGTCTTTCCCTCGACTAAGATGCGCACGATGTTGTTCTGCATCTTAATTACCTGCTTGATCTCCGCAAGGATTCCGATCTTGTACAAGTCGTCCATCGTCGGATTATCGGTCTGGGAATCTCTCTGTGTAACCAGAAAAATCTCCTCATTCCCGATCATTGCCTGCTCTACTGCTTTGATTGAGCGTTCTCTGCTAATGTCAAAATGTGCGATCATTCCGGGCAGGATCGTCATGCCGCGCAGAGCTACTGCCGGAACTGTCATTACTATGTCTCTCACACGTTTCTCCTTTACTAAAATTCAAAATGCGCAGCTACCTGTTTTGCCAGATAGCTGCGCCACTGTTACGATGCCAGCGGATTCTTTTCCTCCAGCTTTAAAGTCACGTTTTCCTCAATCGCAAGGTTCTTTTCGATCATATCCCTGGTGATCACGCAGCGGCTGATCGATTCATCCGATGGGATGCGGTACATCAGATCAAGCATCGCATTCTCCATGATAGCGCGGAGTCCTCTTGCTCCGGTCTCACGCTCCAATGCCTTGTCGGCGATCGTCTCGATTGCCTCCTGATCAAACTCCAGCCCCACTCCATCGAGTTCGAACATCTTCTGGTACTGCTTAACCAGAGAGTTCTTTGGCTCTGTCAGAATGCGGATCAAAGCATCGCGGTCAAGCGAATCTAAGGATACGCTCACCGGCACACGACCGATAAATTCCGGAATCAGTCCAAACTTCACAAAATCCTGCGGAAGTGCATGCTTGAATGCAGTGCCGGTGTTCATCTCGGTCTTTGACTTTACGTCTGCGTTAAATCCGATGGATTTGGCATCCATTCTCGTCTCAATGATCTTGTCCAGTCCGTCAAATGCGCCGCCGCAGATAAACAGGATGTTTGTCGTATCGATTGGGATCAGCTCCTGCTGTGGATGCTTTCTTCCACCCTGTGGCGGAACGGAAGCAACCGTACCCTCCAGGATCTTAAGGAGTGCCTGCTGCACACCCTCGCCGGATACGTCTCTTGTGATGGAAACATTCTCCGCCTTCTTGGTGATCTTGTCGATCTCGTCAATGTAGACGATTCCGTGCTCTGCACGCGCAACGTCATAGTCCGCTGCCTGAATCAGCTTAAGGAGGATGTTCTCTACATCCTCGCCGACATATCCGGCCTCTGTAAGCGTCGTAGCATCTGCGATCGCAAATGGTACGTTAAGCACTCTTGCAAGTGTCTGTGCCAGAAGCGTCTTGCCGGAGCCGGTCGGTCCGAGCATCAGGATATTGCTCTTTTGGATCTCAACATCATCGATGGCACCGCCTGCCAGCACTCGCTTGTAATGGTTATACACTGCGACAGAAAGAACCTTCTTTGCCTGCTCCTGCCCGATCACATACTGATCCAGAAATGCCTTGAGTTCTTCCGGTTTGAGCAGGTTGATCTCATCCGGTGCAGAGTTCGATCTACCGGCTTCCATCTCCTCTTCCTCAATGATCTCCGCACATACATCCACGCAGTGATCGCAGATATACGCACCGTTCGGTCCCGAAATCAGTCTTCCGACCTGGCTCTGTGTCTTTCCACAGAAAGAGCAGCGCACCGTTCCCATGTTATCGCTGTTGTTGTTTTTTCCTGACATATTTTTTCTCCAAAACTAAAATAATATGCGCCTAACCGATTCGTTATCAGCGGCTTGTGATAACACTGTCAACCAGTCCATACTCCATTGCTTCCTCGGCGGTCATATAATGGTCGCGCTCGGTATCTGCTGCAACGACATCGTATGGCTTTCCGGTATTTGCGGCAAGGATCTCATTCAAACGTTTCTTTGTCTTTAAGATGTTCTCTGCTGCAATCTGGATCTCGGTCGCCTGCCCCTTTGCTCCGCCGGATGGCTGATGAATCATGATCTCCGCATTCGGAAGGGCATAGCGCTTACCCTTTGCTCCGCCCGCAAGGAGAAATGCTCCCATACTTGCTGCCAGTCCGATGCAGATGGTGGATACATCACACTTGATATACTGCATGGTATCGTAGATGGCAAGTCCTGCTGTAACCATTCCGCCTGGGGAGTTGATATACAGATGAATATCCTTATTCGGATCTTCTGACTCTAAGAATAACAACTGAGCCACTACAAGGCTTGCGGTTGTCTCATTTACCTCTTCCCCAAGGAAGATGATACGGTCTTTTAACAAGCGGGAGTAAATGTCATACTGGCGCTCGCCTCTGCCGGTTTGTTCTAATACATAAGGTACCAAACTCATTTGAAATAGACCTCCTTTAATAGTTCAAAGACTGGCCCAGATAAACTGAGCCAGTCATAATTTTACTTCAAAAGCATAGTCCCGGAAGATCTGTGATTACTCTTCCTCTGCTGCTTCCTCGTCCTTATCCTTCTTGCTCTTTGCCTTTGCTCTCTCTTTTGCATTCTCCATGATCAGATCAACAGCCTTGGTAATTGCAAGTTCTCTCTTCATAGAAGCCTTCTCAGCATCGCCCATGTACTCCTTGAGCTTATCAGCTTCCATTCCGTAGTTTGCTGCCATCTTTGCGATCTCAGCATCTACATCCTCGTCAGTTACTTCGATATTCTCTTCCTTCGCGATCTGCTCAAGGACAAGGCTGCTCTGGATGCGGGAAACTGCCTCCGGGCGAACCTGCTCCATCATCTTGTCCATGGTCATTCCGGAAAACTGAAGGTACTGCTCCATAGAAAGTCCGCTCTGTGCAAGTCTCTGTGAGAACTCCTCAACCATATTCTCGCACTGGGTGGTGATCATTGCCTCTGGGAGATCCATCTTGGACTTGTCGATGATCTTCTGGATTGCCTCATCCTCTTTGGTCTTCTTAGCTTCGTTCTCCTTCTGCTGCTGTAAGTTCTTCTTTAAGCTCTCCTTGTACTCAGCAAGAGTCTCGAACTCAGAAACATCGGATGCGAACTCGTCATTTAACTCCGGAAGCTCTTTTGCCTTAACCTCATGGATCTTAACTTTGAATAAAGCCGGCTTGCCTGCAAGCTCTGCTGCCTGATACTGCTCTGGGAAGGTTACGTTTACCTCAACCTCATCCCCTGCGTTCTTGCCGATCAGCTGATCCTCGAATGTATCGATAAAGCTGTGGGAGCCGATCTCAAGCGGATGGTTCTCGCCCTTGCCGCCCTCAAATGCTGCACCGTCAACAAATCCCTCGAAGTCGATAACTGCGGTATCTCCGGACTGTACCGGTCTGTCTGTTACCGATACGGTTCTTGCGTTGTTGTTTCTTTCCTTCTCTAATGCTGCGTCAACTTCCTCATCGGTAACAGTGGTGTCTACCTTGGAAACGGTAACACCAAGGTACTTGCCAAGTGTTACTTCCGGCTTAACTGCAACTTCTGCTGTAAAGATAAATGGCTTACCCTTCTCAAGCTGTACAACATCAACGCTTGGGCGGGATACGATGTCGATACCGCTCTCATCAACTGCTGCCGGGTAGTTCTGCTGCATCAGGCTGTTGGCAGCATCTTCATAGAAGATTCCTGCGCCGTACATCTTCTCAACCATTGCTCTCGGAACCTTGCCCTTGCGGAATCCCGGAATACTGATCTTGTTCTTTTCCTTCTGGTAAGCAGCCTCTAAAGCCTTCTCAAGATCCTCAGCAGAAACTTCGATGGTAAGCTTCGCCATGTTATTCTCTAATTTTTCAACCTGTACACTCATTGTAACTGTTATCCTCCTTAAAAATATATCTCGTAATGTACATTCTTGTGGGTCGTTTTTCCAAAAATGGGCGTACTACGACCTCTACAGTCATTGGAGTATTATAGCACAAGCTTTTTGTATTGGCTAGTATTTTTTACTTCCCAGCCTCGATTTCTTCCGTTAAACGGCAGATTTCATCAATAATCTCCCCAATATAGCCGATCGTATCCAAAAGTGCAGCGTCTGTGCTGATATCCACACCTGCCATTTTAGCAAGTCCTTCCGGATCAAGTGTACTTCCTGCGGCAAGTACCTTCTTCCAGTCATCCACCGCCGGCTGACCTTCCTTCTCGATACGCCTGCATACCTGTGTTGCGATGGTAAGTCCCGCACTGTAAGTGTAAGAATACAGTCCCATATAGTAATGCGGCTGACGCATCCAGGTAAGTGCTGCATCATCGGAGATCTCCACTGCATCACCCCAGAACTTCTGCAGGGTATCCTTCATCGTCTGGCTGAGAAGCTCTGCGTGTACGCTTCCCCCCGCATCCATGATCTTGTAGACCTCTCTCTGGTAGGCTGCCTCCATCAGGTGTGTCACAAAGTTGTGGTAGTAGGTGTTGCTGATCATGCAGCTTAACACCCATCTGCGGAAACGCTTATCCGGGTTCGTCTTGATCAGGTAATGCGCCATCAGAAGTTCATTCATGGTTGATGGACTCTCGATGAAATATCCGGAAACCATCGTGTCGAAAATGGACTGGGCTCCGTTGCAGGCACGGAAATGTCCTGCGTGTCCCAGCTCATGGGCAAGCGTAAACACATCCGCCATACGGTTGTTCCACGAAAGCAGGATGAAAGAACCTCTTCCATATGGGCTTGCACAGAAGCCGCCGGTGGATTTTCCCTGGTTCTTTGCAAAATCGATCCAGCGGTCGCGGTATGCCTCATCGATCATTGCGCCGTAGTCCTCCCCCAATATGGAAAGACCTTCTTTGATATATTTCTTGGATTCCTCAATGGTAACGGAAGGATCATATTCCGGATCGACCGCGATCTTAAGATCTGCAAAGGTCATCTTATCCAGATGATGGATCTTCTGCAAAAGCTTTGCATATTTACGCATATGCGGGGCAAGTTTCTCCGTGATCAGATCGATCTGACGGTTATACAGCTCCCTGGAGACGTGCTGCTCAAACAGCAGGCTCTCAAAAACATCCGAATAGCCACGCAGATCCGCCGTGATCTTCTGTTTTAACACCTCGGTATTGTAAGCGCATGCTGTCACATTCTCGTACTGGCGCAGCTTTGCGGAGAACGCCTTAAATGCGGCTCTGCGGACTGCGGTATCCTTCTCGTACTCATAGTCATCTTCAAACAGGGAATAACCGAGCGGATACTCCCTGCCATCTACGGTAAAGCTGTCAAACTTCATATCTGCAAGCTTTGTCTGTTCGTAAATCGTATACGGAGCTTCGAAGATCTGGTTGTAAGCAGCCAGCACACGCTCTGTCTCTGCTCCGAGCTGGTGTGGCTTGCTGCGCAGAATGTTCTTCAGATAGTTCTTCGTCCCCTCCGCAAGGTTGATCGCTCTCTCGATCACCGCATCGTCCTGAAGAACGATCTCACTGTCCACAAAGCTGACACGGCTGAACAGATCTGAAAAAGCACTGTTTACCTTGGCATCACGCGTCAGATTATCTCCGTCATAGTAGTCAACCGATACCGCAAGGGATGTGTAATTGCCGATCAAGGTTGCAAGCTCGTTCAGACGCTCCAGCTCCTTCATGCATGCCACGATATTCTCCGGGGTATCCAGATGTCCCTTATATGTCTCCTCCATGTGTGCGACGATCCGTTTACACTCCTCAAGATCGTTCCACATCAGTTCCTCACTCTTATAGATCAGCGTAAGATCCCAGGTCAGCTCCTTTGGAACTTCCGCTCTTGATAATAATTTCTCTGCCATATCCTTCCATCCTTCCATTTTTCTTCTATTTTACTGTATTGCAAGGAATTGTGCCATATATAGTTTGTAATATGCACCTTTCATTGCCATAAGCTCATCCGGTGTTCCCTGCTCCTCGATCCCTCCGTGATTGATCACAAAGATACGGTCTGCATTCTGGATCGTGGAAAGACGGTGCGCAATGACAAAGCTGGTACGCCCTGCAAGCAGCGCCTCGATACCCTTCTGTACCAGGATTTCCGTGTGCGTATCAATGCTTGAGGTTGCCTCATCTAAAATCAGGATCTTTGGCATCGCGATCATCGTTCTTGCAAATGCGATCAGCTGCCGCTGTCCGATGGAAAGTCCCGCGCCACGCTCCTGCAGCTCGGTGTCATAGCCTTTTTCCATTTTCATGATGAAGTCATGCGCTTTGACCGCTTTCGCCGCCGCGATCATCTCTTCCTCTGTTGCATCCAGCTTGCCGTAGAGGATATTGTCGCGGATGGTTCCGTGGAAAATAAAATTGTCCTGTGTCATAACGCCCATCTGCCGGCGCAGGCTGTCGATTGCCACCTTTGTAAGATCGTGTCCATCGATGGAGATTGTTCCGGACTGGATATCGTAAAAACGGCTGATAAGATTGACGATCGTGGTCTTTCCTGCTCCGGTCGGTCCGACGAGTGCGATCGTCTCCCCCGGCTGCACCGTAAAACTTACATCATCAAGCACCCTCGTTTCCTGTGCCGTTCCCTCATCATAGGTGAAGGATACATGGGAGAACTCAACGCTTCCCTCCACATCCGGAAGCTCCTCCACATCTGCTGCATCCGTGATATCCGGACTGGTGTCCATGATGTCAAAGACACGTTCTGCCGCAGAGATGTTGGTAATAAGCTGGTTGTAAAAATTGCTCAGGTTCATGATCGGGTTCCAGAACATATTGATGTACGTTCCGAACGCAACCAGCGTACCTAAGGATACCATCGGATATCCCAGCCACTTTACACCGACGAGATACAGCATCATCGTTCCCACGCCCCAGCAGAGGTCGATGGTCGGATAAAACATATCTGAATAGCGGCAGGCATCCTCAAAGGATTTCTGGTGCTCACTTGTCAGCTTAAGAAACTGCGCCTTCGTCTCAGCCTCTGCATGGAAGCTCTGTACCACGCGGATTCCTGCGATGTCCTCATGAACATAGGCATTCAGGTTGGACGCTTTCTTGCGGAAGGTCTGCCATTTCTTGTGCGCCACATTCTCAATGAAAAACACTGCAACGATCATGACCGGCAGTGTGCAAAGGGAAGCCACCGCCAGCTTCCAGTCCTTGATCAGCATGATCACCGCGACACCGATCACCGTAAGAAAATCCGGAATCAGTGTTGTGACTGCATTGCTTAATACTTCCTTTAAGGAATTGACATCCCCGATAATTCTCGCGAGGATCTTTCCGGTCGGTCTGCTGTCAAAAAAAGAAAAGGACAGCTTCTGGATATGCTCATACAGTTCCTGACGGATATCTAACAGGATCTTGTTGGATATCAGGGACATCACATACATACGGACCTTTACCAGAATAATGAATAAAATGTTCAGTGCGACGGTAAATGCCCCGATGCGAAGCAAGCCGTCCCAGTCGTTCTTTCCGATATAATTGTCGATTGCGTCCTCGATGATCAGCGGATTAACCAGGCTGATCGCAACTGTGATTGCCATTGCAGCAAGAACAATAATGATCCCGGCTACATGCTTTCTCAGATAAGACAGCAGCCGTCGGATGATCTTTTTCTTGTCCGTTGACTTCATCTGTTCGTCTTCTCGAAATGAGTTGACTGCCATATATATCACTCCTTTACTAATTCTCTTTACCATCTCCCGCAAAGCCCGGCATCGCGCCGGGACATATGATTATGCCAATGCTGCCTTGCGGTATTTTTCATAATTTTCTCCGTACTGCGCCACATAGGTCTCGTAGTAGAGTCCCTTCTTTGCAAGAAGCTCCTCATGTGTGCCGCGCTCTGCAATTTTTCCATCCTGCAGATAGAGGATCTCATCCGCATAGCGCACCGCAGAGATACGGTGTGCAATAATGATCTTTGACATTCCGGAAAAAGCGTTTAAGGTCTTCTGGATCTCATGCTCGGTCTCCATGTCAAGTGCAGAGGTGGAATCGTCCATCACAAGCACCGGTGCCTTCTTGGAGAACGCGCGTGCAATACTGATACGCTGCTTCTGTCCGCCGGACAGTCCGACACCGCGCTCACCGATTACCGTCTTGTAATCCTCCTCCATATCCTCGATGAAGTCTCCAGCCTGTGCCATGTGTGCCGCCTGCCTGATCTCCTCCATCGGAAGCGTCTCCCGCTGTCCCATCTTAATATTCTCCTCAATGGTATCCGAAAACAGGAACACATCCTGCATGACAACCGCACTGCTGCCGCGCACCTGTGCAAGCTCCATCTCCTTTATATCCACGCCGTCAATGCAGATTTTACCCTCAGTCGGATCGTAAAAACGCTCCAACAGACTGACAATGGAGGACTTTCCGGAACCGGTTGCCCCCATGATGCCGAGCATCCTGCCGCGTGGCAGATCAAAGCTGATATCGGAGAGGATCTGCTTGCCGTCAATCTGGAGTGAGACATCGGAAAAAGTGATGTCGCCCCGGATCTCATCCAGATGTATCGGATGCTCCGTCTCCTTTAAGGATGCAGTCTCCTCGTAGATCTTTGCGATCTTCTTTCTTGATGCCACCGCACTTGAAAGGCTGTTCGTCAGCCAGCCGAGCATCTCCATCGGCCAGGTGCAGTTCCTGCTGTACTCAACATAAGCAACCAGCGAGCCAAGATCCATCTCTCCGCGGATTACTTCAAGTCCACCCAGGATCGTCGTAAGCAGCGGAAGCAGGACTCCTGCAAACTGGTAAAACGGATAGTACCGCACCATCGTCTTGGACTGGCGCATATTCAGCTCATAATATCTCTTGTTGTGTGACATAAACTTCTGGATCTCGAACTTTTCCCGCGCAAACGCTTTTACGGTGCGCACCCCGGCAAGATTCTCCTCCGCGATGGTCGTAAGCTCCGCATTCTCCTCGCTGATCTCCTCATAGATCTTATCGAGCTTTTTCTCAAGAATGACCGCAATCGCACCACCGATGACCATAAATGCAAGCGGCACAAACGACAGCTTCCAGTTCAGCCGGAACATACAGAATAAGACCATGCTGACATGGATGATGACCTCGATAATGAGCATGCCGATAAAGCCGACCGAATTCCATACATTGTCGATGTCATCCTTCACACGCGCCATCAGCTCTCCCGTATTGGACTTGTCAAAGAAGTCCACAGATAAGCCCTGAATATGTGAAAACAGATCCCGTCTCATTTCCGAACCGATCTTCGAGCTGTTTTTGTCAAACGTAAATTCCTTAAAATAGCCGCATATGCTCCTGCCGATGCCAATTACGACAATTGCCATAAGCAGCATACCCAGCCGCTCGAAGTTACCTCCGAGAAATACTTCATTTACAATAATCTTTGTGACCTGCGGATAGACCATATCCAAAACGATCGCCGTGATCATACAGCAGATTGCAAAGAGATACGATTTCCAGTACCGCAGTACATAAGTGTGTAGCTTTTTCATAACCTTTTCCTTTCTAACATTCTTTTCAAAACCCCGGATATGTTTTTGCTTTATAGAAAAAGGAATTTCCCATAAAAAAAGCC
>ERZ1034998.99-NODE-99-length-56075-cov-38.520885_pt1 | contig 56075 bp, 53 predicted proteins | sample MGYA00520621_ERZ1034998 | MGnify/ENA primary metagenome ERZ1034998 (study PRJEB33766, sample SAMN09781748) | gut metagenome | biome: gut microbiome | host: Homo sapiens | place: Madagascar | study: EMG produced TPA metagenomics assembly of the PRJNA485056 data set... | reverse complement strand
CAATTTAAAAAAATAATAAATAATTATTTTTGCAAAAACACAAAAAACACAAAAATTACACGATTTATTGTAGAAAATTGGTTATAATGAAGGGATTTTGGTTGACATGATTATGCATATGTACTAAAATAATTAGTATAAAACAATAGAAATGGGGATTGGCATCATGGTAAAAAGTTTTGTTCAAATTTTAAACATTGGATTTGGTATTATTAACAATACTGAGCCGGTAGCGGACAGAAATCCGGATTCAGTTATGGAGCACATTCTTAGCATGGATGATCCGGCTAGAGATATTCGTATTATAGGATTCAGATTTTATGATATGGATACAGATACCGGTGTTATGAGTAACCAGAGTGGTATATATTATCTTGAAGGAGAAGAATTTACATATCCAAAGGTAGATAATGATATTACTACTTATATGAAAACTACTAATATTGAGTACGAGAAAGGTCAGCAGCTTATAAAGATTAAGAAACCTAACGTACTTGTATATCCGTTTAATGCTAATGATACTATTCTTGACACTGCGGCTGTATTAGTCAAGATGAAGATTAAGAAAGAAGAAGAACGTAAGGCAAGATTAGAGGAAGAGATTATCGCATACAAGAACAACCTTGTATTAGAACTCAGAAAAGTTCAGGAATTATTAGAGGGTAATCAGTTTAATGCAATTCCTCTTATTGATACTATGGACGGAGCTGCTAAGGCTCTTAACATCATGGGTGATAAAGGCAACTTTAATAAACATATCAATCATATGAGAAATATCAGGGTTGAGATAATGGCTATTGACAAATTCTTAAGAGAAAATGCAATGTAATTCACACATAAAAAAAGGAGCTGTTCGAAAGAACGGCTCCTTTTTTTGCTAGGCTTGCTAAATGCTACTGTATTTATTATGCCTTGTGCAAATTTATAGGCTGCATAAGCGACATTCTGAGGCGGCCGGTACTTAGCAACCGTATTCTGGTTGCTACAGTGCAAAAGCCATTAAATATTCAGCAAAAAACACCACCGCAATAGATGCCAACGCAACTACAACCAGACTTTTTTCCAGATATGACAGTATAAGTGCCGTTATTGAGCCAGCAACTGCACTTATGTGGTTGGATGTGGAGTAGAATATATCCGGAAATGTCATGGAAGCAAGTACAGCGTATGGTATATAATTTAAAAATGTCCGTATTTTTTTGGATGCCAGTTCGTTACGGAATATTACTAATGGTAGCATTCGTGGCAGATATGTTACAAGTGCCATGATAAGCACGGCAGTTATACATCTAGTCATTGTCTGTAGTCCTTTCTTCTTCAGTGGCTTCAGGGAATAAAAATGTTCCTATGCCTGCGGCGAGAACCGATGCGATAATGATTCTGAAACCTGAAGATATAAAACTAAGTATAGGTAAGTATTTTATAATACATGTTATTGCTATTGATATAAGTACAATAATAAGTACAGGACGTGAATGTTTTGAAGGAGGAATGATAAGTGCGATAAACATTGCATATAATGCAATTCCCATTGCTCCTTTTAAACTGTCGGGAAGTATTCCAGTTGAGAAAGCCCCAAGTACCGTGCCGGCAGTCCATCCGATGAAGGGAAGAGTGATGAGTCCGTACATAAATACGTGATCAATCTGCTCCTTTTCCATCGATGCCACGGCAAATATTTCATCAGTTATTCCAAAGCTGAACAGCAGTCTGTGAAGTACAGATGTTTTTGGAACAAGTTTTTGTGAAAGTGAAAGTGACATCAGTGAGTATCTGATGTTAATTATAAGGGTGGTTATGGCTATTTCCAGATAGGATGCTCCTGCAAGTATAAGCTGGGTGCCGGCAAACTGACCGGAACTGGTAAGATTGCTCATTGATATAAATACTGCTATCCAGGCAGGCATACCTCCTGAAACCGCCATAAATCCAAAGGTAAAGGAGACTGGGATATATCCTAGTCCTATCGGAAGTCCTTTTTTTAATCCGTCTATATATCTGTCAACAGATGATTTCATGAAATCCTCCTATTATTCTTATGTACAAACCTGTAAAAACCGCAAGCCATTATAACACTTATAAAATGCAAAATCAAGGTGAATAAATTGTGTAAACTCGGATAGTTTCATTGACAAATTCAAAAGCAAAAAGTATACTGAAAATGTAACTTCGAAGATAGAAGGTGATGTCTGAATAAATGAAAGAAGATAAATGGGTGAGATTGTGGAATATGATTTCGCCGCCTGCCCTGTATATGTTTATACAGATGGGAGTAGAATTGGCAGTTGCATTGATTACAATTATATATGAGAATGTGAAAATGTATAAAACTTACGGAATGATTAATGATGCACAGGCTGTTACGGAAAAAGTGCAGCAGATGACGGAGGTAAATGCAAGTTATATCACGGTTGCATCTGCGGTTATGGCTGTCATTTTTTTTGGACGTATGTATTTAAAAGAAAGAAATTCTTTCTTGAAAGAAAATAATAAAGAAATAAATATTTTTGTAATGATAGCTTTCGGAGTAATGTTAAGTATGGCAGCCGGAAGCATTTTATCTGCAATGAATATAGATAATATATATGGAAGTTATGAAAAGACATCATCGTTGCTGCTAAATGGGAATATTGTATACAGGCTTTTTGCACTTGGGGTTATCACACCGGCTGCTGAAGAGATTATATTCAGGGGATTGGTGTTTAACCGGGTAAAAAAACAGTATGGAAGTCTGTATGGGATAGTTGTTTCGTCGTTGATGTTTGGCGTTTTTCATTTTAATCTGGTACAGGGGTTGTATGCATTTATTATAGGAATGGCATTTGCATACTGTTATGAGCTGACGGGGGATTTAAAAGTTCCTGTGTATATGCACATGAGCATAAATGTTTTGACGGTATTGTCAGATTATTATGGTTTGAACAGCATTACAGATGGAAATACTGTATTTAAAGTGGTGCTTACTTTGATGGAATGTATAATTTCGGTGTATTTATTCGAAATGATAGTTAAAAAATCTTGGGAAAGAGGAAAGTGATTTGAAGATTTTAAGCGTTACGATTCCGTGTTACAATTCGGAATCATATATGAGAAAAGCGATAGAGAGTGTTATATCAGGAGGAAATGACGTTGAAGTTATCATAGTGGATGACGGTTCGACTGACAGAACAGCGGCTATAGCTGACGAGTACGAAAACAGATATCCTGATATCGTAAAAGTTATCCATAAAGAAAATGGCGGACACGGAGATGCGGTAAACAGTGGAATAAGTACCGCTACAGGACTTTATTTTAAAGTTGTTGACAGTGATGACTGGGTTGATGAGGATGCACTTAAAAGGGTGCTCACTGTTTTAAAGAACTCAGTTAAAGCAAATGCCGGACTTGATATGCTTCTTACTAACTTTGTATATGATAAAGCCGGAGTCAGACACAAGAAAGTTATGAAATATAACAGGGCATTGCCGAAAAAAAAGGTTATCGGATGGGATGAGAACGTCAAATTCAATAAATTCCAGTATGTTCTTATGCATTCGGTTATTTACAGAACGGAAATACTTAGAAATTGTGGATTAACACTTCCAAAACATACATTCTATGTGGATAATCTGTTTGTGTTCGAACCACTGCCGTGTGTTGAAAGGCTTTATTATCTGGATGTGAATCTGTATCATTACTTTATAGGCAGAGATGACCAGTCTGTAAATGAGAAAGTTATGATATCAAGACTTGACCAGCAGATTAAAGTCAATAAGATGATGATAGATTTCTTCAGTGAGAATAAGCCGGAGAATGAAAGATTATACAAATACATGTTCCAGTATCTTGATATGATTATGTGTGTGTCATCTATAATGGCGATATTGTCAAAGGATGATAAGCTGTTAGAAGAGAAGAGAAAGCTATGGGAATATCTAAAGGAGAAAGATGAAGACCTGTATAAGAGTCTCAGAACAACCATATTTGGTATATGGATGAACCTGCCGGGAAGCGTCGGAAGATTCTTTTCAAAGCTTGGTTATAAGGTGATGCAGAAGGTATTTGGATTTAATTAAAAAAAATTTAAAAAAAGTTCTTGACAGATTTGGTCCTGTGTAATATACTATACAAGCAAGTTCGTTGAGGACTTAAAGAAATGGGATCTTAGCTCAGCTGGGAGAGCATCTGCCTTACAAGCAGAGGGTCACAGGTTCGAGCCCTGTAGGTCCCATTCATGTGGCGGAATAGCTCAGTTGGCTAGAGCACACGGTTCATACCCGTGGTGTCGAGAGTTCGAATCTCCCTTCCGCTACTTTTTTTATGTTTAAAATTAACGTAACGGATTAGAGCCAACATGAAATTAAGAGTTCCTTTATCTGTCAGTAAATGGCGGATGAAGGAACTTTTTTAATTAAATATAAATAATTGCTAAAATCTATTGTTGTGTAAGTGCCGTTATGCTATAATTCTATGAATATAGGCTTATTTATATTAAGCAGTGGAATGGAGAAAACAATGAAAAAGTTTATTGAAAAATACGGTCACATCTGGACCGCGTTATATGTGTTTATATATATGCCGTGGTTTATATGGCTTGAGGAAAATGTTAAGACATACACCCTGCTTCATGTGAAACTGGATGATATGATTCCGTTTTGTGAATATTTTATTATTCCATATCTGTTATGGTTTGCATATGTTCCGGCAGTGATGATATATGAGTTTTTTACATCCAAAAAAGAATGGTATTATGCATCTGCATATCTTTTCATCGGAATGTCAATATGTCTGCTCATATGTACGGTATGGCATAATGGTCAGGATTTAAGAATAAGTGTTGATAATGATAATATTTTCATGTCGGCAGTTAAGATGATATATACGGCAGACACGAACACGAACGTTTTTCCGAGTATACATGTTTTTAACTCGATTGGTGTATTTATAATACTGTGTAAATCGGAAAATATGAAGGGAAAGAAGAAAATTAAAATATCCGCATTTGTGCTTACGGTTCTGATTATATTATCCACAGTATTTTTGAAGCAGCATTCGGTTGTGGATGTGATTGGAGGAATTGCTTTATCGGGTATAATGTATCTTCTGGTTTACTGTATAGATTATTCAAAGGCTGTTCAGTATATCCGGGGATGGTTTGCAAAGAATGACGGATTTGAAAGGCGAAAAATATGAGAGTAGGAATGGGATATGACGTACACAGACTTGTAGAAGACAGAAAGCTCATAATCGGCGGAGTTGAGATACCGTATGAAAAAGGACTGCTTGGACATTCGGATGCCGATGTACTGTTACATGCCATAATGGATGCGCTCCTTGGAGCGGCGGCGTTAGGAGATATAGGAAAGCATTTTCCGGATACCGCAGATGAGTATGAAGGAGTATCCAGCATGGTGCTTATGGAAGAAGTCAGAAAGAAACTGTCGGAAAAGAATTATATAATAGAAAATGTTGATGCTACCATTATAGCGCAGAAACCAAAGATGGCACCTCATATAGACCAAATGGTTGAAAATGTGGCTAAAGTATTAAGAATTGATAAAGATCAGGTTAATATAAAGGCAACAACCGAGGAAGGACTTGGGTTTACCGGAGAAGGAAAGGGCATATCTGCACAGGCGGTAGTGTGCATAAATACGGTGAGCAATTATGCATATGAAAACAGTGTTCCTTTCAATTCGTGTGCATCCTGCGGGGGATGCCAGAGGAACAGATAATAGTTAGATATAGATTGAAATGCGTCAGAATGGAGGAAAATTTATAATGAAAATATATAACACACTTACAAAGTCTAATGAAGAATTTAAGGAGATTGAACCGGGAAAGGTAAGGATGTATGTATGCGGGCCTACTGTATATAATCTTATACATATAGGAAATGCAAGACCTATGATTGTATTCGATACAGTAAGAAGATATATGGAGTACAAGGGATACGATGTAAACTATGTAACTAATTTTACCGATGTTGATGACAAGATAATAAAGAAAGCCATAGAAGAAGGAACTACGGCAGATGAAGTATCAAAGAGATATATAGAAGAGTGCAAAAAGGATATGAAAGGTCTCAATGTAAAGGAGGCAACAAAACATCCGCTCGCAACAGAAGAGATAGATGGAATGATAGAGATGATATCCACTCTTATAGATAAAGGTTATGCGTATGAGGCAAACGGAACAGTTTATTACAGAACAAGAAAGTTTGAGGGATATGGAAAATTATCTAAGAAAAATATTGATGATCTGGAAGCAGGACACAGGGAGATAAAAGTTGCAGGCGAGGAGAATAAAGAGGATCCGCTTGACTTCGTATTATGGAAACCTAAAAAGGATGGCGAACCTTACTGGGAGTCACCTTGGGGTCAGGGAAGACCGGGATGGCATATCGAGTGCTCTGTCATGTCTAAGAAATATCTTGGAGATTCCATAGATATCCATGCAGGCGGTGAGGACCTTATATTCCCACATCATGAAAATGAGATAGCCCAGAGTGAGGCTGCAAACGGTGTGCCATTTGCACGTTATTGGATGCATAACGGATTTCTGAACATTGATAATAAAAAGATGTCAAAATCACTTGGAAATTTCTTTACGGTTCGTGACATAAGTGAGAAATATGATTTACAGGTACTCAGATTTTTCATGCTCTCAGCACATTACAGAAGCCCGATTAATTTCAGTGATGAGCTTATGGAGGCAGCTAAGAACGGACTTGAGAGAATTGTTACGGCAGTTTCAAATCTTAAACATCTTGAGGGCGTATGCGAGAGTAAAGAGATGTCTGATGAGGAGAAGTCAGCATTAGGCACTATAGATGAGCTTGTTAAGAAATATGAGGCAGCTATGGAAGATGACTTTAATACGGCAGACGCAGTATCTTCTGTATTTGAGATGGTCAAACTGGCAAATCAGACAGCATCAGGGGAGAGCTCAGCCGAATATATAAAGAGTATAAAGGCAACTATTGTCCGTATGTGCGATGTACTCGGAATAATAGCTGAAAAGGAAGAAGAAATACTGGATTCGGATATAGAAAAGCTTATAGAAGAAAGACAGCAGGCAAGAAAGGATAAAAACTTTAAGCGTGCAGATGAGATAAGAGATGAACTTCTTGCAAAGGGAATCATTCTTGAAGATACGAGAGAAGGGGTAAAATGGAAGAAAGCATAGATTTGTTTGAACAGATACGTCTGGGAATGGATTTAGAAAACGTCGACGGGAATACATATTCTCCGTTGACGCTTGCTTATATAGGAGATGCCATATATGAGATAGTCATCAGGACTATGGTTGTGTCGTGGGGAAATATGCAGGTGAATAAGCTTCATAAAAAAAGCAGCAACCTTGTAAAAGCACAGACACAGGCGGAGATGGCAAAGCACATTACAGACAGCCTTGATGATAAGGAACTGTCCGTATATAAACGTGGAAGAAATGCAAAATCATTCACAAAGGCAAAGAATGCCTCAGTTATTGATTACAGGATGGCAACGGGTTTTGAGGCACTTATGGGATATTTATATATTTCCCACAAGTCAGACAGAATGATGGAGCTTATAAAAATGGGACTGGAAAGTCTGAATGTTCAAAATTAGCTTTGGCACCATGTGTCAGCGGAAATGAGGAAACATGAGATACGAAGAATTAACCATAGAGGGAAGAAATGCTGTCATAGAAGCGTTTCGTTCCGGTAAGACAATAGATAAATTATTTATACTTGACGGATGTCATGACGGTCCTATAAATACGATTTTGAGAGAAGCGAAGAAACAGCAGGACACGATTATAAGATTCGTACCTAAGGAAAGATTAGACCAGATATCTGTTACGGGAAAACATCAGGGTGTGGTTGCATATGCGGCTGCCTACAAATATGCAGAAGTTTCGGATATACTTGATGCTGCCAGAGAGAAGGATGAGAAACCATTTATTTTTATCCTTGATAATATAGAGGATCCACATAATCTGGGAGCCATAATAAGGACTGCAAATATGGCGGGAGCACATGGTGTGATTATTGCAAAGAACAGAGCTGTGGGACTTACGGCAACTGTGGCAAAAGCATCGGCAGGAGCCATAAACTATACACCTGTTGCAAGAGTTACCAATATATCAAGAACCATAGATGAGTTAAAGAAAGAAGGTATATGGTTTGTATGTGGAGATATGGGTGGAGAAAACCTGTATGATATGGAACTTACATCGGCCATAGGACTTGTTATAGGAAATGAAGGTTCAGGCGTGAGCAGACTTGTAAGGGAAAAATGTGATTTCGTGGCATCAATTCCTACTAAGGGAGATATCGATTCGCTAAACGCATCGGTTGCGGCCGGAGTAATGGCATTTGAGATAGTCAGACAGAGAAACCTCTAAAAAAGGGCAACAAAAAAGAGCTGATAACGGGAATCGAACCCGTGACCTCCGCCTTACCAAGGCGACGCTCTACCGACTGAGCCATATCAGCACTCTGATTAAATATTTTATCAGAGCAGATATAAGTTGTCAATAGTTTTTAAAATTAAAAAGGAGCGATTACCTTGAAGAGAACTGCAAAAAGGCTTTGCATGATGATATGTATGGTCATTGCAATGCTGCTTATTACGAAAACTGATGCATTTGCATCAACATATGGAGATTATCAGTATACTGTTTCAGGAAAAAAGATAATAATAACAAAATATACAGGTAATGCGTCAAAGGTATATGTACCAAATGTGATAAAGGGTAAACCTGTTACTGAGATAGCAAAAGGTGCATTTAAGTGGTGTACAGGTATTAAGGAAGTAAAGATATATGGAAATACAAAGACCATAGGAAAAGAAGCGTTTGCTTACTGTTATAACCTTAAAAAGGTCACAATGTTAAGAGGCGTTGAAAATATAGGTACAAATGCATTTGCATATTGTGCGGCATTAAATACGGTAAATCTGCACAAAGGAATAAAGACGGTGTCTACGGGAGCTTTTAAGGGATGCAGGGAACTTACGGGAATTGAACTGCCAAAAGGAACAAAGAGCATAGGCTCGAACACTTTTGCATATTGCAGTAAGTTAAAATCAATAACCATTCCTTCTACAGTGGGAAGTATAGGTTCGGGTGCATTTTATGACTGTAAAAGTTTAAAAAGTATAAATCTTCCAGCTAAATTAACAAGAATTAATTCATCAGTATTTGGTAAATGTTCATCATTAAAGTATATGAAAATTCCTGAAAAAGTTGCAAAGATATCTGATTATGCATTTGAAAACTGTACATCATTAAAGTCGATAAGTATTCCGGGAAGTGTAAAAACGGTATCAACATGTGCATTCTGGAACTGCCGCTCACTTAAGAAAGCTGTTATGCATAATGGAACGGTAAGTATTAAGAATGCTGCATTTGCCAACTGCCGTGCACTTGAGGAGATAAAGATACCGGCATCTGTTACAAACATAGATACATACGCAATAGGCTATAATTATAGCAGCAGTAAGACAGGATGGGTTTATAAAAAGTCTACACGGATTACGGTGTATGGGAAAAAGAGTTCAGCTGCCTACAATTATGCAAAAAAGAACAATCTTAAATTCAAATTGTGGTAAAAACAGGTCTGTTTTGAGATAAATTGTGCAATTAGGTGAAAATTGTCAAAGAAAACTTGAAGATTGAGATTGGTTGAACTATAATAGAGTGGTTAAAAACATATGGCAACGATGAGGTGAAGAAATGTATAAGAAGATAGGAAGAAATGATCCATGTTGGTGTGGAAGTGGAAAAAAATATAAAAAATGTCATGAGGCGTTTGACGATAAGCTTATAAAGCTTGAGCATGAAGGACATATAATTCCGGACAGAAGTATAATAAAGACACCGGAACAGATTGAGGCAATCAAAGAAAGCTGTAAGATTAACATTGCAGTACTTGATTATGTAGGTGAGCATATAAAAGCAGGAATGACTACAGAAGAGATAGATAAGATGGTCTATGAAAAAACAACGGAGATGGGCGGAATACCGGCACCTCTTAATTATGAAGGATATCCAAAGAGTGTATGTGTGTCTATAGATGATGTTGTGTGTCACGGAATCCCATGTGATGAGGAAGTCCTTCAGGACGGAGATATAGTAAATGTTGACTGTTCAACTATATACAAAGGTTACTTTTCGGATTCATCAAGAATGTACTGTATAGGAAAGGTCAGTGATGAAAAGCGTAAGTTGGTGGATACTGTAAAAGAATGTGTGGAGAAGGGACTTGAACAGGTTAAACCGTGGGGATTCTTAGGAGATATGGGTCAGGCTGTAAATGACCATGCCAAGGCAAATGGTTACTCTGTTGTCAGAGAGATAGGCGGACACGGTGTCGGACTTGAATTCCATGAAGATCCGTTTGTAAGCTATATTACCCAAAAAGGAACGGAAATGGTTATGGCACCGGGAATGATATTTACAATTGAACCTATGGTAAATATCGGAAGTGCAGATGTATATGTTGATGAGGATGATGACTGGACAGTATTTACTGCGGACGGTTCTCCATCAGCACAGTGGGAGATTATGGTATTAGTAACTGAAGACGGACACGAAGTGCTCTGTTATTAAATAAAAACCGACAGTCAGTGTATGTACACCGGCTGTCGGTTTTATAATTTATAAATTTGTCTTAATGAGCTTCCGGCGATTCTACAAGAAATCCGAGAAGCTTTAATTTATTTTCTATTATATCAAGAATATCTTCTGATTTTGCCTCAATGGTATGATAATGATATCCGGAAGTGATGTTTTTCAGCGGTGTGGATTTACCGCATTTTATCTGCTCGATAAATTTATCAACATCATGTCTGGATGAGATGTTTAGTGGAGCCTGAACAGTGCCGTATGCCTTGTGGTGAACAAATACATCCTTTACTGTACCACCGCAGTCGACTATTGAATTCAGCTCATCACCAATTTCTTCATCGGTATGTGATACTTTAAACACTCTGGTTACCAGTGCAGGAGAGGTGATGAGGTAACCGCGGTTAGTGGAGATTATATCGTAACCTTCCGCTCTCAAAATCGCCATATCCTGTACGATAACCTGTCTGCTGATATTAAATCTGTCTGCAAGGGCTGTTCCGGACAGAGGCTTTTTTTCAGTCTGTAATATGTTTATTATTTCAGTGCGTCTTTCATTCCCCGTCATATAATCACCTGCTTTTATATTGCATGAAGATTTTTAAGAGATATATCCATTATAGGGGCAGAGTGGGTAAGTGCACCGCTGGATATATAGTCAACACCGAGGTCTGTTATATTTGCTATGTTTTCCTTTGTAACATTTCCTGAGCATTCTGTTTTGGCTCTGCCATCGATTATGGCTATGGCATCCCTCATCATATCATGACTCATGTTATCAAGCATTATAATATCTGCTCCGGCTTCAACAGCTTCTTTTACCATATCAAGATTTTCTGTTTCGACTTCAATTTTTCTTACGAATGGAGCGTATTCTTTTGCCATTTTTACAGCCTTTGTTACACTTCCGGCAGCACCGATGTGGTTATCTTTTAAGAGTATTCCGTCAGAAAGATTGTATCTGTGGTTTAAACCACCTCCGGTTTTTACGGCATATTTTTCAAATATTCTCATACAGGGTGTAGTTTTTCTTGTATCAAGAAGCTTTGTGGAAGAACCTTCAAGAAGTTTTACAATTGAGTTTGTATAAGTAGCTATACCGCTCATTCTCTGAAGGTAGTTAAGGGCGGTACGTTCTCCCGATAACAGAACACGGATATCGCCTCTTACTGTTGCCATATGCTGTCCGGCTTTGACTTCGTCACCGTCTTTTACGGAAAAGTTCACTTTAGTATCCGGATCTAAGAGTGTAAATACTCTTTCAAATACTTTAAGTCCGCAGATGATACCATCCTGTTTGCATATTAAATCGACTTCTCCGAGAGCATATTCAGGCATAACTGAGTTTGTAGTTACATCCTCGCTTGAAATATCTTCCTCAAGGGCAAGCATAATATATTTATCAGCGTTTAATTTCATTGTTATATCGTTCATAATTTACCTCATTTCTGAATCTTTTTTTACGGTTCGTTTTGACTTTTGTAATTCTATCTCTTCAAGTACGGCCTTTTTGTATTCTTCACACAAAGCCTCTGTATCAGGCAGTACCTGATTACCGCTTTCATTATATGATTTTACGGTGTCACAGTCAATGGCAGAGTATGTATCGGTTATTTCACCGGCAGCACGTTTGGCAAATACCAGTGCCTCAAGCAGAGAATTACTTGCAAGACGGTTGGCGCCGTGAACACCGTTGCAGCTTGTCTCACCTATGGCATACAGACGTTTAAGATTTGTACGGCTGCTTGAATTAACCTTTACGCCGCCCATAAAATAGTGCTGTGCGGGAACCACAGGGATAGGTTCTTTTGTAACGTCATAGCCTTCGGACAGGCAGTAGTTATATATGTTAGGAAAATGTTTTATAATGGTTTCTTTTGGTATAGGAGCCATTGAAAGCCATACAAAAGGTTTGCCATCCTTTTTCATCTGTTCACGTATCTTTGAAGTGAGAACATCGCGGGGGAGAAGTTCATTTGTAAATCTCTCCATATGCGCGTTCAGTAAAACAGCACCTTCACCTCTTACGGATTCAGATATAAGAAAACGTCTTCCGGGTTTTTCAGAATAAAATGTAGTAGGGTGTATCTGGATGTAATCAATGTTTTCAAGCTCAACACCATGTTTTAGTGAGATTGCCAGTGCATCTCCCGTAAGGTGAGGAAAATTGGTAGAGTGGGTATAAAGACCACCGATACCACCGCAGGCTAAAATAGTGTATGAAGCAGATATACTGAATGTTTCACCGGAGTTATTACGGGCAATGATACCTGTACATCCGTTTGTATCGTCAGTAATAATGTCAATCATGGTCGTGTATTCAAGCATGGTTACATTTGGTAATGTTTTTACCCGGGCAAGAAGTTTACTTGTGATTTCTTTTCCGGTGACATCCTCGTGAAAGAGTATTCGCTTATCAGAGTGACCGCCCTCTCTTGTGAAACAAAATCCGTTATCATCTTTCTGGAAGTCAACTCCGTATGATACGAGATCATTTATAATATCTCTTGAACTTCTTATCATTATATCAACGGAAGTACGGTTGTTTTCATAATGTCCTGCTTTTAATGTGTCGTTAAAATAACTTTCATAGTCTTCTTCATTTTTGAGCATACATATTCCGCCCTGGGCGAGAAATGAATCGCTGCTCTCTAAATCAGATTTTGTAATAAGAGTGATATGTCGGCTGCTCGGAAGATTAAGAGCACAGAACAGACCGGATGCACCGGTTCCGACTATCACCACATCAGTATTGATATTCATATTAGTCTCCATTTCTGCATTTCTAAAGTTCGCTTTTACAATAAGTTGACAATGAGTATAACACATAACTTTACAACTGACAAGACAGAAAAATAACTATTCAAAATAACGGAAAAAGGTGTTATAATCCTTTATGCAATAAATACGTGCTTATACGCATAAAATATATTAATACAGTAGTTACGTCATAGAAGTTTGATTACGATGTGCCTGCGGAATGGAGTGAATTATGAGCGAATTTAAAACAGTTAATATTGAAGACATAAAGAAGAGTGCATGTGAGATGATAGGAAAGGACTGGATGTTAGTTACCGCTGCGAAGGATGGCAAGGTAAATACCATGACGGCATCATGGGGCGGTATTGGTGTTATGTGGGGCAAAAACGTAGCATTTGTTGTTATCAGACCACAGCGTTATACAAAGGAATTTGTGGATGCATCGGAAACACTTTCACTGACATTTTATAGTGAGGATAAGAAGAAAATGTTATCATACATGGGAAGTGTATCGGGAAGAGATGAAGATAAAATCGAGAAAATGGGTATGACCACGGTATTTGACGGTGAGACTCCTTATTTTGAAGAGGCAGATACAGTACTGATAGTGAGAAAAATGTATAAACAGGTATTTAAGCCAGAGTGTATACTTGATAAAGAGGTAGATGAAAAGTGGTATCCGAATAAGGATTACCATGAAATGTATATTTGTGAGATAGAAAAGGTAATGGTTAAGCAGTGAATATAATAAATATAGAGAATCTGACGAAAACATTTGGTGACAGGGTTATACTCTCTGATGTTTCGTTGGGAATAAACGAGCATGATAAAATTGGAATAATAGGTGTCAACGGAACAGGCAAGACAACGTTATTGAGAATGATAGCGGGAATTGAGGAGGCAGACAGCGGAAATATTATTATGATGAATAATGTTACGGTGTCAATGCTTCCACAGGTTCCGGTGTTTAAGAAAAATGAAACCATAATATGTTATGTAAGTAAAGGTGGCATAAAGGGTGACAGCTGGGATAAGGAAAGTGAGGCAAAGACTATTCTTACCAGGCTCGGCATCGGTGATTTTTCACAGGATATAAATACCCTGTCAGGCGGTCAGAAAAAGAGAGTGGCGCTTGCAAGAACACTTATTAACCCGACGGATATCCTTATAATGGATGAGCCGACAAACCACCTTGACAATGATATGACAGAGTGGTTAGAGGAATATCTGAAAAAATACAGGGGTGTTCTTATAATGGTTACCCACGACAGATATTTTCTTGACAGCGTTACAAATAAAATAGTTGAGATTGATAATAAAAAACTATATTCATATAATGCAAATTATTCCGGATACCTTGAGCTTAAGTGTCAGAGAGAGGACATGGAGGCAGCAACCGAGAGAAAGAGAAAAAGTATATTAAGAAATGAGCTTAAATGGGTGATGCGCGGTGCAAGAGCACGTTCGACAAAGCAGAAGGCAAGGCTTAACCGGTATGAGGAAATGAAAGCGATAAGAGGCATTGAGGAAAAGCAGCAGATAGAGCTTGAGTCGGTATATACGAGACTGGGAAATAAGACCATAGAGGTAAATAATATATCAAAGGCGTATGGCGAAAAGCATATTATAAATGATTTTAGTTATATATTTACAAAAGGTATAAATGTCGGTATTGTAGGCAATAACGGATGCGGTAAGACAACTTTTCTTGATATTATAAGCGGAAGCCATGAACCTGACGGAGGATATGTAGAAATCGGTGATACGGTAAAGATTGGATATTTCACCCAGGAAATAAAAAATATGAATCCTGAAGAGAGAGTCATAGACTATGTGAGAGACATAGCAGAATTTCTTCCCACAAAGACAGGAAAGATTTCCGCATCAAAGATGTTAGAAAGATTTTTATTTACATCTGATATGCAGTACACAAGAATTGAAAAATTGTCCGGCGGTGAAAAGAGAAGACTGTATCTGCTCAGTATACTTATGAAAGCACCGAACATTCTTATTCTTGATGAGCCGACAAATGACCTTGATATTTCAACACTTACAGTGCTTGAGGATTATATAGACGGCTTTGACGGGATTGTCATAACGGTATCCCATGACAGATATTTTCTTGACAGAGTGGTTGACCGCATACTTGCGTTTGACGGACATGGAAATATAAATCAGTATGAAGGCGGTTACACTGATTATAGAAATAAGATATCAGGTACTTTAGAACCGGTAAATGAGTCAAAAGAGGTAAAGGTTAAGACAGAGAAAAGTCAGGAGCGTAAGAGAAAGCTATCCTACAATGAAAAACGTGAATACGAGACAATAGATGAGGAAATAGCAGAACTTGAAAGTAAGATAGAGGATATAGAGAAAGGTATTGCAGAAAAATCAAGTGATTATTCTGAACTTAACAGGCTGATGGAAGAGAAAGCAGAGCTTGAGTCAGAGCTTGAGAAGAAGATGGACAGGTGGGTTTATCTTAATGAACTCGTTGAGGAGATAGAAGGATGAAATTTTTAATACAGAGAGTAAATAATGCAAAGGTAACCGTAGATGGAAATGTGACAGGCAGCATAGGAAAAGGTTATCTGGTATTTATAGGTATAGGTGCAGAAGATACAAAAGAGATTGCAGACAAGCTTATAAAGAAAATGATGGGGCTTAGAATATTTGCAGATGAAAACGGTAAAACCAATATATCTGTGACGGATGTAAACGGTGAGCTGCTGTTAGTTTCACAGTTTACATTGTATGCGGACTGCAAAAAGGGCAACAGGCCGTCATTTGTAAAGGCTGGTCAGCCGGAGCTTGCAAATGAACTGTATGAGTATATAATAGCTGAGTGCAGTAAACTTATAAATGTACAGACAGGCATATTCGGAGCGGATATGAAAGTCGAACTGGAGAATGACGGACCATTTACCATAATGCTTGACAGTGAGGCAATGTAGAGTAATGTTTAAACGAATGAAAAAGTATCTGTATAAAAGAATGTGGCTTATGTGTCTTATTCCCATATCGGTATGTATAATGCTTGTTGCGGGGAAAAGCAGCAGTCTGACAGAGCATGTATTTTCAGATGGAATATGCAAATATGTCATGCAGGCAGTCAGTACGGTTACGGGACTTGTACCTTTTTCGATAGCAGAGATATGTGTACTCTGCCTGCCGGTTGTTCTGATTCTGGCAGTTGTGCTATTTATAAGAAATCTTATAAAGCATCCTGTAAGAAGAAAGCGGATTGTTTATGAGGCGGTTATTGATATAGTATGTATAGCTTCAGTTTTAATGTTTATGTATGTCATGTTTGACGGCATAAATTATTACCGTTATGATTTCTCTTATTATGCGGGATTTGAACCGGGAAAATCGACGGTAAGCGAGCTTTATAAAGTTGGTGAGGACCTTATATCAAGGGGAAATGCTGTAAGGGAAAAGCTTGATACTGAGGATTCGGATGGAGTGTTTGTCCTAGGTGAAAGCATGGGTCAGGTATCAGAAGAGGTGTTAAAGGCATTTGATAATCTCAGCGAAAAATATCCGGTTCTTTCAGGACATTATGGGAAAAACAAGTCGTTTCTGACATCGAAATATATATCATATACAGGAATGGCGGGAGTTTTTGTCCCGTTTACGTTAGAGGCGAATAACAATGTAGACGTTGTGCAGTATAACATTCCGAGTGATATGTGCCATGAACAGGCACATTTAAGGGGATTTATCAAGGAGGATGAGGCAAATTATATTGCATATCTTGCGTGTATGGCGTCAGATAATCCGGAGTTTTTATACAGTGGAATAGTGCAGGCGTACATTTGTGTGGAAAATGCCATATATGATGAAAATCATGAGTTGGCTTATAAATTAAGTGAAAACATTTCAGAGAAAATGTCTGCTGACATACAGGCAAACAACGAGTACTGGAACAGGATAGAAAATACAAAGGTGGGAAAAGAAGTGTCTGATACGACGCAGGCAATTAATGACACGTATCTTAAGGCAAACGGTGAAGAAGAAGGGGTAAAAAGCTATGGATTAATGGTTGATCTGCTTGTATCGGGTTACAGGCATGAAGGATTTTTTGATAAATAAACAGTATGGTTTTCATACGGAAATGAGGAAAAAATGAAATTACATGATTTTTATTATGATTTACCACAGGAGCTTATAGCACAGGATCCTTTGGAGGACAGAGCGTCATCAAGACTTATGCTGCTTGATAAAAATAATGGAGATATAAAACATGAAGTATTCCATAATATAGTGAATTATATTAAACCTGGAGACTGTCTCGTAATAAATGATACAAAGGTTATACCGGCAAGACTTTTTGGTGTAAAGAAAGATACCGGAGCAAAAATAGAGGTTCTTTTACTTACAAGGAAGGATAAGGACTGCTGGGAGGTTCTGGTGAAACCGGGAAGAAAGGCAAAACCGGGAACGGTTATATCATTTGGTGACGGCCTGCTTGAATGTACGGTGGAAAAAGTTGTGGATGACGGAAACCGTATTATAAGATTTTCTTATGAAGGTATATTTGAAGAGATACTTGATAAACTCGGTCAGATGCCGTTGCCGCCATATATTACACATGAATTGAAGGACAAGAACAGGTACCAGACAGTATATGCCAAAAATGAAGGCTCGGCTGCGGCACCTACTGCGGGACTTCACTTTACAAAGGAACTTTTGGCACAGATAGAGGAGATGGGAGTGAAGATAGCCCATGTCACACTTCATGTAGGACTTGGAACATTCAGACCTGTAAAAGTGGATGAGATAACAGAGCATCATATGCACTCTGAATATTACTGTATAGAGCAGTCAGAGGCTGACAAAATAAATGAGACGAAAAAGAATGGCGGAAGAATAATCTCTGTAGGTACAACCAGTTGCAGAACGCTTGAGTCGGCAGCAGATGATGATGGAATGTTAAAGGCAGGAAGCGGATGGACGGATATATTTATTTATCCGGGTTACAGTTTCAAAGTGATTGACTGCTTAATAACGAATTTTCATCTTCCGGAGTCTACGCTTCTTATGCTTGTGTCGGCATTGGCAGGAAGAGACAACGTTATGAAGGCATATGAGGAAGCCGTAGCTGAAAAATACAGATTTTTCAGTTTTGGGGATGCCATGTTTATATCATGATAATCTTTGTTCTTTTCAAATGAAATTATTTATGATATGATTATATATAAATATGCGTGAATATCATGTTGAACAGGCAGATAAAGAAAGAGAGGTTTATATGCAGGAGAGAAGAAGATCAAACAGAATGAAGATAGATGTGAGCATAAAATTAGATCCGGTTAAGAATGGTGAGTCAGATACAACCAATTTAAAGAAGGAAGAATTTACGGTTGAGCTTGTAAATTTATCAAAAGACGGACTGGCTTTTAAGTCTGATGAGAAACTTCAGCTCAATACATATTATGATACAAATGTTATGTTGTGGACAAAGGAAACCTTTGATACTGTAATCGAGATTGTCAGAATGGAAAATTACGGTGACGGACCTACATTATACGGTTGCAGATTTATAGGAATAATGCCATCAGATCAGTTAAAGATACAGATATATGAGATGGTAAGTGAGAACAATAAAAATTAATAAAAAATTTCCGGTACTTGGTGTGTACCGGAAATTTTTTAGTTATTTAGTTTTTAAAGATTCTAAGTCTTTATAGAAATCAGGGTAGGATATTTTTACCACTTCTGCGCATGTGATTTCTGTTTCACCTTCCGACATAAGGGAAGCTATGGTAAATGACATGGCAATACGGTGGTCGAGTTTGCTGTCGATGGTTATGCCGTGTAAAGGTCTGCCGCCGTTTATTATCATGCCGTCATCGGTAGCTGTTATATCTGCACCCATTGCAGACAGATTGTTTACCATGACATCTATACGGTTGGATTCCTTAACCTTTAGTTCTTCTGCATTTTTTATGACGGTTGTTCCTGATGCAAAGCAGGCAAGAACTGCTATTACAGGAATTTCATCAATAAGGGTAGGAATGAGGCTGCCGCCGATTTCTGTGCCGTTAAGTTCACTTGATTTTACAAGAATGTCTGCTGTATCTTCACCGCCGGAATTTCTACGGTTCATAATGGTGATATTTCCGCCCATTGCCTGTACAACTTTTATGATACCGTCTCTTGTAGGATTTATTCCGACATTTTTAATAAGTATTTCAGAATCAGGAACGATAAGTCCTGCTGCTATAAAGTATGCAGCGGAAGAAATATCTCCCGGAACATCGATGCTTCCGCCGGTAAGTTTAGTGGCAGGAGAGACAGTCACTGTTGTTCCGGCAGATGTTACGTCGGCACCAAAATATTTGAGCATAAGCTCTGAGTGGTTACGACTGAGGTATGGCTCTGTCACTGATGTTTCGCCTTCGGCATACAGACCGGCAAGAAGGATGGCCGATTTTACCTGTGCGGATGCTACAGGAGAATCGTAATGTATACCATGAAGTTTTGAACCGTTTATTTTAAGGGGAACACAGCCGTTACCGTTAATGCTGTTGATATCTGCTCCCATCTGTGTCAGAGGGGTTATAATCCTTTTCATCGGACGGGTTCTTAATGAGTCATCACCGTCTAACTGGCATGAAAAGTTCTGGGCTGAAAGTATACCTGATATGAGTCTTGTGGTTGTACCGCTGTTACCTGCGTCAAGTATACTGTCCGGAGCTTTAAGACCGTGCAGACCGTTTCCGTGGATGATAACAGTATCAGATAAATTTTCAATGGATACACCCATTTTACGGAAACAGTCTATGGTAGACAGACAGTCGGCACCCTGAAGGAAGTTTTTTACCTCGGTGGTTCCGTCGGAAATTGCTCCGAGCATTATGGCACGGTGTGAAATGGATTTATCACCCGGAATGGTAATTTCACCCTTAAGTGAAGATGTATTTGTAAAATTCATTGTAATCCTCCTAGTAGATTTTGTAATTGTGTTCTTTGAGAAGCAGGGAAGCATTTTCTAAATCAGTTTTATTATAAAATACGATTTCTAATACTCCGGCTTCACGTTCCCTGTTATTGATAATTCCGATATTTTTAATGCTGATATCTTTGGTTGACAGTATGGTTGCCACGGCAAGGATTGCACCGGATTTATCGATAATATCGCAGTAGAGTTTGTATACAGGCGGGATAGGTCCCGTGTGTATATCGGAGAAGGAATTGCGGTAAGCCCTGCTTGAAGTAAACAGATCAAATATATATGAGCTTTCATTATTATCTATGGCATTTTTTATATCTTTAAGTGAGGTTATATAGTCACCGAGTAAATCCGATATGTTTTTACCGTTTGTCGTACATATCTGCTGCCACATTTCAGGAGAAGATGATGCAATTCTTGTTATATCCTTAAATCCGCCTGCTGCCAGAAGTTTCATTGTCTCAGAAGGGGAGTCGCTGTCTTTTACAAGATTTACGAGACCTGCTGCGACAAGGTGGGGCAGATGGCTGATGGCTGCAACACAATAATCATGTTCAGCATAATCAAGAACCACCGGTATTCCTCCTATACCGCTTACTATTTCCTTAAATTCCGCAAGGGATTCCGGAGTTGTAAGTGAAGTCGGTGTTATTGCAAAAAATGCATTCTCAATCAGATGTTCAGATGCATTTTCATATCCTGTTTTCTCAGAGCCTGCCATCGGATGCCCGCCTATGAAATTTGCTTCCATATGCTCAGATGTAACAGCTTCGTGAATGTTTGTCTTTGTACTGCCCACATCAGATATGATACATGAACTCTTGATAATCGGTTTAAGCATTCTTAAATATTCCACATTGTATTCAACGGGGGTGCATAAGAATATGTAATCACATTCTGAAAATGAGTTGTCTATATCTGCGCAGATGATATCTGCCGTTCCGTCAAGCTTTGCTGCATTTCTTGCAGCTTCACTTCTGTTGTAAGCTACTATTTTAAATTCCGGAAAGTTGTATCTTATGCCTTTGGCAATGGAGCCGCCTATAAGACCAAGACCAACAAATCCTATAGTTAAATTTTTCATTGATTTTACCAGACTTTCTGTGTATTTCTAAATATCCCATTAATTATAATTCAGAAGTATTACAATGTCAATGTATCGCTTTACAGTGCTAAATTACCAATAAAAAGTATTGTAAAATTCCTGATTATGTAATAAAATTAAACTTAATGATTAGAGAAAGGACAGGGTTATTTTATGTTAGATTTAAAATTTTTGAGAGAGAATCCTGATATTGTAAAACAGAATATTAAAAATAAGTTTCAGGACAGCAAGCTTGAACTCGTAGACGAGGTTATTGAACTTGATGCAGAGAGCAGAAAGGTTAAGCAGGAAGCAGACAGCTTAAGAGCTGAGAAGAATAAAGTGTCTAAGCAGATAGGTGCATTTATGGCACAGGGCAAGAAAGAGGAAGCAGAGGAGGCAAAGAAGAAAGTAACTGATGCTTCAGCACATCTTGCACAGCTTGAGGAGAAGGAAAGAAAACTTCAGGAAAAGGTTACAAAGATAATGATGGTTATCCCTAATATTATCGATCCGAGTGTACCTATAGGTAAGGATGACAGCGAGAATGTAGAGATTGAAAAATTCGGCGAGCCTGTTGTACCTGACTTTGAAGTTCCATATCATACAGAGATCATGGAGAAGTTTAACGGAATAGACCTTGATGCTGCACATAAAGTTGCAGGAAACGGCTTCTATTATCTTATGGGTGACATAGCAAGACTTCACTCAGCAGTTATTTCATACGCAAGAGACTTTATGATTGACAGAGGATTTACTTACTGCATACCGCCGTTTATGATTAGAAGTAACGTTGTTACCGGTGTTATGAGTTTTGCCGAGATGGATGCCATGATGTATAAGATTGAAGGAGAAGATTTATACCTTATCGGTACAAGTGAACATTCAATGATAGGTAAATTTATAGATACAATTATTCCGGAGGAGACACTTCCTAAGACTCTTACAAGTTACTCACCATGTTTCCGTAAGGAAAAGGGTGCACACGGACTTGAAGAGAGAGGTGTTTACCGTATACATCAGTTTGAAAAGCAGGAAATGATAGTAGTTTGTAAGCCGGAGGAGAGCAAAGAGTGGTTTGATAAATTATGGAAGAACACAGTTGATTTGTTCCGCTCACTTGATATTCCTGTAAGAACTATAGAGTGTTGTTCAGGAGATTTAGCTGATCTTAAGGTTAAGTCTATAGATGTTGAGGCATGGTCACCTAGACAGAAGAAGTACTTCGAGGTTGGAAGCTGTTCAAATCTGGGAGATGCACAGGCAAGAAGACTTAAAATAAGAGTTAAGGGTGAAAATGGAGAGAAGTATTTTGCCCATACTCTTAACAATACAGTGGTTGCACCACCTAGAATGCTCATCGCATTTCTTGAAAACAATTTAAATGCAGACGGAACAGTAAATATTCCGGAAACATTAAGGCCATACATGGGTGGAAAAGAGAGAATTGAATAAGCAGATATAGAGATATATAGAAACGGTGATTGTAGAACGGCAGAGATATGCTCTGTTCGTTTTACAATCACCGTTTTTGTATAAGTCAGACCTTTGCGAAACTCCATTGTGTTCAATATCTTGTGCAGCCTATAAATTGCACAGGTTTATTTATATTAAAATGGAGTTTCGCAAATACCTAATATGCAAAAGGAAGAGGATGACCACTTCTGCGTAAAAACGCCGGTAATAGCATTAACCGCAAATGCCGTGGCTGGAGCAAGGGAAATGTAATTATCGGAAGGATTTGATACATTTGTTTCAAAACCGATAAATCCTGAAAAACTGGAGAAACTTCTGGTGGAAATGCTGCCGGAGGATATTGTTACATATCATAAAAAGAAAGTGTCGGAAGATACACAAAATGCGGATGAAGAATTTCCGCAAATTGATGGAATTGACTGGGAGTATGCATTATTGCACACAAGAGACAGGGCGGTGTTACAGGCTACCATAAATGATTATTATCATCTTATAGATGCGGAAGCAGATAATCTTGAAAATCTGTATAAGCAGATTGTTGAAAATCAGGATACAGAAGAGTGCAGGGAAATAACAGGAGAGTACAGAATAAAGGTACACGCCATGAAGAGCAGTGCTGCAATGATTGGTGCAACCGATGTGAGTGGTTTGGCAAAAATGCTTGAGTATGCAGCACGGGATGAGGACATAAATGTTATAATCAGCGTGACACCTGTATTTTTAAAACAGTGGAGAGCTTATAAAGAACTGTTAAAACCATGCATTGAAGATGAAAATCCGGATGATACCGACAAAATGACACTTGATTATCAGATGTTAAATGAATATTTTAAACTGCTAGAAAGTGCCATGGAAGATATGGACATTGATACAGCGGATGAGATTATGGAACAGATAAGAAAGTTCAGGTATACTGAAGATGAAGGTAAAATAATTGATATGCTTGGCGTGGCAGTCACCAATATAGATAGTGAACAGGTGACAGAGTACGTTTGCAAATTTAGAAAATATATGGAGGAAATGGCATGAAAAAGATACTTTTAATAGGAAAACTTAATGAAATTGTACGAAGTTTAAATGAATGTCTTATGAATGACTTTCAGGTACAACTGTGTTCAGAAGAACTGGAAAATATAAAGGGAATGTATAAAATCGTCAAACCTGACATGGTGGTGGTGAGCCAGATAGGAGTTGAAGAGGCAGATGAAGCCATACTTGAATGGCTGCAAAATAAAACAGGGGATACACCGGTGCTGTTTATTGCCATCTGGGATAAGTGGAACAGATATAAGGTGTATTGTGAAGGTGAGAAATTTGATAAGCTGTTCAGACCGGTGAGCAAGGAAGAATTACTGGAAAAATGTTATAAAATGACGGATTCAAATAATTTATCTACCTTAAAAAGAAAGGCGGAAGGACCTGATTCTGCTTGATTATGAAATGCCGGGGATGGACGGTAAGGAGACATACGAGAGACTTAAAGCTCAGGAGGATATAAAGGATATTCCGGTCATATTTCTGACAAGTGTGGCGGACAAAGAACATATTTATTCAATATTACAGACAAGACCGGCAGGGTATATATTGAAACCGCCTGACAGAGAACGTTTATTTAAGTCTATTGAAGAAGCATTAGGATTCTGAACACAAAAAGTACATACTTTTATCAAAAACTGGTCATATACATAAACTATAATAATCTGAAAAAGGCAATGCAAATACATATAGAGCCTTGGGAAAGAGGAGGAACAGAAGTGATAGAAGTAAAAAATCTGGTCAAGAAGTATGGTAACCATACTGCGGTTGACAATCTGAGTTTTACTGTTGAATCGGGAAAAATATACGGATTTCTCGGACCGAACGGAGCAGGTAAATCAACCACAATGAATATCATGACCGGCTACATTGGTGCTACAGAAGGAGATGTTCTGATAGACGGACACAGTATATCAAATGAACCGGAAGAGGCGAAGAAACATATAGGCTATCTGCCGGAGATACCGCCTTTGTATATGGATATGAAGGTTTTGGAGTACCTTAAATTTTCCGCTGAGTTAAAGGGCATAAAGAAAGGGAAAAGGGCAAAGGCCATAGAAGAGGCAATGAACCTTACAAAGCTTAATGATGTATCAGGAAGGCTTATAAAAAATCTGTCTAAAGGTTATAAACAGAGAGTAGGTCTTGCACAGGCAGTTCTCGGACTTCCTGATATAATCATACTTGATGAGCCGACAGTAGGTCTTGATCCAAAACAGATTATAGAGATAAGAGATGTTATAAAGAAACTTGGAAAAAAACATACAGTCATTTTAAGTTCTCACATTTTACAGGAAGTAAGTGCCGTATGCGATGAAGTAATGATAATATCCCACGGTCAGATGGTAGCGTGTGATACTCCGGATAATCTTGAAAAGATTATGGAAGACACTTCAAAGATAACCATAAAAGTAAAGGCAGACAAAAAGACAATTGAGCGTCTGCTTAATCAGATTCCTGATATAGGAAACACAGAGTACAGGGAAAATGCAGAAGGCGGACTTACAGAGGTAACAATAACCACAAAAGTCAATGTCGATGTAAGAGAGAAACTCTTTCATCTGTTTGCAGATAATGATGTTGCACTTATTGAAATGTATTCATTTAAGATGTCACTCGAGGATGTATTCCTTAAACTTACATCAGGCAGCAAAAAAGAAGTGGGTAAAGTCATGAAGGCAAACAGACAGAAAAATATAGAAGAAACTTCCGATGACGATAGTAAAAATGACGAAGAAGTGGAAACGGAGGATGAAGAATAATGAATGCTGTGTATAAGAGAGATTTAAAGTCTTATTTTAATTCAATGATAGGATGCCTGTACATTGCATTCATCGTTGCGTTAGTTGGAATCTATTTTTCATTTTATAATATGAAGAGTGGTTATCCATATTTCGGAGATGTATTAAACAGTGTGGCATATATAGTATTTCTGGCACTTCCGATGCTTACAATGAGAAGCTTTTCAGAAGAAATAAAATCTAAAACAGATCAGATATTATATACGTCAAAAGTGTCAATTGGAAAAATAGTCGTAGGTAAATATTTATCGATGGTTACTGTTTTTGCAATTCCTATACTGATTTTGTGCTTTTGTCCGCTGATTATTTCTGCATTTGGTTCACATGACTTTAGAAGCGATTATTCATGTATATTGGCTGTATTTCTTATAGGATGTGCCTATATTGCAATGGGAATGTTTATTTCCTCATTGACAGAGAGTCCTATAATTGCAGCAGTTATAACATTTGCCGTACTTTTGGTATTGCAGCTCATGACGGGACTTACAAGTTTTATTCCATCATCTGAGATAGGTTCATTTATAGGATGCCTTATAGCTGTAATCGTGGCAGGACTTATATATTATTCATTGGCGAAAAATGGTTTTATGGCAGCAGTGCTCGTAGTGATAGCAGGGATTGCTCTTACGGTTGTTTATATAGTGAAGAGTTCACTTTTTGCAAATCTTCTTCCTACATTTTTAAATAAAATACCATTAACACAGTCTCTTAACAATTTTTCGTTAAAGACATTTGATGTGACAGCGATTATATATTATGTTTCGGTTGGATGCATGTTTATATTTCTTACAGTGCAGTCAATCCAGAAAAAGAGATATAGTTAGGAGAGTGCGAAATGAAAGGAATAAATATAAAGAAATCATTTAAGTCCGGCAGTTTCAAGAAAGGAACTTACAGTGCCGGCATATCTGCCATAGTTATAGCTGTGGTTATAGTGATAAATCTTGTGGCAGGGCAGTTGCCTGAATCCATAAAATCAATCGATATGAGCAGTGAAAAATATTATACTGTGGGCAGTTCGACAAAAGAAATAGTTAAAAACTTAAAAGATGATATAACGATATATCAGATGTGTACAAAAGGTAAAGAGGACAGCACCATATCTAAACTTCTTGATACTTACAAATCATTGTCAGATAAGATAAAGGTGGAAACATTAGACCCTGATCTTCAGCCCGGAGTGGTAACCAAATACAATGCATCTGATGCATCAACAAACAGTCTGATTGTAGTATCAGGTGACAGAACAAAGATTGTGGATTATAACGATATATACGAACAGGATTATTCACAGTACTATACAACAGGAAGTACATCTACATCATTTGACGGTGAAGGAGAGATTACATCAGCCATCAATTATGTTACTACTGACAATCTGCCAAAAATGTATACACTTTCTGGACATGGTGAGCAGACTTTCAGTACTACAGTATCAGATGCCATAACAAAGCAGAACATAGAGACTGCTGACCTGAATCTTTTAGCATCAGAGTCCGGTGTTCCGGAAGACTGCAACATACTTGCCATAGTATGCCCGTCAACAGACTGCAGTGAAGAGGAAGCAAAAGCAATCATTTCATATCTTGATGCAGGCGGAAAAGCATTTATAGTAATGAACAGATATTATTCAGGAACAGACCTGCCAAACTTTAATTCAGTGCTTGATGCATATGGACTTAAAATGCAGGAAGGTTATGTAATAGAAAATGACCAGAACTATTATTACAGATACGGTTATTATCTTCTTCCGGAAGTTGAGAGTCATGATATAACATCTTCATTTAAGGGAGATAAGTATATAATGGCTCCTATGGCACAGGGTATAGTAAAGACAGATGAGGCGAGAAGTACTCTTACTATAGAAAATCTTCTTACAACTACCGAGGATTCATATGCTGACGTTGATTATGGAGAAGGAGCGGCACAGGACGGAAGTTACGCAAAGGCATCTGATGATGTGGACGGACCGTTTGCAGTGGCAGTAGCCGTTAGTGAAGACCATGATGACGGTACAAAGACACAGCTTACAGTATATGGCTCATATATAATGTTTACGGAAGATATAACAAATACATTTTCACTTGGAAATGTGGATATGCTCACGGATTCTCTTACGTGGATGTGTGACGGTGCGACAAATACAGTAAGTATTGCAGCAAAGTCAATGGATGTTCCGCAGAACACCATTCAGGAGAGCAAATCTAACATATGGACTATGGTATATGTAGTGTTAATACCGCTTGTAGTGGTAATAGCAGGATTTGTAGTATGGTATAGAAGGAGAAAGGCATAATGAAAAAAAAGAAAGTATTGCCATTGGTTTTGATGGTGATTCTGCTGGTAGTACTGATAGTTTCATATTTTGCTTTAAAAAACTATAACAGCAGTAAGGAAGATACCACTGAAACTGATTCGGAAAGTATATTGAGCTTTGACTATGAAAATGTGACGGAGATAGAGCTTAAAAATCCGACAGGTACTTATAAGTTTGAGTATGATTTAACTGATTCTACATGGAAGTATGCAGATGATAAAGATTTTCCTCTTGATGACAGTCAGATAAAAAGTCTGCTTGGTGCGATATGTTCGCTGAATGCACAGAGACGGCTTGAAGACAGCCTTGATAATATATCTGAGTATGGTCTTGAAAATCCGGCTTATACTATAAAAGTCACAGGAGATGAAGGCATAGACTATACACTCAATATAGGAGATAAAAGTTCGTCAGGCAATTATTATGCATATCTTGATGGAACAAATATAGTATACATGATTGATGATACAACCGTATCATATGCAGGTAAGTCATTGTATGACATGGCTAAAGTTGATACTGTTACTGCCATAACAGACAGTGATGTGTATGAACTTGAGATAGACGGTAAGACCTATTCATATTTTGAAGGCGGAAATGCACAGTATGATTATACTGTATCAAATAACTGGTTTGAAAAGCTGGATGACGGTTCGTATAAGGCACTTGATACAACTCAGATGAGCAGTATAATAAGCGGCATAACAGGAATGTCATATGCTTCATGTGTAAATTATAAACCATCTGATGAAGAGCTGATTCAGTATGGACTTGATGATGAACATGCTAAAAAAGTCGTTGTAAGATATTATGTTACGGTGGCAGATGAAACAGAATCGGAGACAGAGTCTGAGACAGAGACGGAATCTGAATCAGAAACCGAAACTGAAGAAATTAAAGAGCCACATGAGGTAACATACTGGTTTGGAGCAAAGACGGATGACGGAAACTATTATATAAGATCATCAGAAAGCAGTGCGGTAAACACCGTATCATCAGAAACAGCAGAAAAAATCATTGCTGTAGATGAAAAGACATTAATAAGTAAAAATGTTTTTGCAATTAATAGTGGAAATGTAACCGCACTTAGTGTTACAATTGGTGGAAAGACCTATGATATAGTTCAGAACGGAAATGTAACTGATTCAGATAAATATGAAGATATATACAGTAAAATAGGTGAGATATCTGCTGACAGTGTTATAACTGATGCGGGAGAGATAAAAGAGGTATCACCGGAAATGACACTTTCATATACTCTGAATTCTGAGAGTTTTCCGAATGTAAAGATGGAATTTACAAAATATAACGGAAGCTATTATCAGGCAACAATAAATGGTAATACGGAGCTGCTGGTAGTCAAATCGGTTATCGATGATATAATAACCAAACTTCAGGCAACAGAATAACATATTAAAAGTTCCGTATGGAAGTGAGGCAAGTTATGAACAGAAATAAAACCATGATGCAGTATTTTGAGTGGTATGTACCTGCTAATCAGACATTTTGGAATAAGGTTTCAAAAGAAGCCGGGAATATATCTGACAATGGAATTACAAGTGTATGGCTGCCGCCTGCCTATAAAGGTGCAGGCGGTAAGAAAGATGTCGGATATGCAGTATATGATCTGTATGATCTTGGCGAATTTGATCAGAAGGGTACGGTTGCAACCAAATACGGAACTAAAGATGAATATCTGAATGCTGTTAAAACATTGCAGAATAATAATATAGAAGTGCTTGCAGACATAGTTCTCGGACATCGCATGGGGGCCGACGAAAAGGAGAGAATCTTTGCGTACGGTCAGGATGCGATGGACAGAAACCGCGAGATAGAGGGCAAGAGAAAGATAACTGTCTGGACTAAATTTACATTTCCGGGAAGAAACGGAAAATATTCTGATTTTAAATGGGACTGGACAAACTTTCATGCCACGGATTATGATGCAAAAAGTAAAGAGAGTGGTATCTACAGATTTATCGGAAAAGAATGGGACAGCGATGTAGACGGTGAGTTTGGAAACTATGACTATCTTATGGGAGTTGACCTTGATATGAGTGATCCGGAGGTGGTTGAGGAACTTGAAAACTGGGGAAAATGGTATTATGATTTTACCGGAGTTGACGGGTTCAGACTGGATGCGGTCAAACATATTGACTTTAGCTTTTTTAAGGTATGGTTAAGAAAACTTAGGGAATATTCGGGCAAGGATATATTTGCTGTTGGAGAATACTGGAATGCAGAACTTCCCATACTTGAAAATTATATAGAGAAATCAGAACATTCTTTATCATTGTTTGATGTGCCACTTCATTTTAATATGCATCATGCATCTAACAGTAACGGATATTACGATATGAGATACATATTGAAGAATACACTAGTTGGCAAATATCCGGAACTGGCGGTTACATTTGTGGACAATCATGATACACAGCCGGAGCAGGCACTTGAATCATGGGTTCTTGAGTGGTTTAAGCCGCATGCGTATTCAATCATAATGTTGAGGGATACGGGATATCCGTGTGTGTTCTATGGTGATTATTATGGAATACCACACAATAAGATAAAAGCGGTAAAATCTCTAAAGAGAATAATAGAGTTAAGACGTGATTATGCATACGGAAGACAGCATGATTATTTTGATGACATAAGTATAGTGGGCTGGACAAGAGAAGGCGTAAAAGATATTACGGAATCAGGTCTGGCAGTTGTTATGACCGTCAGTACAGGTGGCAGAAAGAGAATGTATGTTGGAAAACATTATGCAGGATGCCGTTTTTATGACGCATTAAAAAATGTCAGTGAAGATGTGATTATAGACGATGAAGGTTTTGGATGGTTTACCGTGAATGACGGAAGCGTATCTGTATATATTCCAAAGAAAGGAACTGTGGCAGGTGAGTATGATGAGGAATACACAGACCCTATGGAAGTGGGAGCTCTTGATGAGGTTCATGATGATGAATCTGCTGCGACAGCCGAGGATGGAGAAGAGAAGATTATAATTACAGAACATTTTCGTAAAGAGGAAGAATCAGAAGAAGATGTTGAACCGGAAGAAACGTTAGAACAAAAGGATACTTTAACTAAAACGGAATAAAAACTATGAAAAAAACAGGGCGTACAGTTTTAACTGTTCGCCTGTTTTTTTGCTATCATCTGGGATAATTTTCTTATGGTGTCAATTTTTTGAATATCCTGTTTTGACATTCTGGTTTTGAGAACATTTAATATAAGGTCAGTCTCGCTATCGGAAAAGGATATTCCTTTTTTGTTTGCTTCTGATGCTGATTTTAGAAAAAAAGGAATCAGGGAATCACTTTTAACCGATTCAGCCTGAGATAATATCGAAGTCAGCATATTTAATTTTTCGGGAGATATGCCGTTTAATCCCGGATAACTTTTCCAATCTATATTACTCATAGAACCTCCAAATTAATTATTTATTCAATCCAAACATAAGAGAACAGCTTTCAAGTAATGTCTGTTGTTCAGGTGACAGCATGGATTTTAATATATTTCCGGCATCAAAACCGTGGTTTTCTGAAGAATCTTTGCAATCTTCAGCACATGCCCGTGACAGATTAAATGCACATGCAACATTATAATAAAAATCAAGATTTTCTTTTTCAGAGTCAGTGCAGTAATGTTTTATACTGTCAACCATTTCAGCAAGATTTTCATTTATATTTTCGTTTGATGAACATATGCCTAATGTTTCGTCAGAAGTATTGTCATACAGATGAAGGGTATTTTTAAGTTCCTGAAATTTTACAATCAGGGAAATTACCTTACGGTCATTAAGCGGTATATAGGGCAGTGCAGATTTTATTATCTGAAGCTGCTTTGGTGAGATAAGACTGTCAAACTCTGTGAGTTGTTCGATATTTGAATCCATAATAAGACCTCCTGATATAATTAAATGGATAATAGATTATATTCAGTACATGTCATTACTATGAAAGATAAAATTTTAAGCACATAAGAAGTATGAAAACATTGCGGGCTTCTAACAGAGAAATACAGTTAAGGTCACACTCATATATAGTGTCATCGGTTTCAATAAGCGTGTAGTGTCTGTCGGGATTCTTCACATATATCACGCCCCTTTAATTGTTATATAATAATGCAGGGAAATGCATTTGCATTTCCCTGAATGTCATATTAGCATCCGCAGCCGAGGCATCCGCCGTTTCCTGAACCACATCCGCAAAGAAGAAGTAAAATTATAAGGATTGTGCAGTCACATCCGCAGCCGTTATTGCCATTGCCCCAGCCGTTGTCACCACCGCAGCAGCACAGAAGAATAAGTATAATGAAGATAATATTGCATCCTCCGTTATCGTTACCTCCGCATCCGCAATTGCATCCACCGCAGTTTGTTGCAGCTAAATCACTCATATTTGTTCCTCCATAAATTTTGATTACAGTTAATAATATGTAGTATGGCTTGACTAGTTGCATAAAAATTTCTAAAATTAAATTTATAGAGCGAAATGAGTGACGACGTTCGATTATACATAATTAATAAATGCAGCGGAGGCTCGCTTCCGCTGCCAGCGGCTAGTAGCGGTACTAGGCGGACATATATTATGTCCGCTAAGTACCGACCGCCGCTGAAGCACCTCCTGGTGCATTTATTAATTATGTACAAAGAAGATGTCATACATTTCGCGGTTATATATTTAGTTTTATGGTATCAGAAAGGATGGATGCAGGATGCAGGGATTGGTTCATTTGTATTGTGGCAATGGAAAGGGAAAGACTACGGCAGCGGCAGGTCTGGCACTGAGAGCTGTGGGGGCAGGCATGCGGGTAGTGTTTGTGCAGTTTTTAAAAGGAAGTGAGACAGGTGAGATAGAGGTCTTAAAGAAACTCGATAATGTTACGGTGATAAGAAATTATAAAGATTTGGGATTTGTAAGCAATATGACACCGGAAGAAGTAGAAGAAGTGAGGAAGATGCACAATAAAAGTATAGATGAGGCGACAGAGATTGTAAGTGCAGGAAAGTGCGATATGCTTGTTCTGGATGAAGTGTGTGCCGCATATAATCTTGATGTACTTGATAAGGAAAAGATAAAGAAACTGATAGAGGGCAGACCTGACAATATGGAGCTTGTATTTACAGGCAGGGCACCTGATAAAATATTCATGGACAGTGCCGATTATATTACGGAAATGAAACAGGTAAGACATCCGTTTGAAAAAAATATTAAGGCAAGAAAAGGAATTGAGTATTGACATTACAAAATATATAGAGTATAATTCACGAAAGTGTAAAAAAAGAAAGGAGAAAACAAACATGAGATGTTGTCAGAATACTTATGAAGGCACAATTGAATACAGAAACATTGTCGGCATAGGTTATGAAAGATAATTACATGGTTGTTTTGTTCTTGGGAATATAATATATATTTTTATATGGAATGGTACGATCCTTGTGGTCGTACTTTTTTTTACACTTTTTTTGCAAAAAAGGTATGGAAAGGAGAAAAAAAGTGATTGAGGTAAAGGATCTAAAAAAGGAATTTAAAAAGACAATAAAAGACCCGGGGTTATCCGGCAGCGTAAAGTCACTGTTTCACAAAAAAACAGAAACAGTAAAGGCTGTGGACGGACTTACCTTTGACGTTGCAGAAGGTGAGATTCTGGGGTTTATTGGACCGAATGGGGCAGGAAAATCCACAGCAATAAAGATGCTTACAGGCATACTGACACCTACATCAGGTACATTGAAGATAAATGGACAGATACCGTATAAGAACAGAAAGCAGTATGTTAAGGAAATAGGGGTAGTTTTTGGCCAGAGAACACAGCTTTGGTGGGATTTGCCACTGACAGAAACGTATAGTGTTTTAAAAGAAATATACATGATAGATGAATCAAAGTTTAAAGACAGGATGGAATTTTTGAATGAGGTTCTTGATTTGCAGGAATTTATAAAAAGTCCGGTAAGAACCCTGTCTCTCGGACAGAGAATGAGAGCTGATATAGCTGCATCAATGCTTCACAGTCCAAAGGTATTGTTTCTTGATGAGCCGACTATAGGACTTGATGTGGTAGTTAAGGATAATATCAGAAAGGCAATAGCTAAGATAAATAAGCAGGATAAGACTACAATTATACTTACCACCCATGATTTGAATGACATCGAAACGCTGTGCGAGAGAATTGTCATGATAGATAAGGGAAAGATGGTATATGACGGAAGTCTTATGAAGATGAAGAATACATATGGAAAGATAAGGGAAGTGGATGTTTCACTGTTTGATGAAAATTCTGCTGATAAGATAAAGCTTTCGGAAGCTTTCGGACTTACCTGTGAGGACTATGATATAGAGAAAAAAGGAACCGGACTGGTGCTTAAGTTTGATTCTTCAAAGGTAAATATGACAGATATGCTCAATTATATCTTAAAAACTGTTGGTGTCAGGGATATTGCCGTAAAGGAAGCGGACATAGAAGAGATTATCAGAATGATATACAGGAGTGAGGTGAAGCTTAGTGAATAGGCTTAGGAAAATAAAGAGGACATATGGAGCATTTACAAATGCGGGAATACAGGATTTTATAGCGTATAGGGCAAATTTTCTTGGATTCTTTCTTGGGGAAATACTTATGTGTTTTGTAATGTATTTCATATGGAAGGCAGTGTATGCATCGTCAGGCAAAACGGATTTCATGGGATTTTCAATGGTTGATATGATGGTGTATGTATTTTTGACAAACATTGCTGGATTTATAACCGGAACAGATTCAACATATTCCATAGCAGAGGAAATAAAAGACGGAAGTATCATAATGAGGCTTATAAAACCTGTAAAAGTCGATTTATCTTTTCTGTTTTTTGAGCTTGGAAATAAAGTAATGCTTATGACATGTGTGTTTATACCGGTTATGTTAGGACTGGAGTTGTACAGATATTTTGCACTTGGCTATGTGGCGTTTAAAATATCAAGACTGATATTATTTGTTATAAGTATTTCCATAAGTTATCTGCTGGCATTTTATCTGAATCTGATATTCGGATATCTGGCATTTTTCCTTCTGAATCTTTGGGGATTTAATATATTGAAAGAATCCATTATAAAATTTTTTTCAGGAGCAATCATACCGCTGGCATTTTTTCCGGGACCGGTGAGAGCTGTATTTAGCAGACTGCCATTTGCATCCCTTACATATACTCCGGTGATGATTTATATGGAAAAGTATACGGGCAGCGAGCTGGTGATAAATATGCTTATGCAGGTAATGTGGCTCGCAATATTTATTCTTATAAGTAAACTTATATGGATATGGGCTGAGAAGAGACTTGCAGTTCAAGGCGGCTGACAGGAGGTGAAAAAGATGAGATTTTTGAGATTGTATAAGACATTTGTCAAGCAATATTTTAAGCAGTTGATGGAATACAGGGTGGATTTTCTTACGGGAGCAATGAGCTTTCTGGTAAATCAGATAACAAATATTTTGTTCATCAGCATTATATTCAGTAATATACCGAATCTCGCCGGATGGAGTTATAATGAAATCATCTTCATATATGGTTTTTCGCTTCTTCCTAAGGGAATAGATCATTTTACCACTGACAATCTGTGGAAGGTGGCATATTTCATAGTAAGAAAGGGAGACTTTGACAAATATCTGACAAGACCGATAAATCCACTGGTGCATGTTATTATAGAGAATTTTCAGTTTGATGCTTTGGGTGAATTTATAACAGGAATTGTGCTTGTTGTGTATGCATCCGTTAAAATGAGTCTGCGGCTTACATTTGTAAATATGCTGTTGTTTATTATTGCGGTAATATTTGGAACATTTATATTTACAAGTATAAAGATTGCATGTGCAGCAATAGCATTCTGGGTGAAGAGAAGCGGAAGCATATTGCAGGTTTTCTATATGTCCAGTGATTTTGCAAGATATCCGGTGACAATATATAACAAAGCAGTAAGATATATAATATCTTATATCGTACCATTTGCATTTACTTCATTCTATCCGGCAAGTTATTTTCTGCGGGGTGGAAATGCATTGTATTGTATAGGCGGAACTGTGGCAATATCGATGATATTCATGGTGATAAGTGTGTGGATATGGAATCGGGGAATATCGGCATATGAAAGTGCGGGAAGCTGAAAGGCTTCTCGTTTTTTTACGCAGAAAAACAGGGCAAAATTTTGTGATTGCCAGCCTTGTGCCTGCATAAAATGACCATTTGAGCAAAAAAACAACCAGTTAGGCAAAATGGGTTTACAAAAATAACATTATTAATTATTCTTAGGACATCCGGATAATATATATAGTATATACGGAAAGGATTTCGGGTGTTAAAGAATTTATTCCTAAATGGATTAAAGCATATTTTTTGGTAGTGAATATTTATATAATGAATCAGACCATTTTCATGTTATAGAAAAAGTGATATAATATATATTATTTTTAAAGAGGATACATGAAAATGGTTGGATACATAATTAATGATATTATACAATTTTTTAAAATTATCGCTATATGTGAACTTATGTTTCGGTATAAGAGGGATAAATCTTTAAGAAACAATGTTCTTTCGCTGGTGGCTTTTGCAATATGTATATGTATAGTATACAATGCACCGGCATTTGGAATAAAATGGATAGCATATGCGGCTATGGTATTTGGAATCATCAGGTTACTTTATCATGAAAATGGAATAGTAACAGGATTATGGATGATTTTCGTTATAGCTATAATTGATAGCATAACTACCTTGCTGGTAGAGATTATTATTTATAAGAGAAACTTTTCAATGCCACAAGATATAGCGGGAAGTATACTTACACTTGCATTTATAATTATAGCAGCGAAAATATTGAACAAAAATGAAAATATATCACTTAAAGATGTGCCGGCTTATAAAATGATTATATTTTTAATCATAACCGGTGTAGATGCAATGGCATTGGTGCTGCTCGGTGATTATATAATGAATGATAAACATATTATACATAGAACAATGTATCTTGTGATGGTTGCCATAGTTATATTGAGCGTGCTTGTTCTGCTTATATTGGTTTTGGAAGTTATGGTATCACGCGACAATCATCTGAAACGGGAACAGTTGTCTGTTAAGTATCTTGGTGAGCAGGTCGAACAGTATAAATATCTTGAGCAGAGGGAGGAAGAGACAAAGAAATTCAGACATGATATAAGAAATCATATGCATATGATAAATTCTTTTTTAAATGAAAAGAATTATACAGCAGTGGAAGAGTATATGAAATCAATGGACGTGAAGATAGAGTCTATAGGTAATAAGCTTACAGTGTATAATGGAATAGTCGATGCAGTGATAAACAGATATCAGTCAGAAGCACTAAAAGAGGGCGTGAGTCTGGACGTGAAGGGAAGATTTCCTGTTGAAAGCCGGGTAAGTGCGTTTGATTTATGTACTATATTTTCTAACCTGATAGAAAATGCCATTCGCGGACAGAAAGAATATGGGGAAGGGAGTATACATATAGAATGTGCGTATAATGAGGATGAAATATTAATATGTATAGAGAATGATTATGTCGGTGAGCTTGAGTACAGAGATGGCAGATTAAAAACGACAAAAAGGGATATAAGCAGACATGGAATAGGGTTATTGAATGTTGAACGGTGCGTAGAGGATAATGGAGGGCTGATTAGTATAGATACAGATAATAATAAATTTAAGGTTATGGTGAGTTTGGTATATGAGAATAGCGATTGTAGATGATGAGAAAAAATGGATAGAGGAAATTAATGAATTTTTATCAGAGTATGATAAGGATAAAAAATACGAAAAAGACAGTTTTACAAGTGGAGAAGACTTTCTGCAATCTGTTAACAGGTATGATGTTGTGCTGATGGACATTGAGATGCCTGACATGAACGGGTTTGATGTGCTAAAGGAGTATACAGGTGGGGCAATATGTATAATACTTACAACCCATACAGAATTTTCGAGGCAGGGATATCATGTAAATGCATTCAGATATGTAGACAAGTTGAGGCTTGGAGAAGAACTGAAAGAGGCGTTTGATTCTGTAGGGGAGATATTGGAAAAAAATAAGAAAATAACTCTAAGTGTTATCGGAAAGGGAACTGTTGGGGTGCCTATAAAAAGAATAATGTATATAGAAACGGTTGACAGAAACATAAATGTGCATACGGACATTGATGTATATAAATGCAGTAATAAAATATCGGAACTGTGGGAAGAATTGGAAAAACAGGGATTTATAACACCAAACAGGTCGTACATAATAAATATTGATTATATAAAAGGATTTGACAGAAAGAATAAATCAGTCATTATTATGAAGAATGAAGCAATAATAGTTTCCAGCAGGCGAAGGTCAAAAACTGTTGTAAATGAATATCTTGAGTGGAAGATGAAGATGTCAAGCAGATAATATACATATAAGATTTAGAAAAGGTCTAGTTTGTGCAAATTGTATTGAAAAAAATCGGGGGGGGATGTTATAATTATTATAACAAATTACAAAGGAAAGGGTGAAATTCTATGAGAAGGATGAAAAAACAAATAGTATTGGTGGCAGCAGCATTGTCATGTACATTTATGATGACATCGGGAGTTAAGGCTGCTACAGGAACAATGACGGCTAAGCAGGCAGCAGATGAGGTGAACAGTCAGATAGCTTCGGCAAAAAATATTACGGTGGATGCATATGTTGGAACTGTATCGGACAAGAATCGTATAAGTACGGTGGCTGTGAACAGAGAAAGTAAAATTACATATGCTGATTATAAAGCCATAGGTGTACCTGAAATGTATAAAAGCGGCAGTAAATTATACTGGCATGCCAATGACGGAAAGTGGTATTATACTAAATCTTCATCAACAGAGGATTTGAAAACAGATGATGTTATAACAGCAAAGGATAAATGCAGTGTGACAGGAGTTAAGAAGTTTAATGGCAAAAAGTGTGTAGTACTTAATGTTACTGAACGTAGAAATAATTGGAATGTTAAGTATTATCTTGATTCATCAACTAAGAAGCTGCGTGGAATTGAGACCGGAACCGGGAAAGTAAAAGTCACTATGACAGTGAATACATCAAAGAAAGTAAAACTTTCTGATAAGATAAAGAAGGCAACAAAAAAAGATTTTACAGAGAATAATATGCTGGCACAGGGAATGAACGGTGTAATGTGTATAAATTCATCTGAAACTGTTAAGGATGTAAAAATCACATCATATGAAGAACTTGAGACATATTTGAAGAATATCGGAGAAAAAAACAGTAATGTTAAGTCGGTATTAGCTCAGTATAATAAGAAATATTTTAAGAACAAGGTATTATACGTAAAATCTTATAAGACGGCAGTACCTGCACTTGGATTGTTTGCAGTAAAGAATTCTAAAAGCTCTTCAGGTGTGAATGTAACACTCACACAGTATAATGTGGGAGCCGGTGATTCTTCAGACGCAGTTAGCAGGTATGCAGTTGTGGTAGAAATGACAAAATCTGCTGCTAAAAAAATCAATGTAAAAAATGTGAAGATAAAATTGAGTAATAATACGGCATATATGCCTATTGGCTAGAAAGTTTATTTGATATGATATTCTATTTAATACTAAAATCACTTAATAAAGTGTTGCAATATTGCACTTGGTATGTTGTATTAAGTATATAGATATATATTTTATGTTGCGGCAATGACGGAAGGAGTGCAGGAAATAATGGGAGGACAGGTACTAGATTATGAAGCAAAAAGAATATTGAACAGAGGGAAAGAGCTTGGAAAAGAGGCTGGAATAGAGCTTGGAAAAAAGCTTGGGGAAGAGACAGGAATAGAACTTGGAAAAAAGCTTGGAGAAGAAACCGGGAGAAGGCAGGAACAAGAGGCAATAGTTAAGAGAATGATTTTAAGTGGGATGGAAATTTCTGTTATTATGAATCTGAGTATGATGACAGAAGAACAGATAGAGAAATTGAAAAACAGTTTGGACTGATATAAGTTAATTGAAAAATATTGATTGTTAAATCGGGTATGTGTATGCATACCCGATTACTTTTATCAAAGGAAAATTATAAGTATAAATAAAAAGTTAAATATGTCAGGATTTGACCATTTATGCAAAAAAAACGACCAGTTATGCAAATTGTATTGATTTTATTTAGCTATAATGATATTATCAGCTTGGCTTAAATACTAGTATTTTTTCAGTTACATAAAACTATGTAATATTGTAACTTTTAATATTTATGATAAGTATATAGGGAGATTGTGTAAAAGGTAAAGGGTTTGTAAAATTTAAATATAAGGAGAATATGGATAATGAAGAAAAAATTTAAGTGTGGATTGAACAGATGTTTAAGTATTGTGACAGTTGTGGCAACATTGTTGCTCATTTATCAGCCAGTAGTTTATGGAACAAATACAAATAAGGCATGGACAGCTGTAACGACAGTCTGGGGAGAATCATATGTTACAACGAATAAGTCTAAAAAAAATGACAGTTCTTGTTGTGTAAATTATTCTAAAGGAAATAGTAATTATATTACAGCAAAAATATTAGCAAGAAAGAATAAAGATTCAGGAACATGGCGAGATGTTACATATCCAGTATCTAAGGTCTATTATGTATACCAAAATGCAGGCTCATTTGTTGAGGTTAAAAATTTGGCGTATGAAAAGTATGGACAGAATTCAACAAAGAAGAAATGTTATGCTAAATTAAAAGTGACACCTGAGCTTCCGGGAACAACAAATGGATTTTGGAGACCTGACAAGTATTAAAAAGGAAGGATAAATATATGAAAAGTACAATAAAGCATATAATACATATACTGCCCATTATAATAGCTGCAATTCTATTATATGGAGCTGTAACGGGGAAGATAACTAAAATAATAAGCTATACAAAAAATGTTACAAAAGATAAATCAGATGATACAACGGAGGAAGAGACAGTATCTCTTCCTCCGGGTAAAATCAATCTTATAGATAACTTCAGATGGACAAGTAAACCAATGGTTGATGAATATGATCCTGATAACAGACAGAAGTTTCAAGTATACGGAGAGACAGTCATGGAGGGAGAATGGAATAAAAAGTGTGAAAAAGAATTGGAGAAATATAGGGAAAATATAGATTTGCCAAAGGAGAAGCAGGGGTATGTTTTTAATACTGATATAGTAAAAAACATAGGTGAAGAATTTGAACTGATCAAATCAAAGAGGAAAGTAACAATTACTAATGTCACGGTTAATGAGGTAGTTGATGAAAAATATCTTGATAAAGAAAAGCTTTTGGTGGATTTTAACGAATTTAAAGGATTTCTTAATGAAGATGGCAGATTTTCCGGATGTAATATTAGGTGGTTTGAAAATAATAAGAAAAAGAATAAGGAAAATGATGTCAAATTATATTGGGTTGTTGCAGATATAAATGTTAAAGCAGAAAGTGAATGGGTAGATTGCAGTGATATTGTTCCATCATTAGAATATCTATATAAAGATGACGATGTAATGAGGCTGGCTGATAAAAGTTATATGATGGAGGGAGAATGGGAAAATCAGATAGGAGAGGATAGCGGTGTGGTATATGTTGACCTGGGATTATATGATTTTTCAGATATAAATCAGAGAATATTGGGATATCCGATGAGGAAGGGGGATCAAGTTACATTTCAGGCAGCGTATGTAATACCTGAAGAAATGCTTGATTATGCATATCTGTGGTTTGCGTGTTCGGATGGCGGAAATGAGGAAAATGTTCATGTGGATGATTATTATACTAATATATATGATGTGCTGGTTAAGGTGAAGTAATATATTGAAAGGTACGGTTGTAGCGGTGAAAAAAATTATAAGATTTGAGATTAAAAGAGGAATGAACAGTCTGGGGATGGAGGTGGCATTTCTGGGAGCATGTATATATATGATTATACAGAATATATATCCGGCTATATATGCAAAGATTTTGACATCGGGGGAGTACGCACGTAAGCTGGGAGAGAATATATATACATCGGGATGGTATCCTGCATCAGGTGATTTGCAGGGAGTATACTATTATTTCTATTTTTACGGAATTATAGTAGCCTTACCATTTGGGATATCTTATTGTATGGATAAAAGAAGTGGCTTTGTTAAGAATATATGTAACAGGATACCAAAAGGAAAATATCTTTTGGCGAAGTATATATCGGTATTTGTGACAGGCGGTATTGTCTCAGCTTTACCGATAACACTTGATTTTTTAGTAATGAGGCTTATAGAACCTTATGACACTATAGATTTGACTGCATATAAATGTGCATTGAATTCTATTACTAAATGGGGAAGTTTTATTATTGATCATATGTATATTTCAGCTTTACTGATATGTTGTGTATGGTTTGTATTTGGTGGAGCGTTTGCTACACTGTCTCTTTTGGTATCGTCATTTACGGATAATTTATTCTTTGTACAGTTATTTCCATTTTTCGTTATGATGTTTATATACTATATGCCACAAATTAATACATATATAAATTCAGGATGGATTCCTATGACATTTTTGAGAGTTTCATCAGATGGTTCACCATTACATGGAATTATTGTAAGTTTTGTGATAGCAGCTATTTCTTTTACGATATTTTATTTTCGTGAGCGAAAAAGAGATATTTTATAGAGGGAGGCATTTAAATGAGAATAATAAAGAAACATAAATATATAGCCGGTATTATAGGATTTGCAGTGCTGTATGTGTGCCTGTATGCTATAAGATGCAGACAGGAGGAACCATTAAAGATAAATTACTATGATATGGATGCGACTATTGAAAATGGTGGAATTGAATATCATATAGAAGATGTTGATTTTTGTAGTGAAAATGAATTGTTAGAGAAGTATGATATAGATAAGAATGACCTTGGTAAACTGGATAGTGATGAGACGTTTATATATATTGTAGTGACCAAAAAAGTTACTAAGCTGCAGGAAGATTATAATGATTATATAAATATGGACTTTTATTACACTCATATATACAGTAAACATATGCTAATTGGGATGAGTAATTTTGCTACAGTGGAATTAAATAAAAATCTTGGTAGAAAGACGCTGGATGAGCTGGGCGTTGGGGAGAGTGAAACACTGTATCAGATATATGACATGGCAGCGGGAAATCATGAGAAAGAGCTGTGGGATAATTATGACAAACAGACATATTATTTTGAAATTACAGATAATGAATATCACAGATATGTGGACAGAATAAGGATATATAATTGAGGAAGGATGAAAATTCGTATGTATGTAGAATTGAAAGATATAAAGAAAACTATACATAAATCAGTAATATTAGAGGATATAAATCTCAGATTTGAAGGTGGAAAGGTATACGGATTCAAAGGAAAAAACGGATGTGGAAAAACAATGCTGATGCGTGTTATCTGTGGATTAATACGACCTGACGAGGGGATTGTTGATATAAATGGAGATATTCTCTGGAAAGATATAAGTTTTCCTAAGAGTGTTGGAACTCTTATAGAGAACCCGGCATTTCTGAGTGGTTATACCGGACTAAAAAATCTTGAGATACTTGCTGGAATAAAAGGAGAGACAGATATTGAAACCATAAGGGAAGCATTGGAGAAGGTTGGGCTTAATCCGGATGATAAGAGAAAATATCGCAAATATTCTTTAGGAATGAAGCAACGACTTGGTATAGCATGTGCATTTATGGAACATCCGGATTTGGTTATATTGGATGAACCGATAAATGCACTTGACGAACAGGGTGTGGTTCTTGTGCGGAGAATATTGGATGAACTGAAAAATGAAGGAAAAATAATTATTATAGCATGTCATGATGCAGATGAAATGAATTTACTTGCGGATGAGATAATATATCTGGAGAGTGGAAGAATAAAAAAGGTAAAGGATTAGTGAGTTGTTGTGATAGGAATTTGCAAATATGATTTAGAAGAGGGATTTAAGGCGATAAGGGTAAAATTAGTATTTTTTGTGGTGCTTATAACATGGATTAATTATGTTACTGGAAATACACTGAATATGCAGATGGGAGATGTCAGCCGGAGAGCAACACTTATTGATTATATTGCATGTGTTATAGGAGGACCACGATATATTCCGAAGGGACAGATGAATTCTTATGTTATTCCTATACTATGGTTAGCCATATATGTAGTTATAGCTTATACGGTAGGTTCATATCCTACACAGGATTTACGGGGATATGGACAACATATACTGATGCGTTCAGAAAAAAGGATTCACTGGTGGATTGGTAAATGTGTGTGGAATTCAGTAGTAGTAGTTTTTATGTTTTGTGTGTTATATGGGATGACAGCAATAAATGCAATGTTGCATCATGCCAGAATGAGTCTGGCACCTACGAAGGAAATCGTAGGTCTTGTGGCGTACACAAATTTGGAAAATGCAGGTAAAAATGAAGTGGCATTTGTACTGTTAGTAATGCCGGTTATGGTGACCCTTGCCCTTAGTATGTTACAGATGGCAATAGAACTTATAATCGTACCTATAGCCGGTTTTTTTGTATCACAGAGTATAGTATTTTTATCAACAATGTATACTATACCGGTATTGTTTGTGAATTATGCAATTTTACCTCATAACAGTTTTTCAAGCGGAAGCAGTATACATACTTTGCATGGACCGATAGTTTGTATTCTGGTGTATGCCGTTACTTTTATAATAGGAGCAGTATATTTTGAAAGATGTGATATAAGATAAAAATTCACTTAATAAAAAGTTGCAACATAGCCACGAGTATGATATAGTAAATATATAGCTATATATATTATGTTGCAACGAATAAATAAGTGGAAGGAGAAAAAAGATAGATACAGAATACACGGTAGCCACACCATATGATGATGTGTTCAGAACTATACTGACAGATTGTAGTGAATTAATTATTCCTATAGTTAATGAACTGTTTAGCGAGAATAAACCAGAGACAGGAAAAGTTATATTTGAGTTTTGATGAAATTAAAGATAAAAAATTAATATTCTTATTGCCGTTCTATATATTTAGATTTGAAGAGAAATTTGAAAAATATAATAATGATGAACAGGAATTGTATAAATTAAAACAGGAATATCAAGAAATAAGAGAATATTTAGAAAATGAGGCTAAAACAGAACGAATTGATGAATACACAAAATGTACAATAATAGACATGACAATAAAAGTGGTGAAAAACATAGCAGTAAAATATCCGAATATAACGAAAGGAGTGCAGGAAATAATGGGAGGACAGGTACTAGATTATGAAGCAAAAAGAATATTGAACAGAGGCAAAAAGCTTGGAGAAGAAACAGGGAGAAGGCAGGAACAAGAGGCAATAGTTAAGAGAATGATTTTAAGCGGGATGGAGACTTCGGTTATTATGGACCTGAGTATGATGACAGAAGAACAGATAGAGGAATTGAAAAACAGTTTGAATTAGTTCGAATAATGGAAAATGGTGAACTTAAAGAAATGCCGGCTACTTAGTGTAGCCGGTATTTTATAGTATATTTATTTTATTCCGGGATTTTCTGCCAGATATTTTTTATTGATAGATATTACTTTATCCATTGCGGCCTTTCCCGGAGCACCTATAGTAACACGTTTGTCAACGCATGTTTTTATACTTATGGCATCATATATATCATCTTCAAAGACAGGACTGATTGCCTTGAATTCATCAAGTGACATGTCATCAAGTGCAATATTTTTATCTATGCAGTAGAGTACAAGCTGACCTACGATTCCATGTGCATCTCTGAAAGGAACACCGTGATTTACAAGGTAGTCAGCTGCATCGGTAGCATTTGTAAAGCCGTGTTTTGCACTGTTTTCCATTACCTGGTTATTGAATGTCATGGTTTTTATCATACCTGTAAATAAGCTTACACATCCTTTTACGGTATCAAATGCATCAAATGTAAGTTCTTTGTCTTCCTGCATGTCTTTGTTGTATGCAAGAGGGATGCCTTTCATAGTTGTGAGAATTGACATGAGAGCACCATATACACGGCCTGTTTTACCACGTACAAGTTCAGCAATGTCAGGATTTTTTTTCTGTGGCATAATGCTGCTTCCGGTACTGTAGGCATCGTCAATTTCAACAAATTTATATTCGTTAGAGTTCCAGATGATGATTTCTTCAGAGAAACGGCTGAGGTGCATCATGACTGTTGACAATGCACTGAGAAGCTCTATCACATAGTCTCTGTCGGCAACAGAATCCATGCTATTAAGGGTTGCACCATAGAAACCGAGTAATTCAGCAGTATATTCTCTGTCAAGAGGGTATGTAGTTCCGGCAAGTGCTCCTGAACCGAGAGGGCAGTAATTCATACGTTTGTATATGTCGGCAAGACGTTGTCTGTCACGTTTAAACATTTCAAAATAAGCTCCGATATGGTGTGCAAGAGTGATTGGCTGGGCTTTCTGAAGATGTGTAAATCCCGGCATAAATGTTTCTGTATTTTTTTCCATGATGTCAATTAATACATCAAGTAATTCTTTAATGAGTTCATCAATTTCAACAATCTCGTCTCTGGTATAGAGTTTCATGTCAAGAGCTACCTGATCATTTCTGCTTCGTCCGGTATGAAGTCTTTTTCCCGGCTCACCGATACGTTCTGTGAGAGTTGCCTCAACAAAACTGTGAATATCCTCGTATTCATCATCTATTACAAGAGTACCGTTATCTATATCACGGAGGATACCTTCAAGTCCGCCTATAATAGCAGTTTTGTCATCCTCGGAAAGTATTCCCTGTTTTGCAAGCATTTTTACATGTGCGATACTTCCGTTAATATCCTGTTTATAAAATTTCTGATCAAAAGAAATAGAAGCATTAAAATTGTTTACAAGCTGGTCTGTTTCTTTTGTAAAGCGTCCGCCCCATAACTTCATGTGTATTTCCACCTTTCTGTATTATGTGCTTTCGAAATTCAGAAACGTTATCTGATTCTTGTGTCAAAAAGGTGCTTCGGCTAGTCACTGGAGGGGATTTTGACACAAGAATCTGTAAAAATGGTGTATAAAGATTTCGAAAGTACATTATTCTAATCAACCGCTTAATTATAACATGAAAACAGACATCTGCAAATAGTTTTGTGATGTCTGTTTCAGGTTATGGTTTTGAAAATGAATTTATAATGAGTTCATTCAGTCTGCCGAGAGTTTCAGCAGATGCGTCGCTGTTTAGTTCCGGGTTTAGCAAAACTGTGTGAAATGAACCGTATACCATGTAGTCGATGACAAGGAGAGCTTCAGTATTTTCACGGTATTCAGGAAATTTTTCAAATATTTTCTCACGGAAGGAACGTTCAAGTTTATAGGAAAATTCTAATTTTCGGTCAAACGAGAAAATAATTTTTAAAAGCTGCCCCTGAGACATAAAAGCATTAAAAATATTTCTGTAACGCCCGGCAAGATTGTCTAGTGGTTCCTGTAAAAAATCCGTGGAGGACAGAATGGAATCAATAATTTCATTTTCCATTTTGTCTGACAAATCATAAATATCCGTATAGTGTGAGTAAAATGTGGGCTTACTAATCATAGCCAGATCACATAGCTCCTTGACGGTAATCTTATTTAAGGGCTTTTTTGAACGTAGCTCAATAAATGCATTATTTATGCTGCTTAAAGTCTTTTTTGTACGAAGATCCATGGTATTTATTCTCCTTTAGAGGGTATAATTCAGGTAACCTGCAAAAGTTAATTTACTATTTTAGAAATCAGTCAGATAAGTTACACATTAACAAATCTGAATATAGATTACATGATAATAATGGTATATCATATACTCAGTCACAAGACAAGAGAATTATTTAACTATAGTAAAGAAAGTGCGGCGGCAAAGCGTCTGCGGAATGGAGAAGAATATGGATTTTTATGAATTTTATACAGGAAAAGAATTTGAGGCATATAAATATCTTGGTGCACATGTAAGTGATAATGGAACAACATTCAGAGTATTTGCACCACAGGCACGCAGAATAACGGTTATGGGAGATTTCAATAACTGGCAGGAAACTGAATTAAATAAGGTATATAACGGACAGTTCTGGGAGTGTAATATAGAGAATGCGAAGCCGGGAATGATATACAAATACAGAATATATAAATGTGACGGTTCTGTTAAGGATCATTGCGACCCATATGGATATGGAATGGAACTCAGACCAAAGTGGGGATCAGTTATAGTTGATATGGATTCTTACAGATTTGATGATGAGGCATGGATGAAGAAGAGAAGTGACTGCAAGGATAAGCCTTTGAATATATATGAAATGCACATGGGTTCATTTAAGAGAAAAGAGGGAGAAGAGTGGCATTCATATGAACAGGTTGCAAAAGAACTTATACCGTATCTTAAAGAGTACGGATACAATTACGTTGAAGTTATGCCTATATCAGAACATCCATGTGATGAATCGTGGGGATATCAGAATACCGGATTTTATGCACCTACAAGCAGATATGGTACGGCAGAGCAGTTGAAGAAATTTATTGATGAATGTCACAAAAACGACATAGGGGTTATTCTTGATTATGTGCCGGTGCATTTTGCGGTTGATGATTATGCACTTGCCAATTTTGACGGTACACATTTGTATGAATATCCAAATAACAGTGTGGGAATAAGTGAATGGGGAAGCTGCAATTTCATACATTCAAGAGGAGAAGTGAGAAGCTTTTTACAGTCGGCTGCAAATTACTGGATTACGGAATATCATTTTGACGGTTTGAGGATGGATGCCATAAGCAGAATTATATACTGGCAGGGAGAGGAAAACAGAGGAGTAAACGGTCAGGCTGTTGATTTCCTTAAAGAAATGAATGCATACCTGAAGGAAAAATATCCTACAATTATTCTTGCGGCAGAGGATTCCACAAGTTTTGAAAAGGTAACTACACCTGTGAAGGAAGGTGGACTTGGATTTGATTATAAGTGGGATATGGGATGGATGAACGACACACTTAATTATTTTGCGGAAGCACCGGAGAACAGAACAGAGAATTATCACAAACTCACATTTTCTATGATGTATTATCCGAATGAACATTATCTGTTACCTTTATCACATGACGAGGTTGTTCATGGCAAGAAGACCATTATAGATAAGATGAATGGCGAGTATGAAGACAAATTTTCGCAGGCAAGGGCATTTTATATGTATATGTATGCGCATCCGGGAAAGAAACTTAATTTCATGGGAAATGAAATAGCACAGTTTCGTGAGTGGGATGAGAAAAGAGAGCAGGACTGGGATATTCTTAAATATCCGATGCATGACGCATTTCATGAGTACATGAAAAAGCTTAACAACATATATGAGAATCATTCGGCACTTAGTGAGCTTGACTATAAGGAAGAAGGATTTTCGTGGATTGACTGTCATCAGGAGGAACGTTGCATATATGCAATAGAGAGAAGAAGTGGTGATGAAAGAATAGCAGTGTTTTTCAATTTCTCAAATAAAATGCAGAAAAATTATTCTGTAAAAATGTCAGGCTGCAAAGAACTGAAGCTTATGCTTAACAGTGAGGCACAGGAATTTGGCGGAAATGATACAAGGGATATTGATGTTATAAAAACAGGAAGAGGTGGAAGAATAAGCCTTAATCTTATGCCTTATTCAGCAGTAATGTATGTAATAAAATAATGTAGTATATATAATTTAAGCCCCATATCAGTTAGATGACATGGGGCTTAATGCATGAGTTTAGATTTTATTTAGCTATGAGTTTCATTATTTCGTTACTTCTTGTTATGAATTTTGTCATTTCATCAGGTGAAAGCTGTTTGTGGCTTATCATTGCAAGGTCATAAAGCTGTTCGCAGATCATATTGGTATTTTCAGCGTCTCTGTTATCCATAACATATTTAACCAGAGCGTTATTATAATTAAGGATAAGAGTTACGTTATTTCCAAACATATCCGTATTCATGCCCGGCATAGAGTACATTTTCATCATTTCCTGCATACGTCTGTTCTGCTCTGACATAGTAACCATTGAAGAAATATTTTCATCTTTAAGTTTTTCAACTTTGACATCAAGATTTTCATTTCCAAGAGCCTTCTTGAATATATCTGTGAGGGCATCACAGTCAGCTTTGTATGCATCATCATCTTCTGAAACAGTTTCTTTAAATGTATCTGTGAGGTCAGAATCAATACTTAAGAAATGTACATTTTCATTTTTCTGTTCAAGCTGTGTTATGAATGGCTCGTCTATGCTGTGGGTAAGCAGTACGGCATCAATGCCTTCGTTTTTAAACATATTGATGTACTGGCTCTGCTGAATCTCGTCTGTGACATAAAATACAGTGTTTTCATGTTTTTCTTTATTCTCTTCAAGGCATTCCGGAAGAGTGAGATATTTGCCTTCCAGATTCTTGAACAGAATATAGTCAGACATTTTTTCACAGAATTTCTCATCTTTAAGGCAGCCGAATTTGATGAAAGGACTGATATCATCCCAGTATTTTTCATAAGCTTCCTTATCTGTTTTACACATTCCGGATAACTTGTCAGCCACCTTCTTTGTTATATAGTCGGCAATCTTTTTGACAAATCCGTCATTCTGTAATGCACTTCTTGATACGTTAAGAGGTAAATCAGGGCAGTCGATAACACCTTTAAGTAACATGAGAAATTCAGGAATAACTTCTTTAATGTTATCTGCGATAAATACCTGATTGTTATAAAGCTTGATAGTTCCTTCAAGTGAATCATACTGTGTGTTTACCTTAGGGAAATATAAAATACCTTTGAGGTTAAACGGATAATCCATGTTGAGATGTATCCAGAATAAAGGCTCTTTATAATCATTAAATACTTTTCTGTAAAATTCTTTGTATTCCTCGTCTGTGCATTCATTAGGATGTTTTGTCCAAAGTGGGGAAGGATCATTTACCGGTACAGGACGTCTTAAGATTTTTGCCTTCTTTGTGGCAGGTGAGACTTCAACAGTTTCTTTTGTACCGTCCTCATTTTCTTTTTCTTCAGTTTTAGCTTCCTCAACGATAGTCTCTATAACAGTATCCTTTTCTGTAACTTCGGATTCGTCTATAGTGTCATACTGAGGTTCTGCGTTAGGATTCTCAAGGTATATTTCAACCGGCATGAAAGAGCAGTATTTCTGAAGAACTTCTCTTGCACGGTATTCATTTGCAAATTCAAGGCTGTCTTCATTGAGGTAGAGAGTGATTTCGGTTCCCTGTACATCTCTGTCACCATCAGTCATGTCGAATTCAGTGCCGCCGTCACATTCCCAGTGAACAGCAGTAGAACCTTCTTTATATGAAAGAGTATCGATAGTTACTTTGTCTGCAACCATAAATGCTGAATAAAAACCGAGACCGAAATGTCCGATAATCTGGTCTTCATTGGTTTTATCCTTGTACTGTTTAAGGAAAGCTTCTGCACCTGAAAATGCAATCTGGTTTATATATTCATTTACCTCATCAGCAGTCATTCCGATACCGTTATCGATAAATTTAAGGGTTTTATCTTCTGAGTTTGCAATAACTTTTACTTTAAATTCGTATCCGTCAGGAATTTCATACTCACCCATAAGGCTTAACTTTTTTAATTTTGTGATAGCATCACATCCGTTAGATACTAATTCTCTGTAAAAAATGTCATGGTCTGAATATAACCATTTTTTAATAATTGGAAAAATATTTTCGCTGTTTATAGAAAGACTTCCATGTTTTTCTGCCATAATAAAACACTCCTTTTTTAATAAATTTCTACTTAGGCTTAATTTTAGTACGGCTATATGGAAATGTCAAGAAGAAATTAGCACTCAACAAGAGAGAGTGCTAACAAAAGAAGAAATATACCTGTCAAATGCCTTTTCGGTGTCCTTGCTCATGTCAAAAATGTTCAGGGAAGTACCGGTAATACATGTGAGATTTCCGTTTTCGTAAACGACATTAAGATAAAGTCCTTCAATGTCAGAGAGAGGCATCTGTGAAGCTTCGGCTATGGATTCTGTTATATCTTCCGGCATCTTAAATACTATTTTGAATTTTAAAGGCGTGTTGTGTCCTTTTATAATCTGATAACAAAAAGGTTTTAAAGTTTTCCATGAAGAAATTTCTTTTTCGGTAATAGTTTCGTACTCGTCAGGACTGTAAAAGCTTTTATGTACATGTCCGTCGATGGTAAATGTATTATAAGTAGTTATAGAAACATTCATTACATCAAATCCGTCAAAGCTGTCTTTAATAAGAAGATGTGACATAAATGTTTTTATATTGGTGATTTGTTCTGCAATCATTATAAGTCTCCGTTCATTAATATTTAATGAGTCAATTATATAAGTTTTTTTAAAAAAGTTCAATAAATACTTGTTGGTGGCATGCAACAAAAGTAGTATAATAAAGATAAGTAATTTTAATGCAGAATGTAGTACGAAAGGAGAAATGTATGAAAAAACTAAAGCAAAAATTATTAGCTGTGATACTGGCAGTTGCGATGGTGATTTCAGGCATAACAGTGCCGGAAAAAACCGCAAAGGCAGCGACATCGTCACAGAAGGTGGAGGTGTATTTTAAGTATACCGGAACAGATTCGGCATGGGGAATAGTCGGAGTAAATCAGGCAGACAGTATGACGGTTACCAATGTTGACGGAACTACGGCAGATACTGTAAATGTAAAAAAGCTTAAAAAAGACATTCCTAAGATGCAAAAGAATGATGATGGCTGGTATTGCATAAAGGTAAGTGCCGATAAGGTGGATAAGATTGAGTTTGTTTATCCTAAAAATGCAAGTACATACGCAAAGAGTTCATATAAGGTTGCAAGAGATATGATTTATGTAAGCTCTGCCACAGATAAAATATATTATGTATATGACGGCAGCGACCTTATTGCATATAATGATGAGGAGTGCACGGATAAGGTATATCCATTGGGAAATGTTTACAGGGTACACTTTATAAATTCAGGAAACTGGGATGATGTAGTTATGACTTATACAGGAAAACAGGATAATGCATCATCAACACCTAATGCCGATACGGCAACATTGTCAAATTCAGACCATACTTCCGGAAAAGAAGTTAAAGAGGATGATAATGGTTACCATTCTTTCTATTTTAAACCGGCAGATGAAAGAGCAAACTATTCGCTCGTATTAAAATCTGTAAAGGCAGGTGTTACATGTACTATTTCGGATGACATTCTGAATTTTGATTCGAATGAATTCTGGATACAGCCGGTTGGAAACTCTAAGGAATATAAAATATATTATCCGCCGGAGAATATTTCGCTGCCTGCAGGTTATAGCGTTTCAGTAGGAAAAGAGAGTAGTGCTCCAAAAGTATCTACAACAACGGACAACGGATTTACCGGAGTAAACTGGTCAGTTGATGATGAAACCGTGGCTAAAGTGGATTCAAAAACAGGCATAATTACAGGACTTAAGGTCGGAACCACTACACTGAGGGCAGTTTCACAGACTGAATATGATGATGAGGTGTATGCAGAGACTACACTTAATGTAACACCGGTTATGGTATCGAAGATAACCATAAGTGCTCCGGTATCAAGCTTGAAAATCGGTCAGGAAATGAAAATATCAGCAACTGTTACACCGGATGACGCGGAAAATAAGGAATTAGAGTGGGTGAGCTCTAATTCTAATTTAAAGATTTCAGATGATGGTGTTGTGAGTGCGGATACAACCTGTGATTCTACGGTATACGCGAGGGCAAAAGACGGCTCCGGAGTGGAGAGTAATAAAATCGTTATAAAAGTGCAGGGAACATATACTAAGACGGTAAAGGTTGATGAAGTAAAATTTGAAAAAACAACCATGTCAATGTATACGGGTGAGGAGCAGACCATAGAGGCAGCTGTCTTACCTGCCAATGCAGATTATACAAATCTTGAATATCATTCATCGGATGAAAGTGTTGTCAGTGTAAATGGAAACAAGATAACGGCACTTAAGCCCGGAAATGCAAAGATAACGGTTACGCTTGACAATAAATCAGATAACTGTGTGCTCGGAACCTGTGATATAACTGTAGATAATGCATTTATATTAAGAGGTGATGGCTTAGATGACGGAACCGGTACGAATTATACGTTCAAATACACAGATGAAAATACGATGGAAATGATATCTAAATTGAAACTTAAAAAGGGATTGCATACATATACCTGCGAGACAGATGATGGAAGAAAGGTGGCAAACGGTAGGGAGTATACTATATATGTAAATAGTGCTACAGAGGCAACTGTGACTGTAACATTTAATAATACTCCTGAAGATGAGAGTGCCATTATGAGTTTTAAAGGTACAAATGATGAAGATATAACTACTCAGATACCGGAAGTCAGGGAAAGATATACGGTAGTTGGAGATGTACTTAACGGATGGAACTGGGATGGATTTGACAGTGACATGCATATGGTGAAAAATGAGACTACAGGACTTTATGAGTACACATGGACAGGACTTGAGGCTGGCAAAAAATATCTTTTCAAGATAGCAAAGGATGCAGAGCGTTTTGGTTCATATTACGAGATTGGCAGTGGAAATGCTGATGAGGGTGATTATTTTACAGTTACTACAGAATATGCATCTTCACTTTATATAACATACAATCCTGAAACAAATGAAGTAAAATACAGGCTGAAGGTATCAGTTGGAGGTATATCCTGCACATTTGCAGGTATTCAGATTGAGACCGGAGAAGTAAGGGAAATCAGCTACTCTATATATCCGAAAACAGCAGAGAATACCAATGTAAAATTTGAAAGTGATGATACGTCGGTAGTTACAGTGGATGAAGCCGGTGCTGTAGTGGGAATAAATCCGGGAACAGCAAATGTAACACTCACAACTGAGGACGGAGGATTTAAGGATGTATGTGAAGTACTTGTTGTTAAAGCTGTCGTATCGAGAGTTTCACTGGACGCAACATCAAAGAATATCAGTGTGGGTGAAAGTGCAACACTGACTGCAAAAATTCTGCCACAGAATGCTTACAATAAAAACTGCACCTGGACATCGGATGATGAAAATGTTGTTACCGTAAAGGACGGTGTCATAACCGGTATATCGGCCGGAAGTGCAAAGGTAACAGTTACTACGGAAGACGGAAATAAATCTGCATCCTGCAATGTAGTGGTATCGGATGTTGCGGTGAGTGGTATCAGTATAAGTCAGAGTGAAATATATATGATAGAAGGCAATACCCAGAGTATCACGGCAGCGGTAGTACCGGCAAATGCAACTGATAAGAGAATAACCTGGTCATCAGATGATAAGAATATAGCCACGGTAAATGATGGCATTGTAAAGGCAACAGGCCAGGGTACTACAAAGATAAGGGCAGTTTCTGCTGATGGAGGATACGAGGCAGTATGTGTGGTAAATGTTTCGGCAAAGCTAGAAGCAATAACAGGAATTGAGATAAGTAAAAGTGAACTTACAATGGATGTGGGAGATACGTATTTGCTTACATATAAAGTAAGACCGGAGGATGCTAACAATCTGACAGAGGAAGTCTGGGAGTCAGAAGATACAGAGGTGGCAACAGTTGATGGCGGAAAGGTAAAGGCTGTAGGTCCGGGAACGACATATGTGTCAGTAAAGGTTAACGGAAAATTTACGGCAAAATGTAAAATAAGTGTAAATACACCGGTAATAAATGTTACAGATGTAGTATTGTCAGTGGCATCTCTTACACTTTCAGAGGGAAGCAGCAGAAAAATATCTGCACAGATTGTGCCGGCAAATGCAACAGATAAGACAGTTATATGGTCTTCTGATAACGAAAAAGTGGCAACGGTAGAAGATGGTATGATAACTGCAATATCAAAAGGTGAAGCAAAGATTACCGTTAAAACCCGGGATGGAAAAAAGACTGATACAATGACTGTAATTGTTGAGGAGAATACAAAACCAACCACAACAACAGAGCCGGAGGAGACAACGACCCGCAAGCCGACAACAGAGCCGGAGGAGACAACGACCCGCAAGCCGACAACAGAACCAACGGAGGACA
>ERZ1034998.95-NODE-95-length-56498-cov-14.295218_pt1 | contig 56498 bp, 44 predicted proteins | sample MGYA00520621_ERZ1034998 | MGnify/ENA primary metagenome ERZ1034998 (study PRJEB33766, sample SAMN09781748) | gut metagenome | biome: gut microbiome | host: Homo sapiens | place: Madagascar | study: EMG produced TPA metagenomics assembly of the PRJNA485056 data set... | reverse complement strand
ATAATCATAACAGGAGCCAGCTCGGGTATCGGGTTGGCTTCTGCCAGATTATTCGGAAGCTTGGGCGCGAAGGTCGTCATGGCCGCCCGTCATCTCGACAAACTCGAGGCTGAAGCCGCTTCTGTCAATGCTGATTTGTCCAAAGTCCTCTGCGTCAAGACGGACGTTACCAAAGAAGAGGATTGCAAGGCATTGATAGAGAAGACGGTGGAGAAATTCGGCGGAATCGATATCTTGGTGAACAATGCCGGCATTTCCATGAGGGCGATGTTCAATGACCTGGATCTTTCTGTGATCCATTCCCTTATGAACGTGAATTTCTGGGGAACCGTGAATTGTACCAAATTCGCGCTGCCGTGGCTGTTGAAGTCCAAAGGCTCAGTGGTGGGTGTCATCTCGATTGCCGGATATTCCGCGCTTCCTGCGAGGACCGGTTATTCAGCGTCGAAATACGCTATCCGAGGCTTTTTGGACACACTCAGAATCGAGCACCTGAAAGACGGCTTGAACGTGTTGGTGTTCGCTCCGGGCTATACCGCCTCCAATGTGCGTAATGCAGCGTTGACAGCAGACGGAAGCGCCCAGGGAGAAACGCCGCTGGATGAAGGCAAACTTATGAGCGCTGAAAAATGTGCAGAATACCTTGCCAAAGCGCTCGCATCACGTAAATCAGAGGTGATTCTTACTGCTCTCGGAAAACTTACCGTGCTTGCGCACAGGCTGTTCCCGAGACTTACAGACAAGCTGACTTACAAATACATAGCCAGAGAAAAAGATAGTCCTTTCAAATAGTATTTCATTATGGCAAAGACTGGAATTCCCCGCGATCCCAAAATCTACATATCGCTATTTTGTCTTTTCCTGATTCTTCTGCTGATGATGCCGAGGAACGGAAAGTTCAACTACGACTACAAGAAGGGTACGCCGTGGCCTTATGAAACATTGGTTTCACAGATAGATTTTCCTGTCCTGAAAACACAGGAGCAGCTTCGTGCTGAGAAAGATGCCGCAGGCTCCAGTATAGTGCCATATTACAAATATGACGACGGAATTCCGCGTAAAGTGGTGAAGGGCATCGAGCAGCTGAATTTAGGCGAGGCCAGCCGGATCAGGCCGAAAATGCTCGAGGCCGTGTCTGATATTTACAGAAGGGGAGTGATGGCTGATGAGGCCTCTTCCAAGGAAGAGAACTTCTCGGCTGCAGATGATATCATATTCATCCAGAGAGACAAACGTGCGGTGAAAACCCCGGCTTCCGATGTTTATACGGTATCTTCCGCATTGGACAAGGTCATTTCAGAGACTGCCAAGGCTTTTCCGTCCGAAAGGGTGGATTCGATTGCCAATGCAGTAGGCTTCGACGATATCATTGTCCCGAATCTGATCTATGACAAGGAAACCACGGACTTGGTGCATGCCGAGTCTGTGGATTATATCTCTCCGACCTCCGGATTTGTGACCGCCGGGCAGCTGATCGTGACCAAAGGCGAAATAGTGACGGCTGAGATACAGCAGCTGCTGGATTCGTACAAGGCTGAATATGAGGAGAGTCTGGGATATGACGGACCGAGGATTTTCCTGTGGATCGGTAACGGAGTGATATCATTGGCATTGGTCCTGATACTCTTCCTTTCCATTTTCTACACGAACCCCGACATATTCAAACTGATGAACAAGTATCTTTATCTGCTGTTCATCTTCACATTGACGGCATTTGCAGCGTTTGCAGTGGACAAACTGGACCCGACATTGCTCTATATGATTCCGTTCTCGCTTTCGGCGCTGTATCTGTTGGCGTTTTTCAGAAGGCGGGTCGTGCTTCCGGTGTATGTCGTTTCATTGATGCCGCTGCTGATTTTCGCGCACAACGGCGTGGAACTTTTCCTGCTGAATCTGGTTGCTGGAGTGGTGACAATGTTCGTGTTCCCGTTTTTCAGCAAGGGATGGAGACAGTTCGTGGCGGCTATGCTCGTGTTTGTCTGCCTGCTGCTGACGTTCATCGGGTTCAGGCTTATCAATTCGGGCAATGCATTCGACGATCCGTGGCTGATGCTATATCTGTTTTTCGGGTCAATGCTTTCTGTCGCAGGATATCCGCTCATATATCTGATGGAGAAGATATTCTCGCTTGTGTCAGGAACCCGTCTCCAGGAGTTGTGTGACCCGAACAATAAACTTCTGAGAATCCTTGCACAGAAGGCTCCGGGGACATTCCAGCATTCATTGCAGGTGATGAACCTTGCTGATGCGGCTGCGAGGAGCATTGACGCGGACGTGCTTCTTGTGCGTGCCGGCGCGATGTATCATGATATCGGAAAGACTGCCAATCCGCAATGCTTCGTGGAGAACGAGAGTCTGGGAGCCAAGTTCCACGACGGGCTTACTCCTAAGGAAAGCGCAGAGATGATTATAAGACATGTTTCGGACGGTCTCGCTCTTGCTGCCAAGTACAAGTTGCCTCAGGTGGTGAGCGATTTTATCCTCACGCATCACGGAACCACCTGTACGGCATTCTTCTACAACAAGTTTATAGAAGAGGGAGGAAACCCTGCCGAAGCGGACGCCTTCTATTACAAGGGCAAGAAACCTTGGACCAAGGAGCAGGCGGTAGTCATGATTTGCGATACTGTGGAGGCCGCTTCGCGTACATTGAAGGACAATACGCCGGAGACTTTCGACAAGTTCGTGGAGAACATCGTTTCGGCCAAGATGGCTGCAGGACAGCTTGACAATGCAGATATTACATTGAAAGAACTCAGCCGCATAAAATCTGTGCTGAAGTCATATCTCGGGCAGATTTATCACGAAAGAGTGGTTTATCCCAAGCAGTATAGACAATAATAGGCTTTCCCGATTGGAAATTGTCTGAAAAATTCCTATTTTTGCAGGCTAAGTGTGAGATGGCTTGAATCTCGCGCAAACACATGGAAAAATTCGCATTGAAAATATAAAATATTGAATAAAGATGAATATTGTAAAAAATCAGATTGATGAGCTTAATATCCAGCTCACTGTCACTGTTGCTCACGATGATTACGCTGAGGCTGAGAAGAAAGAACTCCAGAGATGCAAACGTACAGCCGAGTTCAAGGGCTTCAGAAAGGGAATGGTTCCTATGTCCCTTATCCAGAAAGTTTATGGAGAGCGAGTGCTTGGCGAGGTTGTGAACAAGGTTCTTTCAGACGCTATCAATAATTTCGTTAAGGAAAACAATATCAAGATGGTAGGTGAGGCCCTTCCAAGTGAGGACCAGCCTGAAATCGAGTGGAAGTCAGGCAACGACTTTACTTTCAAGTTCGATATCGCCACCACTTCAGAGGTGAACTTCGAACTCTCCAAGGATGACAAAGTGAAAGTTTATGAGATCAAGGTTTCTGCTGAGGCCAAGAAAGAGATGAAGGACAACCTTCTCCGTCAGTTCGGTTCTCTCACGGATGCTGAGCAGGCAGGTGATGAAGATTTCGTAATCGTTGATTTCGCTCAGGAAGGCAAGACCGTTGAGGGCTCATATGTAGGCGTGAAGAATGTAGAGGGCGAGGCTAAGTCCAAGTTCCTCGGCGCAAAGGTCGGAGACCAGTTTGATGTCAATGTAAATGAGGCATTTACCAATGAGTCTGACCGTGCATATATGCTCAAGGTAAAGAAAGAGGAGCTCGCTTCTCTCGCACCTGAGTTCCACGTTACAGTGAAGGAAGTGAAGACTTTCGCTCCGGCAGAGGAGAACCAGGAAACTTACGACAAGATTTTCGGTGAGAACCAGGTTCATAATGAAGAGGAATTCGACAAGGCTGTAACTGCAAGACTTGAAGAGAATTATAAGCAGGAGTCTGACTATAAACTTTCCAAGGATCTGCGCGAGTATCTCGTAAAGAAAGCTGACATCAAGCTTCCGGAGGAGTTCCTCAAGAGATGGCTGTTCAATATCAATGACGGCAAGTTCAGCAAAGAGGAGATCGAGAAAGAGGCACCTGCATTCTTCGAGGATTTCCGCTGGCAGATGGTACGTGGCTACATCATGCAGAAGTTCGACCTCAAGATCGAAGAAAAAGATGTTCACGAGGCAGCTCAGGCATATGTTGCTTACCAGTATGCTTCATACGGCATGGGAAATGTTCCTGAGGCAATTCTCAAGGACAGTGTTGCCCGTGTACTTCAGGATGAGAATACAAGCCGTCGCATTGTAGAGAATGTTGAGGCTACTAAGGTTATCGAGGCAGTTAAGGGTGCGGTTACACTGAAGGCTGAGAAGGTTTCAGTAGAAGATTTCCGTACACTTTAGTCTTAATCCCAAGAAATATGAACAATAACGAATTTTATAAATTCGCGAGAATGGGCCGTGGAATCAGTTCTACGACCCTTCATCGTTATGAATCGGCTCTGGATTCGTATATAAATCCGACCATCATCGAAGAAAGGAAACTCAATGTCGCATCCATGGACGTGTTCAGCCGTCTTATGATGGACAGGGTGATATTTCTCGGTGTGCCGATTGATGATGATGTGGCGAATATCATTATGGCCCAGCTCCTGTTCCTTGCTTCCACCGACAGTATGGCTGACATTTCGCTCTATCTGAATACTCCTGGCGGACAGGTCTCTTCGGGTCTGGCCATTTATGATACGATGCAGATCATTGAACCGGACGTGGCAACCATCTGTACAGGTATGGCGGCATCGATGGGCTCGGTGCTGTTGTGCGCAGGTACTGAAGGCAAGCGTTCAGCATTGCCGCACAGCCGTGTGCTGATTCATCAGCCTCTTGGCGGCGCCCAGGGACAGGCATCTGACATCATCATTGCAGCCAAGGAGATAGAGAAGACCAGAACAGAGCTGTGCAGCATCATTGCCCAGCATACCGGTCAGACTTTCGAGCGTGTGCTTGCTGATGCTGACAGGGATTTCTGGATGACTGCAGAGGAAGCCAAGGCTTATGGTATGGTGGACGGAATTCTTTCCAGTAAGAAAAAGGTGAAATAAAGTGGCCGGAAAAAAGACACAAAATTATTGTATGTTCTGCGGGAGACCGGAATCTCAGGTTCCGTTCCTTCTCCCGGGACAGAACGGGGCTTGTATCTGCAGCGACTGTATCATGTTGGCTGCCGATTATCTGAAAGAGGTTTCAGGACAAAAAGCTGAGAAAACAGCACCCAAGAAAATCAATAAACTGCAGAAGCCTAAGGAAATCAAGGAGTTTTTGGACCAATATGTCATTGGCCAGGACCGTGCGAAGAAGCTTCTGTCAGTGGCTGTGTACAATCACTACAAGAGGATAAACCACAATCTGGCCGACAAAGTGGATGACGGAGTTGAACTTGAGAAGTCCAATATCCTCCTCGTTGGCCCGACCGGAACAGGAAAGACATTGCTCGCAAAGTCCATAGCAAGGCTTCTTCAGGTACCGTTCACGATTGTGGATGCCACTGTGCTCACTCAGGCCGGATATGTGGGTGAGGATGTGGAGAGTCTGCTCTCAAGGCTTCTCCAGGAGGCTGATTATGACCTTGCGAAGGCGGAGAGGGGTATCGTCTTCATCGATGAGATAGACAAGATAGCCCGCAAGGGGGACAACCCGTCCATCACTCGTGACGTTTCCGGAGAGGGAGTCCAGCAGGCATTGCTGAAACTTCTGGAAGGAAGTGTCGTGAATGTTCCGCCACAGGGTGGACGCAAGCATCCTGAGCAGGAGTTCATTCATGTAAATACCCAGAATATCTTGTTCATCTGCGGTGGCGCGTTTGAGGGCATTGAAAGGTCGATTGCGAATCGCCTGAATACCCAGGTTATAGGTTTCACTACCGGTGGCACGAAGCAGATTGACAAGAACAATCTGCTCAAGTATGTGGCTCCTGAGGATCTGAAGTCCTATGGACTTATCCCTGAAATCATCGGCCGTCTTCCGATTGTCACTTACCTGGACAGTCTGGACAAGGAGTCGCTTCTTCGTATCCTTACAGAGCCGAAGAATGCCATATTGAAGCAATACGAGAAAATGTTCGAGATGGACGGCATCAAACTGGAGATAGAAGATGGCGTGAAGGACCTCATAGTCGATACCGCCATCAAGAACAAACTCGGAGCGCGTGGCCTGAGAGGCATCTGTGAAAGAATTTTCGATGATGCCATGTTTGAGGCTCCGTCTTCGCGCAAGAAGACATTTACCGTGACACTCGAGTACGCTCAGCAGTGCCTGAAAGATGAGATTTAGCGCGGTTTACAAACTATATAATGAAAGAGGCTGATCCAAAATGTTTTTGAGTCAGCCTCTTTCATTATTATATATTAGCGGTAGCAGCTGCGGAACGTCCGGCAGCCTCAGCGAAATCCTCACCATTGGAGGCGTAGATGATTCCACGAGACGAATTGATAAGCAAGCCGCCCATTGCATTTGCACCGTGCGCGATTACCTCTTCTGCGGAACCTCCCTGTGCTCCGACACCTGGCACAAGGAAGAAACTGTCCGGGCAGAACTTGCGGATTTCAGCAAGCTTGTCAGCCTTTGTGGCGCCTACTACGAACATCATGTTGTCAGGAGTCGAGATGGACATCATCTTTTCCATAACTACCTGATACAGAGGCTTACCGTCCTGCTGGGCCAACTGGAAGTCAGCGGAAGACTTGTTTGAGGACAATGCTACCACGATTGCGAATTTTCCCGGATACTCGAGGAACGGGGTGACAGTTTCACTTCCCATATAAGGGGAGATGGTCACAGCGTCGAAATCCATCGTCTCGAAATATGTCTTGGCATACATCTTGGCTGTATTTCCGATATCACCGCGCTTGGCGTCCGCAATGATGAACTGCTCAGGATGATTGTTCCTGATATAATCTACGGTCTTTTCCAGCGCCAGCATGCCCTCTCGTCCATAGCACTCATAGAAAGCCAAGTTCGGCTTGTATGCTACACAATGCTCTGAAGTCGCGTCAATGATGGCCTTGTTGAATTCATACAGCGAGCGTGCAGTGCCTTTCAACAATTCCCCGTGGACAGCAATCTCTCCGTCCTGGGCAAGTTTCTGAATGTGCTGGGGCATCTTGTTGAAATCAGTGTCCAAACCCACGCACAGCATGGTCTTCTTGGCCTGGATTTGTGCATATAAATCTTTGGTATTCATATCTTTATAGTGCTATAAGTAATCTTCGAAATACATTGTCACCTTGTCCATAAGGTGGATACGGTCCTTGCCGAAAACATTGTGTTCGGCGCAAGGATATGGGAAATAGTCCAGCTGGACATTGTTCTTGATACATTCTCTTACGAAACTCAGGCTGTGCTCCCAGACAACAGTGTTGTCGATAGCGCCCTGACAGATAAGCAGTTTGCCCTTCAGGTCAGCCGCCTTGTTGATCAGACTTGTCTCGGCGAAGCCTTCAGGATTTGAATCAGGAGTCTCCATATATCTCTCGCCGTACATCACCTCATACCATTTCCAGTCGATTACAGGACCACCTGCGACACCGACCTTGAAAGTCTCCGGATAGTTTGTCATAAGCGAAATCGTCATAAATCCGCCATAACTCCATCCGTGCACGCCGATTCGGTCCTTATCCACGTAAGGCAATGTCATCAGTTCGCTAAGCCCGGCCATCTGGTCAGCCATCTCCGCCTGTCCGCAGTATTTGTGGATAGCCTTCTCATAAGCTGCGCCACGGTTTTCCGTACCCCTGTTGTCCTGCACATAGACGATGTAGCCGCGCTGCGCCATGTACATTTCCCAAAGCCTTATCTGTCCGAGCCAGGAATCATTCACCATCTGCGAATGAGGACCGCCATAGACATACAGGATGACAGGATACTTCTTGGCAGGGTCGAAATCCACCGGAAGATAGAGCCTGTACCAGTTGTCATGTTTTCCGTCGGAGCTCTTTACCGTTCCCAGAGTCATCTCACCTGTAGCATAATCCTTCATCGGATCCTCGGCGGTGAAGATAGTCTTGGACATCTTTCCGTCGGTAGAAGTCACTTTCACCACGCCGGGAACATTGAAACTGCTGTAGCTGTCGATAAACCATGTGCCTGATTCATTGACACTTACATTGTGCCATCCTTCATCGGAGGTGAGCCTGACAGGCGTCCCGACATTGACCTTTCCCTTGCGGGAGACATTGACCTGGACAGAGAACAGGTGCTGCTCGACAGGGGAGACCTCTGCGCTGGTATAGAAGATGCGCTCGCCGTCCTCGGCAACGAATTTCACGTCAGCGGTGACGTTGGTGACTCGGCTTACTGTGCCGAGCGTGTCGCAGAGGTAGAGGTTCTTGTAGCCGTCTCTGTTGTCAGTGCGGTAGATGAATCTGCCGGAGAATCCGAACCAATGCAGAGGGTCCGTCGGTTCCACCCATTTTTCGTTGTCCTCAGTGAGTACGGTTCTCAGGAATTTGCCGTCGCAGGCCCTGTACATATTCAGGTGCATATGCTTCTGGCTCCTGTCCAGAACCTGGATGAAAATCAGCTTATCGTCAGGAGACCAGGAAACATTGGTTAGGTACTGGTCGTAGCCGAAATCGTCCGCCTGGATGTATGTAGTCGTGTTTTCCGCCAGATTGTAAACGCCTACGCGCACATTCTCAGAGTCCATTCCGCTCATCGGATATTTTATGCTCTTGAGAGAACCTGTACGTGTGGTAATGTCCAGCAGAGGGAATTCCGTTACCTGACTTTCATCCTTGCGGTAGAACGCGATGCTGCGTCCGTCCGGTGACCAGAAAATACCTCCGGATATACCGAACTCGTTTCTGCTGACCGACTGCCCGTAAGTGATTTCCGAATTTTCGCTTTCAGCGACAGGACGGACATGCTTGCGCTGGTCAATGTAATAAAGGCTTTTGCCCACGGTAAATGCCAATGCTGGGGCTGCACCGACGGCCCTGTTGCCCATCATTGACCCGTTTGCAGACATTGCCGCTTCATTGGGAGTGACATTTTCAGCGCCTTCCGGCAATGACTTCTTCAGATATGCTCCGGCCGCTTCCGCAAATCCGCCGAGCACCTCGTCAGCGTCCACATCTTTACCGGCATTGACATCATAAAGCTGCGGCTTTCCGTCCTTCATATATACAATGGTATTCTCGCCGTACCATCCTGCACGGAATCTCTCAGGTCTGAGTTCGCCCGAATATACGGCCTGCTCCATCGTCATCATCTTGCCTGTGTTGTTGGCAGGATGAACAGAAAAAACTTTCATTCCCTCAGCTCTCTGGTGCTCCTCGGCATTCAGAGAAACGGCGGCCAAAGAAGAAGCCGCCAATATTGTCAATGCGATAAAATGTAATCTTTTCATCTTATTGTTTTTCAATAACTTACCTTACGGACAGGATATTATCCACGATATACTTCTGCTGACCGCGCCACGGAAGCGCTCCCAAATACTCCTTATAATGAAGTTCCACAGTCTTGCCGCTGCACCTCATCAGGGAATCAGCAAGTTCCCCGTTTTCCACAGAGAACTCGAAAACGTAGGATTCCATACCATTGGTACCTTTTCCTGTACCTCTCAGGCCTGACTGGATCAGCCGGCCTTCGTACGTCTTGAATACATAGCCCTTGTACATCACCTGATTCAGGTCTCCTGCCTTGACTCCTTCACCGAAGACAAAGTAGAAGCGGAAATAGAAGAACCCTGTCAGGGCCAGCACAACCACAAGCGTGACGGTGCTGATGATCTTAGTCTTGATACTCATATTATTCGATATTGTCATTGAGTTCCCATCCTGTCAATGTGGAGATATACGGAATCAGCACATGGGCGAGCTTTTTGTGTCCCTTGTAACTTGGATGCCAGCTTGCGCCAAGCTCATCATCCGTATTGTGCACGGCCTTGGTGAAACTCAGGAAATGCACATTTTTAAGGCCGCAGCTGTTTACGCAATACCTCACATAATCGGCTGCCAGGTCATCGCAGTTGCTCGAAACACAGAGAACCGGATGATTCTCACCGTAGTTCTTCTTGATCTTGTTCAGGAGTTTCACATAATTGTCCCTGAAAATCGACATCTTGGGCTGTCTGCCGGTAGAGAAGTCATTGGTACATAGGTAGATGATGGTAACTTGCGGTCTGAATGCATCAGCTGCGGCATCCCATTTCACATCCTTGTCCTCGTCGAATGTCTGGTCATAACGGTCAGGCATATAGTAGTCCTTGAACTTGTCCGCATAATTTCTGGCAATCCCCATTCCGGAATGCGCAACAGCATAGTAGTCAGCCCCGAAGTACCTTGAAAGGATAGCAGCGTAAGTCAGATTGCTGTTCTCGGTCTCACTCTTGTAAGGGTCAGTCCTGACACTGTTCTCAGTACCGTAACCGCAAGTGTAAGAGTCACCTATCACCTCGAACTGGCGCTCTTTGAGACCTTCAGCCTGAAGCAGTTCGCCTGCCTTGGTAATATACTCGCTGATGGTGGTCCTTCCTTCACTTCCCTCAGTTCGCTTTTTCAGGACCACAGTGTGCTCGAAGCCTTTCCCCTTGGAGTTGAACGACTTGAGGGAAGCCGGTTCCACCAGCACATATACCGAATCCTTACCGCTGACCCTGATGGTCCTGTCAGCCTTCGCGTCCGGTTCCCTGTCAATCCAGAGGTCATAGTAGTTCGCCTTGCTGTCGGAGGCCTTCATCGCCAAGTAGGAGCCCTCGAAACGGATTCTCACATATACCCCAGTCCAGTCGAAAGAAACACTCTCATTCTCTTTCAATGTCCTGCCCACATAAGTCACCCTCGAATCCGATGCCGGCGTATGAATCTCCTGCAGTTCCCTTGCAGATAAACCGCTGATGGTCAATGTCAATGCCATCAATGCTGTAATCATCCTTTTCATATCTTTCATTTCATTTTCTCAAGTCCAGAATTCAGGAATTCTACAAATCCGTCTATGTCAGTATTGTATCCGCGAATCGGGGCGAGCTGCTTTCCGTCAGGCGACAGAAGCACGTAGTTGGGCTGTGCGCTCACGCCGAAATTCTCCCGGACGAACCACGCATTGACACGTCCCCTGTCCTTCAGAACCTTTCCGCTGCTGGTGGTAACCCATTCGCTCTCAGGAAGTTTAGTCTTGTCGTCCGTATAGAGAACCACTATCACAAAATCATTTTTCAGTATCGACAGTACCTTCGGATCGCTCCATACCCTCTGCTCCATCTCGCGGCAATTCACGCAGGCGAGACCGGAAATGTCCAGGAAAACAGGCTTGCCTGACGCTTTCGCAGCAGCATATCCCTCTTCCAACGAATGGTATCCCGTAAGACCGAGCGGAAGTTTTTCGCCTTTAGTGGCCTCCTCTATGCTGACCACCTGCTGGCTTGGATTGCCGCTCATTATAAAGTCCTGCGTCTCGATAGGAGGAAGATATCCTGACAATGCCTTGAGCGGCGCGCCGAACATTCCCGGAATCATATACACCACGAAAGTGAAGTCCACGATTACCAGGAAAAGCCGGAATATCCCGATATGCTTCACCTCGCTGTCCGCCTCAAACCTGATCTTGCCGAGCAGGTACAGACCGAGCAGGGTGAATACCACAATCCAGATGGCGAGATAGATCTCCCTGTCCAGAAGGCCCCAATGATAAGTCTGGTCCGCCACGCTGAGGAACTTCAGACCGAGAGCCACCTCGATAAATCCGAGCACAACCTTCACGGAATTCAGCCAGCTGCCGCTCTTGAGCTTCTTCAGCAGAGACGGGAACATCGCGAAAATGGTGAATGGCAATGCAAAGGCTACCGAGAAGGCAAGCATTGTCACCATCGGAGTCCAGAACTCACCCTGGGTGGATTTGATCAGGACGGAACCTACGATAGGACCGGTGCATGAGAATGACACCAGGACCAGTGTCAATGCCATGAAGAAGATGCCTGCAAGTCCTCCCTTGTCGGAATTCTTGTCGCTTTTGTTCACGAGAGCTGACGGCAGAGTGATCTCAAACGCTCCGAAGAACGATGCCGCAAATACCATAAACACGATAAAGAAGATGATATTCGGAAGCCAATGCGTTGAAAGCCAGTTGAATATGTCGGCCGTAACTGTTTCGCCTCCGAAGATGTATGTCGCTCCGATAATCAGTGAAATAGGCACCGTGTAAAGCAGGACGATGAACAGCCCGTACATAAAGGCCTTGAAACGTCCGGCCGCAGGTGTTGAAGAACCTTTCATGAAGAATGATATGGTCATCGGCACCATAGGGAATACACAAGGCGTGAGAAGCATCGCAAATCCCCACAATACAGCCTCAAGTATCAGAGCCCACAACGAGCCGCCGGCCCGCTGTTCCTCCTCCGTTACATTCTGTGAAATCTCTGGAGCCTCTGCAGTCACAGCAGCCTTTTCAGGAGCAGCAGCAACTGCCGCGTCAGCCTCTTTCCGGAGCTTTATCTCGAAATTCAAGTCCTCAGGCGCGCCGCAGGAGTTGTCCGTGCAGCTCGAAGACGTGATCATTCCTTTCAGACTCGAGGCATCTTCTGCCACTCTGATCTTCTGCGCTACCTTGATCTTGTCGAAGAAAACATCATCTCCGCCGAATTTCTCAGGCTTGAGCAGGTCGTACAAACCGCCTTCAAGAGAATATCCTTTGACATCCTCGAATTCCACCGTTACAGGTGAGTCCTTGTGGGAAGCTCCATAAGTATGCCATCCGGAGCTGATAGTTCCGGAGAAGATGATTTCGGTGATTCCGTTTTCAGTTTTTCCCTGTGAAACGGACCATTTTACTATCGGTTCGCCCATTTGAGCGAATAAAGGCACTGCACTCAGTAAAAAGAGTACAATGCCTGATATAATACTGCGTCTTTTCATTAGCATATCATATTCGGTATAAAAATGATTTCGCTTATTTTGCGTAAGCTACTGAACGCGTTTCCCTGATGACGGTGATCTTCACCTGACCAGGGTATGTCATTTCATTCTGAATCTTGAGAGCGATGTCGGAAGAAAGCGTAGCTGCCTGCTCGTCGCTTACATCCTCTGCGCCTACGATTACACGGAGCTCCCTACCTGCCTGGATCGCATAACTCTTGGTTACACCAGGATATGCGGCAGCAAGGTCTTCCATGCCCTTGAGTCTCTTGATATATGATTCAATGACCTCGCGGCGTGCTCCAGGACGTGCTCCTGAGATGGCGTCACCTACCATGACGATAGGGGAGATGAGCGATGTCATTTCAGTCTCTTCGTGGTGAGCGCCGACAGCGTTGCAGATTTCAGGTCTTTCCTTGTACTGCTCTGCCAGCTTCATACCGAGCAGTGCGTGAGGAAGTTCAGGATCGTCCTCTGAAACCTTTCCGATATCGTGGAGAAGTCCGGCCCTCTTCGCGAGCTTAGGATTGAGACCGAGCTCGGAAGCCATTATGGCACAGATATTTGCAACCTCGCGTGAGTGCTGGAGAAGGTTCTGTCCGTAAGAAGAACGGTATTTCATACGTCCGATAAGTTTCACGAGTTCGATGTTCATACCATGGATTCCAAGGTCAATGCAGGTTCTCTTACCGGTCTCGAGGATTTCATCTTCGAGCTGTTTCTGGACCTTGGCTACGACCTCTTCAATACGTGCAGGATGGATACGTCCGTCCACGACAAGCTGATGGAGCGCAAGACGTGCGACCTCTCTTCTGACAGGGTCAAAAGCCGAAAGAAGAATGGCATCCGGAGTATCGTCCACTACGATTTCCACACCGGTAGCAGCCTCCAGAGCCCTGATGTTACGACCTTCGCGGCCGATGATCCTACCTTTGATATCATCGTTCTCGATAGGGAAGGTGGTGACTGCATTCTCAATGGCAGTCTCCGTCGCAGTCCTCTGTATCGTGGTGATTACTATCCTCTTGGCCTCCCTCGCAGCATTCAGTCTGGCATCATCCATCGTATCGTTTATATACGCCTGGGCTTCGCTTCTCGCCTCAGCCTTCATGTTTTCCATGAGAAGGTTCTTGGCTTCGTTTGCGGTCATGCCGGCAATGCTCTCAATCTGCTTGTTGGCCTCCTGGCGGAGTGACTCGTATTCCTCTGCCTTACGGTCGAGCGCATCTTTCTGTGACTGGAGGCTTGCCTTGGTATTGTCGAGATCCTTGATTTTCTTCTGGAGCTCGTTGTTCTGCTGGTTAAGATTGTTCTCTTTCTGCTTGAGACGGTTCTCGGTATCCTTGATCTGCGCATTCTTCTCATTCACGAACTTCTCGTGCTCGCTTCTGAGCTGGAGGAACTTCTCCTTGGCCTGGAGAATCCTTTCTTTCTTGATGTTTTCTGCCTCAAGTTCCGCCTTTTCCAGGATGCTGTCCTTGCGTCCCTTCATAACCATTCTGTGAACCATTATGAAAACTGCAATTCCGAATGCAGCTGACAGCAAGGCTACTGCTATGAATATCAAAATGTTGTTCATACGTATATATAAATTTATGTTTTAGTCGTCTCTTTCCGGATTACAAAAAACCGGCTGCAAGTTTCCTTGTACTAAGAAGCTTGCAGTCGGAATATATAAAAGCCGTCAGCCGGGTCGTCAGAAAAATCTAATATTGCAAGATTTGAGCTCCGTGCCGGTTCAGTAATCCTACGTCCCGCATAGCGGAATCCCATCAAAGGTACTTAGGCCCGCACATCCCCGGCTCGAGAACACCCGGTTCCGAAGAACTTGTTGTTTTCAGCGAGTAGTGGGCCGACGGCTAATCTTTTATACCATCAAGATAAGTATTTGTCTGCTTCTCAAGCGCTTTCACCTCATTCTCCAGACTCTCCACCATCCTTCTCGCTGACAGCCTCGCGATACACTCGTTCAGGGCCACAAACGTAAGAAGCTCCGACGTGTCCTTTTCGGGAAACTTGTTCGAATACTTGCTTAACGTGCTTTCCACCAGTTTAGCGGCATTTCTGTAAATCTCCTCGTCATCTGGCGTCTTGGCCGACAACTCGTATTTCTTGCCGTTGATCCGTATCGTAATCTTCTGCCCCATATCTATCTTTCCAATAATGAGATGCACCTGTCAATCTCAGAAATCATCTTGTCAATCTTCTCCCTCGCAGCTGCGCTGCCTTCCTCATGAGCAGTAAAAGCTTCAATCAACTTGAGATTATCTACTTGTCTTTCCAGATCCGAAATCTGCTTCTTATATGAATCAATTTCAGCATCTTTCCTCCTCAGTTCGATGACAAGATTCTCTTTCGTCTGTCTCTCGCGTTCATACAGCGCGATAAGTCTTTCGATATTTTTTCTTACATCTTCGAGCATCAGAGGCAATACTTTAGATTCATAATATGCAAATTTAATAAAAAATTTTCCATATTTGCGTTGGAATATAAGATATTTCTGATGGAATCTTCAAATTTATTAGACCGATACGTGTGGCTTGTGGATTTGCTTGTCCAGAACCGCTATATGTCCTTCGCCGAAATTGACGAGGCCTGGAGAGAATCGGACTTGAATCCGAAAAAGGAACCGATGCCCAAGAAGACTTTCCAGAATCACTGCGCGAAGATCAAGTCGTTGTTCGGGATTGAAATCAAATGTACCCACAGAGGCGCATACCAGTACCATATAGTAGAAAAGAGGGACGCTTTCGTGACAGGTGTCCGCTCCTGGCTGTACAACTCATTCGCATTGAACAGCATAGTCGCCTCCGACGCATCCCTGTCCTCGAGAATCGTCCTCGAGAAGCTGCCGTTGGGCGTTTCCAAACTCTCACCCGTGCTGAAGGCAATGAAGAACAACAAGATGCTCCGCATCGAGTTCAGAAGTTACCGCTCACGGGAACTGTCCGTAAAGGAAGTGGTGCCGTATTGCCTGAAAATCTATCATCTCGTCTGGTATCTTCTTGCCCGCGACAGAGATTCCGCCGCTCTCCATATCTATAATATGGAGCGGATCGTGAATGTGGAAGAAATTGACTATCAGTTTACTCTGCCGCCCGAATTCAATGCAGGGGCTTTCTTTTCAAACTATTTGGGCGTCATTGTTCCGGAAAAGCCTGAAGTCGAGACTATCCTGCTGAAAGTGAAAGACGGTCAGGAAGAATATCTTCGCAGCATTCCGTGGCATCATTCCCAGAAGGAAGTGGTGACAGGGCCGGACTATGCGGTCTTTGAATTCAGAATGTGCATCACGACAGACCTTATACAGCGAATAATGTCCCAGGGCTATCTGGTGGAGGTGCTTGCTCCGGAGAGTCTGAAAGAAAGAGTCAAGAATGTGCTGCTGAAAATGAATGAGATGTACGGACTCTGATTAAAGGTGAGGATAGCGACTTATGGGTAAAGACAGCCACATATCAGGAAGAAATACTTTCGTCCTCGTGTATTTGGGAGCGTTGAGCGCCTTCGGGCCTTTCGTCATGGACATGTATGTTCCGGTGCTGCCTGCCATGCAGGACTGGTTCGACTGCCCGGTGTCCAAGGTGCAGCTGGGCCTGACCACAGGTCTTGTCGGACTTGCAGTCGGCCAGCTGATATTCGGCCCGGTAAGCGACAGGTACGGCCGGAAACGTCCTTTGATATGCGCTATGGCCCTGTTCCTGATATCCACGTTCGGCTGCATCTTCTCAGCCAATGTCCATGAATTCATCATCATGAGGCTCTTCCAGGGCCTGGCAGGGTCCGGCGGAGTAGTCCTGTCCAGAAGCATTGCCACAGACCGCTACAGGGGGAAGGCGTTGACGAAAATGATGTCAATGATAGCCGCGGTCAATGGCGTGGCCACAGTGGCTGCACCTATCGTGGGCGGACTTATAGCCCTTGTGGGAGGCTGGAGGGCCATATTCTGGAGCCTTATAGTGCTGTCTGCGGCACTGCTCATCGGAGCTACCCGCATGGATGAGAACCTGTCGTTCAAGAACCTGAGCATCTACAAGTCCTCGTCATTGAAGGTTATTGCCGACGGCATCTGCAACATATTGAGCAACAGGCGGTTCCTTCTGTATGTTCTTACGTATATGTTCTCCATGGGCGTGCTTTTCACCAACATCGCCTCCGCTCCATTCATTATGCAGGAGCATTACGGACTATCCACTCTGCATTTCAGTATAGTGTTCGGATTCAATGCATTGACCTTCGCCATCGCGGCGGCGCTCATCCCTAAATTCAAGGACAATGATGCGGCTATCCGGTTCGGTACATTCGTGCTTGCGGGATTCTCGGTGCTGACGGCGGTCGTGCTGTTTTTCAAACCGGGATTCTGGTGGTACGAGATGCTGGTATTCATCCTGATGCTGATGGTCGGCATCGTCTCCACCGCCTCCAACGTCTCAGCAATGGATTCGGGACGGGACAATGCGGGGGTCGCATCTGCCCTGCTCGGCGCCATCGGTTATGCTTTCGGCGGAATTGTGCCTGCGATAGTGGGAATGGGGGACATGTTCATCACCACAGGCGCGCTGTTCTTCTTCAGTTCAATGTTCACGCTCGTCTGCGTGCTGATTTCTCTTGCCGGAAAGAAATCCGCTTAGTAATTTTGCCCTCAAATTAGAGTGCGTATGGAATTGTATGAATATGCAAGGCCTGACATTATGTCAGGGAAGAAGATCCTGTACCTGCACGGCTTCGCTTCGAGCGGCCAGAACGGTACGGTAAAGACAATGGGGACATTGCTCCCTTCAGCAGAAATCATTGCCCCGGACATCCCCGTAGAGCCTGTCGAGGCCATGGATATGCTTAAAAAGCTTTGTGAGGCGGAAAAGCCGGACCTGATCATAGGCGCATCGATGGGCGCGATGTATGCCGAAATGCTGCGCGGATATGACAGGATTCTCGTGAACCCGGCATTCAAACTCGCCGATACCATATTGAAAAACAATGGTTTGGGACGACAGGAGTTCCATAATACAAGGCGCGACGGACAGGCATCTTTTCTTGTAAACAAGGGACTTATAGAGGCATTCCGTGAAGTGTCTTCGCACAATTTCGAAGGCCTCGAGCCCGACAGCTCAGATCCGGTTTCATTCGGGAAGGTCAATGAGGAGAAACAGCGCGTTTACGGAATGTTCGGCATCCACGACACGCTTGTGACAGGCACATTCGAGTTGTTCTCGACCTATTATCCAAATGCAATCCGGTTCAATGGGGAGCACTATCTGGATGACAGCGTCTTCCTGCATTCGGTTATGCCTGTGATAGAAAGGATAGACGACAAGCAGGAAAACCGGGCCAAGAAGGTGATGCTCATAGCATTGACAGATACCCTTCTGGATATGACAAACGGGCAGGCTCATGGGCTCGCCATAGAAGATATGGAGCCTTACGGGAGTGCGGTGAAGGCCTTTGCCAAACTCTCGGAGCAGTACTCGCCTTATGTGCTGATTTCCAATGACTTCAATGCCCCTGAACGTCTTCCGGAACTCTATCATTGGGTGGAAAAACGACTTGGCGTGCCGGCCTGGAACAGAGTTGTCATTGCCAATAAAAAGGATATGCTGCTCGGGGACTATCTCATCGACAGATATCCTGAACGGCTTGGTGCTGGTGACTTTATGGGAACTGTTCTCCATTTCGGCGAAGAACCGTTCAAGACATGGGAAGAAGTGCTGACATATTTCTCCCGTCTCGGCGGCCAGTAGAATCGCTGATTCCTGTCATAGTATGATTTTTGCAGTAAATCTCTGCTTGGTGACAAAGGACTATGTGCCGTCGCCCAGTTTTATTTAAACATAATTAGTATGAAACGTAGTTTATTGTATTCAGGACTCATGCTTGCTCTCTTGGGAGTATTTGCCAGCTGTAACAAAGACAGCAAGTCCGATGAAAATTGGAAAGATATTCCGTCAAATCAGTTTACCGCAGAAAGCGGAAAAGCTGAAATATCAGTCAATTCCATACCTGTAAGCATAGGAAATGTGAAATTGACGGCATCCGGCGCTACCGAAGGCGTCCTCCAGATGAACAATGTCATTCCTTGCGCTTCTTCTGTCGCAGTCAATGTGAATCTGAAGAATACCGGTGACGCGAAATGGACATTCAGCGGTGAAGGCAACATCTACAATATGACAGTCATGTCATTGTTCAGTACAAACAAGACACCTATTTACACAGTGTCCGTGGAGGGTGAAATCGACGGCAATGAAAAAATCTCCGTCAAGGCAGCAACGAAAGTAGTCGCAAAAGGCGGTATGGAAGGAGACTGGAATCTGCTCAGAGAGGCTGCTCCGGATAAGGATGGAGTGCCTGTGGTAACTCCATTGCAGATTACCTGGACGGCAAGTGGTGATTACGCTGTCAGTGCAGCCATGATGGGCAAGATGCTCAGTATATTTGGTAGTGTTCAGCTTGCTGACCAGCTTGACAGGCTTTCATTTACAGAGGACGGAAACGTGACTGCAAGATATTGGGAGTCAGACGAGGATTCAGGCAATTCAGGAATTCCTGATATGAAGGAGTTTGATGGAATCATCAAGAAACTTGTCGGTCCTGACGGCAAATATCATTTCGTTCCGACTACTCACACCGAGACCGAGTGGATAGACCTTCCGCCTGCAAACTTGGCTTTCTGGTATGCGAACGGAGGAAACCTTTTCGTGCTGCCTAATCTCTCTGTATTGTCAGAAATGGAAGGCGCACAGGCTGATGCGTTCGTGACCAGGGCAGCTGACCTGTCCGGTTTGAGCGAACTCCTTGAAGAACTTCAGAAACTGGGCGTTGACCCTAAAGAAATACTGCCGGTCATCAAGAATTTCATGGCCAACGGCTTGGTAATGAAATATGTGGTTACAGACAACTCTCTGCAGCTCTTCATGGACAAGGAACTTTGCGATCCTATAGTGAAACCGCTGCTTCCATTGCTGGACCAGCTCGACAAGAAACTCGAGGACATGGCCAAGAATCCGGATATTACGGAGGAGCAGAAGGCTGAGCTTCAGAAACTTCAGACCCTCATGGGAGTATTCGGACTGACAAAGCCGTCCGACCTCAAGGCCGTCTGGGCGAATACTACAGAATTTGCTGTAGCGATGAATTTCGTGAGGTAATGCTCAGAAACATTCACGCATTATCTGCGTGATGTTCCGGGTTTTGCCCATAGTATAGAAATGCACGGCAGGGACTTCATTCTTTATGAGGTCCTTGCATTGTTTTATGCACCACTCGGTACCGATCCGATAGACTTCTTCCTTGTCATCTCCCGCGTCCCTTACCGCGTCTGTCAGCTCTTTGGGGATATCCAGAGAGAAAGACTGGGGCAGCAGTGCTATCTGCTTAGGGGAAGACAGAGGCTTGAGTCCCGGGATAATCGGGACATTGATACCGGCCTTGCGGCATTTCTCCACATAGCTGTAGAATACGGAATTGTCGAAGAACATCTGCGTGATGATGTAGTCCGCCCCTGCATCCACTTTCCTCTTCAGGTTCAGGATGTCCGTTTCAATGTTGGCACATTCGAAATGTTTCTCCGGATATCCGCCGACGCCGATGCAGAACGATTCTTCACTCTGGGCATCGAACCGCCGGATGGCCTCTACCAGTTCATTGGCATGACTGTAGCCGGAGGGGTGGGGAGTGAACCTCTTCTCTCCGCTTACCGAATCGCCGCGCAGCGCCATCAGGTTGCTGATACCGAGGAACCTGTAATTGTACAGGTCGCTTTCTATTTCTTCAGCTGACGTGCCGCCGCAGATGACGTGAGGCACCACGTCGATATCGAATTCCGCCTGGATGGCCGCGCATACAGCCACCTCGCTGATCCTGTTCCTGACCAGATGTCTCGTGTATGTGCCGTCGCTTTCTTTTCGGAAAGCGTATTCATCCCTGTGGCAGGTGATGTTTATGTATTTGGGACTGAACTCCATAAACGTGCGCACCTTGTCGAGAAGTTCAGTCTTGCTCATACCGTTGAGCGGAGGAACTATCTCTATCGAAGGAAATGTATGCTTGCTGCCTGCAAGTATTTCAGAAATTTTCATAGTCTGTTCATTTAGAATGGTGCATACTCTATTATGATTACAGCAGGTGTCCGAGGAATTGGCGTGCCTGTTCCTCGCTCATTCCGCGTCTTTTCCTATAGTCCTCGAAATCCTCTTTTGAAAGCCTGTGTATCTCTGGATACGTGGCCTCGGGATGGATAAACACGAAACCGCAGACGGATGCGTCAGGAATCATCGCGCAGCTCTCCGTAAGCCGGATGCCCAACTTCTCCGCCTCAGGCAGAATGTTCAGGATGTCCCGTTTCAGAGTGTGGTCAGGACAGCTGAGATATCCCGCAGCCAGTTTCACGATTCTGAATTTACGCCTAGCCCCAGGATGCAGATGCTCCTCCAGATGCTTGTCCAGCCAGATGGAAGCGGCTTCTGCCAATGTGACGCGCACTGCCCGGTCAAGCATCGATTCGAAACAGCCGCATGTGCAACATCCTGTGTGACAGGTCTGTACGCTTACAGCGAAAACGCCCATCGGCCCGTAACTCTTTTCCGGCACGAAATCCGCCAGCGAAAGCTTCACAGGACGTCCGTCCACGCTCTTGCCGGCCTTTTCCTGTCTCATCATAGGGAAAACCACATTGACCTCATCCCCGCCGGGACCATATTTCGCGTCAATGTCATTTCCCTTCCGTCGCGCAAGCATTGACCTGAACGAAAGCCGGATCAGCACTTCGTGCTTCGTGCGGAATCGCTCCAGGACGGTCTTGCCTTCTGCCAATATCTTGTTTATCTCCGGGTCATCCGGAAGTTCCTGTCCGTATTTGAAGCCCCAGATGGCCAGAAACATTCTCCAGTCGAAATGAGGCATTACCTGGTCAATGCCCAGTTCCATTGCCGGAATGTCCTGGAAATCATACTCTTCCGCCTTGAGGTAAGAGTCCTCCGGGAATGCGGCTGGGGCAGCGCTCTCGGCATCCGTATGAGGCCTGTTTTCGTACAGGCTCCTGATGTGTTCCTGTGCCGCGTGCTCTTCCGCCTCGAATTTCTCCCTGTTCATCAGACATTTCTTGGCCATGACCGCCGACGTGGAAGCATCCTGCGCATAGAACACGTGAGAGTAGAGCGGAGCGAGTTTTACGGCAGTATGAAGCGCAGAGGTCGTGGCGCCGCCTATGAACAGCGGAATGTCCAGCCCTCTTCTGGTCATTTCACGGCAGAGCTCCTCCATCTGGAAAAGCGAAGGCGTGATAAGTCCGCTGGCCCCGATGATGGAAGCGTGATGCCTTACCGCCTCGTCCAGTATCCTCTCCTTCTCCACCATCACACCCAAGTCAATGACATTGAACCCGTTGCAGCCCAATACTATGCCCGTGATGTTCTTCCCGATATCGTGTACATCCCCCTTGACCGTGGCATTGATGATTACCGGCCTGCCCGAGCCCGAGTCGCTGTCGCCGCTCATATAAGGCTCCAGCACTGCCACCGCGTCCTTCATGATCTTGGCTGATTTCACCACCTGCGGCAGGAACATCTTTCCGGCTCCGAACAGCTCGCCGACACGCTCCATCCCCTCCATCAGAGGTCCTTCAATCACCTTTACGGCAGTTCCGTATCTGCGGTAGCAGTCGAGGACGTCTTCATCAAGCCCAGTATTCCTGCCTTTGACCAATGCCTCCTTTATCCGTTCTTCAGCTGTGGCGGCTTTCTCTGTCCCCGGATGTGCGGCGTTCGGGCCAATCCCCTGAGCAGCAGCCTCTTTGGCTGCCATTATCTCCTGAGCCTTGCCTATCAGCCTCTCAGTGGCATCAGGATCCCTGTCCAGAATGACATCTTCCGCCTTCTGTTTCAGGTCCGGTTCAATGTCGTCATATACCTGCAGCATGCCAGGATTCACGATACCCATATCCAGCCCGGCATTTACGGCATGGTAGAGGAAAATCGAGTGCATCGCCTCGCGAACCGGATTGTTTCCCCTGAATGCGAACGACAGGTTGGAGATGCCGCCAGAAGTATATGCGCCCGGCAGATTCGCCTTGATCCATCTCACCGCCTCGATGAAGTCGATTCCGTAGCGCGCGTGTTCGGCAATGCCGGTCCCGACCGAAAGAACATTGACATCGAAAATTATATCATGCGGCGGGATATCCAGTCTTTCCGTGAGCAGCCCGTAAGCCCTCCGGCAGATTTCTGTTTTCCTGTCAAATGTGGTGGCCTGTCCTTGTTCGTCGAAGGCCATCACCACCATTGCAGCCCCGAGTCTGTGTATTTCTTCTGCTTTTTTCAGGAACGCCTCCTCGCCCTCCTTCAGGCTTATGGAGTTCACAATACATTTGCCCTGAGCGTTTTCCAGACCCGCGACAATGGTGTCCCAATGCGAAGAATCGATCATCAGCGCTGCCTTCGCCACAGCCGGGTCATTGGAGATGTATCTCACGAATTTCTCCATGCAGGCGCGGCTGTCCAGCATCGCGTCATCCATGTTTATGTCAATGATGGCTGCGCCGTTCTCTATCTGCTCTGCTGCAATCTGAAGACCTGCCTCATAGTCGCCGGCTGCTATCAGCCTTGCGAATTTTCTCGAGCCCGCCACGTTCGTGCGTTCTCCGATATTCGTGAAATTGCTGTTCTTCAGGTCAATGCTGACTACCTCCAATCCGCTCACTGTCAGGATTTTGCTATCCCTTTCGGTATCATTCGTGAGACTTCTTGGACTGATGCCCTTTACCGCCTCTGCGATAGCGGCTATATGTTCCGGCGATGTGCCGCAGCATCCGCCCACTATATTGACAATGCCTTTTTCAGCCATTGCCCTGACGGCGCTGCCCATCTGCTGAGGCGTCTCATCGTAACCGCCCATCTCATTCGGCAGACCTGCGTTAGGATAGCAGATGACGGGACATCCGGCGAAACCGGCCACTTCTTCCACGAGGGGAGTGAGGTCCTCGGCTCCAAGTGAACAGTTGAGGCCGAATGCCGTGAGAGGGTAGTGGCTGACCGAAGTGTAGAATGCCTTGATGGTCTGCCCTGTCAATGTCCTTCCGCTCTTGTCATTGACAGAAACGGAGACTATCGCCGGGAAGCCGCCGTTTCCGGTGATGTTTTCCAGTGCGTAGAGCGCGGTCTTGGTGTTCAGTGCGTCGAAACACGTCTCTATCAATATCAGGTCCGCTCCACCATCGACAAGTCCGCGTATCTGTTCGTCGTATGCCGAGACCATGTCCCTGAAACTGTAAGGCCTGACTTCCGGGCGGTTGATGTCCGGAGCAAGGCTGAGGGATTTGGATGTGGGCCCCACGCTGCCCGCCACCAGAATGCGTCTTTCCGTTACAGAATCGGCTGCCTGTCTTGCAATGCGTGCTCCTTCAAAGGCCATTCTGTAGGCCAATGCCTCGGTTCCGTATTCCTTCTGTGATATTTTGTTGGCACTGAAAGTATTGCTCTCGATGATGTCAGCCCCGGCCTTTATGTATTCGAGGTGAATCTCCCTGATTATCTCAGGGTGAGAGAGATTCAGGCATTCATTGTTTCCCTTGAGCTCTCTGACTGCTTGATTGTCAATGATATCTGTGTGGAAATCCTCTTCAGCGAGTCCATATCGCTGAAGCATCGTACCCATCGCGCCATCGAGAATGATGATGCGTCCATTGAAAAAGTCTTTGTCAAGCATCGTTTTCGAGTTGATTGCGGAAGCCGTTACCGGGAGAGTTTCACCTTGAGCTTGGAAATCATGTCCCTGGTCATCGACTCCAGATCATATTCTGGTTTCCAGTCCCATTCCGCACGGGCGCAACTGTCGTCCATGCTGTCCGGCCAGCTGTCTGCAATGCTCTGCTTGAGCGGGTCCGGGGCATATTCCATCTCGAAAGAAGGTATTTCCTTGCGGATGGCTTCGTATATGTTTTCAGGAGCGAAACTCATGGACGCGATGTTGAATGCGTTCCTGTGTATTAGCCTTGAAGGATCTGCTTCCATGAGACTGATGGCGGCGTTCAGCGCATCCGGCATGTACATCATGTCCATAAACGTACCCGGTTTCAGTGGGCAGATGAACTTCTCACCTTTGACTGCAGAATAATAGATGTCCACAGCGTAGTCCGTGGTGCCGCCTCCCGGTAGCGTGACATTGGAAATCAGGCCCGGAAATCTCACTGCACGTGTGTCCACGCCATATTTGAGGAAATAATAGTCGCTCAGGAGCTCGGTCGTAACCTTGGAGACTCCGTACATTGTCCTCGGCCTCTGGATGGTGTCCTGCGGTGTCCCTACGTGAGGGGTGGTAGGACCGAACGAGCCGATGGAACTCGGCGTGAATACGGCGCATCCTTTTTCTCTGGCCACTTCCAGCACGTTCCACAGGCCGTCAATGCCGATTTTCCATGCGAGCTTGGGTTTGGACTCGGCTACCACTGAAAGCAGTGCCGCAAGATTGTATATCGTGTCAATATGATACTTCTCCACCACGGAGGCAATCATTTCCCCGTCAGTGACATCCACCACCTCACAGGGACCGGATTCTTTCAGAATTCCTTTCGGCTCGCTGCCGTGAATATAACCGACTACAACATTGTCATTGCCATAACGGCTGCGCAGTTCCATTGACAGTTCAGAACCTATCTGTCCTGTAGCTCCGATGATGAGAATTTTTTTCATTTTTGATGTGATACATTTTCTTGGGAAATGCTGCTTTCCCCTGTTAACCAATCTTATGTGACTTATGTGACTCTTTAATGTAACCCTTTAAAAAGAGTTACTCACAAAAGTAAGCAGTTTTTTTCATCATTCCTATATGGAAAATCCAATTTTAATCCGTAATTTGCCAAGACAAAAAGACTTTACACAAAACAGACTTTATAATGTACGGAAAAATGAAAGAGCATCTCAGCAAGACTCTCACTGAGATTCGCGAGGCGGGACTCTATAAGGAAGAACGCCTGATAGAGAGTTCACAGTCAGCAGTTATCGATGTCGCTGGAAAAGAAGTGCTTAACTTCTGTGCCAACAACTATCTCGGACTGGCAAACGACCCGAGACTTGTCAAAGCTTCCGCGGCAATGATGGAGAAACGCGGTTTCGGTATGGCTTCAGTACGTTTCATCTGCGGAACACAGGACATCCACAAACAGCTGGAAAAGGCGATCAGCGAGTATTTCCATACTGAAGACACCATCCTCTATGCCGCTTGCTTCGATGCCAACGGAGGAGTCTTCGAACCGCTTCTGACTGAGGAAGATGCCATCATTTCCGATACATTGAACCATGCGTCCATCATCGACGGCGTAAGGCTCTGCAAGGCGAAGAGATACCGTTATGCCAATGCTGATATGGCCGATCTCGAGCGTTGTCTGCAGGAGGCTCAGGCCCAGAGGTTCAGGATTATCGCCACTGACGGAGTGTTCTCCATGGACGGAAACGTGGCTCCGGTGGACAAGATCTGCGAACTGGCGGAGAAATACGATGCCCTCGTGATGGTGGACGAGTCTCATTCAGCAGGAGTAGTAGGCGCTACCGGTCATGGCGTAAGCGAACTCACTGACACCTATGGCCGGGTCGATATCTACACCGGTACTCTCGGCAAGGCTTTCGGCGGCGCTATGGGAGGATTCACCACAGGAAGAAAGGAAATCATTGACCTTCTCAGGCAGAGAAGCCGTCCTTATCTTTTCTCCAATTCATTGGCTCCTTGCATTATCGGCGCAAGCCTGGAGGTTTTCCGCATCCTGAAGGAAAGCAACGAACTGCATGACCGTCTCGTGGAGAATGTCAACTACTTCAGAGACAGGATGATGGCTGCAGGTTTCGACATCAAGCCGACTCAGAGTGCCATCTGCGCAGTGATGCTTTACGATGCGCGTCTTTCACAGGTGTTCGCGGCCAAGATGCAGGAAGAAGGCATCTATGTTACCGGCTTCTACTATCCGGTAGTGCCTAAGGACCAGGCCCGTATCCGCGTGCAGCTTTCTGCGGCTCACAAGAAAGAGCATCTCGACAAGTGCATTGACGCATTCATCAAGGTCGGCAAGGAACTCGGTGTGCTGAAATAGCATTGCGAAATAAAAGGAATTGCGGCATTCTCCGGTTGATGGAAAATGCCGCAATTTTATGTTGCTTGTGTCGCTTACTTGGTGCCGAAGATCCTGTCTCCAGCGTCTCCCAAGCCAGGAACGATGTATGCGTCCTGATTCAGGTGGTCATCCACGGACGCTACATATATATCTACGTCCGGATGCTCTTTCTGTACCTGGGCGATTCCCTCAGGAGCTGCTACAAGGCACATGAGACGGATATTGGTACATCCGCGTTCCTTCAGCATCGTCAATGCGTCGCAGGAACTTCCTCCTGTCGCGAGCATAGGGTCGGTAACGATTACCAGGCGCTTGTTTATATCCTCAGGAAGCTTGCAGTAATAAACTACCGGCTTGTGAGTCTTCTCGTCGCGGTAGAGGCCGATGTGACCGACTTTTGCCACAGGTACCAATGTCTGGAGTCCGTCCACCATGCCGATACCTGCACGCAGAATAGGTACGATGGCAAGTTTTCTTCCTGAAACCTTCTTCGCCGTCATCTTGCAGATAGGGGTTTCGATTTCGACATCAGCCAGCGGAAGGTCGCGGGTGACCTCGTAGCCCATCAGAAGTGAAATTTCTTTAAGTAATTCGCGGAAATCCTTGGAACCGGTTTCCTTTTTCCTCATGATTGTCAGCTTGTGCTGAATCATCGGGTGGTCTATAACGTGAATTGTGCTCATTTGGCCGTTAATTTTTCGTAAAGTTACCATAATTTTTCTATTTTTGTACGATTTGAAAAACGATTTCCCATATGCTGAGAGTTTTCTGCAAGAATACCGGTACTTTTCAGGAGTTTCCTGAGGGTACGATGCTGCTCGAAATGATAGACAGTTTCGAGTTCGAACGCCCTTATGAAATCATTGCGGCGAAGGTCAATAATGTCGCACAGGGACTGAAATTCCGGGTCTATAACAACCGCGATGTGGAATTCCTGGACTATCGCTCGTACAGCGGAAGGAATGTCTATAGCCGTTCACTCTGTTTCCTGCTCTACAAGGCGGCGCAGGACGTTTTCCCGGATTGCAAGGTGGTGATGAGAAGGCCGATATCCAAGGGCTTCTTCGTAAGCATCGACAAGGCTGACGGGAATCCGCTGTCCGCAATGGACGTGGCCCGCGTAAAGCAGCGTATGACTGAAGTCGTGGAGGAGAAAACGCCGTTCCACAGGCATGAGGTGCAGATCGAGGAGGCGATAGACGTGTTCAGGAAACTGGGCCACATGGACAAGGTGAAGCTGCTGGAGTCTTGCGGTGAGGTCTATATCAGCTATTATACATTGGGCGACACGGCTGACTATTATTATGATGTACTGGTCCCTGATGCCGGCTATCTCAAGGTCTGGGACCTGACCCCATATCGTGACGGTGCAATTCTGAGAGTTCCGGACAGGCATAAGCCCGAGCAGCTGGCTCCGTTCATTGAACAGCCCAAGACTTTCGATGTGTTCGCGGAGACTATCCGCTGGAACCGCATAATGGGACTGGACAATGTCGGTGACGTGAACCAGGCCTGCATCGACGGCAAGGCAACTGACTTGATCCAGGTGGCCGAGGCGCTGCAGGAAAAGAAGATTGTCCAGATTGCGGAGGAGATATTCAGCCGGTACAAATCTCCGCAGAAGGTGCGCATTGTCCTGATTACCGGCCCGACCAGCAGCGGCAAGAGCACGTTCTGCAAGCGTCTGAGTGTGCAGCTGAAGGCTTGCGGTCTGCATCCGGTGTCTTTCTCTACTGATGATTATTTCGTGAACAGACTGGATACGCCTAAACTTCCGGACGGCAGTTATGATTTCGATAATTTCGATACTGTGGACCATGCAGCGTTGCAGAAGGATGTGCTGAAGCTTATTTCCGGTGAGACTGTGGAAGTGCCTGAGTATAACTTCGTTACCGGTATCCGGGAGTACAATGGTAAGAAACTTGCTCTCGAGGAGGGTTCCATCCTGCTGATCGAGGGGCTTCATGCTCTGAATCCTAAACTGCTGGACAATATCCCTGATTCCGAGAAGTTCCGCATATTCATAAATACCATCACGAGCATTTCGCTGGATGACCATAACTGTATTCCGACAAGTGACAACCGTCTGTTGAGGCGTATAGTGAGGGATTTCAACAAGGGTGCGTTCACGGCCCAGGAGACTATTTCCAACTGGCCGAATGTTCGTCGTGCCGAGGTGAAGTGGATCTATCCGTACCAGGAGGATGCTGATGTGCTGTTCAATTCTGCCTATCTTGTGGAGTTTGCGGTGCTTCGCAGCCATGCAGAGAGAATCTTGGCTACTGTGCCTAAGAATTGTCCTGAATACAGTGAGGCGCACAGGCTTGAGAAGTTCCTGCATTATTTCGTCTATGTTTCGGACAAGCAGATTCCGCCTACTTCACTGATGCGCTACTTTATCGGATAGATTGTGGACTGTAACGGCTCTTGGTGAGCTTTAAAAATCATTGATTATGAATACTTTATATAAGAAACTTTGTGCTATTCTCTTTGTCGGTCTCCTGACATTGACATTGTCTTACAGCGGCTTTGCTGCCGGTCCGGTGGAGTCTGCCGGCATTGAAAAGAATGGTGCTGCGAAGAAGGGGGACGGCGTCATCCGGATTCTGGCGATCGGGAACAGTTTTTCGCAGGATGCTGTGGAACAATATCTTTACGAGCTGTTCGATGCTGCCGGAATGAAGGTGATTATCGGCAATATGTATATAGGTGGCTGCTCGTTGGAGAGGCATTATAATAATTCTGTTTCGGGCAAGGATGCCTATGCTTACCGGAAGATTGTCGATGGGAAGCGGACCAATACTCCGAATACCAGACTGATTGATGCTGTCTTGGATGAGCCGTGGGATTATATCAGTCTCCAGCAGGCGAGCGGCAAGTCCGGTCTGTATGAAACTTACAATCCGTATCTGCCTTCATTGATTTCGTATCTTCGTGAGAATGCGCCGAAGAAGGATTTCAAGCTTGTGTGGCATCAGACGTGGGCTTATGCTTCGGATTCTGACCATAGGGATTTCCCGAATTACGGGAACAGCCAGATGGCGATGTATGAGGCGATTGTGTCTGCGGCCAGGAAGGCGTTGAAGGACAATGATTTCGATGTGCTTGTTCCGTCTGGTACTGCGATTCAGAATGCGAGGACTTCGTATGTGGGGGACAAGTTCAACAGGGACGGTTACCATCTGGAGCTGAATTATGGCCGTTATACTGCTGCCTGCACGTGGTTTGAGGCGATTTCCGGAAAGTGTGTTGTGGGCAATTCCTATGCGCCGGATTCTGTAGATGAGGGCAAGAAGGAGGTGGCGCAAAATGCTGCCCACTATGCTGTGCGACATCCGTATCGCGTCACGGTAATGAAACGATTCCGCTAGGTAACACTACATTGTTGTCGTGTTGTGCCCGGAGAAGCACTTGTGAGGACCAGGCCCTCCCACTTCGTGGGCCCCTCCCTCTAGTGCCGAGGGCGGCAAGTCCTCACAAGCGCAACCTCCGGGCACCGACACTCGACGTTTTGTGCGGCCTTTGCGTGCTCCACGTATTTGCAGGCGCAAATACCCGGATCCGGCCGGTCGTCTGATGACGACTTGTTAAATAGCACTGGTGCTCCGGCTGTCACGGCGACAATTTCGCTATATTTGTCAGATGAATAGAAATAAGATATGAAAAGATTGAGCATATTATTGGGGTTAGGAATGTTGATGGCGGCGCAGTTTGGGCTGTCAGGGGCGGCGTTCCCGTCGGCGGCGACGTCAGGGACAATGTCCGGAATGGCGTCGGAGCAGGGGACTGCGGCCGGCTATAAGGCAGTTGCGGACATGGCGGCGTTCAGGGAAGAGCTGGCGTCCAAGACATCGGCATTGACCACGATTCAGGCGACGTTCGTCCAGACTAAGTACCTGAGCGTATTCAGCCGGGAAATGAAATCCGAAGGACGGTTCTACTGGCAGAAGACCGACAAGATCTGCCTCGACTACCGTACGCCGGTCGCCTACGAAATCGTTATCAACGGCGATAAGATCAAGACCGTAAACGCCGGCAAGACCTCCGTCATTGACACTAAGGGAAATCCCATGATGGACCAGATGAGCACACTCATAACATCCTGTATGACAGGAGATTTGTCCAAACTTGGCGCTGACTTCACCGTGAATGTGGAAGAGTCCGTGGCCGATTACAGACTCACTATCGTCCCGAAATCGAAAACAGTCCGCGCATATATCGACAAGATGGTTATCCTGCTGAACCGCAAGGACTTGTCCGTGAACCGGCTGACCATGTACGAGAATGCTTCCGACTATACGATGTATGACTTTACAGATAAGAAATTCAATGCGGCGATACCTCAGACTGTCTTCAATATGCGTTAGCCTCGCATTGACGACCTCCTGCTTTCCGAAACTCCTCGTTTCCGAACTGCCACAGGCCCAGAATGTCCAGGATCAGACCGCGACATTCGAGTCTGCAGTCGTCCAGACTAATGCAGACGAAAGCGGCAGTGCCGAACCGCGCACCTTTACATTTACATTGGGCGTAGGAAAACGGCAACTGTCAGGAATAATGCTCGCCAAACCTGTTGAGGAAGGCTCGTGGAGAGTAGTAGGAACCACATATTTCGGAATGACATTGTTCGACATGACAGTCTCCAGAGACAGTTACGTCACCAACTACGTCGCAGACGCCATAAGCAGAGATGCCTTCTCGGCATTCCTCGCTTCCAAACTCAGAAAATCATTATCAATGTAACGCACGATGCCAGAAAACGAGATATATAACTACGCGCCGGAAGCGAACAATGCTGTGGCTAAATCTCCTCAAGAGTGCCGCAAAGTCCTGAAAGACCTGGGCTGCTGCGTGATAATCCCGACCTACAACAACGCCGGAACACTCTCGCACGTCATCTCCGAAGTCCTGCAATACTCTGATGACGTGATAGTTGTGGATGACGGCAGCACTGACACCACACCTGAAATCATCCGGTCATTCGGCGATGCCATAAAATCATTGACCCAAGAGAAAAACCAGGGCAAGGGCGTGGCGCTCATGTGCGGAATGGTCTATGCGAAAAGATACGGCTTCAAGTATGCCATCAGCATTGACTCCGACGGACAGCATTATCCTTCAGACCTCCCGATTTTCGCAAACGCTATAAGCAAAATGCCTGATACACTGATAGTCGGGGCACGGAACCTGCGGGCCGAGGGAATGCCCGGCAAGAATACATTCGCGAACCGCTTCTCCAATTTCTGGTACAAACTCGAAACCGGAATACGCCTCGACGACACGCAGTCCGGCTACAGAGCCTACCCGCTCGACAAGATCGAATTGGGCTCGAGATTTCTAACCGGAGGATACGAATTCGAACTCGAAATCCTCGTCTTCTCCGCATGGAGAGGAACCAATGTCATCAATGTCCCTATCCGCGTCTATTATCCGCCTGAAGGAGAACGTGTTTCACACTTCAAGCCGTTCCGTGACTTTACGAAAATCAGCATACTGAACACCATCCTCGTACTGTATTGCCTGCTCTGGCGCTGGCCCGTGAACTTATTCAGAAAGCTAACGTGGAAGAATTGTAAATCATTCATTGACAGGTACATAATCCATTCACCGGAAAGCAATGCGAGAATAGCGTCAGCGATAGCGCTCGGCGTGTTCATGGGGGTGGCCCCAATCTGGGGATATCAGATGCTATGCGCATTTGCATTGGCCCATCTGCTGAAACTGAACAAAGTCATAACGCTCGTGGCATCGAACATAAGCCTTCCGCCGCTCATTCCGTTCATCATATTTGCCGGATACTGGGTCGGATGCGTCCTGTTCGCCAAACCGGTCCTTCTGACGCCGGAAAACATAACGCTCGCATCTATCGGATCAATGCTTCTGCAATATGTAGTAGGCAGCATTGTCTTCGGCGCGCTCCTGTCGGCATTCAGCTGGTGCCTCTCGATGTCCCTGCTGGCCATTTTCCGGAAATCCCCTGATAAACCTGCATCCAATGTCTAAAATCTTCACACGACTATATATCTGGTTCCGCTCGCATAAGACGGTGTTTTGGATAACGCTGATACTCAGCGTGTTGTCAATGTGTCTTATGGCATCGCGAATCGAGTTTGAAGAGAACGTCACCTCATTCTTCCCGTCATCCAAGAACTCATCGCATCTCGCGGACGTCTATTCGCACCTGAAAGTGAGCGACAAGATAGTCGTGATGTTCACTCCTGAGCAGGAAGACGACAATCTGCTGTCAGAAGCATCGGAGCGACTCGGCGAACTGTTTTCCGATTCGGAGGACAAGAGTCTGATAGACAATTATATGTGCGAAGTCGGTCAGGCCGACATAAGCGAAATGATGAACTTCATCCTCGGCCATCTTCCGTGCCTGATGGATGACAGTGATTTCCGGCGTCTGGAGGAACTGGACCGTCCTTCAGCAGTCGATTCCGCCATAATGAACGACTATGTGAACCTGATATCCCCGGCCGGATTTGCGATGAAGGACTACATACTCGCAGATCCGTTGGCCATAGGAAGCAGCGTACTCGGACGCACAGCCGAACTGAACCCAGTATCCGAATACAAAGTCCGTTCAGGACACGTCTTCACGCCTGACGGCAGGACAATGCTGACCTTCATCGAACCCGCATTCCCGTCAGGCGAGACCGCCCACAACGACGACCTTGTCGATCTGATTGAAGCTTCCTTGCACACTCTATCTGAAGAATTCCCGAGCATTTCGCTCCACTATTTCGGCGGTCCGGTCATGAGCGTGTATAACGCACGTCAGATAAAACGCGACACCTATTCCACGTCGATAGTAGCGCTCATAATCATAGTCCTGTTCATCCTCGCGGTATTCAAGCGGAAACGCTCCGTGTTCCTGATATTGTGCCCGGTGTTGTACGGCGCATTGTTCGCCTTGGCATTGTCCTGGCTCATTCAGGGCAGCATTTCCGGCATCGCAGTCGGGGCAGGAGCGGCGATAATGGGCGTGGCGCTGAGCTACTCGATACACCTTCTGGCGCACCAGAATCATGTACATACCGTAGAACAGCTGCTTGACGAACTGTGCAGCCCGATGATTATCGGAAGCGTCACCACCATAGGCGCCTTCGCCGGACTGCTTTTCACCTCCTCCAAACTGCTTCAGGATTTCGGCCTTTTCGCATCCCTCACATTGCTCGGGACAATGATTTTCTGCCTCGTTTTCCTTCCGCAGTTCCTCACGGCGCAGGCAGACCTCCGGGAAGGACGCATCCTCAGAGGCATTGAAAAATTCAGCTCCTATCTGTTCCACAAGAACAAATGGCTTGTCGGCGCACTGATAATATTGACAGTCGTATGCACCTACATGTCCACCAAAGTCGGTTTCGACAGCGACATGATGGATCTGACCTACTGGGAGCCGAAACTGAAGGAAGCCGAGACGATTCTTAGCGGCAAGACCGGGGTCAATGCAGATGCCGGCGTCGCCGTGGGAGTTGGCAAGTCAGTCGCTGAGGAGTCTGAGCCCGGAGAGAAGAGCCAGTCCGGCGTCGCCGAGGGAGTTCAGGTCAATGAAAAGAGCGTGATGTTCGTGAGCGTGGGTAAGACGGAAGGGGAGGCCTTTGCCGCACAGAGAAAGACATTGGCCCAGCTCGATTCTCTGAAAGCCAAAGGTCTGATACACAGCTATTCAGATGGCGGTTCATTTGTTCGCAGTCAGGAAGAACAGCAGTTAAATCTCGCGAAATGGCAGGCATGGTGGACAGAAGACCGTGTAGCCAGACTGAAAAGCGAAGTCGCGGAAGCCGCCGTCAAATACGGATTCCGCGAAGACTCGTTCGATGCTGCTCTGACCTCGCTCGTAAATAATTGTGGAACAATCGATTATTTCAGCGGAGAAGGCATCCCGGAAGCAGTGTCAGCGTGGCTCGGAAGCTCAGACGACCTGAAAATGCTCATAACCAGAGTCGGCCTCGACGAAAGCCTGCTCGACCAGGTTTACGGCACATTCTCAGACAGGGCAGACCTTGTCATCTTCGACCAGGCCTATTTCGCAAACCAGACAGCCAAGAGCATCAACGACGACTTCTACCTGATACTGTTCATCTCTTCATTCCTCATCTTCTTCGTGCTCTGGCTATCTTACGGCAGACTCGAACTTGCATTGCTCAGCTTCCTGCCGATGGCAGTAGGATGGCTGATAATCACCGGAATAATGGGTATCCTCGGGGTGCAGTTCAATATAGTGAACATCATCCTCTCCACCTTTATCTTCGGTATGGGTGACGACTTCAGCATCTTCATCCTTGAAGGCCTGCTGCACAAATACAAGACCGGTCGCGAACTGCTCAATTCGCACAAGACCGCCATTTTCTTCTCGTCATTCACGATGATAGTCGGCATAGGCGCCCTCATTTTCGCCAAGCATCCGGCCCTTCACTCCATTGCACTCATCACCATACTCGGAATGGTAGCGGTGGTGCTGATATCCTATACCGCAGAACCATTGATATTCAATGCTTTCGTAACACGTCCGACATCGCAGGGGAGACCGCCATATACATTCGGAATGATAGTCCGCAACCTGGCGTTCTATGTACCGACCGTGCTCGGGTGCTTTATAATATTGGTACTCACCTTGTTGCTTCTGTGTCTGCCGATCAGACGAATACATAAGCAGGCATTGGTCTCCAAGATGCTTCATGTCGGCTGCAAAGTGCTCGTAGCGGTGACACCTGTCATAAAATCTGTACGGATAGACAGAGAACTGGTCGATCCGGAAGAAAAAGACGGTAGCGACGTCAAGGCCAATAATGCCCGCCAGTCCGGAGCATCCTGCAGCACTGTAGAACCCGGAATCATCTTGGCGAACCATCAGTCATCTCTTGACATTATCCTGCTGATGGCAGCCTTCCCTAAAGTGAAATTCTTCGTGGCCGACTGGGTGAAAAACTCACCTCTGTTCGGACCTATCGCAGAATACCTCGGATATTACGTCCGCTCCGAAGGATATGAAGGCTCATTGACAAATCTCAGGAAAGACATCGACCAGGGCTGGAGCCTCGTGATATTCCCTGAAGGCACCCGCACGACAGACGGAACCATCAGGAGATTCCACAAAGGCGCATTCTATCTCGCTTCTCAGGTCAATGCTCCTGTCACTCCAGTCGTGTTCTACGGCAACTGGCGGATAATGCCGAAAAATCATTGCTTCACCATTACGCGTGGCCTGTCCGTGATGCAGGTGCTCGAGCCTGTGAAGACGGAAAACATTGACTATCACGACTTGGCAAAGCGAGTAGCGACATTGGTCAAGAACAGTTACGCGAAACTCTGCGACAGGTATGACGGGCCGGATAACCCGTATTTCGCTGCGACATTGGCCTCGGCCTATATATATAAAGGTCCAGTGACCGAGTGGTATGTGAGGGTGAAAATGAAGATGGAGAAGAACTATGCCTTCTTCGATTCTATGCTTCCTGATTCCGGTCAGATTACGGATATCGGCTGCGGAATGGGCCAGATGGACTTTATGTTGTCTATGTACAAGCCGGGGCGCAGGATTCTGGGACTCGACTATGACGACGAGAAGATAACGGTGGCTCAGCATTGCTGGCTGAACAAGTGCCTGGGCGGCCTGTCATTCAGATGTGAGGATGCTTCGCAGGCGGAATTGCCGGAAAGCGATGCCTTCATCATCAGTGACATGATGCATTATCTCAGCGCTGAAAAACAGCTGGAACTTATACAGCGATGCGCGTCCAAACTCACGAGCGGCGGACTGATTCTGGTGCGTGACTCTGATTCTGAAAATGCTGAAGGCCAGAAGATTACGGCATTGAGCGAAGTCTTCTCCACCAAGATTCTGCGGTTCAATCGGACAGAGGGCGAACTGAGCTACATATCCCAGTCTAGGATGGAGCAAATCGCACGTGCGACAGGGCTCTCGATGAAAGTGAAAGCGAATGACGAGATTACATCCAACACATTTTACATTTTGAGGTTGGAGTAGGTAATATATAACGTATAATTGAAGCCGAAATGAAAATTGTCCTGAAAATATTCAAGTGGACGCTGACCGTGATATTGGCGATGGCGCTGGTGGCGGTTCTGGTCTGCGTCGGCCTTCACTCAAGCGCTGACCTTGCAGAGCCGGCGTTTGCACCATCCGAATCACAGGCTGTCCAAGTCGGTGACAGCCTCCGCCTCTGGGTAAGTCCTGCTGTTTCCCGAGATACTTCGGCGAAAACTGATGGCTACTCAGAGACTGAAACCTCGGACAGCCCCCGAGCCATAGCCCCCACAGCCAATCCTGCGGAGGTCAATGCCCTGAGACTCAGCGAGTCCGGACTTTGGGAAATGAGGGTCATCGGCAATGCCTTCGAACGTGGAGAAGCTATCGGAAAACTCGCTCCGGAACTGCTTTACGAGCAGGAAAAAGCTTTCGCGGACAAACTTTTTGAGATAGTTCCGAGCCGGAGTTACAGAAAGCTGCTGCACTATTTCATCACCATTTTCAACAGGCGTTTAGGGGTCAATGTGCCACTGGAATACCGTCAGGAAATCAAGGCGATGTCCACAGCCTGCACGGATGAATTCGAGGAGTTCGGCAATGCCTACGAACGCCAGATGCAGTATCATTCTGCCCATGACATCGGTCACGTTATGCAGGACTATATGCTGGTGGGATGTACCTCATTCGCATCGTGGGGCGAAGGTACAGTAGACGGTAACCTCTTGATCGGGAGAAATTTCGACTTCTATATGGGCGAGGAATTCGCGCGGAACAAACTTGTATTGTTTGAGAAGCCTGACACCGGATATGCTTATGTGTCAGTCACTTGGCCGGGAATGACAGGAGTCCTCAGCGGAATGAACACCGAAGGACTCACGGTCACCATCAATGCCTCCAAACTCGAGACACCGTCGATGTCGGCCACCCCGATATCCATATTGACCAAGGAGATACTCCAGTACGCATCGGACATCGATGAGGCTGTGCGTATCGCCGCCTCACGCCAGACCTTCGTGTCGGAATCCATATTGATAGGCTCCGCAAAAGACGGCAGAGCGGCAATCATCGAGAAAACCCCGTCTGAGATGGCGGTCTATGACCCCGCTTCAGGCAATCCGGACATACATCACATCATCTGCACGAACCACTATCAGTCCACCACCTTCCGGGACAATCCTGTAAATCAGGACAATATCAGGATGTCCGACAGCATGTGGCGATTCAGAAGAGTGGAACAACTGCTGGACAGCGCAGGGACATTGACCCCGGAAAAAGCAGTGCGGATACTGCGCGACAAGAAAGGACTCGACGGTGAAGAAATAGGATATTGCAATGAACTGGCCATCAATCAGTTGCTTGCGATGCACTCGGTAGTGTTCTGCCCGGTTGAACATAAGATCTGGGTGTCCACGTCGCCTTGGCAATGCGGCCGCTTTGTCTGCTATGACATTGACAAGGTATTTGCTTCCGATTTCAGATGCGAAATCAGAAACGCCTCAGAGGACATCGCGCAGGACCCTTTCGTGGAAACGGAAGATTATCGCAAAGTGCTGGAATTCAAGGAACTGCTTCCGAAAGTAAGGAAGGCGTCAGGGGAGAGAATACAGATGGATGAAGATTCATTGACATATATCATTGGCCTGGACTCATTGTACTATGGCGGCTACAATGCGGTGGGCGACTATTTCTGTGCGACGGGGCAGATGGAAAAGGCGCGGGAATATTGGGGGGCAGCATTGACAAAGAAGATGAAACTCGCTGAGAGACAGTATATTGAAAGTAAAATAAGATAGAGATGAACATATTGGTTACAGGGGCCGGCGGGCAGCTCGGACGTGAGATGATACGCGCAGTCGAAGGTACATCACACAGGTATTTCTTCACCACGCGGCAGGACTTGGATATCGCTGATACTGAGGCGGTACGCGCTATGGTGCAGGACAATGGAATCGACCTCATCGTGAACTGCGCGGCATATACTGACGTGAACAGGGCTGAGTCAGACAGGGATACAGCTGACCTGATGAACCATGTGGCCGTGGGCGGAATGGCGACCGTGATGAAAGAGCGCGGAGGAACATTGATTCATATTTCTACGGACTATGTTTTCGACGGCAATGCTTGCGTTCCGTACCGTGAAACTGACCCCACCTGTCCTGTAAGCGTCTATGGCGAAACCAAGCTGAAAGGAGAACAGACAATCATTGACTCTGGGTGCAATTACCTGATATTCAGGACATCGTGGCTGTATTCCGAGTGGGGGAAGAACTTCGTTAAGACTATGCTGGGGCTGTTCGCCACCAAGGATCATGTCAATGTGGTTTTCGACCAGGTGGGCACGCCTACTTATGCGGGCGACCTGGCTGCGGCCGTGGCATACATTATCGAGAGCGGACAGACAGGAAAGAGCGGAATCTACCACTACAGCAATGAGGGAGTCTGCTCTTGGTATGACTTCGCAAAACGCATCTGCGAACTGAGCGGAAGTACCTGTGAGATAAGCCCTTGTCATAGCGATGAATTCCCGAGTCCGGTGGCGAGACCGCATTATTCCGTGATGGACAAGACATTGGTCAAGACTGTTTTCGGCCTGAAAATTCCACATTGGAACGATTCATTGGAGGTGTGTCTGAAAAAATTCTGAATCGTCTGTTTCTTAATCCTTACTGTCATATTTTTTTAACTCCTTTATTCATAGTAAATTACAACGGGGGGGTAAGTGCGCGTGAAATGAACTGAATATGAACCAGTTATTTGGCGAAAACCGGTTGCTCGTTACGTCTTTATTGACTACCTTTGTAAAGATTTTTGTGACTGACAAAGTTCGGGGGCAGAAGTCAATAAATGAAATATAACGATGTTATTATGGAGATTTGTGAGAGAACATCGGACCAGAGCCGTCCTTTCGCCTTTAGGAGAGGTGACGACATAAAATAGAAAACAGTCGATGAAACTGGATAGTACAGATGCGTTTTCTATAGCTTCAGAGCAGAATCCTTCCGAGCGGAAAGCAGTCCGTCCGGAGGTAAGTTCGTGCAATGACTGGTGCTATGTCTATGTGCATCATGCCAAGCTTCCGGCTATTATGGAACGGTTCGCCAGTGATGCCGAATTCCATGTCTTTGCGCATAAGGCAGTGAACGGCATACTGTTCATCCAGGGGAAAGTCCGTGCAGTGAAGAAATACCTGCAGGACAATTTCCAGTCACTTTATCTCGTAAATGATTGTGGCACAGGACGTGAGGCGGTAATCCGCGACAGCGTGATGAAGGCGTTTATGAAGGTTCTCGAGATAGATCCGGACAGAGTCCGCTTTATGCTAAAGCCGATTTCTGAATATGCCGAAGGCAATCCTCTTCTCCGCATAACATCAGGCGTTTTCGAAGGCCTTGAAGGCTATGTCATCCGCATTGACAGGGACAGGAAACTCGTCATGGCTGTTGGAGACAGGACCATCGCCATTTCTGGCGTGAACAAGGAGTCCTTCGAGAAGGTAGAAGACTATGACAGGATGATGGAACTATTGGATAACCATTGATCTCTGAATTTATAACTATTTAAAAAACCAATCGAATACTGATATGAATATTGTACAGAAAATCTCCAATTGGTATTTCTCCGGAAAGGCGCTGCCATATTGGGGACTGCTGATTCTTGATTGCTGCATTGTGGCTTTCTCTGGTTATGTCGGATACTATTTTGATCTGGGAGGGGACGGTTTCGCTACGAATTTCTGGCCAATGACGGCAGCAAATCTGCTGGCGCTGGTCCCGTTCGCGATATCGTTCAAGCTCTTCCATACCTACTCAGGAATTGTAAGATATTCGTCATTTATTGACCTTCAGAGAGTTGCGACTGCTGCATTTACCGGTTCGGTGGTATTCTATCTGATAGGATATATCACCGGAGCAGTATTCCCGAATCAGACGATATTCTATTTCCCTAAGTTGAATACTGCCGTTACTGTATTCATTCTCAGTACATTGCTGCTGTGGGTGGAGCGTATATTGGTGAAGAGGCTTTTCGACTCGTTCCATCTGGACGGCGCACTTCCTGTGGCCATCTACGGAACCAAGGCAGGCGGAATCAGCATCGCCAAGAGCATTGTCTCCATCAAGGACAAGAAGTATTCGCTCCATGCTTTCGTTTCCGACGGACCTGAGATGAAGGGCGCCTACATCATGGGCAAGCCTGTCTATCAGAATGGGGCAAAAATCGCTGAGAAACTGCGTGACGAAGGGGTGAAGGCTCTGCTCGTCTCGCCGCTCAAGACCGAAAGGTTCCGCCAGAACCAGGAAATGGTGGATGATTTCCTCAATGCAGGCCTCAAGATTCTTATGATGACCAATGCCGAGGAATGGGACGGAAAAGACATTTCATTGACACATAATCAGTTGCATGAGGTGGCTATCGACGATCTCCTGCCGAGGGACAAGATCGAGGTTGATATGGAGGCCATTGGAAAACTACTGAAAGGACGCCGGATCCTGATTACTGGCGCTGCCGGTTCCATCGGCTCCGAGATGGTGAGACAGATCGCGAAATTCTCGCCGGCTGAGATGACATTGATCGACCAGGCGGAGACTCCTATGCACGATATCCGGCTGTTTATGTCTAAGAATTATCCGCAGATCCAGAACGAGACCATCGTCACCAGCATTACCAATGCTGAGCACATGGAGCGCATCTTCTCCGAGCACAAGCCTGAGTATGTGTTCCACGCGGCTGCCTACAAGCACGTTCCGATGATGGAGGACGACCCGGCAATAGCCGTGCAGAACAATATATATGGTACGCGCGTGATTGCGGACCTCGCCGTCAAATACGGAACCAAGAAGTTCGTGATGATATCTACCGACAAGGCGGTGAATCCGACCAATGTCATGGGCTGCAGCAAGCGTATCTGCGAGATATACTGCCAGAGTCTCAATCAGGCTATCAAAGACGGTAAGGTTCAGGGAGTTACACAGTTTGTCACTACCAGATTCGGAAACGTGCTCGGCTCCAACGGCAGCGTGATTCCGATATTCAAGAAGCAGATCCGAAGCGGCGGACCGATTACCGTCACCCATCCGGACATCATCCGTTACTTCATGCTGATTCCGGAAGCCTGCAAACTCGTGCTTGAGGCCGGGACCATGGGCAAGGGCGGCGAGATCTTCGTCTTCGATATGGGCAAGCCGGTGAAGATCGTCGATCTGGCCAAGCGTATGATAGCCCTTTCAGGAGCGAAGAATGTGGAAATCCAGTTTACGGGACTTCGTGACGGCGAGAAACTCTACGAAGAGGTGCTCAACGACAAGGAGGAGACCATCCCTACCACCAATCCTAAGATCATGGTGGCGAAAGTCCGTGAGTATGACTATGATACGGCTTGTGCCAATGAGAAGAGACTCCTCGAGGAATCACGTACTTTCGACGATATGGCCATCGTCCGCATCATGAAGGAGATAGTGCCGGAGTACAAGAGCCGTCACTCGAAATATGAAGTTTTAGATGAAGCAATATAAATTATGAAAGAGTTCAATGATATCAAAGTGGCTGTCGCCGGAACAGGTTATGTAGGCCTCAGCATTGCTACGCTTCTTTCACAGAAGCATCATGTGACCGCAGTCGATGTCATCCCTGAAAAAGTGGAGAAACTGAACAACAGGATTTCGCCTATCCAGGATGACTATATCGAGGATTACCTGAAGAACAAGCAGCTCGACCTTACGGCCACGCTCGACGGCGAGTCAGCGTACAAGGATGCGGATTTCGTGGTGATTGCCGCTCCGACAAACTATGACAGCAAGAAAAACTTCTTCGATACATCACATGTCGAAGAGGTCATTGAACTGGTCCTGAAGGTTAATCCGGATGCGGTGATGGTCATCAAATCAACTGTTCCTGTGGGCTATACGGCATCTGTCAGGGAGAAATTCTCCTATCGTGAGCGTCAGGCTGACGGCACGATGAAGGTGGTGACTCCGAATATCATTTTCGCACCGGAGTTCCTGCGTGAGTCCAAGGCCCTCTATGACAACCTCTATCCGAGCCGTATAATTGTAGGTTTCGAGCAAGGCAATGCTTTTCTCGAAGAGTCTGCGCACACCTTCGCCCGTCTCATCCACGAAGGAGCATTGAAAGAAGAGGTTCCAGTCCTGTTCATGGGCAGCACCGAGGCTGAGGCCGTGAAACTTTTCGCCAATACCTATCTGGCGCTCCGCGTAAGTTATTTCAATGAACTCGATACCTATGCTGAGATTAAAGGTCTTGACACTCAGTCTATTATAAATGGTGTTTGTCTGGATCCGCGAATCAGCTCCCAGTATAACAACCCTTCATTCGGCTACGGCGGATATTGCCTTCCTAAGGACACCAAGCAGCTTCTCGCCAACTACAATGACGTACCTGAGAACCTTATCCAGGCCATCGTGGATTCTAACAGCACGAGAAAGGATTTCATTGCAGACCAGGTACTTACAAAGGCAGGCTACTACAGCAGCAACAGCCAGTGGGACAGCACCCAGGAGAAGAAATGCGTCATCGGCGTATATCGTCTGACCATGAAGTCCAACTCGGATAACTTCCGCCAGAGCGCCATCCAAGGCATTATGAAGCGTATCAAGGCCAAAGGAGCAGAGGTCATCATCTACGAGCCTACTCTCGAGAACGGCACTCTTTTCTTCGGAAGTGAGGTGGTCAATGACCTCGCGGCATTCAAGTCCCGTTCGCACTGCATCATTGCCAACCGCTATGACGTCTGCCTCGATGACGTTAAGGACAAGGTCTATACACGCGACATTTTCAAGAGAGACTAAGATGCTGGAATACAATATCTCCCTGAACGGAAAGACAGTCCTCGTGACCGGTGCTGCAGGATTTATCGGCAGCAATCTGGTGAAAAGACTGTTTCAAGAATATAAGGATATCAAAATCGTCGGAATAGACTCCATAACAGATTATTACGACGTAAATATCAAATATGGCAGACTCCAGGAAATCGAAGCATTGGGCCGGGACTGGACCTTCGTGAAAGCAAACATTGCCGACAAGGGCATTGTCAATGAACTTTTCTCGAAGTACCATTTCTCTGTGGTGGTGAATCTCGCTGCGCAGGCCGGTGTTCGTTATTCCATCACGAATCCTGACGCGTATATCGAGAGCAACCTGATAGGTTTCTACAATATTCTCGAGGCTTGCCGCCATAATGAGGTGGAACACCTTGTATATGCTTCATCATCAAGTGTTTACGGCTCGAACAAGAAAGTGCCGTACTCCACTGACGACAAGGTGGACAATCCTGTAAGCCTCTATGCCGCGACGAAAAAGAGCAACGAACTTATGGCGCACGCCTATTCGAAACTCTACAACATTCCTTCCACAGGACTGCGGTTCTTCACTGTTTACGGCCCTGCAGGTCGTCCTGACATGGCATATTTCGGTTTCACGAACAAGCTCGTGAAAGGGGAGACCATCCATATATTCAACTACGGTAACTGCAAACGTGATTTTACCTATGTGGATGATATCGTGGAGGGAGTAGTACGTGTCATGCAGCACGCTCCTGAGAAGCAGACCGGAGAAGACGGTTTGCCGATACCTCCATATAAGGTATATAACATCGGCAACAGTCATCCTGAGAATCTGCTTGAGTTCGTGGATATCCTTCAGCAGGAACTGCTCCATGCAGGAGTTCTCCCGCAGGACTACGACTTCGATTCTCACAAGAAACTCGTTCCAATGCAGCCGGGCGATGTTCCGGTAACATACGCAGATACCACGCCACTCGAAAACGACTTCGGCTTCAAGCCATCCACACCGCTCCGCGACGGCCTCCGTGCTTTCGCCCAGTGGTATAAGCGCTATTACGGAGAGAAGGAGTAGATGAACGATTTCGTGGCGTCGATAATGCTGATGGGGGCGATGGCATCGACAGACGGTTATCTTCCATACTGGATGACGACCAATCAGTATGGACTGATGCCTGAACGAAGAGGGGGACTGGCACTGCTGCAGGTTTATTCTCAGAGTGACAAGTCCAGGACTATACAGTACAGCTGCGGCGTTTCATTGGCGACCAATGCCTATCATAATCCACTCGACCCGTCATCCCGGACGGTCAATCTGATGGCCGATGAACTCTATGGCTCAGTCAAGTGGAAGCTCTTGACACTGGACATTGGCATAAAACATAGAGAGAACGAATTTATCGGTGCATCGCGGGAATTGGGCTCATTGTCAGTAACAGGCGGGCATCTTGCGGAGACAGGAAATGCGCGCTCGATGCCAGGATATCTCCTCAGTTTGGAGCCCATCGCATTGCCATGGACAAGAGAGCATCTGTGGCTCCATGGTGCGTACGGAGATTATATGACGATGGACGACCGCCATGTCGAAGGTGCATTGGTCCACAGAATGAGGGTGGGGCTGCGATATGCCGCGACAGACAGGCTGTCATTCGACGCGGTGATCGACCATTACGCGATGTGGGCAGGTCATCATCCGACAGATATCAGCTATCCGGTGACGATAAAGAACTATATCAAGGTGGTGACCGGCCGCCATGCAGGAGAAGGCGGAACCATGAGTGACAGGCTGAATGTCATCGGGGACCAGGGAGGAAGTGAGATATTCAGGGTTACATATCGTGCCGACAAATGGACAGTCACGGCCCAGCACGACATACCATACAGCGACGGCTCTGGAATGGGGTTCTACAATTTCCCCGACGGAGTCAATACGCTGTCATTCAGTTTCACTGACAAGAACAGATGGGTAAGCGACATCCTGTACGAACACCAATATACGCTGTACCAGTCGGGACCGATAAACGGCGAGATCTTCGATGACAAAGGCAATTCCATCACGCCGCCGGGAGTATCTACGGTAGGCATCGATGACTACTTCGCCAACGCCTATTACAGATCCGGCTGGACCTATCACGGGAGGGTAATCGGCGACCCGCTGTTCCTGCCGAGAGGCGTGCACGATCAGACGTGGACCTCTGCCAGGATAGACCGCGGCATAGAAAACAATCGCGTCAAGTCGCATCACCTGGGCCTCGGCGGAAAGCTTTTTCGCAAGCATCCATATAAACTGATGTTGACGTACTCCAAGAATTACGGCATCTATGCTGCCCCATACACAGGTGAGTCACAGATCCAAAAGCCCTGGGGAACGGTCCATGAAACCGGTCTGAAGCAGATTTCCGCCGCCTTCACAGGCCAGCTAGAATCCGTCTTCCGCGTCCCCGGCCTCTCCGTCCTGTACGGCATCTATCTCGACAAGGGCCAGCTCTACCAGGACGCCATAGGCCTCACAGTAGGTGTGAGGTATGTGCTTGGACGCAGGGAAGAAAGGTGAAATCTTCCATAAACTTTTGGAATATTGTAATTTATGAATATCTTTGTATGAAGAACATAATAGTATGTTGGGAATTAAAGAACATAAAATTATCGTAACAGGAAAATTTGCTGCAGCAGTAAGAAAAGCAGCAAAGGACTCGGTCATTGCAAATTCCAAACAAGTATCTCCAAAAAAAGACTCGGGAGAAAAGAAGTATCATTTCGATTGGAAATAATGATTTAGTTTGTGATGTGTGGTATGGAAGCGGCGTATGAAGTATCAATTATTTCTGACTTCGAATCCTTGAAATCTTTTTCTTGTGGAATTCAACCACTGAATGAGTTTATTCATTCTGAACTGGAAATATATTCGAAGAATCACTATTGCTCGGCGTATGCTGTTTCAACAAAAAACGGAAGTAAGGATATAGCAGCAGTATTCGCGTTGGCATTTGACTCAATAGTCCTTGAGACTGATGATTTTGAGGAAATGAATATAGGAATCTCTGATACTTGGAGACCTAAAGTTGAGGAAAATCATAGAATAAAATTCGAAAACAAGTCTGTTTATCCGGCTCTGGAAATCGCTTATTTGGCAGTGAGAGAAGATTACCAGCACAAAAATTTAGGAAAAGCAATTGTTGATGAGATTGCCGAATATGCCAGACGGCAGACATTGGCCGGATGCGTATTCTTGACGGTTAAGGCGTATCACACAAGTAGTCATAGCGCCCTAGGATTTTATCAAAAGTGTCATTTTGCAAAACTTACTCCACGCCAACAAGGTGAAGTGTGGCCAATGTTCAGAACATTGTGGTGCGATGAATAGTATTAGATAAGTCCCTCTGATTGAATCACATTAACGTCTATATAGTTAAAGACGACATCGAGTTCGACCAAGGCAACGTTATCACTCTCTGGGCTTTCGGACTGAACTACTAGAGTATAACAATAAGAGCAAGAACAGCGGTCAATCGGGAATATCGTGAGAGAATAAATAACCGTTGCTGACGTTTTTTGGATAAGAAAAACCATTAAGTATACTTTAATGTTTTTTCTTATATTTACCAAGTAAACTTTGCGCTTATGGATAAATAGGCCTACCTGTTTTTCTCTATCCCGAATATGAGTTCATCCATATCAGAGCAGTCCACAATCCGGAAAAGATACATTTTATAGACGAGAAATAGGCGCGCTGGAAAAGTTCTTAGATGTTTATCCGGATTTTACAGCAATAGTCATCACCAGAGACGACGTGCAATCTATCGACATAAATGGGCATCATATCAATGTAATGCCGGTATGGAAATGGTTATGTCTTGAATAGCAATCTCAAGCAGCGCATTTCAATAAGGCCACAGATATGTGGAGACTGGTTGTGGCTTGGGGCAATTGAAAACATTAAACGACGATTATTAATTTTAACATATCATGAGTATTTTTGCAGGAAAAACATTGATGATTACCGGTGGTACCGGTAGTTTCGGAAACGCAGTATTGAAGCGTTTTCTCAGAACAGACATTGCTGAGATCAGAATTTTCTCACGCGACGAGAAGAAACAGGACGACATGCGCCACGAGTATCAGGCGAAATTCCCTGACGTTGCACACAAGATAAAATTCTACATCGGTGACGTCAGAAACTTGGAAAGCGTACGCTCGGCGATGCCAGGCACAGATTACATCTTCCATGCAGCCGCCCTCAAGCAGGTCCCTAGCTGCGAATTCTTCCCGATGGAAGCAGTGAGGACCAATGTGATAGGCACTGACAATGTTCTTACGGCCGCTATCGAAAACAATGTCGGAGCAGTCATCTGTCTCTCTACCGACAAGGCAGCATATCCGATCAATGCAATGGGCATCACCAAAGCCATCGAAGAGAAAATCGCCGTAGCCAAGAGCCGTAACTCACGCAACACCAAGATCTGCTGCACACGTTATGGCAATGTCATGTGCTCCCGCGGTTCCGTGATTCCTCTATGGATCGAGCAGATCCGCAGCGGCAACCCTATCACTCTTACAGAGCCTAAGATGACACGTTTCATCATGTCTCTCGAAGAGGCTGTGGACCTGGTACTTTTCGCATTCGAGCATGGCCACAATGGAGACATTCTCGTTCAGAAAGCTCCGGCATGCACCATCCAGACACAGGCGGAAGCTGTCTGCGATCTTTTCGGCGGCAAGAAAGAAGATATCAAGGTCATCGGTATCCGCCACGGCGAGAAGATGTACGAGACGCTTCTTACCAAGGAAGAATGTGCAAAAGCCGAGGATATGGGCAACTTCTACCGTGTTCCGGCAGACAACCGCGACCTGAACTACGACCAGTACTTCACCAAGGGTGATGTAAAGCGTGCTACCATAGAGGAGTTCAATTCTGACAACACATATCGTCTGAACTTGGAAGAAACAATTGCCAAAATCGGTGCTCTGGAATATATCCAGAACGAATTGAACGGAGTTGAAAATCTCGCGAAATAATGAAGATTCTGGTTACCGGCGCCAAAGGATTCGTAGGAAAGAACCTTTGCTGCCAACTGAACAACATAAAAGAAGGCAAGGCCCGCTGCTATGGAGACCTCCAGGTCGATGAAGTATTTGAATACGACATTGACTCGACTCCTGAACAGCTGGACAGTTGGTGCGGCGAGTGCGATTTCGTTTTCAACCTCGCGGGCGTGAACAGGCCTAAAGACAATGATGAGTTCATGAAGGGCAATTTCGGTTTCGCATCCACATTGCTCGATACATTGAAAAAGCATCACAACACCTGTCCCGTGATGCTTTCCAGCTCGCAACAAGCCTCATTGACAGGACGTTTCGGCAACAGCGAATACGGCAGGAGCAAGAAAGCCGGCGAGGACCTTTTCCTCGAATACGGCAAGGAGACTGGTGCGAAAGTGCTCGTCTATCGTTTCCCGAACCTTTACGGAAAATGGTGCCGCCCGAACTATAATTCGGCCATCGCCACGTTCTGCAACAATATCGCCAATGATCTCCCAATCCAGGTCAATGACAGGAGCGTTCAGATGGAAATCCTCTACATCGACGATCTGGTCGAGGAAATGATCCGCGCGCTCAATGGTCAGGAACATCATTGTGAATTCGAGGGACTTGACGTGCTGCCATCCGCTGAAGGACGTTATTGCTATTGTCCTGTTACTCACAAGACTACGCTTGGAGAAATCGTTGATACCATATATGAATGTGCACGAGCAGTGCGTACCGTGCCGGATTCTGCGGAAGGACCTTCGACAGCTCTCGAAATGCCGCAAGACGGTCTGCGTTATCGCCTGATGTCCACATTCCTCAGCTACCTGCCGAAAGAAAAGGCGATTTTCGATTTGAAGATGAACGTGGATCCGCGAGGGTCGTTTACCGAACTCGTACACACGCTGAATTGCGGTCAGGTAAGCATCAACATTTCCAAACCGGGCATCACGAAAGGAGAGCATTGGCACAACTCGAAGTGGGAGCAGTTCATCGTGGTTTCCGGCCACGGGCTCATCCAGATGCGCAAGGAAGGCACGGATGAAGTCTTGAACTACGAAGTAAGCGGTGAAAAGATCCAATCTGTCATCATGCTTCCGGGCTACACTCACAACATCATCAATCTTTCCGAGACCGAAGACCTCGTGACCGTAATGTATTGCAACGAAGTCTTCAATCCTGAAAGACCTGACACATATTTCGATAAAGTGGAGAAATAAAGAAATGGAAAAGACACCTAAATTCGATTATTCAGATATTCATTGGAAGGAGAACGGCAAACTCAAGCTCTGTATCGTAGTAGGTACGCGCCCTGAGATTATCCGTCTGGCAGCGGTCATCACCAAATGCCGCAAATATTTCGATGTCATCCTCGCCCATACAGGCCAGAACTACGACTACAACCTGAACGGCATCTTCTTCAGGGACCTCAAACTCGCTGAACCTGAAGTCTATATGGATGCAGTCGGCGACGACCTCGGCGCTACATGCGGCAACATCATCAACTGTTCATACAAGCTTTTTGCCCAGACCAAGCCGGACGCAGTGCTGGTTCTCGGTGACACGAACAGCTGTCTCTCAGTCATTGGCGCGAAACGTCTTCACATTCCGATTTTCCACATGGAAGCCGGTAACCGCTGCAAGGACGAGTGTCTTCCGGAGGAGACCAATCGTCGCATCGTAGATATTATCTCCGATGTGAACCTGGCGTATTCCGAGCATGCACGCCGTTATCTTGCTGACTGCGGACTTCCAAAGGAGCGCACCTATGTCACAGGCTCCCCTATGGCAGAGGTGCTTCATAACAATCTCGCCGAAATCGAGGCAAGTGATGTCCACAAACGTCTCGGTCTGGAGAAAGGCAAATATATCCTGTTAAGTGCTCACCGTGAGGAAAACATCGACACAGAAAAGAACTTCCTCAGCCTTTTCAATGCCATCAACAAGCTGGCCGAGAAATATGACATGCCTATTCTCTACAGCTGTCATCCACGCAGCCGCAACAGACTGGCATCCAGCGGCTTCAAGCTAGACCCGCGTGTCATCCAGCACGAGCCTCTTGGCTTCCATGACTACAACTGTCTCCAGATGAATGCATTTGCAGTGGTCAGCGACTCCGGCACCCTCCCTGAAGAAAGTTCATTCTTCACCAGCGTAGGCCATCCGTTCCCTGCTATCTGCATCCGCACCTCCACCGAGCGCCCTGAGTCTCTCGACAAAGCTGGATTCATTCTCTCCGGCATCGACACCAACGGACTGCTCCAGTCAGTGGAGACTGCCGTAGAACTTGTCAAGAACGGCGACTACGGCACACCGGTTCCAGACTACACCGACGAAAACGTCAGCACGAAAGTCGTGAAGATAATCCAGAGCTACGTGGGAGTGGTTAACAAGATGGTTTGGAGGAAGTTCTGAGCCACCGGCAGCCATTACACATCTAATGAATGCAGTATTTTACTTGATTCTGCACCCATTGAGTGCAAATTCATCAAACCATGAAACATTCAATGGGGTAGAATGATAGGCAGCAGCACTTCTCATATAGCCAACAAGAAGATAACTTTTTAAGTTTTTTCATTACATTTGTTAATATGTTAGGTTTAATACTATCATTCAAGAAAATATGATGGCACCAGAATCACCGATTATCGTTTACCATGGAACTAACACCATAGTAAAAACTCCTGAAGTCAGAGTGGCAGGTTACAACAAGGATTTCGGGTTCGGATTCTATTGTACACGCATCGAAAAACAGGCTCAGAGATGGGCCATTACGAAACGGAATCCCCATATCGTATGCATCTACGAATATACCCCTGACGCAACACTCAATGTGAAAGACTTCGTTGAAATGACAGATGAATGGCTTGACTTCGTCGCAGAATGTCGACATGGAGAGCCACACAGCTATGATATTGTGGAAGGTCCGATGGCTGACGATGAGGTATGGGACTATGTAGAAGACTTTCTCGCCGGACGTATAAGTCGCGAGGCTTTCTGGGCATTAGCAAGATTCAAACATCCGACGAATCAAATACTCTTTTGTACAGACAGGGCGCTGCAAACATTGAAATTCAAATCACACTATCAATTATGAGCAACAAATACTTTCCAGACGAGCAGATAGATTTCGATGATCTGTATTTTGTCTGCTACATGATAGAGAGAGTCGCACGGAAAATCCAACAGAGGAATCGATACGTCGTAGCAAAACTCGGTAGCAAAGGCCTTCTGCATGAACTGTCCATAGCTGAAACAAACCATTGTCTTAATCCGGAACAGGTCGAGGATGAATGGATTACAACATACGGAATGGCACCAGGGAACTTCGACATAACCAAAGTGGACTCGCGCTTCACAGACAAAGTCCCGTCACCTACCCAGATGGGCAAAGTCTATGCAAGGCTTATCTCATCCGTAGATACCGAGGACAATCTTCCTGCGACAATGAAAGCGGTTTACGCATCACCTATCTGCGACAAGATAGATAACTACAACACAAGTGCCTACTACGAGCCCAGCTATGTTCAGACACGAGCTTTCCTCAACGGAGGGTTTTGAGGAACAACAGACTTATAACATATAAATAAAAAGCATGAATAACACTCACGATACGACGTGTGCCGAACTCACAAAAGAAGATGCAGAGGCATACGCAGATGAACACAGACGTCTGGAGTCAATTATTCAAGATTCCGAAAAAATCTGGGAAGACCGAACTTTTCAAATTGCAGCAGGCGGACTGACATTGACGTTTACCGTCTTTTCTTTTCTAAGCACACAGGGCGTCGAATTCGACTGGCAGATAATTCTGATATGGATTATCTATGCACTTTGCATCTTAGCGAACTATGCTTCACATCTCTTTGCAGTTGGCACGGCTCGAAAGATGCAGTACTTACTCGGTGACCGGATTAATTTAGGAAAAGCATACGATCACAATGACCTAAATGAACTATACCATACTCCAGATAGGCGTATGAGTAAATTCAACAGGACTGTCCATATCGTTCTTACATGCAATGTCATATACACCTTAATATACACCAGCATTCATCTGATATGAATAAGCTCAAGAATCATGGAGGACGAGCCATCGGGCCTCCTACCCCAAGAACAAAATCGGAAACTCTGACGCCTCAGAAAACAGGAGGAAAGACTCTCGGAAAACCGGTACCGCCAAAGAAATAGAGCGGACTTTCATTGTCCAAAAAGAGTTTCCCGTGCAATGGTGATGACGATGAAGAGTTCATTCAGGACACAGAAGGAGCAGTACGACATCAAGAGGGTCAAGGCCAGGACGCAGCGGACTGAAATCCTTTACATCTTCTTCGGCATCCACACGGCAAACGTGGTGCAGTTGGCGGACAGGATAGAACAAATGGCGCGTTTGGCAGCTGCCTGACACTGAAACCAGCAGTCAATGCGGAGCTCTTGTGGGGAAACTTTATCCTCGTCATGAAAAACAGACAAAAAATCAGGACGAAATGGCCGGAAATAGATATGAATTGAAATTTTGATGAGTGGACGCAGAAATTGAAGGGATTGGCCGCTGCTTCGCTCAGATTGAAAACATTAAACGGCAATCCCTAACATAAATCAGACTATCAAGTCTCTTATGACATAATCGAAGTGATTACCCATGGCAAAGACTAAACTATCAATTTCACTCATTAAAAAAAATATCACCAATCTATCTGATATCGTCAGAGTAGACGGCTGCACTCATATACAACTCCCTGAGATTGGTGACTTTTATTACAAAAATTCTAGACAGAAAGACCCTGATTGGTTGGAAAACTTTTTTCACGGTCAGTTAGGAGAGACCCCTGTATTAAAGACCTCTTTTGTCCAAGCTCTTTTGGTCATTAAACGTGATTATAACGAGGAATCTAGGTTCTTTGCAATCGCTTTCGGTTATGGAAGGAATCTTCTTATTCCTGGCGCTACAGAACCTCGATTTGGTCTCAAAACTACTCTCAACACTATTGATCCTAAACAACTCCGCAGTGTAGATAAAAACAGCTTGGAGGCTATACCTACTAAAGACCGAGTACAATCCAGCAAACTCTCAGAATTAGAAGTATTCAACCTAGATACGGAGCGGGATATACTTCGTAGCTTAACAGCAAAAACACTGGCAGACAAAGTTGACGACTTTGGAAGCACATTATCTGGTTCAGACACTCTTCATTTTTCTCAAGAAGTTGACATCTATTCGATAAACGTTCTTCTTGATAAGTGTTACGATCAATACAAGTCTGATGCCTATAAGCAACATTTCGAATGGATTGATCATCTTGAGCATATCAAAGAGCCAGGACTTATAGCTAATCTCGATGAAAACCTTGTCAATATGATTAACACTCGCAATCTTGAGACAGTATGGATGGCTGCTCCTGAGCTCCTTAGCTGGGAGGATCAACTCACCTTCCATTTAGGCGGTCGGAATCAGATATATAATGATCTTGATATCGAGCAAGTGCTAACTCTCATCTATGGCAATCGCATGGATCTTACCATTAGAGATTTCAAACAAAAGCGAGTAATGGTTAAGGATGCGAATGGTGTTAAGGTGGGTGATTGGCCATATTATCGTTGCATCTATGGTGAAGTAATCAATAATGGCTCTCTTTATATGCTCAATGAAGGAGAGTGGTATAAAGTTGAGGATAACTACAACCGACAGGTAATCGATTACTATAATAATGCAGATCTTTTCTCTAAACGTCTTATTGAAAGCGATGTAGCAGAGTCAGAAGGATCCTATAATGAGCGCTTGGCAAAATCAGACCCTTCTTACTGCCTAATGGACAAACAACTTGTAAAGACAGGCGTTCCGCAAAATGAGATAGAACTATGTGATGTATATTCACAAGAAAAATGTCTGATTCATGTCAAAAAAGGTCATGGTTCATCCGTATTAAGCCATTTGTTTAATCAAGGGTTTGTTTCTGGCTCAATGTTGTTACAAAAAACATTCAGGAAAGAGGTGAACAAACAATTGAAGAATACAGCACTTCGAGGTAATCCAGCGCCGAACAATTGGCTTTTCCCTGAAGGCAATGATTATAAGCCAAATGACTACACCATTGTTTATGGTATCATAACAGGGAAGAATACTAATCGTCCAAAGATTCCATTCTTCAGCAAAGTTATATTCCGGCAGATTGCTATTACGCTGACAAATCAGGGTTATAATGTTTGTCTTTCAAATATTGCATATGCCCGAACAACCGGAACTACATAGAGTTCAATCAGAAAGAACTACAACTTATTATCTTCATATTGATATCTGTCAAATCGTCGGAGCTAAACAACAGTAGGCGCCAAACACTTACTAGAAGTTAAAGCATTAAACGTCAATCACAATCAGCCGAGAGCCAACAATATCTGAAGTATATATTCACAGGATAATTGTAAAAGCAACACCGCATTACAAAAATAGTTCGACAACACAAATTCAGAGGCTCGGTGATCTCTCAACCTTCAGGTGCGAAATAATGTCACTTTATATGATGAATAAACGACAAACGACAATAAATTTTTATACTAACATTCTGGCTTTAATCGCCAATGTATTTGTTGGCATCTATTATACGCCATATCTGGTAAATAGCTTAGGGTTAGCCGCCTATGGGATACTACCGATTGCTCTTATTATCAACCAATATATTAGTGTTGCTACACAAACCCTAACCCATGCATTTACCCGCTTTTATAGCGTGTCTATACAAAAAACTGATTATGATGAAGCATCAAAAGATATATCAACATCTTTTGCTGTGGTATTTTTAATTAGCCTATTAATCCTTCCTATTGCTATTTGGATTATTGATGATGTTGATGAATTATTTCAAATTCCATATGGTCTCGAATCAAGCGCACGACTATTAATAGGCTACTCAATTTTAAGTTTTATCCTTTCATTATTTTCTAGCCTACTTAATGTGACATTATATGCAATCAATAGATTAGACTTAATGAATGCGATGAAAATAATCCGAGCCGTTTTTAAGTTAGTCTTCGTTATTATCCTATTTGAATATATTCGAATCGATGTTTCATTAGTCGGTTTATCCAATTTGATAATCGAAATATTAGTTTTGATTATTAGTATTTACCTTTTCTTTAGATATAAACCTGCTGCTGTTCGTATCTCGCCATCACTTTTTAATAAAGCCATTCTCTATTCCATTTTAGGAATGTCCATTTGGGTCTTACTACAAGTTTGTGGAGACACGTTGCTTTACAGAACAGACAATCTAATTGTCAACCATTTTTGGGGGTCAGAAGCTTCTGGAGCACTGGGGGCTGTAAGTGAAATTGGCAGCTATGTAACGGTGATTGTAAATGTAATCGGTTCTTTATTTGGGCCTTTAATCCTTATAGCGTATGCAAGAGGAAATCATAAGGAGGTCAAATCTTTATTCGTAGAACAATCTACAATTGTTGGATGCATATCATCTGTGCTAGCTGGCATCATCTCTGGGTGTGGGTACATCATATTGAAAGTATGGCTTGGAAATGGAATGGAAGAATATTGTTGGTGGCTAGTACTCAAAATGATTGTGCTTCCATACTATGCAGCTGGCGGCATAATGGCTTTTGTTTATAGATCTTGGAATAAGGTTAAATTTCCAGCCATTGGCACCTTAATCCTAGGCGTTATGGATATTTCATGCCTCATCACAATATGTAAATGTTTTTATCCACACAATGCATTGATTATACTGATTATAAATACTGTTTTTTCGATATGCCAATGTTTCATACTAAATGCAGTTGCGGTATCTAGAATATATAAAGA
>ERZ1034998.91-NODE-91-length-57435-cov-10.120565_pt1 | contig 57435 bp, 43 predicted proteins | sample MGYA00520621_ERZ1034998 | MGnify/ENA primary metagenome ERZ1034998 (study PRJEB33766, sample SAMN09781748) | gut metagenome | biome: gut microbiome | host: Homo sapiens | place: Madagascar | study: EMG produced TPA metagenomics assembly of the PRJNA485056 data set... | reverse complement strand
TCTATGAACTTAATCGTGTATAGCATGTTATATTTATGCATATCACGACTTTTGGGAGAAGCTTAGTTGTTCTTAGGACTCTGTTCTCTCCATAGCCAAAAGCGGCATGGATGCCGCTTTAGAAGCAATGCATACATGGAAGTATGCTTTGCTTCGTTGGCGTATAAATAATAAACATTTCTCAGAGTCCTTAGAATAACTTGCTTCGTACAACGGAGCTGATATGTATAAATATAACATGATATACACTTTTAAAATAAATCAGGATGTTCTGACACCTGAATCTTTTTAGACACTTTTAATTCTTACCTACGCGATTTCCTATATCTTCCACACTGCCTTTAATCACAAGCTGTCCTTCAACAATGTACACCCTGTGCCTGTAATCCTCGCCCGAAATCTTTTTAATGAGCGTGTGAACCGCACGTCTTGCCATCTCCTTAATGTCAACCTCGTAGGTGGTTATCTCCACGTCGCACATTCCCGGGTAGATATAATTGTCGTAACCCACCACGGATATATCCTGAGGAACCTTAAGCCCCTCCGCCTCAAGCTTCTTTATGAGAAAGCTCGCGGCAAGGTCGCAGTTGCACACAAAGGCTGTCGGCAGTTCTTTTGGAAGCCTTATATAACTCTCTGCATCAATGCTTCCCTGTTCTTTCTCCCTGTCATCGATTATCCACTCTGGTCTGACCTCACAGCCATGCTCCATCATCGCCCTGAGATACCCCATATATCTGTCCGTTATCGAGCCTGTCGCGAGCACGGTTCCAAGATAGCCAATCCTTTTATGACCCATCTCAAAAAGATAGTTCGTCAGCCTGTACGCTCCATAATAGCTGTCGGATATAACGGCATCCGCTTCCTTTTTGTTGTCACAGAAATCAAGATATATCATAGGAAGGCTGCAGTTCTCATTGAGGAATTCAAGATATCCCCAACTGAGCCTCCCCATGACGATTATCCCGTCCACACGGTTGTCTGTCACAAGCTTCGGCATTATGTGCTTCTTCTCTGACTCAACATCAACAGGTTCCATGACCACAAAGCATTCCCGCGCCATCGCTCTTCCCGTGATTTGCTTGTACATTTCCAGATAAAATGAGTCATATTTATCGATATATCTGTCTCCGACGAGCACCCCCAGTGTATAGCTGCGGTTCTTCGCCTGTCTCGGCTCCTTCGACGGCGGCATATAGCCCAAGCTGTCGGCAAGCTCTACAATCTGCTTTCGCAGTGTGTCACTCACGCCCTTCTGTCCGGAAAGTGCTTTCGAGACAGTGACTGTGCTTACTCCGAGCTGTGCACCGATATCTGCAAGCCGCACTGATTTTTTCACCTGAGTACCTCCTTCTGTTAACTGAAACCATAATACGTCAAAACACGTTTTAATTTATTTGCTTGAACCGCATGCAAAGCCAAACATGTTTGACTAATCTCTTTTACAATTATTTTGCTGCAAGATATACCAATGTGCTCTTAAAATCCCCCCACATATTAGGAATTTTAAGTCCGGCACTCATAAGTGTGTCACCGTGAAGCACCGGAGCCTGATTTTCACCATTATCGTCTCCGGTGCCGCCCTCATTGCCGGTTCCTTCATACAATATCCTGTATTCCTTATCAGGTGCGAGCCCGTCAAGCTTTACTATTCTGCTCTTGAAGTTAGGTCTGTTGAGCACCTGAACATAAGTTAAAAGTGCCTCGGATTTGTCCTTTGCCACAATCATGTAGCAGTCATAGAGGTTGTTCTCCTGATAGGAGGCAAGCCTGTAATAATCTCCGTTCCGCACAAGGTCATTGTACTTGTGGCAGGTCGCTATCTGTCCCGGTATCGCGTCCCTGTCCTCCTGCGGTATCTTTGTGATGTCAAGCTCATACCCGAAGGTTCCGCACAGAGCCACATCCCCTCTGGTCTTGAACGGTGTCACCCTGCCGACCGTGTGGTTAGGGCAGTCAGACACATGCGCCCCTATCGCCGAGAGCGGATATATGAGTGCCGTTCCCTCCTGAATTGCAAGCCTCTCGATTGCATCCGTGTCATCCGAGCACCATATCTGCGGGCTGTAGTAGAGCATTCCCGCGTCAAAACGTGCGCCTCCGCCCGAACAGTTCTCAATCAGAAGATTAGGGAATTCCTTCATAAGCCTTTCCTGAAGCTCGTACACGGCAAGCATATATCTGTGTTCAAGCTCGCCCTGCCTGTCAATCGGAAGGTAATTGCTGTGCAAATCCGTGTGCTCGCGGTTCATATCCCACTTCACATACTCAATATTTGCACTGCGGAGTATTCCCGCAACAGCTTCGTAGCAGTAATCCACAACCTCAGGTCTTGACAAGTCAAGCACATACTGATTTCTTGAACGGCATGCCTCACGCCCCGGTATTGCAATCGCCCAGTCAGGGTGCTCCGCATAGAGCTTTGATTCAGGCGAAACCATCTCCGGCTCGAACCATATTCCGAACTTAAGACCGATTTTATTTACCTCATCGACAAGGTACTTTAATCCGCCTTTAAGCTTATCCTCGTTGACATACCAGTCACCAAGACTTGTGCTGTCGTCATTTCTGTGACCGAACCACCCGTCATCCATGACAAGCATCTCAATCCCGCTCTTCTTTGCCTCGCGCGCGATGGCTATGAGCTTATCCGTGTCAAAGTTAAAATATGTCGCCTCCCAGTTGTTTATGAGTATCGGACGCTTCTTATCCTTGTAAGGGCTTCTGATAAGATGCTCCCTGTACAGGTCGTGAAGATTTCTTGTCATAGTTCCCAGTCCCGATGCCGAATATGTCATCACGACCTCAGGTGTCTGAAACTCCTCACCCGGCTCAAGCTTCCACTCAAAATTATCAGGATGAATTCCCATGAGAACCCTTATGCTGTCGAACTGGTTTTTCTCAGCCTGAGCAATAAAATTTCCCGAATATACAAACGAGAATCCGTACACATGTCCTCTGTCCTGTGACAATCCGTTATCGACAAGTGCAATGAACGGATGCTCCTGATGTGATGACTTACCCTTAATTGAGCCGACACTCTGCTTTCCGAAGCCTATCTTTCGCAGTTCAATCTTTCTCTCTCTCGCCCATGAGCCGTGAAGTGAAAGAAGCTCATAGCCATCGTCCGGAATATCGAGTGATGCGGACATAACCTTTGTCACAAAAATATTTTTATCCGAATTATTCTTAAGGCGGACACTTCTTGTTATCACATCCTGCTCAGGGAACACACTGTAAATAAGCGTCGCCGCAAGCCCGATGCATGAGTCAGCCATGTCGATTTCCAGTGTGTATACCCCTGTATCATCAATGCCGCCCTGTACACTGCCTTCCCGTATACTGTTTCCCTGCCCGCCTTCGCCATACTTTCCATATCCGGCAAATGTAGCGGGAAGTCCCTTAAGCTCAGGCTTACCCTCATAGATTCTGTGTCCGGTATACATAAGACTCACTGCACGGCTGTTGTCCTCACATCGAACCGCTATGGCACCCTCTCTGTAATCACCCACATTGTTTCCCGGATACTCCGTCGGGAACGCATCGAAGAAAGACCCCCTCTCCCTGTTATTCTTCGACGGCACAAATGGATTCTCATCCGTTCTCAAAAGATACCTCACATCCGTGTCACTTATCTTATCCCCATAATACGCATGACCGACGAAGCCCTCATCATCAACCACCGATATCACATAGCTGCTCGCCTTAGTGTCAAGCTTAAATGAGCGTGTCTGCCCATCAAAAAAAATACCCATAACAACCTCCTCCGAATTACAATCGTTGTTATGGGTATTATATTATATTTAAGTAAATGAGTAAATTAAATTTAGCTAATTTAGCTTAATCAAACAGTTTTTTAATTATCTCCGCCCTATTCTCCTCAAGATACCGCTCCGTAAAATGTGCCTCATCCCCGAATGCACTCTCAGGATAATAATCTATGCCTTCAATGTAGTCTCCAAGCAGGTCTGACAATCCGTTATCTGCAATCTGCTGCGAGAACTCTGCCCAGTCGTGGTTGTCCTCCGTATCAGGGAGCGGTGCTGCCATAACCTTAAGCTTGACTCCGTAGCTGTCACACAGCTCTTTTATCTCAGGAAGATACTTTATCGTGAGGTCGCTCAAGTGCTTCTCATCACGAACCTCAAGCTGCTGTTCAAGCACATTATTAAGATACACATCCATGTAGTACGCATTATTTTCAACAAAGCTCTTCACAATATCGTTAGTCGCATACAGCTTTCCGAATCTGTCCTCTATATACTCTCTTGTGTCATCATCTATATACTGCTTATACATGTCATTATAGAAGGGTACAATAAAATACTGGAACGAAAAGTTGAACCACAACGGATTTGCAAGACTCTGTGGTCTTACGATGTAGTACACCTCCTCTGTCTGAGGATTGTTTTCAAGATAACGGCTGAGCAGAATGTAATTGCCAAGCACCGTTATAGCCTGATTGGTTGCAAGATAGCACACCTCATCGGTCTCACCCTGATAATCCGGTGAAAAAATAAGACGTGCCACACTGTCGCCGATTATGACCTTCGTATACTCCGTCTTTTTCTCGGCGAGGTCAAGCGCGTAATACAGCTCCGGGCCAAAGCTCGACGGACTGTTCTTACCCTTAATATACTGAACCGCAAAATAACCGCCAAGCGACACCACGACAAGAACCACAAAAACCACCACAGTTACTATAAACTTCACAAAACCTGATTTTTTCTCTCTCATATCCATCCCTATCAAACTTAACTATAGATTCCATTTATAAAATAACTTACTTTACTGTCTGCACCAACATTCCCAGCTTACTGATAACTTTTAAAATTAATTCAAAGCTTCGCGGTGTATATGCAGATTAAATTCACGCATAATGCGACTTTGGGAGAAGCTTAGATGTTCTTGCAACTCTGTCCACACCCCAGCCAAAGACGGCACGGATGCCGTCTTAGATGTCAAAGTACACGGATGTACTTTTGACATCGGTGGCGTATCCGGATACATCTTTCATCAGAGTTCATAGAACATCTTGCTTCGTACAACGGAGCCTCTATGCGTGAATATAATCGCATATACACTCAAAGCCTTAATTTCCTGTTATCAGAACTCAAAGTACACAAACGAACTGCTATCCGCCCCATACTGCATGAACCATATCACCATAAGGTCCACGACCAGAATATATATAATCCACCGCACCGGCTTCGGAAGTCTCTTTAACCATGTAAACGCCGAGCCTCCATGCTCCGCTGCAATATAAGCAGTCAAATCATATGCAAACATCATTCCGATTACGAGTACAAGATGAAGCATCATGCCGCTGTTAATTCCAATCGACTGAAGACCGCCCTTGACATACGCAGCCGGTGATGTAATTCCATGCCACATATTCGTGAGCACATATATCGCATCTCCAACGCTTCCCGCCTCGAAGAATACCCATGCCACAGTGGCAAAAATAAACACGAACACAATTCCGGCTATGCGCGCCACACCCTTTTTTCTGTACGACTTATCCTGCGGATCACGTCCATGAAACTTCGCCCACGCATTGTGTGCAAAGGTCTCAAATACCTGAACGGCACCATGAAGTGCCCCCCACACGATGAATGTGAGATTAGCCCCATGCCACAGGCCGCTGACAATAAAGGTAATCATGATATTGCATGCATATCTTAAGCTTCCCACACGGCTTCCTCCGAGCGGAATATAGATATAATCACGGAACCATGTAGACAGTGAAATATGCCATCTACCCCAGAACTCCTTGACGGAGGAGGAAAAGTACGGATACTCAAAATTCCTTGCACCGTCATAGCCGAGAAGCTGTGCTGCGCCATTGGCAATATCCGAATATCCCGCAAAATCACAGTAAATCTGTATTGAAAACAGAAACGCTGCCGCCATGAGTGCAAAGCCGTCATACGCATTTACATTTGAAAATACCTTTGTGACATACCCCGACAGCAGATCCGCAACTATCATTTTCTTGAAGAACCCGACCGCCATAAGTTTCACTGCATTTGAAGCCTTATCATATGAGAATACGTTCTCCCTCTCAAGCCCTGCAAAAAATGGAGCCGGTCTCTCAATCGGTCCCGATGCTATCTGTGGAAAGAAGCTCACATACACGGCATATTTTGCAAAATTGCGCTGCGCCGGAAGCTTTCCCCTGTACACCTCAACCATGTAGCTTATGACCTTGAAGGTGTAGAAGGATATTCCTATGGGAGCTGCAATTTTCAAAACAGCAGGTGTAAAGCCGATACCAAATATTCCAAGCGTGTCCGACAATATCTGCCCCGCAAAATTAAAATACTTAAACACCAAAAGAAGCCCCAGCGATACCGCAAACGGCACACCGAAGCATATCTTTCTTAAGCCCCCATCACTCTTTTCCATGAAAAAGGCACCTATATATGTCACAACACTCACCGCACACAACAGCAGAAAACTGCCCACACCGAATCCCAGGTAAAAATAACAGTTGGCAGCAAGCACAACCATATATCTGTATTTTACAGGCACGAGCCAATATATCAAAAACACTACCGTCATAAACACGGCAAAGCTGAGTGAATTAAAAAGCATGTATTATTCCTCCATGTCACTGCTTAATTGCTTTGTCTTTAACCGAAACCTTTTTTCCGCTTCCGAACAGCTTTGCCGCCGGCTTCTCAAACACAAAATACACAACTGCCGTCATCACTGCAAAAAGACCAATCTCCACGATTCTGTAAAGCACAATAGGCATAGTTGTCGTATCTGGGTCAAAAATGCTCTTCATGATAAGTATTCCTATCGGATGGCCAAGATAGAGTGCGTATGAATACTTCGAGATAAATCTCACCACCGTCACCGCACCTCTGCTCAGCCTGTTATCCGGAATCCAGTCCTCAATATCCATCGTCACAAGAAGAAGTGTCGTGAACATTATAATCCAGTAAAGTTTCGTGTTGCTTACATCCAGTATGAGAAATCCGACCCCCATAACCATTAGTACCGCAATATACTCAAATATCTTTTTTTCTTTTACCGCAAAATATGCAGCCACGCCGAAGAAGCACAGGTATATGAAGTACGCCGGATGACGCCCCGCATACTCCGTCCCCGCGTAGAGCCGTCCCAAAAAATGCACCCACACCTGACATATTACGAATGCCGCAAAAAGTGCAATCACCGAACGCCTGAAGTTATTGATGAGCTTGTACAAAAAAGGTGCAATTATATAAAATAACATGATTGTGACAATCGTTCCCGTAGTTCCAAGATAAAACCAGAAAATCAAATCACGCGGAAAGAATGTCGTCGTCAGTGTAAAATACTTGATGAGACTGACCACTACCTGTTTAGCAGGGTATCTCTCTCCCAACACTGCAAGATAGATAAAAAAGTATATTAAAACCACACCGTAGTAGCTTGGCAGAATTCTCGCAAGTCTTCTCCTGTAATACGACAGCGGCGAAATATCCTTGTGTCTGTCTATCGACAAAAATGCCGTGTACCCTGTCAGAAGAAGAAACAACTCAACACCGTGTCCACCCCAGCCAAACAGCTCAAGATGTACCAGCACAATCATAATAGCGGCGACGGCACGGATTATGTCCAGATTTAACAATTTCTTATTTACGTTCTCTGAAGGCATATCTACTTATTTCCTCTCCTCTTCACGAAAACAGCCGACGAGTACTCAGGCAGCTTGACTGTGAGAATACCGCTTGGCACTTCATGGCGCACAACATCACAGGAATGTCCGTCTCTCATCGTGAACATAACCTGCTCCATGTAATCTCCATCAAGAACCTCAGCCTGCCATGCATCCACGCTTATCTCACGCTCACCATCATTGTTGTTGATAATTACAATAACACTGTTGTCATTGTAAAAACGCGCATACGCAAGAATATTATAATCAGCATATATGTTCTTGTGTGAACCACGTATAAGTGCAGGATTCTCCTTGTGAATCCTTACTATATCCTTATGAAACTCAATAAGCTGTGTATCCTCATGTCCCCACGGATAAGTTCTTCTGTTATCCGGGTCAGTCCAGCCGCAGACTCCGGCTTCGTCACCGTAATATATCGTAGGAGCTCCGGGCCATGTCATCTGCATAACCACAGCCTCCATGAATATCCCTTTATTCACTCCGTAGTTAGCAGCCTCAGCACCCTTGCTCGCTGTTCGTCCTATAACCCTGTTGGTTCTGGTCAAAAATCTTGAGTGGTCATGGTTTGAAAGCTCATTCATTGAAATTCTCATAGGCTGACCGCCAAGTCTTGCCATGTTATGCCTCATATGTGATATGAAATAGTTAGGATTTCCTCTGAGTGCGTCATTGCTTGAATCGCTGTGTTTCTCCATTCCCGTAAGGAAATAAGTCACAGGCTCCATAAAGGCATCATAGTTCATGATGGTATCCCACTGGTCTCCCTGGAGCCAGCTGTATGAATCCCCGTAGTTCTCGGCGAGTATAATAGCGTCAGGGTTAGCCTCCTTGACTGCATTCCTGAACTTCCGCCAGAATATATGATTGTACTCCTGCGAAAAACCGAGGTCAGCCGCAACGTCAAGCCTCCATCCGTCCACATTGTACGGAGGTGACACCCATTTCTTCGCTATGCCTAAAATATAATCCTCAAGCTTCTTTGAACCCTCATAGTTAAGCTTCGGAAGAGTGTCATGGCCCCACCAGCCCAGATACGAATTGTTGTACGGCCACGCATGGTCGTCCTGGAACTTAAAGAAATCGTGGAAAGGACTTTCCTTGTCGACGTAAGCTCCCTTGTCAAAGCCTTCGCTTCCCTCATATATTCTTTCCTTATCAAGCCACTTGTTGAAGGAACCGCAATGATTAAACACTCCGTCTATGATTACCTTGATATTTCTTCTGTGCGCCTCCTCAACGAGCTTTGCAAAAAAATCATTACTTGCCTCAAGGTTGGCATAATCGGTAACTCTCTTCTTATATTTCGTGGCATTTTCATTGCTCCTTGCATTCTCCGGCAAAGATTCCCCGCCGTCATTTACAATTACGCCAAAATGAGGGTCTATATAATCATAATCCTGAATATCGTACTTGTGGTTAGACGGCGACACAAAAAGCGGATTGAAATAAATTGCATCTATCCCAAGGCTCTCAAGATAATCCATCTTGTCGAGCACTCCCTGCAAATCTCCTCCGTAAAAATTGCGCACATCCATAGCTGCGGGATATTCGTCCCACTTATCAATATGATGAACCGGCTCACCTATATACACATATTCATTGTCAACGACATCATTTGTCTTGTCTCCGTTACGGAAACGATCAACATATATCTGATAAATAACCGCACCCTTTGCCCAGTCCGGTGTCTTGAATCCCGGATTAATCACAAAATTGTATGTCGGGTTTAATTCTCTGTATGCTCCCGCCTGATTGTAATATATGCCGGTCCGTCCGACAACGGCATGAAAATAATATTCTGTTCTCTGCGCTCCAAGCTCGAATTCGGCAGCATAATAATCAAATACGGAGTTGGTCGTAACCTTCTTCATTCCGTATGCAACTCCGTTGACAACCACCTCTACACTGTCCACATTGTACTTTGCCGTTCTGAATCTAAGGGTTACCTTATCTCCCGCATCCGGCTCTTCCGGACTTCTGTATTCTTCCGTAGCATCCGCAAACATTGCACGGTCGTTAAGTATGGGCTTCATATTTGAAAAATATGTGCTCTTAATCTCATTCTTAGACAATCCTGAAAGATTCTTTGTTATTTTCATTAAATACATAATCCTTTCATCACACAGCTTAAAGGCTGCTTATATTTTATTTTATGATAATATGGGGGATTTTTCAAGTAAAAAGACCTTTTTACACTTGGAAATTAGCGCATAAGCTTCAGTAATTGCTCCGTGCTTCGCACTCCCGCAATTCCTGACGAAAATTCGGAATTCGCGCTGCTCATTTCATTCGCATCGCTGTATTCCTCATTTGTCAACGGCTTATGCGCCAACGTAAAAAGGACAGCTCACGACGCTGTCCTTTTTGGAGAAGGTATTTCATTTCTTATGGGGTGTAGCAAAAACTATATAATGTATTGGGGGGTTACGAGTATATATTAGCATGACCTTATAAATAAGTGTTCACAAACTTACCAAAATTTCAAATTGTTTTTTGTGCACATTGTCCATGTATCTTTTATATAAATGTAAAAAGCATCTGCTTGTTTTACATTTAACAAAGTCATGCCATTCTCTACGCCTCAAAAAGTTTATCGAATTCTTCACCTGTAATCTTTTCCTTCTCAATAAGAAGTTCAGCACAGGCATCAAGTACACCTCTGTTCTTCTCGATAATCTCTCTCGCTTTCTTGTAGCAGTCATCAATTATGTTCTTTACTTCCTCATCAATAACGGATGCAACGCCCTCGCCGTAAGACTTCGTATGTGCAAGGTCACGTCCGATGAACACCTCGTCATCATCGCTGCCATAATTGACAAGACCGAGCTTATCTGAAAAACCGTACTGCGTAACCATCGCTCTTGCGGTCTGTGTTGCCTGCTTAATATCCTGTGAAGCACCTGTGGTCACATCGTCAAATACAAGTTCCTCGGCAATGCGCCCGCCAAGACTGACAATAATATTCTGTAACATCCTTCCCTTGGTGTTGAACATCTCATCCTTGCCCGGAAGCGGCATAGTGTAGCCTGCCGCACCTGTACCCGTGGGAATTATTGAGATTGTATGAACAGGTCCTACATCCTTCAGCTCGTGGAAAAGAATTGCATGTCCTGCTTCATGGTACGCCGTAATGCGCTTTTCCTCATCTGAAATAAGACGGCTCTTTTTCTCCTTACCGATACCAATCTTAATAAATGCCTGCTCTATATCTTTTCTTGATATGAACTGCCTGTTGGCTGCCGCAGCATTGATTGCCGCTTCATTCATAAGGTTCTCAAGGTCTGCACCTGCAAAACCGGCAGTTGTACGTGCAACTGTCTCAAGGTCAACATCATCTCCAAGCTTCTTATTGCGGCTGTGAACCTCAAGAATCTCCTTTCGTCCCTTCACGTCAGGTCTGCCGACTACAACCTTGCGGTCAAAACGTCCCGGACGAAGAATAGCCGGATCAAGAATATCCACTCTGTTCGTGGCTGCCATCACGATGATTCCTTCATTCACACCGAATCCATCCATCTCAACAAGAAGCTGGTTGAGTGTCTGCTCTCTCTCATCGTGTCCTCCACCCATTCCGGTTCCTCTTCTTCTCGCAACGGCATCAATCTCATCAATAAATATAATACAAGGTGCGTTCTTTTTTCCATCCTCAAAGAGGTCCCTGACTCTAGACGCACCTACACCTACGAACATCTCAACAAAATCTGAGCCTGAAATTGAGAAGAACGGAACACCTGCCTCACCCGCAACAGCCTTTGCAAGAAGAGTCTTACCTGTTCCCGGAGGTCCTGTAAGAATCACACCCTTAGGTATTCTCGCACCAATCTCAACATATTTCTTAGGATATTTAAGAAAATCAACTATCTCCTCAAGCTCCTCCTTCTCCTCAGCAAGACCGGCAACATCCTTGAATGTAACGCGTCCCGGAGCATTAGGATCAGTCATCTTGGCACGGCTCTTTCCAAAATTCATCATCTTAGAGTTAGCCCCGCCGCCACCGCCTGCGGCCTGTCTGTTGATTATCAGTGTCACCATAATCATCGCTGCCGCTATGAGCAGAAACGGAAGGATTGTCGTTAAAAATATGCTCTCTCTCTCAACATCATTCACAACAAGCTTAACCGAGTCATACGCAATGACAAGCGAAGTAATATCATTCACGTCCGGCACATTGAAGCGTTCTGAGTTCCTGCCGCTCTCAGCAAATGTAACCTTTACCGTACCTGTCGGTACCTCTGAATTCTGCGAAATCTCAACCTTTGATATGTTTCCGGCCTCGATATCGCTTATAAAATTGCTGTAACCATACGAGGAACCGGTCTTGCCGAATGAACTGAAGCTCATGATAAAATACATTACCACAAGAATTATGACAAGATATATTATTCCTCCTCTGAATTGTCTGTTCAACTGTTCTCCTCCTCAAACTCCACCACACCTATATATGGCAGATTTCTATATCTTTGATTATAATCAAGTCCATAGCCTACAACAAAGGCATCCGGAATATTAAATCCACAGTAATCAACCTTAATATCCTTGACAACTCTGCGCTCAGGCTTGTCAAGAAGTGTACAAAGCTTAACGCTCGCAGCCTTTCTGTCTCCTAAGAGCTTTACAAGATGACTGAGTGTTCGTCCTGAATCAATAATATCCTCGACAACGAGTACATCAAGTCCATCAACAGGTTCATCCAAATCCTTCTTAAGATTGATATGCCCCGTTGATGCCGTACCCTCATAACTTGCAACAGACATAAAGTCCATGGTGAGAGGAAGATTAATCCTCTTGGCAAGTTCGCACATAAAAGGTGCTCCGCCCTTGAGTACACATATAAGATGCAGCTTCTTTCCCGCATAATCCTTGGTAATCTGTGCACCAAGTTCATCAATTTTTTTGTCAACTTCTTCTTCGGTCAGTAAGACCTTAACTGATTCTTTCATTTGCAGCCTCCGTTTTTATCTCTGTTCCTGTACTAATTCGAGCTTGAGAATCGTCCCGGTATCTTTATCCACAAGAAACTCCGCACATCTTCTGACTCCCGCGGCCCATAGTATTCTGCTGCCGATGGCACACAGCAATACGCTGTCCCTTTTGTCTGCCGGAATCTTAGAATCGATGAAAATCTCCTTGAGTTTCTTTGTATATGCTCTGTGCTCAGGCTCATGATACCCTGTAACCATATAATCGCCCTCCGTCCGGTGACGAATGCATAGCTCCTCTCCGTCCGTACAGTCAACGATATATTTTTTTATTTTACCATAATCAAAGAATTTAGTACAGTTGTCATTCATTAAATTTTTATCAATTATGTTGCAGAGCAGTTCGTCAAAGTGTACATTTTCATCAACATCATCGCAGTCTATTATCGTACTGACAATTCTGCTGCCGTCGTCCGTCTCAGGCTTAGTATTGCTCATATTGTAAAAAACAATTCCGTCATAACCTTTTACCGCCGTAATTGATTTTGGAAGAATAATTCTCTTTCCGCTCTGTTTTGAGAACAAGTCCACACACAGCATAACATGCTTATCTTCAAGGTCCTTGGCACCGCAAAGCCTTTTAAGAATGTCATAGATTACTGCCCTGCATATAACGGGATGCTCCACCATAAGCCCCGCACTTACAATCATCTCATAACCCTTCTCGTTCTGTTTTTCCTCCACATAATGCCCGTATGCCTCTTTGGTCTGCTCCGAAATGTAATCGTTCACCAGAGCAATTCCCTCCGCATATCGGCATATATTGGCGACAGTACCTTTATTAACATGCTCCTCAAGATATGGTATGACCTTAAGACGTATTGAATTCCGTGCATATTCCTCAGTGAAATTGGTATTATCCGTACAATATCGTATGTCATTGGCTTGAAGCCACCCCTCAATCTCACCCCTGGATACACATAAAAGAGGTCTTATGATGTCCCCCGACACCGGTTCCATCCCACGCCCTCCTGACAAAAAGGAACCCCTTGCAATGTGGAACAGCACCGTCTCTGCCTGGTCATTCTGATGATGCGCAACAGCTATTACTCCGCGCCCGTCATTCCCGGCGTTTTCTCTGAAAACCTTGTATCTGAGGTTTCTGCCTGTTTCTTCCTCTCCCTTACCGCTCTCACCCGCAATTCGCGGAACATCAAAAGAATACTGTCTGTACTCTATCATCATCCGTTCGCACAGCCTGCTGCAGTATCCGGCATCTGCATCTGCTTCATCACCTCTTATACCGTGGTGTACATGCACCGCAATCAGGCTTAGCTTATTGTCTATGGCATTTTCATTATGCTCGCATATATATCTGTACAGCATGAAAAGAAGGCATACCGAATCAGCTCCGCCGGACAGCCCGACAACAACCCTCTCAATGCCTTCAAGCATACGATTCTTTTCAATATACTCTTTTATCCTGTCATACATATCATTCACCGTTCCTTATCTTCCATACTCCTGTCACAAGGACGGTCATATCATCAGCAACCTTCTCATCATAATAGTACACTTCATTCAGGATGCGCTCCGCAATCGCCTGCGGCATGCGTTCTTCTATCCCGTCAATTATCTCTTTCATCCGTTTTTCTTTATCATAAAACGGCAATGCATCAAGCACTCCGTCACTCATCATGATTATATATCCGCCATCGCCCAGCTTCACTGATGAATAATTCATCCCGCTCCCGCTTATGACACCTGCAGGCAGAGATGATGTCTCCACTATCTGAACACCGCCCGCTCCTTTTATGAAGCTCGGAACCGCACCCATCTTACGAAAGCATGCATTGCCCTCATATTCATCTATGCTGCACATATCAAGTGTTACGGGAACTCCGCTTGTGTCATTGTCGGCAAACGCATCATTAAGAAGCTGTATTGAAGCATCCTCTGAGAAACCGGCATCAAGGAACTGCTCCAACAGCTCAATGAATCTCATACTGTATTCATTGGCTCTGTTTCCGCATCCCATACCGTCAGCAAGCGTCACGATGCTCTTTCCGCCCTCAACACCGATGCAGGAATAATTATCACCCGAAATCCTTGCAAAACCACGGCTGCACTCTGCATGTCCGAACAATATACGATAGTCTGTCGCCTCCTCAAGAATGAACTCTCCCTCATCCCTTGTGAGCACCCTTCTGCTTCCGTCGGCTGCTCTAAGCCTTCTGCCTATGACAGCACCTATATCAGAAGCCAGCTGCCCGGCAGTCACACAACCGCGCTTTTTTGAAAGTCTCAGCACAAGTTCAATTCTTCCCGGAGCCGGTTCAAGGACAAGTATACCACCCACACAGATTCCCTCATTCTTAAAATATGCCAAAAGTTCATCCTTATGCTTACCGTCTATAAGTCCGTCTGTCTGCACTCCTCCGGATATGCGCTCTAACATCGCCGCTGTCTCCTTAAGCTGTAAAAGGAGTGCACCTGCCCTGCTGCCGCCATACATATCAGTAAGTCTGCGAAACGCATCAGCATACTCCTTGAGTTTCCCCTGTGAATAGAATATATTGTCCATTCGATTCTCCCCTTAGAATCCATCCCCTTATATTTATCACAAATGTATTTATTTGTCCTGCGGTCTGAATATCAGCTCATCCTCATATACAAGCCCCAGCTTTTCTCTTGCAAATTCCTCGATAAACTGCTTGGTTGTCACATATATGGAACGCGTCTGCAGTTCGTCCCTGCGCTGTGCCTGTTCATCAAGCTGATTTTCAAGCAGTGCTATCTGTTCATCATACACCGTGTTCTTGTCCTCTAACCTTGCTGCTGACCTGTTCACGGCAAAGCATATAATGACCATAAGTATTATCACGGCAAACCCTGCAAGCCATGTGTAATTATGCGCTATCCTGCGGTTTCTGACAACAACCGCATGCCTGCTGTAATTACTCTTTTTTCTTTTTGTGTTGTCCTGCCTTACGTTCTTCTGTGCCATTTCTGTGACCACGAACCTTTCCCATCTTATAATATAAGATTGTAACCCCTTTTTCCATATATTTCAATATACAGGATACAATTACCATTCCCACAATCATGCCTGCGATTGAAAACCATCTTGCAGCCCCGTCATTTGCTACAAGTATAACCGCAAACATCAAAAAAGCCGACATAAACCAATAGAATACGTCCTCAACAGCCACAAAAAATCCATTATGCCTGACCAGTTTTCTGAACACGGTCAGCACACGGTACACCGCACCGAGCATCCCGCCGCAGCACAGGCACCACAAAAGGAACCGAAATTCATGCGCAATAAACTCTCTCAAAGGCGGCACCTCTTTCCATCAGCTTTATTTGAAAAGTCTGTTAAGAAAAGATTCCCCCTTTTTAGCCACGCTTACGACATCCGAATAGACATAACTGTCTATACTTCCGTCCACCTCAAGCTCTCCTTTATCCACTGACAGTCTTCCGACGTGAAGGTCATGCCCTTTTATGGTAAGCATTCCATATTCCGTCTCTAACAGCACCTGATTAAGGTCAAAAGAAATAACATCCGTGACTCCGGTTATGCTGCATTTTTTCCTGTTATCAGATGATATTTTATGTACCCTGCCTGAAACCTGAAGTTCCTCCATATTCATCCCCCTATCAGACCGATTGATACAGTAAATATATTATCGGCGGAATGAATTTATGCATGGATTTTACAGATATTTAAACATATCCTTCGCTTCTTCTTTCCTGGTCGTCTCTACAATATCAAGAACCTCCACCTTTACATTCCTGGTTCCAAAAGCAATCTCTATCGTATCTCCAACCTTTACTTCACAGGATGCCTTGGCAGGCCTGTCATTCACAAGAACACGTCCCGCATCACACGCCTCATTGGCAACCGTTCTTCTTTTTATTAATCTTGATACCTTTAAATATTTATCCAGTCTCATATATTCCTCATTTCTTTCCTATTACGATTCAGGGGTCAAAACATGCTCTATGGACTTAATCGTGTATAGCATGTTATATTTATGCATATCACGACTTTTGGAAGAAGCTTAGTTGTTCTTAGGGCTCTGTTTATCGTACAGCCACAGACGGCATGGATGCCGGCTGAGTTGCAAACCGCCATGGAGGGCTGGTTTTGCAACGATGGCGGAAGCAGAAATACTATTTTCAGAGCCCTTAGAATAACTTGCTTCGTACAACGGAGCTGATATGCATAAATATAACATGAGATACACATAAAAATCAGATCCGCATGTTTTGACACCTGAATCCTATTAACATAAAAACATCCCAGGACCACACAGGATGCAGTCTTGGGATGTCATCATTCGTTCTGATTCTCAGGAAGCAATTAAGCGTTAACTGTATCCTTGAGTGCCTTACCGGCCTTGAACTTAGGGCTCTTAGAAGCCGGAATCTTCATAGCCTTACCTGTGAGTGGGTTTCTTCCGTCTCTTGCAGGTCTCTCAGCTACTTCGAATGTACCAAAGCCAACTAACTGAATCTTCTCGCCCTTCTTTAACTCCTCAGCAACTACATCTGTGAAAGCCTTAAGAGCCTTCTCAGCGTCCTTCTTAGATAACTCTGTCTTCTCAGCGATAGCTGCAACTAATTCTGTCTTGTTCATTTTAGAAAAATCCTCCTGAAATAAATATTGAACCTTCACAATTATTTATATATGTTTTGCCTATATTTGTCAAGGAAAAATAAGTATTTTAGGGGTTTTTTTATGATTCCATCTGCTTCCCCAGAAAACCCGCCGCGCAGCCTGTAAGCTTCCTGTCAGCGTCGGTAAACTTCACCTTCTGTTCCTTTGTGGTGATTATCACCGAACCTATGGCATCGCCCTCGCATATTATCGGACTTATTACCTGAGAGCTGTAATCTTCATTATCCCCATCAATTATCGGAATGAACCTTCTCTCATCCCTGTTCGCTATAAAGCTTTCCCTTCCGTCTATAATCTCCTCAAGCTGTCTGCTTATCGGCTTTTGAAGTACATCCTTTTTGGGCCCTCCGGCAAAGGCAATGACCTGATCTCTGTCCGTAATGCACACAATCTGCCCCGTACCCTGTGCAAGCACATCCGCATACTGCTTGGCAAAGCTTCCAAGTTCACCTATCGGCGAATATTTTTTCAGAATAATCTCACCCTCCCTGTCCGTAAATATCTCAAGAGGGTCGCCCTCCCTTATTCTCAGTGTTCTCCTTATCTCCTTCGGAATGACCACTCTCCCCAAATCATCTATCCGACGCACTATCCCGGTTGCCTTCATAAATAAAAAAACCTCCTGTATTCCACATACTTTTCCATAAATGTTTGTATGGGTAGTATGTGGAAACACAGGAGAATTATGCATTTTAAGCTCTTTTTTCTCCGACAACCTGATACATTCTCGAATCGGAAATAACATTTAAAACATCAAGATAATCTGAAAATATGCCTGCAAGAGCATCTGCCTGCATAAGTCCTACGGATACCTTACATGCGGCACCTTCATGATGTTTCTCAATCCATTCACGGCTCATTCCGTGTGCAACCGTAAGTCTTCCTCCAACCTTAAGAAGCTGTGAAAGTCTTTTTATAAGCTCCTTCTGATTCGGAAAATGAGGGAAAGCATTGTACACCACAATGGAATCATAATCCGTTCCCATGTCATCCGACATGACATCCGCACGGATAAGCTGCACATTCGGCTCTTTGAACTTTCCACGCGCTATCTCTATCATCTTAGGCGATATGTCAACAGCTGTGACCTCTTCTGCTCCGCGCTCAAGATAATCCGGAATAAGCACCCCCGTGCCGCATGCAACATCAAGCACTCTGCTTCCACGCCTCACGCCGGCATTATCAAGTATCTCTTTTATTACTTCTTCGTTTCTTATCATGTGCTCATCCCAGCCCGGTGCATACTTATCAAAAAATTCAATGATGTCTTTATTGCAAATATTCTTTTCCCTGGTCATATTTCCTCATTCTAGAACTTGGTAAATATATCTGTCTCCTTCAAGAGTGCGGCTGCTATTTCCTTATTCTCGTTCATCTTCTCGTTGATGTTATCCATGTCAGTTACAAGAGTCTGTGTGCTCTGTGCCGCACCGCTTACTCCTCTTGCCCCCTCCTCGATTGCATTGGTGATATTGCTTATTGAGCCTGCAATCGCATCGACCTCGCTCTTTAATGCATCCGTCTTTTCGGTGAACTCATTCATAACCGTCTCAATATATGTCGCATTGTCCCGGTACTGTGCACCGCCTTCGACAAAGCTCTCAAACTCCGGAAGAATCGACTCGCGCATGTATTCGACAAGATTTCCGGCATTATCGCTCAGATTATGCACCGCATTGGTTACAACACCATTAATCTGCTGAATGCGGTTAGCCGTCTCCCTGCTTGAATCGGCAAGCTGTCTTATCTCCTCTGCAACAACGGCAAATCCGCGGCCTGCATCTCCTGCTCTTGCCGCTTCAATGGAAGCATTGAGTGCAAGAAGATTGGTCTGGCTTGATATGTTCAGAATATCGTTCGTAAGGCCATTGACCTGTTCTACGCTCCTGCTCTGCTCAATCGCCTGGTTGAGAACATTGAGAATCTCTTCAACCTTAACGCTTGTCTGCTCCATGTTGCTTCTCGCATCTGCCTCAAGCTTATCAGCATTCTTTTTCATCTCCTTGGAGTAATCGTTGATGCTTCCGGACTTTTCGGCAATCTCAACAACCTTATCAAGCACTGCATCCGCATTCTGATTAATCACTGATGCCGCATTCTCAATCTCCTGCATCGTAGCCGAGAGCTCCTCCGTAACCGCTGACAGGTCTGCAGCACTGTCGTTGGAAGTTCTGATGCTCTGTTCCACATCTCCCACTACCGCCTCAAGCTTCTGTGAATTGGAGATAATCAGCTTCATTATATCCTGAAGCTTCTCCATAAAGGTATTTATACCTTTTCCTAAGTCTGCCACCTCATCATTGGAGAGTATGCTTACCCTTTGTGTGAGGTCCCCCTCTCTCTTATCTATACCTTTGATAATCTGACTGAGTTCCTTGTTGGTTACATTGAGCTTTCTTATGACAAGCATGAATACACCATAAAGAGCAACGAGTATGAGCACGAGGCAGACCGCAATTATGAATATATTGCGCACCCTCGCACTGTTGTACTGCCGCGCAAGCTCTTCACCGGCAAGTGACGACTGTGTGTTGGCATTGTCAATGATGAGCTGTATTCTCGTCTGCATGTCATTGCTGTAATCAGCTATTGCACCGTTGGCAAGCTCATAGGCTGCCGTTTTTTTGCTGTTACCGCTGTATGCCAAAAGATTGGCTATCTCATACTTTAATCCCTCATAGCTGCTAAGAAGCTGGTTGAACGCCTCCTCATCCCCTGCCGGAATATTAACCGCATACTCGTCAAGCATCGCATCAAGCTTGGCTTCCTCAAGCCTTACCGAATCCACAACCTCCACCATCGTGTCAAAATCAGATGCAATGATATGTGACAATGCAAGCTTATGTATGTTCTGGGCCTCGTTCTGAATCTCACTGAGACTTGATATGTTGGAAAGGTTCTCCTCGACTATATGTGTTGCGGTGTTGTTAACTCTCTTAAGATTGACCAATGCCGTCACATTTGAAAACACAGCCACGATACCAAGGATTATAACCGGAAACAGAATAATCATTTTCAGGCTGATTCGTACTCTCTTTTTATTCATCTTAAAAGTCCTCCTTACTATCGCTCCGTAATTCCTTCCACTAACTTGTCAAGCTTTTCCTGAAGCTGTGCTCCTCCGGTATGATCCTCAAGCAGTGAGTCAATAAATGCCGTACATGCGTCCCAATAGCTGTTGCCGATTCTCTGAAGCACGCCGTACTTAGACTGCTCAATAACAGCCGCAATTGCCGGAACCTTCGCAACCTCATCGGATGACGCGGCAACCTTGTCGGCAGGACCCTGATTCTGCTCAACAAATCTGAGCGTCTGGTTCTGCTCATTTGTCATCCACTCCGCCAGCTTGAATGCCCATTCCTTGTTCTTGGAATAATAATTCACACCTATCATCTTATAGCCTGTAAATGAAGCCATCTGAATCTGCTCGCCTTTACATGTATAGGTAGGAAGCTTGCACGCACCATAATCATCACCCCACACATTCTTGACAGCAACAGCCTTCCATACACCGCTGACTGCGGCAATAACATCACCCGACTCAGCCTGTGCAACCCATTCCGTGTCCGACTGTGCAATAAATCCCGGACTTGATATGACATCAACTATTGCCTCAGCAACATCAATTCCCCTGATTGCCCCCTCTGTCGTATTCCAATTACATTCATTTGTGATGCCATCATCGTTTATGTGCATCGAAAGTCCTGTATTTCCAAAGAATGAATACATATACCATCCCGAATTGAGTTCCATTGATAACTTCTTGCCGTTCTCCTCACATATCTTAAGTATAGAGTCAAGCGTCTTTACGTCCTCCTCAGAGAAATACTCTTTGTTGTAGTATAAAAAGTAGCCGTTATCAGCCGTCATCGGATACGCATAGAGTGTTCCGTTGATTGACGCCGCCGACACGGACTCTGCAACCATCCGGTCACTTATCTCCTGTGCATTCGGCACAGGTGCAAGTGCACCGCCCGCAACCATGGCACTCAGCTGGTCATCAGGAAATGAAAACACATCCGCCGCGTTCTGAACATCTCCAAGCAGCACATCTCTTGTGGTTGAGTCAGGCTGTGCTTCAAGTGTAATCTCAAAATCCGCCTGTCCCTTGTACTCCTCGATAAAGCTGTCAATCATCTTCTGCACTGTCGAGTGCTGCGCCTCCTCAGCCCACACCTTAAGTACCACCTTTCCGGAAACTGCCGTGCTGTCATTCTGTACTGTGTCAAGTGCTCCGTTCTGCGCACCATTTCCATCTGCCGGTGCCATAGCATCTTTTCCGGAACATCCGGTGACTGTGCCGAGCAGTAATACAGCCGTAAGCGCAATCGAAAATATTCTTTTTGTCATAACATCATCCCTTCATAGTAATAAAATCCTGCACCGGATTTGTTTTCTTAATCCAATGTAAGATTTAATTTTACCCTATAACATGATATTTTTCAACCTCTGCAGGCTTTTATGACTATATTTTTTTAAGCACTTCATCAAATCCGGATTTTCTCCACTGTACGCACGCAAAATGCATGTCATGATTTTCAAGAATCAGTATCTTGGTACCTTTATAAAAATCTATTGTAAAAACAAAAATGGCATCCCCGTAAAATAAAAGGGATGCCTTTGTAAAATATTTTAAGCCACAGCTAAAGGGTAAACGTTCCGGTGCAGAAGCCTTCTCCGTCATAATCATGTGATATATAGAATATTATGTGCTTTTCCCTCTCAGCATACAGCTTTTGTGTAAACTGTCTCCATAACTGCCTCGTATTTTTGTCTAAATCATTCTCAATCTCATCTATAATAATGATTGGAGCCTTGTCATACATGAGCATGAGCTTGGATAGGAGAAGCTTTCTCCTCTGTCCACCGGAAAGCGACATACCCAGCTCCTCTATAGTCCGCTCCATGTCCGCCCCGGACATTCCAAGCCCTGACATCACCTCCTGTATTCTGTCCTTGCCGTACATTGACGATGTTATAATGTCCAGATATTCTACGGTGTTTTCATTTAACAGAGTCTCATCCTGTCCTACATAAAGCACAGTCCGGCATTTAGACTCAGGGCTTATATCCTTCCAATCCAAATTGTCAAATGTGATACATCCGGAATCCGGCTCTAAAAGTCCGTTGAGCAGCTTGATGAAGGTTGATTTTCCTGCACCGTTCTCGCCCTTCACATGAATTATCTCACCTTTCCCAAACTCTGCATTAAGCCCCTCTATGACATTCTTTTTATCATCATAGGAAAATGTCACATCATTAAAGCTTACTTTCTCAACATCATTAACAACTCCGCTCTTCTTCTCCGGCATAAGCTTAAGTATATCTTCCACATGCTCAAACGATGGCTCATTCCTTATTATCTGGTAAATGGAATTTTCAAGGGTTCTGCTCGCATCAAGCACAATATCAAGCACAAGCATTGCGAACACTATATCACCGGCGTCACCCTGAACATACATGGTCGTTAACGCTATGAGGAGCATCGATGCCCACTGATGGAACTGGGACACAAGATTTTTCAAGGATACAAGTGTATTGTCAGCCTTTATAGAGGTGCCTATAAAATCGTCTATGGCATCATTTTCTTTTCCGACAAAATAATCTATAAGCTTATTGCTTCTCGCCATCTCAAGTGAATCCACATACTCACTCACGTTCTTATTATCAGCCTTCATCTTGACATTCACAGACCTTGATGCTGCAGCAATACGTCGACGTGTCAGCATTGCAAGCGCAAAACCTGCCGCCGCCACAATAAGAAGTCCGGCACCGAACAGCACATTGATGTTGAAAGCTATCACATCAAATATACATATAATGACAAAATTGATGATTATATTCACTGTATGTACGCTGATACACCCAAATATATTGATTGTATCCATATATATGATATTCTTGATTTTCTCCGTACCGGCAGCCAGCACCTTTTTGTAAGGTGCATAATATATGGAGCGCATAAGCTCCTCCCTCATCTTCGAGAGTATTGCACCGCCCATTCTGTCGAGTGACTTCATCCAGAGCACATCAACAAAATTATATATCCCCAGCAGCAATGCATACAGCACCAGCGATACAACTAACAGCTTAATCGTCGAATTCTCCTCAATGCCATACAGAAACTGTCTCACCGCGAGCGGCATGACAATCTGCAGGCCCACAATAAACACTGCCAAAATAAGACACGGAATACATTTTTTCCATATCAGCTTTACATACTTTAAAATAAACTTATTCCTGTTCATCTTTTCTCCCCTTGTTGTTTAATTTTGTTATATAACAGGCAATCGGACTGGCACTCTTAATATTTTTATAATATGCGTATGCATATAGCCTGCAATTTTTTGATTTACAATTCTTTCTGCTTTTACACTTTTTACACTCAGTCTGTGTTACATTTTTCTCTAATCGATATTTTCTTATGTACTCATTTGGATGATTCCAAATATACTCTAACGGTAGCTCCTTTATATTCCCGATAATAAATTTTTCATCTGTCGGAGCTGCAGAGCATATTTTTAATATTCCATCCGCACACAAAGCTGCTCCTGCCACACCGCCACTACATCTTAATCTCTTATTGACATCCGGAACGTCAAACACTGAAGGACATTCCTGGTATAAAGTATTAAATTCTTCAACTTTAAAACCAATTACTTCCAAATCCTTATCATTACTCGGCAATACAATTCCTTTGTAGTGTTCTGCATACGCAAAATTCTCATTCAAAAATTCACTTAATTCGTTTATTACATAAATATTATTTTTCATAACCGTGGTGCTTATGCTTACATCTACATTGCAAAAACAAAGTCTGTCCTTATAATACTATTCCTATCCTTTTTTGCGAATGACGTTTCCGGGGATTTATTTTTCCCGGATATATTATTGCTGTTTTTTTCAGTTTGTATATAATATAGTTACATTTCGTTATTTTTAGGAGGTTATTTATGTTAAAAGCTATACAAAAACGTATGTTGACAATCTCGGTGGTGGTGACTTTATTACTTGTGTGTTTATCGGCATCGAATACAGCATCCACAGCATCTTATGACTGTATGTGTACGGATGTTATTTTAGAAGAACTTGGAGAAGTAAAGCTCTAATTTTTTATTCTATCATAAGCCGCTTTTATTTTATGTACATATTTTTTTCCGAACAGCGCTGCACACAGATAAGCTATTCTGTAATACTTCGCAGCCTTTTCCATGTCACCCATTTTTTCATAGGCATCCGCCAGATTATTGATGTATGCAGGAAGGTCATCTCTATTGCAGCTTATAGAAGATATTCTTATAGATTCCAACGAATAACTTCTTTCTCTTTCGCAATCTCCAAGCCTTCCATACAGTCCTGACAGTCTGGAAATAATAAGTATTAATTTTCTATAGTGGAACTCCGGTTTTATCCTGCTCCTTTTACAGCCTTCAAGCACATTTTCAAAGATATGTGCTGCAAGCTTGTAATCCTTGTTATTTATAAGGGCATTTCCTATCTGTACGATAATCAATATCTCGATGCTGCTGAAATCCTTGAGCCAGATATCATCGCCCCAAGCTTCAACACAATCACTCTCCGGAATGTCCGTCACGGTCATTGACAGTATCTGCCTTAATATTTCTATTTTCTCTTTCGGTTCAATTTTATCAAGATCATTGTCAATAATATATTTCATAATCTGTACATACTGCCTGTTGACCGGAATATCAAGACTGAGCACTTTCTCAAGCGAATAAAGTTCTCTTTCTGCATCTTCCCAGTTCTCACACATTATCAGTCTTTCCAGATTATGCTTTTTTTCAAGCACGGAATAATCTGATGTTTCTATGCTGCTGAAATAGTATTCCTTACTAAGCGATAACTTTCCCATGATGAGCTTATATTTGTTAGGATTGGGAAGCCTGCTTCCACTTTCTATTCTGGAAAAGGTCTGGGGTGAACATATCCCCTCACTCACATACTCCTGTGAGTACCCTTTTTTCTGCCTTTCACGCCTTATCAATTCATTTATCAGTTCCGTTTCCTGCCATACATCCATAATACATATATCATCATTATCACCTATTCCGGCACTCTTTTCTTCTTCAACGAACTCATTCCACGCTTCAAGCTGCAGCTGCCTGTCTATGATTTTTTTCTCATTTCCACAGGATTTATAAGCTTTTATATTTATGTCAAGGATTTTTCCAAGACACATCACATACCCGGTTGAGAACATAAGCTCAAACGCTCTTTCCGACACCACAATACACTCATAATACCTTTTTTCCTGATAAAGCACTCCCAGATAGCCTGCTGCAAGTCTTGGATAAATTTTTACAAGCTCAAGCTCGTCTTGATACTGTCTTGTCACATAGGAAATCAGGTATTCATACAGCTCAAGCTTTTTCCTCTTATCCGGCTGAACTTCAAGCCACAGAATTAAGGCATTTATCTCCTGCAGGCAGAACAATGTATTCATATTAAATTTTTCAGAAAAATACGGTATTGTGAGCTTTATTGCCTCATAAAAAAATTTCTCACTTTTTTCGTTGTCACCATAAAGCTGTTTGACTACAATACCATTTAACATAAGGTAGAACTGTTCCTGCAGTATTTCATTGCATTCCCTGTCCACAGCAGCATCATCTTTCAGCAGGCGCTCCACTTTTTTATAATCGCCCCGAATCTGAGCGAGTACAATCTCCTGTTTCCATTCAAAATAATAGTATTCCGGCTCTGTCAAAAGAGTGGTAAACTTGTCGGGCGACATGCCAAGGCGCTGCATAAATGCCGTAAGCAGCATTCTGTCTATACGCCTCTCTCCACGAAGATACCTTGACATTGCTGAGGTTGAGCACAGACCTCTGCACAAGTCCGCCTGCCGCACACAGCGGTTTTCCATACGTTCATACAACATCTCAGAAAGTGTTTTTGCCATAAATCTTTACCCTCACGTTTATTATATAAAAATAATATTATATCTTGTGTTGATATTTTACAACAATTATCTTTTCATTTCTTATCCTGTCTGTAATCCTACTGTTTTACTTGGTTTTATCAAATCACAGCCTTGCATTTAAAGCTCTGATATGATACAATTACATATATTTGTTTCACAATCCGAATTGTCAGCATTGCGGCAAAAGTACAGGAGGCTGCCATGGTCACAATACTCTATCTCACAACATTTATCATATCATTTTCAATGACAATATATTACCTCGCAAGGAACCCCAAGACCGATAACCTTCTTGTCTGCTTCGGAATTGTCCTGACTCTGAACGGTGGCGGGCGTTTTATGCTTGCTGTATCATCAAGCCTTGAAATGGCGCTTTTTGCGCAGAAGCTCATATATATCGGTAACTGCTATTGCCCGCTTCTCCTCGTTCATATTCTCACAAGGATGTGTAACGTAAGGGTTCCGCGTTTCCTTACATTACTTCTCTTTATTTTTGCATCAACGGTTTTCTGCCTCGCGATGACTATAGGCATTCTCCCTGTATACTACAAATCGGTGGCTCTTGTGCAGTCCGGCGATTACAATTATCTTGCAAAAGTATATGGTCCTACACATTTTTTAAACACGGTTCTTATGGCTGTCTACAGTGCAGTACTGCTCTTCTACTTTGTCTACTCCATCAAAAAGAGCAGCACAATATCAACTAAAATTGTCTCCGTTATGAGCATTCTTGGAATAGCTGTCGCAGGAACCTATATTTTACAGCGCATCGTGCACACCAACATAAGCTATCTCTCTGTAGGCTATCTCATCGCCTCCATCCTGATGGTTAATATCGCCGAGCGCATCAACATGTTCGACATGTCGGCGAATATCGCCGCATCTGTCGACCGTCTGAAGGAATACGGCTACATCGAGTTTGACAACCGTTTCCGCTACATAAGTGCCAACGACTACGCGCGGGAGCTTTTTCCCGAAATTGCCACGACATGGCATGTGGACAAGGCTGTCCCGAAGTCGGATTCGTTTCTCTACACCAACCTCATCGACTGGGCAAGCGACGGCATGGCTAAGTCTAAGAGCATCCACTTTGACGACAGATACTTCGATGCCAACGTGAGAAGCATAATATACGGCAAAAAAAGAAAGGTCGGCTACATAATAGAGCTTGTCGACCGAACCAGCGAGAACAATTATCTCAACACTATAAAGAATTACAACTGGGATTTGAAAAAGGAAGTCGCCATAAAGACCGCCGACATATCACACATCAAGGATATGATGGTTCTCGGCATGGCGACGATGGTTGAAAGCAGGGATAACAGCACGGGCGGACATATCAAAAGAACAAGCTCAGTTATTGACATTTATTCAAAGCATCTGCTCCCGTACTGTGAACAGCTTCATATCAATGCGGAATTTCTCCAGATGCTCTCAAAGGCTGCTCCCATGCACGACCTCGGAAAGATTGCCATCGCTGACAGCATCCTGCAGAAGCAGGGGCGTTACAACGACGATGAATACAATCAGATGAAGCGCCACGCAGCCGAAGGAGCTTCCATTGTTGAAAGCATCCTGCGTGGTGTTGAAAACGACAAGTTCGTTGAGCTGGCTAAAAATGTGGCTCATTACCACCACGAAAAATGGGACGGAAGCGGCTATCCGGACGGCTTAGCAGGAGCTAACATTCCCCTTGAGGCGCGCATGATGGCTCTCGCTGATGTGTTCGATGCGCTTGTGAGCAAACGCTGCTACAAGGAAGCCTACTCCTACGACATGGCTTTTGACATCATAAAGAATTCGCTCGGCACTCATTTTGACCCCTTCCTTGGAAAGGTATTCTTAGAATGCCGAGCTGAACTTGAGATTTTTTATGACAGCATTTAGTCAGACCGCTCTCGTGGCACTCTTAAGCCACTCAAGCTCCTCGCCCTCGAAGTCAGGGCTGATTGCCTCGAATACCTTAGCGTGGTAAGCGTTAAGTCTCTCCCGCTCCTCGTCAGTCATGTATGATGTATCAACCGCATCAAGGTCGAACGGAACCATTGTAAGAGGCTCAAATCCCATGAACTGACCATACTCTGTCTTTTCTCTCTTGACGCAGAGCACAAGATTCTCATGTCTGACTCCAAATCTGCCTGTAATATACATTCCCGGCTCATCAGAGGTAATCATGCCCTCCTCAAGCACTGCCGAAGGGCCGCTCGGTGCAATCTTGGTTCTGATACCGTTAGGACGCTCATGTACGTTGAGAAGATATCCGACACCATGGCCTGTACCGTGGTTATAGTCCATTCCGTTTCTCCAGAGCGGTTCGCGCGCAATATAGTCAAGATTCTCACCTCTCGCGCCGTATAAGAACCGGGCATTTGCGAGATTTAAGTGACCCTTAAGTACGAGTGTGAACACCTTCTTCTCCTCGTCGGTAAGCTCTCCAAGTGCAATTGTTCTTGTTATATCTGTTGTTCCCTCATAGTAATGTCCGCCCGTATCTGCAAGCAGCAGGCTTCTAGGCTCAAGCTGTGCGTTCGTCTCCTCGGTTGCCGAGTAATGCACAATAGCCCCGTGAGGACCGTAACCCATAATCGGGTCAAAGCTCTCTCCGAGGTAGCCCTCCTGCTTCTTTCTGAACTCATCAAGCTGCACTGCCGCGCTCATCTCGGTTATGTCAAGCTTTCCGACATTCTTCTTAAGCCAGTACATAAAATGCGTAACTGCCATTCCGTCCTTAATATGAGCCTTCTTCTCGTTCTCCCTCTCAGCCACGGTCTTAACAGCCTTAGGAAGAACAACAGGGCTCTGCTCCGCCCTCACATTCGCTGTATCGGGAATTGAATGGACAATGAGGAAGTTCGCTGTCGCCTTGTCAACCAGTACAACCTCATCCTTTCCCACCTTCTTTAAATCACTGTAAATGTCATTGTATGGTCTCAGCTCAATTCCGTCCGCAGCGAGCCTGCCCTTGATATCAGCATTAAGTATGCTCTCATCAAGATAGAGAACCGCACTGTCGGCTGTCATTGTCATATATGATAAAAATACAGGATTGTATGCTACATCATTGCCACGAAGATTTAAGAGCCATGCAATATCATCAAGTGCGGTGAGCACAAGAAGGTCTGCCCCCTCCTCCCTCATTGTCCGGCGAATCTTTGCAAGCTTCTCCTCACGACTCATTCCCGTATACTCAACGGAAAGCTCCCATACAGGCTCCTTAGAGAGAGACGGTCTGTCCGTCCATACCTTGTCGACAAGGTCCTCGCCGCATACATAGGACATATTTCTTCCCTTGATGCTGTCTGTTATTCTTCCCATGAAGGTATCTGTGACCGTCCTGCCGTCAAAGCCGATACGGCTTCCGTCAGCTAACTTGTCCGCAAGGAACTCCGCTATCGTAGGAACTCCCTCCTCACCCATCTTCATAAGTGTGATTGTGCTGCCCTCAAGCTGTGCCGCTCCCTGAAGAAAATATCTTCCGTCAGTCCACAGTCCCGCTTCATCAGGAAGCACCACAAGTGTTCCCGCAGAGCCTGTGAAACCCGACATAAAAGCTCTCGCCTTAAAATAATCTCCAACATACTCAGAGCCATGGAAATCGTCAGTACATATAATATATGCCTGAATGTTCTTTTCCTTCATAAGTGCGCGCAATGCGCTAAGTCTCTCAACTACCGTACTCATGTGATACACCTCGCTTCTATACATTAGCGGATGCCGTGATAATTACTGCATTAAATAATTATTCCGGTCAGCACCGCATCACCTATTATAATAAAAAATTTACGGATTGTACAGTACAACGGCAAATTTATCCGCAACCACAAAAGAGGCTGAAAAACCAGCCTCTTCTGCACAATCATTTCATCCTTCACTTTTTCAGAGCCATATCGACATTACTTCTTTCTTGTCACGACTCCGACCATTCCCATTATGGAAATAAGCATAATTGAGTAAACCAAAATACCATTATTGTTTCCGGTGCTCGGTGAAACCACTATCTCTGCTTCTGTTTCAGGCTCAGTGCTTACTCCCGGTGTGGTTTCTTCCGGTGCTCCCGGCGTAGTCTCCTCTGTTCCTCCCGGTGTGGTCTCCTCCGTTCCTCCTCCCGGCGTAGTCTCCTCTGTTCCTCCTCCCGGTGTGGTCTCCTCTGTTCCTCCTCCCGGATTTTCTCCTGATGCCACCTTCTTCCAGCCTACCGAAATCGGCGACAGGCTGTATACACGGAAGGTTATTCCGGATTCGGTTTCCTGAATATCAGGAAACTCAATTTCCCCCGGTGTCTTACCATTCATAGCTCTTGTAATCATGTGTGCTACAACAAAATCATAATTCTTGCTGTCCGTTCCATCCGGATAAGGCAATGTAACTTCAATTCCCCCGCTTGGGAAATTACCCGGAACAGCTGCCTGCCAGCTCTGCTCGCCGTCAAGGCTCACAAGAAGCTGAACATCATAGTACACCATGTTTTCTTTTAAAATATCAGCAAGCTTAGCAGTCGTCCCTGTATATAATGCTCCTTTAAGCTCCTCTATACCGGAAAATAAACTTGCAACTCCCTCAGGCACGATATCCAAGGCGTCATTGCTTGTCTTATAATCTACCTCCACACTTCCGGAAGAAATTGGGTCAAAAGACTTTACCTTAGATAAACGCAGGGAGCCATCCGATTGCTGCTGCGGAGTCACAACCGTTCCCTGATATGTGATTCTTACGATATGTTCAAGGTCATAGCCCTGCTTCGGTTTTAGAATTATGTCCGCCGAGTATGCGGTATCTGCTTCAAAAACAGTTGTTGCAGGAGTCCAGACAACCTCCGCCGTGAAGAATTCATTGTCCGTTGACAGCTCCGACATAGGCTTGGAATTGAGGGCTGGAGCCGTAATCTCCTGTGTCAGGCTTATATCTGCATCGCTAAACACGACATCAGTATCTTTTGTTCCCGTTAAGCTAAAGACATCCAGCGCATTTACATATTGATCACTTCCCTTGTACAACACCTTCAGAGTCTTATCGCTTGAATTATCCATAACATTCATCAAAAAACTGTCAACAGGCAGTGTAACCGTCGCCTTACCCTCACTGTCTAGCACTGCAGAAGTAAGCTGTGTTCCCATATCTCCCGCAATAATATACACAGATTCACCGGCAAGAGGTGCTCCGCCCGTCACAATCGCTTCAATCGAAAGTGTCATTACATCTCCGTATGTATAACTGTTCTTGTCAAACTCCGCGCGGGAAATACTTGTGTATTCCTTCACGGTTGATGAAGGCTTAAGCTGTATTCCGTCATCAATAAGCACCGCCGTGTAGTTTGATAAATCCGAGCGGAAGCATGCAGCCGATGTGACACCCGTTCCGCTTATGAATACCGTATCATCAATGACAATACCTGCGCCCCTTGCATTAATCTGAAGCGGTGCTGCCGCAGTCGATGACACCTTCTTTACGCCCGTGATCGTCGTAGGCTGCATTGTCTGTCCCTCAAATGTAAGGGTTCCGCTGCCCGCGAGTTCCCCAATCACAACCGACTTGTTTCCGTATGGGAAAACAGCCTCGCCGCTGCTTGCAAGCTCAAGGCAGCCAAGCTCCAACGGCTGTATTGGATTTTCCGAATCTTCCAGATTGCCTCCGAATAAGATTACCGAGCCCTGCTCCACCCTTATTTTATCAATATCCTTTGACCAAAGCTGCATGCTCGTGCCATTGCTTTTTGTTCCTGTCACAAGTACCTCTGCCGTTCCAGTCACATTAGTTCCCACCAGCGGACCGCACACCGTCGTGTTTCCCGTTGTTATCATGTCAAAGTTATCAATCACAAAGTTTACATTCTCTACCTTACTTGTATTGGATGAGTTAGTTTCACCGCTTCCCGTAGCATAAATCGGGACATTTCCGGCAAGACGGACGTCTCCTCCTATGGTAATATTTGCTTGTGTCACACTATCATTCCAGCCTCCGCCATACATATAGACTGCCCAATCCGGATCTATCTTTCTAACGGTAAGATTTGCCGTCCTGATGCGTCCTCCGTTACCTCCGCCGTAGACACTGCACCATAAGTCAGGATTTCCCAACAGCTTAATATCGGTAGAATCGACGGTACAATTCTGTCCACCGCCGTAAGCCCAGCCAAAATCTCCGCCAAGCAGAGTCACCTCAGTCTTTTCCACCGTACCATTAAAACCGCCGCCGAAAACAGTACCTCTGTAATCAGCGGTTGTATCGGATGCTTTATTTCCCCAGATTTTAGCTCCCGTATAGACCGTCACCTTTGCGGTTCCGTTGACGGTACTGTTTTCTCCGCCTCCGTAAACCCAGCCTGCCGTTCCGCCCTTTATCTCGACAGAAGTGTCTCCCTCTATGGTTCCCGATAAACTTCCACCATAAATATTATTCGTCACAACTCCGCTTTCCATCGTAACCGATGTATTTGCCGAATGTGTTCCGCCATTCCATCCGCCAAAAATCCACTTATTGCTTACATCCTCAGCACCGGACAGCAGAGTTCCATCCTGGCTGTAGATGCTCGTAATTCCGTTGTTCTCTTTAATCACAATCGGAATACCGTTGGCAAAGACGCAGTTACCTTTAATCGAGATTGTCTCGCCCGTATCTGCCGATAAGCTATCGGTTCCGTCGTCCCCCGCAAAGACCGTGGTACCCGGCACAACAAACACCAGTGCCAGCAATACAGCCAGCATAATGCCTGCTATCCGCTTTGCTCTTTTAAAACTCTTACCTTTTAAACGCATTTTCATAAGTTTCTTCCATTCTCCCTTCATATTTTTGTTTAAATAGGCAATTGCGAAACGCAATTTTGACGATAAACAGTTGTGCAAATTTAACAAATTCGCAAGCAGGTACTATGAATCCGCCGGTACTTAGCAGTGTATTTTACTGCGTTATGTACCGTTACATGATTCATGTAGCGACAGCGTGCCTGCGGTGAATTGTTAAATTTGTACAACGTACGCTTTCAAATATATGGTTTTGCAATTACCTGTTTTGTTTAAACATACATCTTTATTTTACCCGAAAGAGAACTGATACGCAATATTGCCGTCACAATCGGCGTTTTTGCGACACAAGCGGTATCATTTTTTCTTGTCTTTTATGTCAAATTAAGCTATCATCTAATCAATCACACACTTACGAAAGAAGGGAACATCATGCGAATTGCCCTGGTTGACGATAACAGGGATGACCTGCAGACGCTGCACCGCTTCCTTACGGAGAACTTGATTTCAGACTGCGATATAGTTGAATTTACGGGCGGAGACGAATTTTTAAAAAGCTTTACTGATAATTCCTATGATTTGATTGTACTCGATATTTTTATGGGAGAGCTCAACGGAATAGAGGTGGCAAGAGAAATCAGAAAGAGGGATTCCCATGTTCTCATCGCGTTCGGGACTACAAGCAACGAGTTTGCCGCCGAAAGCTATGAAGTGAATGCCTGCTATTACTTAAAGAAGCCTTTTGACAGGGAACACGTATCCTATATGCTGAACCGCATTAATTATAAGGAGCTTGAGCTGTCACGCACGGTTCTTCTTCCGAACGGAGAAAAAATACTTCTGCGAAGCATCCTGTACGCAGACTACGCGTCGCACCACATAACCCTGCACTGTAAGCAGTACCGTAACGTCAATCTCAGGACCACATTCTCGGAAATTGAGGACCTGCTCTGTTCATATTCATTTTTTTACAGCCCCTGCAAGGGCATCGTTGTCAACTTCTATGAAGTGGCAACCCAGGCAGATGACACTTTCCTGATGTCCGACGGAACGAGGCTTCCGATAAGCCGCCGTAAGGCCTCTGAGGTATTGAATGCCTACTCTTCATTTCGCTTCGAACAAATCAGAAAGGAGCTGCTGCAATGATTCAACCGATTTACCGCATTCTCGAGGTATGTCTGTACTCGCTGCTCAATTTTTTGCCGTTTCTTGCGCTGGCACTCTATCCTTTTCGAGACAATCTCAGATTTTCGGGTCATAAGACCGCACTGCTCATAGCCGCACTCACATGCATACAGGTTTTTGTCGGATTATATGCTTCCTTCTTCCCGGGCAGCGCCGCCGGCATCCTGTCGCTGATCAGCACGGCTTCATACGCCGTTTTCTATTTTACGGCAATAAAAAAACATCCGGGGCAGCTTTTATTCACACTCCTGATGCTCTCTAACATTGCCAATTTTACCGTTATTGCTTCTAAATGTCTCGAAGGACTGTTCTTTCCCGACCTCGCACTACAACAATACCGCTATTCCATGTCACTTTTTATCCTGCTCGTTGAGACAGCCATCGCTTTCCCTGTATTTCATTTCATAAAGAATGTCTATACTCCTGCCATGTCAGCACATACATCGGGACACGACTGGAACTATCTGTGGCTCATCCCAACTACCTTTTATCTGATCTGGTACTATGTGATTTACGGCAATTCCACGCTCACAAGCCTTGAGATTGCACTGATTCCCAAAAACGCAATCATACTTCTATTCATCAATGCAGGAGCAATTTTAGTCTATTACATAGTATCCAAGCTGATATTGGATCAAAATAAAATTCTGAATCTGCAGCAGCAGAATCACCAGCTTCAGCTCCAGACTCTGCAATACGAAAAGCTTCAGACACGAATCAACGATGCCCGTCGTGCCGCACATGATATGCATCATCACATTGCGATAATACAGGATTATTTGAATACACATAATTATTCCGGGCTTGAGCTTTATCTGAACCAATACAAAAAAAAGATGCCTGACAATACACCTATATCCTTCTGTGAGAACAGTGCCGCCAACGTGGTTCTGCACTACTACGCACAGGAGGCAGAGCAGTATAATGTCACATACTCCGCTTATGTAAATATTCCCGAGAATTGTGGAATCGACAGCAGCGACCTTGTCGTTCTTCTGGGAAATCTTCTTGAAAACGCCCTGGATGCCTGCAGGGCATGTACAGACCCGCAAAAACAGATTATTATACGCGCGACAAATGATGTGCACTCGCTATGTATAACCGTTGACAATTCTTTTGCCAATGAAATACGCAAATCATCGGACGATAATTTCTTCTCCTCAAAGCATACGGGAATAGGGCTCGGCACCCTGTCCGTAAAGACGATTGTTTCCAAGTATAACGGTGTATGCCGCTTTGACTGGAAGGACAACATTTTTTATTCATCCGCAATATTTTTTAAGAACCTGACCACAAAGCAGTAGTCAGGTTCTTATTATAGTGCCGGAATTACCCTGCAATACTATTTCCCGTATAGAGCTGGTAGTATCTTCCCTTCTGCTCTATAAGGTCATCGTGGGTTCCTCTCTCGATTATTCTTCCCTGCTCAAGAACCATGATACAATCACTATTCTTAACGGTTGAGAGCCTGTGCGCGATAACAAAGGTCGTTCTGCCGTGCATGAGCTTATCCATGCCGTCCTGAACCATCTTCTCGGTTCTCGTATCGATTGAGGATGTTGCCTCATCGAGAATGAGAACAGGCGGGTCTGCGATTGCCGCTCTCGCGATTGCGAGGAGCTGTCTCTGCCCCTGGCTTAGGTTAGCACCGTCTCCCGTGAGCATTGTGTTATAACCATCGGAAAGCTTTGTTATGAAGCTGTCTGCATTGGCAAGCTTGGCAGCCGCATACACCTCCTCGTCGGTCGCATCGAGCTTGCCGTAGCGGATATTCTCCATAACCGTTCCGGTAAAGAGATGTGTGTCCTGCAATACTATACCGAGGGACCTTCTCAAATCGCTCTTCTTAATCTTGTTGATGTTAATTCCGTCGTAGCGGATTTTACCGTCCTGAATATCGTAAAAACGATTGATGAGGTTCGTAATTGTCGTCTTGCCTGCTCCGGTTGAGCCTACGAAGGCAATCTTCTGTCCCGGCTCAGCAAACATCTTTATGTTGTGGAGAACTATCTTGTCCGGATTGTAACCGAAATCCACATCATCAAATACCACATCACCCTTCAATTCCTTGTAGTCGGTAATGCCTGTGTCCTTGTGGTAATGCTTCCAAGCCCACATTCCTGTACGCTTTTCGCTCTCCTTGATTGTACCGCCATCCTTGACTGCATTTACAAGGGTAACATATCCGTCGTCAACCTCAGGAACCTCGTCGAGAAGTTTGAATATTCTCTCACCACCCGCAAGTCCCATGATAATACTGTTAAACTGCATGCTCACCTGATTGATAGGCATGTTAAGGTTCTTATTGAAGGTCAGGAAGCTTGCAAGACCTCCGAGTGTGAAGCCGCCCACACCGCCAAGTGCAAGAGCGCCGCCGACTATCGCTATGATAACGTAGCTGATGTTACCTATCTGTGCATTGATAGGTCCTAAGATGTTGGCGAACTTGTTCGCATTGTAGGCACTGTCACAGAGTTCTTCATTAATCTTATCAAAGTGCTCAATGTTCTCCTTCTCATGGCAGAATACCTTGACAACCTTCTGACCGCCCATCATCTCCTCGATAAAGCCGTTTACCTCACCCAGGTTCTTCTGCTGCTTTACGAAGTACTTTCCGCTCATTCCGGTAGCCTTCTTGGTGACAACGAGCATAAGACCTACAAGCACAAGAGTTAACAGTGTAAGCGGTATGTTAAGGATAATCATACTTGCCAGCACACCTATGATGGTGATTGAGCTGTTGATAAGCTGAGGGATACTCTGGCTTATCATCTGTCTGAGCGTATCAACATCGTTGGTGTAGATTGACATGATATCGCCGTGTGCATGTGTATCAAAATATTTTATAGGAAGGGACTCCATGTGTACAAAAATCTCATCCCTTAAGCTTCTCATGGTTCCCTGTGTAACATAAACCATCATCCTTGTATTTACATAGGCTGCTATAACACCCACCGCATAGAAGCATGCCACTCTTATGATTGCGTGGAGCAGCTGCGTATAATCAGGTACGGTCTGCTGCATCAACGGCATAATATACTGGTCAATAAGTGTTTTCGTAAACATGGTTCCCTGTATCGTAGAAAATACAGTGAGTACAATACATACAAGAACCACTATGCACTGCAGCAGATAATTCTTAGCCACAAAGCCTATTATTCTTTTAAATACCTTTCCAGGATTAGCGACTGTAGGCTTCGCTCCTCTTGGCGGTCTTCCTCCCATTGGTCCCGGCATTATGCTTCACCTCCGTTTTCATCAAAATCACCGCTGCCTCCGGTCTGTGACTCATATACATCGCGGTATATAGCGTTAGAAGCAAGCAGCTCCTCATGTGTTCCGATTCCGTTGATACGTCCGTTGTCCATCACGATTATGCGGTCCGCACCCTGAACACTTGAAATTCTCTGTGCAATGATAATCTTCGTTGTCTGCGCAATCTCCGTGGCAAATGCATGACGGATCTTCGCATCGGTTGCAGTATCAACAGCGCTTGTGCTGTCATCAAGAATAAGTATCTTAGGCTTTTTGAGAAGTGCTCTTGCGATACACAGACGCTGCTTCTGTCCGCCTGATACATTCGTACCGCCCTGCTCAATATATGTGTTATACTTATCAGGAAATTTCTCTATAAATTCATCGGCACACGCTAACCTACAAGCCCTCATGCACTCCTCGTCAGAGGCATTCTTATCACCCCAGCGGAGATTGTCAAGAATTGTTCCCGAGAAAAGCACATTCTTCTGGAGAACAACGCTGACCTCATCACGCAGAGTCTCAATATCATACTCTCTTACGTCCTTTCCGCCGACCCTGACACTTCCCTCATCGACATCGTAGAGACGGCTGATAAGGTTTACAAGGCTTGACTTAGAGCTTCCCGTTCCTCCTATAATACCGATTGTCTCTCCGGACCTGATTGTGAGGTTAATGTCATTTAACACTCTCTTGTCCGCTCCCTTGTTGTAGCCGAAGTTTACATGGTCAAACACAATCTCTCCGTCCTTAACCTCATAGCAGGGATTCTCAGGGTTGGTGATATCAGGTTTCTCCTCAAGCACTTCGGCGATACGCTTTGCACTTGCCACACTCATCGAAATCATTACGAATATCATGGAAACCATCATAAGATTCATAAGAATTGTCATACAGTAGGACAGGAGGCTCATAAGCTTACCTGCTGTGAGAAGTGCTCCACCCGAACCGACAATCATCTTTGCACCGACCCAGCTTATAAGCAGGATACAGGTGTATACCGTAACCTGCATAACAGGGTTGTTGTATGCAACTGTCTTTTCTGCTTTCACAAAAATCTTGTAGATATTGTTGCTGGCATTCTTGAATTTCTTCTTCTCATAATCCTCACGGACATAAGCCTTGACAACACGGATTGCCGATACATTCTCCTGGACACTCGCGTTCAGCTCATCGTACTTAGGAAATGCCGCATTGAAATACTTGGTCGCATGTCCTATGATGACGGCAAGAATACATGAGAGTATCACCAGCGCGATAAGATATATAAATGCAATGCGCGGACTGATGATAAATGACATAACCATCGCAAGAATTAAGCTCACAGGAGCCCTCATACACATTCTTAAAAGCATCTGGTATGTATTCTGTACGTTGGTAACATCAGTAGTAAGTCTCGTCACAAGTCCCGCCGTGCTGAACTTGTCAATGTTAGAAAAAGCATAGGTCTGAATATTGCCAAACATACCCTTTCTTAAGTTTTTGGCAAAGCCTGTTGAAGCTTTCGCTCCGTAAATACCACCCATGATTCCGGCAAATAATCCGACCGCTGCAATGGCAACCATACAGCCGCCAACCATGAGTATATACCTCATATCACCCTTCTCAACACCGTTGTCGATAAGTGCCGAGAGCAGATATGGAATAAGCATTTCCATGAGCACCTCTAAAATCATAAAAAAAGGGGTCGCGATGGATGCTCTCTTATACTCTTTTACATAAGCACCTAATGTCTTTAGCACTGTTCATCCTCCTTATTCATATCATTGATATTTTTTTTCATCTTTTCTATTACATTCAAAAAGACCTGTTTTTCTTCTTCCGTAACATTCTGCTCAAGCTCCTCATGCAGCATGTCGATTACTTTCACGGTCGCGGCATGAGTCTCCTCACCCTTCTGCGTGAGAACTATCTTCTTGCAGCGCCCGTCGTTGTCGTCCGTGCGGCATACCAGATAGCCCTTCTTTTCCATGAGCTGCAATATATTCGTGACGGATGACTTACCGATGCCGAATGCCTCGCCAATGTCTTTTTGGTATAAATCCTTATCCTTATGCCTGCACAGGTAGCCAAGAATATGTCCGTGCATCACGGTCACTTCGTCAAAACCGGCGTCCACAAGCTTCTTCTTAAGCTGACGGAATATGATATTATCCATCTTCTTAATCTCAAAACCCAAATATCTTTTCTTCTCCAAGTCGTTCTCCTTTCTTCCAAAAATGTAATTAGGATTCAGGTGTCAAAACATCCTGATTTATTGAAAAAGTGTATAGCATGTTATATTTATACATATCAGCTCCAGTGTACGAAGCAAGATGTTCTAAGGACTCTGATAAATGTTTTTTATTTATACGCCAACGAAGCAAAGCATACTTCCATGTATGCATTGCTTCTAAAGCGGCATCCATGCCGCTTTTGGCTAGGGGGAGAACAGAGCCCTAAGAACAACTAAGCTTCTCCCAAAAGTCGTGATATGCATAAATAAAACATGCTATACACGATTAAGTTCATAGAACATGTTTTGACACATGAATCGTAATTAGACAATTGCGAAACGCAATTTTTACGATAGACAGTTGTGCAAATTTAACAAATTCACAAGCAGGTACTTTACAGCCGTCGGTGTTTATCGGCTGTACTTTAGCCGATTATGCACCGCTACGTGATGTAATGTAGCGAAAGCGTGCCTGCGATGAATTGTTAAATTTGTACAACGTACGCTTTCAGTTATATAGTTTCGCAATTGCCTAAAAAATATAATAGTTCGATGCAGGACAGTTCAGTATCAAACTGTTCGACTTCGAACCATTATATGTTCATATTATTTTATTGTCAAGTATTATTTTAATTCATCTCTCTTTTGTCATGGAATTGTAAATTTTCTCCCATGACCGTCGGTTCTCCTCTTTCATAAGCCGTATCTTATCATGGTCGTTCACATCACCCTCTATAACAGGAATCCGCTCTGCAATATACACATCAAAATACTTTTTCTCCACCCCGTTTTTTATCCTTCCCGAATTACGGCAGGTTATAAAAAGCGGCTGTACAGGGACATTGTTCTTCACCGCATAGTAAAACGCCCCGCTCTTTAGCGGACGCGGCCGGTCATAGCCCCACCACTCGGACTGCTCGGGAAAAATCAGAATACAGTCTCCCTTTTTGAGGTAATACGAGACGGCATCATTGAATCTGCGCACCAGCCTGTGTCCTGACGGAAAGGGCAGGATTCCGAACGCTCTCATATATTCGCCGAGCCTTCCCTTCTGATTATTAAAGTCCGCCGTCATTACCTTCATGCTGCGCCCGCTTAGCATTCCGCATCTTTTCAATGACCACATCACCACAAGGGCATCAAGTTTATTTATGTGGTTGCAGGTTATAACAAAACCTTCACGATTTTTTTTCTGATTGTAGAGCATTTTCCGATTATTTTCATTATAAATTCTTGTTCTGAATATGAATTTGTTCACAATCCACATGAACGGGCTGATTACACATATTCTGATAAATGCCTGTCTTATTTTTAATCGTCCCGCAGGAATATATGGAAAGCTCTCATCGACCGGGCAGCATTGGTCATAGTCTACGGTGTCGAGATGTGAATTATAGTCTCCACGCTTCTCAGCCTCCTTAATTTTGCTCAAAATGTCAGGTGTGGTGTATGCAAGCTTAAAATAGTTCACTAGTATTGTACCCTCCCGATTTTTTCCCAGCTCTCCGGCTTTATCCCAAGCACCGCGCGCCCTACAATAAAAATATATTCCATATAGAATAAAGGATGAATCAGCATAAGACAGAGCTTTTTTACCCATGACAGCCCGATGTTATTCCAGTCTGCAAGCACTACCATCACCGACAGCGCAAAAAAAGCCGTATAAATCAAAAGAAATGCCGCAAGTGCCTCAGGAAAATGCAATGTAAGCAGAGAATAAAACACCGTCGCCGACAGCACTCCTATATAGATATAGACAATCCAAAGAGATAAAATATAATAATTATCTATGAGTGCCCACAGCCCGCGTCTCTTAAAAAGCTCACGATAATATATCCTGTCAGCCTCCACCATGCCTGTCATCCAGCGTGTACGCCTCCTATTGGTGTCTGTATGCGAAGGTGCCTCCTCAAGATACAGTCTTGCATACGAATAATGAAAGGTTTTTATTCCTTTACAAGCACAATCGCGCAGTAGCTCCATATCCTCCGTGAGCGTCTGTCTGTAATTCCAGCCTCCCCACTCCTCAACCAAATCTCCACAAATAAGAATCCCGGTAGTTATCGGCATTGTGGTGAGCCCCACGGCACTCTTATATCTGTTTCCCAGTTCATCTATGATTGGCCAGATAAGGCCGTTAAGACATGTAACCGCATTCACAGCTCCCCGATTTCCGCAAGTGTAGTTGCCTGCAATCTTGCGTCCCGTAATCACCTTCGCCCCCGTTTTCATGGCATCATTCATATTTTCCAAAAAACCGTTGTCAAGTCTGCAATCCGCATCAACTATTATATAACCGTCATACTTTCTTCCCGACGCGAGGATGTGTCGTATACAGTAATCGAGACAGTCCCCCTTGCTTTTCTGCTCCTCGTCCACATAGACATATGCATTGATATCCTTCGCATAACCAATCACCTCGTCATTGGGATTTTTTACGATGACGTATGTGTCAAAAATCTCCTTTTTATAGCTTTGCGCCTCTATACTCGCAAACAGCGGGAGCACCGCCCTTCCCTCATCCCTCGCCGGAACTATAAGTGCAAAACGGTGCTGCTTATCAGCCTTCAAAAGCCCTTGCGGTTTCATCCAGGCAAACCAGCCTGCCACCCTCGGAAAATACACAATTAAGAACAAAATTGTGATTGCCATGATGAACTTCATTCCCATAGCCTCCTGTCATTTCAAAACTCTATCTGAAAACCATCACATTACATGCAGCCCTTTTTATTGCCTCATACTGCCCAAGCACCTCATCATGTACATGCAGCCTGTACACGCGATGCAGCTTGTCTACCTCCCACGGCTTTACATTTACCGTATGAATGTACGGAAATATTCTGAGCGACTTGCAAAAATGCTGTATAACCGTATCAGGTCTGTACCTCTTCTGCTCATTGTATTTAGCGGGAAGAAAATATTTGTCATGGCACAGCAGATTGATTGCCGTCTGGTCCGGAAAAAAAAGCTTTCTGTATTTGCAGATTATCCTTGCACGCTCTAAGAGCGCACTCTCCCTGCATTTCCTGAGATTGAGAAGCAGCACTCCCGTGTTGATATAGTTATGTCCTATGAACCATCTTCCCAAAAAATCGCGTACCCCTGCAAGTTCATATTCTTCTATATCTGTCTCATAAAGTGCCTCTATATTCTCACATGCCACCACATCCGCATCCAGATACAGAAGCCTGTCAACCGGCAGCGTGTCCGCATAAAGTCTGAGGAGAGAATATGGTGTATAGATAGTCTTTTGGTTAACCCAGCCTTCAATCTCTCCCCTGACCGTCATCGTCTTATCAATCAAAAGCACTCTGCTCTGACTGCACACCGTCGACACAATATCCTCAAGAAGCCGTGCCTGCTGCCAGCATATCGGGGCATACGCTTCATCCATATCCTGAAGATTGGCGGTCATGATGTAAATGTCCAGCGGACCTTTATAGTATTTAATTATCGAAAGCACGGCTATAAGTATGCCGTCGAAGGCGCGGAAATTGCCGCAGAACAGGATATTCATGGTGAGCTCCTTGCACGTTAATAATTTGTAAGCAATTGCGAAACTATATATTTGAAAGCGGACGTTGTGCAAATTCAGATTCCCGTACGTTATAATTTATCTATATTACCGCCGGGCACATTCTCATTACATTTTGCTACGCAGTGGTGCATAATCGGCTAAAATACAGCCGATAAACACCAGCGAGCAAAAAGTACCCGGCTTGCAATATAGATAAATTACAACTGTTCATTGAAAACATATTCGTCAATTACCTAAGCTGTAAATCGTTAGCCAACGTTAATATCATTTCATCTTCTCTTGATGTATTTTACTTTTTCATATGTGGAGCTGCGGCTTCGCAACGTCATGGCTTCGTACACCTGATTACGAAGCTCTTGTGCCGCCTGCCTGACAGTGATATTCTTGTCGGGGAAAAAAGGACCGTCAATATATATTGTTATCCGGGTTCTCAGAAGGCATCTTTGGTAAGTTGTTGTGAATGAATATGCGGGACAGTCATACAGCACGGGATAACGGAATGTTTTCTCCGTAAAATGACGGATTTTCGTATAGTAGGGCCATATATGTGCCTCAGGATATATGAATATCGGTGACGCGTTTTTAGCCTTCCGATCCAGTTCGTTCATGAAATTTTTCATGCCGCTCATTCTGTTCGGTACCGGAAACGCGCCCAGCATCTCCATTAAATTCTTTGTTCCGTACAAAGACACATTATCCGGGTGTGCCAGTATGACCGCCTTTTTCGGAAAACATATACATGCGGGAATATACCCATCCCCCGGAATATGCGTGTGGTTTCCGTAAAAAAAGGCGCACCTTTCTCTGCATTTTTCAAGCTTTTCTCTCCCGACAATCCTCATGCTGAACTTAAACTTCATATAGAAAAAGGCAATCGGCATCATAATAATATGATAGAGTACCCACGCTGCCGTGCGCCACACTCTCCCGTGTTGATACCTGAAGCTTTTGTCAACCACAATCGTGCTTCTCTTTATCCCCGAAAACTCATCCTCCAGCTCATTGTCATAGAAATATACCTTTTCATGTTTCATAGCGATATTATTCACTGTAATTTAACGAATTATTCCAATCCCATAGTGACTTCTTAATAACTATAAGCTATAATCATTTCATGCGATTCAACACCAAACATTAAATAGCTGTAAATTGCGAAACTCCTATTTATCACAAACAGTTGTACAATTTTACTATATTGCAAGTCAGGTACTTTACATCCGTCGGTGTTTATCGGCTGTACTTTAGCCGATTATGCACCGCTACGTGATGTAATGTAGCAAGAGCGTGCCTGACGGTAATATAGCAAAATTGTACAACGTCCGTTATATATAACCTGAGTTTCGCAACCATCTATAACTAAATGAATACATGAAAGGAGCCCCTAATGCTTCGCGAAGGAACTTTAAATGATATCTCAGACGGAAGACTATACACCCTCAATGACTTAGTCCGTGCCGATTGTCAGGACTGTAGCGGATGTTCGGCATGCTGCCGCGGAATGGGCAGCTCTATTGTGCTGACGCCATACGACGTGTGCCTGCTCACCAACAATCTGGGCTGTGGCTTTGACAGCCTGCTCGCAGAGCATGTTGAACTCAGCGTTATCGACGGACTCATCCTGCCAAGCCTTAAGATGGCAGGCGATAAAGAGCAATGCTCATTTCTCGATGACCGTGGCAGATGCAGCATCCACTCATTCAGACCGGGAATATGCAGGCTTTTTCCGCTTGGAAGAGTATACGATGAGAATGGTTTTAAATATTTTCTGCAGACCGGCGAATGCCTTAACAATCACCGCACTAAAATAAAGGTCGAAAAATGGCTTGACACGCCTGATATAGAAAGGAACGAAAAATTTATCTGGGAATGGCATGAGCTTCTCAAAAAGCTCAGAAATGAAGCAATGGCTGACCCGGATTACGAGTCAGCCAAAAAGCGTAACATGCTGTTGCTGCAGCTGTTTTATTTTACACCTTACAGTATCGGGAACTTCTACGCCCAGATTGATGAGAGAATGGCTCCGCTAAAATAATATAAGCTCGAAAGACCATTTGCTTCATATCACTGTTTTTTCTCGATAAAATAAAGTCTTGAGGCAAAGTCCGGGAAATGTCTCACCTCATCAGAGAAGCCCGTTGCCGCAAATGCCTGTTTGAGCCTGATTCCGGAATTCATAAGCGTGTCACCGTACAGCTCGTAATCCTCAGTCTCACCCGGCATTGTCACGAACTTTGCAACCACATTGTGCAGTATCGAACCCTGTCTTATATGGACAGGGGCGGCTGTGTTTATAAGGTCACCGAATTCTTTTACATTGTATCTCAGGTTTCTGTTGTATATATGATAGAGTTCATCATCAAGGAGTCCCGCCGCATTGTAATTCTCCCTCTGTGTGTTCGGCTCTGCAAGCTCCTGCATAATAAGCCCGACTGCTCTGCTGCCGTCCTCCTCAGCCACTGTCCACTGGTGGATATTGCCCGTGCGCTGGCGGTAAAATCTGCCATACTGCATGGTATGTCTCCACCTCTTATATATGCTTATCTGCTCCCTGATTTCTTTTAAATCCTCTTTCTTCATCTCAGCCGGATTACACTCATAACCGCACACTCCGAAGGCTGCCACATTGAACCTTGTCGCAAGAGGCGTCACTCTGAGTGTCTGATGATTAGGGCATGCCGATACATGTGCCGACACCGTCGACATAGGATAGCCGTAGCTCAGCCCCTCCTGAATTGCTGCCCTGCATACGGCATCAGTATTGTCGCTTGCCCATATCTGTGGAAAATAGCAGAGTATTCCAAGGTCGAATCTGTTGCCTCCCGCGGCACAGCCCTCGAACAATATCTTCGGAAACTTTTCCGTCAGACACTTCATCACGTGCTTTAATCCCATCACATACCGATGTGCCATCTCGCCCTGCGGTCTGCCCGTTTCCTTCAGATACTTTGAAAAATAATCTGAGAATATTCTGTTCATATCCCACTTCACATAGGCAATATCGGCGGAGGAAAATACTCTCGTCATACTCTCGATTATATATTCCTGAACCTTAGGATTGCACAGGTCAAGCAGTCTCTGGTTCCGTCCCTCCGAATGAGACTGTCCCGGTATATCGACAACCCACTCAGGATGTTCACGATATAGTCTGCTGTCTGTGTTGACCATCTCAGGCTCAACCCAGATGCCAAAATCCATGCCGAGAGCATTTATTTTATTGCAGATCCCCTTAAGTCCGCCCGGAAGCTTGTGCCTGTTAACCTCCCAGTCACCGAGCGAATGTCTGTCATCGTTTCTCTCGCCGAACCAGCCGTCATCCATGACAAAAAGCTCCACACCTACAGCCTTTCCCGCCTTTGCAAGCCCACACAGCTTTCTCTCATTTATATCGAAGTAAGCTGCTTCCCAGCTGTTAAGAAGTATCGGTCTGTCCTTATGTTTCCACTCACCTCTCACAATATGCTCCCTCACAAATGAATGCATATTGTGACTCATTCCGTTACATCCGGCTGCCGAATAGGTCATAACGGCCTCAGGCGCCTCAAACATCTCCCCCGGCTCAAGTCTCCATGAAAATGACCCGGGATTTATTCCGCTTACGAATCTGCTCTTTGAAAAACCGTTAACCTCAAGTGCCTCATAGTGGTTGCCGCTGTATATGAGATTGAATCCATAACATTCGCCACAGTCCTCCACGGTATTACGGTTCATCACCATGACAAAAGGATTTGCCCTGCTTGATGATGTTCCGGTATACGATGAATTTATAAGCTTACCGGCTGTCACAACAGTATCATGTCTGTTCATCTCCCTTGCCCAGGCACCGTTAAAGGTTGACATGACATATCCCTCACCGTCCATATCAAGCATAAGACTCATCAGGCGCTTTACTTCAATGCTGTCGTCGCCGTTGTTAATAAGTCTGCTACTCCTGCATATAACATTCTCTTTCTCATATACATAATAGAACAGTTCAAGCTCAAGCGGATACCGGCTGTCAGCAAGTGTAATCCTGAGAGTCATATTCTGCCCCATCTGAGTCTCATCACAGTACGAGCTTGGAAGCGTGTCAAGTTCATGCTTACCATTAATGATTTCATAACCTTTGTAAATAAAATCAGAGGTTCTGCTGCCATCGGGATACACCAGCTCAACAAACGGTTCCCTTATATCACCCTTTCCGTATGACGACATCTCAAGCTTCATATCCTCCAGTGAATACTCGGGATGTTTATCATCGTATATCACCGTATTTCCCGGTGCAAATGAGTGTTTTTCCCTGAGTGCCGCCACTGCTCCCTTATTTAATCTGATTCTTTTTCCGTAATAGAGGTGCTCGAGCTGTCCCGTCGGGAGCACTGCAAAAACATAGCTTGTGTTCTCTGTGTGAAGCCCGAATGCACCATCAATGTACTCTATCATCTGACCGCTCCTTTCAAATGTTCCGTATTTAGCCTATTTGACCTTGACATCATAAGATGTTGAGGTCAAAAGGTATTTTGCCCCCAATGATACCGGATTGCTTCGTGCTTTGCACTCTCGCAATCCTCATAAGCATCCAGATGCCATAGCCCAAGGACGGGCGTTTGGCATCGTTGGCGGACGTAAAAAATAACTTCTCAGAGTGCTTAGAACACCCCGCATCGAACAACGGAGCTGATATGCATAAACATAACACATCATACACCCTCAAATCAGATAGGCATATTTCGGCACCTGAATCTTAATTCTGCTTTAACTGCTCCGAGATTTCCTCAAGCCTCTTGTCAGTGAGGATATACTTTTTCCTGAATATGCATACGGCAATTACAAGAACGAGTATAGGAAGAAGCGTCATCGCAAGTCTCAGTCCCACAACCGATGTGCCTGCTACCGCATCTACCACTGCATTCTCATCAGAGCTTATATTAAATATCGTGAGACATATTGATGCTATGAGCGCCGATATACCTGATGCAAGCTTTACTACGAATGTCTGCATTGAGAATATAACCGACTCGTCACGCCTCTTATTCTTAAGTTCGCCGTAATCAACCGTGTTGGCAAGGAATATGGTCACGAGAACATTCAAAATTCCCGCAGCGGCAAATATGAAAAAGCCCGGTAAGAGAAAAGGATATACGCTCGAAACACCGCTGAGTGTCATCACGAGAAGTACCACATATCCGCCGACCGCCGATGCGATACACACATAAAAAATCTTCATCGTATTGAAGAACTTTCTCAAAAGCGGGAATATAAGCATCATCGCAAGAATCTGTACACCGCCTCCGAAAGTATTAAATATCGTGTAATCTCCACGCCATCCGGCTCCGCCAAGGTCATATTTAAAGAAATAGATTAAAAGATTTGATGTTATATACACAGCCGTATTTACAAGAACGATAGTGATTACCATAGCCATAGCCTGGTCATTTCTGACAAGTGCCTTGAACATATCCCCAACCGATGCCGTCTTAATATCAACCGTGGACTTTTCCCTGATAAATGTACATGTTATAAGGATGAACACAAAGAACACTATTGCAATTATGAGTGCAAAATACTTAAAACCTACTCTCTCTATCTCAATGTCCGAGGCACCTGAGCCTGCAAGTGCATTTCCGAGTGCCGACACAGCCATAACAGTGATTATGCTTATAATCGCTGAGCCCACTCCCGCACACGAACGTGCAAGTGCTGAGAGATTCTCCCTCTCCTTGCCGCCTTCCGTAAATGCGGGAACCATTGACCAGTACGGAATGTCCATCATGGTGTATGTAACACCCCAGAGTATATATGTCACAGCCGCGTATGCAGCAAGTCCGCCTCCGTCAAGACTTGGCGGTGCCGCAAACATGAAAAACAGCACAATGGCATTTGTGAGTGTTCCGATGAACAGCCACGGACGGAACTTTCCCCATCTCGTCCTTGTCTTAGCCACCACAATTCCCATTATCGGGTCATTGAATGCATCAAATACACGCGCTGCAAGGAGAATTATACCCATTATCCATGCCTTTACCCCCATAATATCCTGATAATAATACAGGATATAGCTTGCCGAGAGCATATACACCATATCCTTGCCCACAGCCCCAATACCATAGGCAAACTTCTCTTTTCCGCTCATTTTTTTCTTACTCTCCATATTAATCCTCATTTCTGAGCGATTTATCGCGAGGAGGCGATGAGAAATTCGCGCAGGCGATTTCTCATCTGCCATCAAAGCAATTTGTTTTCGCCCAGAAACAAATTGCATGTGTGAAAAATATGCTATCAAGCGTATTTTTCACACTACTCTCCATTCCGCCGCCCGTTGCGGCATTAATAGTTGTAAAAATGCTGCTTTCCCGCCATTGCCAGCTCTACGACCTTATATGCGCCGTCATATATACCCATCTTCTTATTTCTCTCAATGTTTCCGCACATATCCTTTAAAAGTTTATCGTCATCCATGAACAGCTCCACCATCTGAAGTGTATGTGCGATATCCTCACATTCGAGTGTTCCGTCACCTATCTCCGCCGAATGTATCGCTCCCCAGCGCTCATGTCCTCCGACTCTCTTTATGAACAGCTTCGGAACCGGATAGAAGGCAAGCTCGCTAGGCTTGGTGACAAGAACATCACAGCTTCTTAAGAGAAGGTTCGTGCAATAAACCGCCTCAAATATATTTGAGTGATAGAAGCCGTGTATTCCGCTTACCTCTCCTTTAAGTGCCTCCTCCGCAAACCTTCTTGTCCCTCCCCAGTCGTCAAAATGCTCGGCTGCAAGTTCCTTAAGCTCCGGAATATCGACAAGCAGCTGCTCCCACACATTCTTATAATCGCCTACATTCACATAGAGTGCAGCCTTCTTCTTTTTGATTTCCGGAATAAGACGCTTTATTATCGCGGCGAATATTTCCTTCTGTGCACCGGCTCCGCCTATCGTGAGGAGAAAACGCATCGGCTGCCCGCTTTCTTTTCTGCCGATTCTCGCAGCACAGTCAGTCTCTATATTTGACACCAGGTCATGGTCTATATAATGCCCCGTATATACAAGACTGTCTGACGGCATCGGATTAAGAACCTTCTTTTTATCCATGCCGTTAAGTATTCTGTAGCCCATGTATGAGTTGTGGGTCTGAATCGTGTGTATGCTGCCCTCGGAGAGGTGAAGTGCCATCGGCCAGTTGTCCGGTATTGCATTCACAACATGCTCCATGCCGGCGTGAACCGCCGCCTGTGCAGGCCACACATGCGTTCCGACAACAGGTATATCCTTCGGAACTTTCTTGTAAACAGGTGCCATGAGTTCTGCATTCTTCTGGTCACACGCATTGTATGAAAGCTTTCTGAAGCCCTCGTAGTTGACAGGCTCCCACACCAGCTTGTTGAAAAGCCTGCTCTTCTGCGAAATTCTTGAACCTAACGAGTACAGGTCATTCTGAGCGCTGATTACCTTGGTGCATGTTGTATCGGGGAACGAGTTAAGATCCATCCAGTACGGTGTATAGCCCATGCTGTGTGCCGCCGATGCTATTGCCATCGAGATTCTGTAATGACCGAATCCCATTCTTATATTGCCTACTATCAGACCCTTCTCATGGTCGAACTCAGCACCGGCAGTATCACCATTCTGAGACCTATCCTTGTTCTGAGGCTTTGCCACAACAATATCTTTAACTCCGAGGATATCTCCTATATGCTTGTTATCCCTTATTTTCAACTCATAGTCGACTTTTGAATCATCGCCGAACCTTCTGATATACTTCTTTTTTCCGGCAACGGCCTTCTTATATGTCCTGCCGCTCATCGCATTGCCAAAAATGCTTTTTGACTTGTCCATCTTAATACCTCCTGTTATTTGCCGTTCTCCGTTATTCCGTTACAGATTATATCCACAACCTCAGCAAGTGCATCACTGTAGCTTATTCCGTTCTTTACGAGCACATCCCTTCTGAAAAACTGCTCAAGCGTAGCCTCGAACATCACCTTTACCAGTGCCGTGTCCACCCTCCTTATAACGCCTTCCTTCATTCCTCTTTGAAGCAGCTCCATTGTCGCATCCCAGCCACTCTCAAGTCTCTCCTCAACCCGGGTATATATTCTCGGATATTTGTCCCTGAGTACATAAAGCTGTGAAAAATCAATCTCCTTATACCCTTCCGGCAGCACTCCGAGAATCTCATGTATCTTCTCAAGTGTGCTTAGTTCTCCGTTCTTCATCACCTTCTGCTCGCTCTCCTTTATCGAGTCGAAACAGTAATCAACCATATCATACACCAGCTCCTGCTTGTCGGCGAACACCGTGTATATGGTCTTTTTGCTCATTCCAAGCTCCCTTGCAATATCATCCATCGTGAACTTCATGCCTTTTTTATTGAACACAAGAACTGTGGCATCAAGTATCTGTTCCCTTATCGTGCTCTCCATGATGCACTCCTCTCAAAATTCTTATCCCACCAATCATCCTGTCTTGTAGGAAACTATTTTTCTTATTTAAGTTTCCTTAATTGTAGCATATTGTCATTGATGCAGCAAGAAACTGTTTTAACGATTTTAGTTTCCTGTTTTTGTGTATTTTGCACAAATAAAAAGGATGGGATTACAACAAAATATCGTTTTCGTCATAATTCCATCCTATAATATGAGGGTTAAAAGATATTCTGCCCTCATTTGGCATCGTGAATCGCTCCGTGGCAAAGCAGCTCCTGCTAGGCTATATTCACATTATACTTATCCTCAAATTCCTGAACCGGAATAGGCTTAGAGAAGTAATATCCCTGAAAGATTCTGCATCCCATCCCCGTAAGCATGTCGACCTGTTCCTTCGTCTCTACACCTTCCGTGATAACAGTCATATTCATTCTCGTGGAAAGTCTTATTATCTCCTCAAGAATATTTCTGCTCTTCACGGTGTTCTCCGTCTCGCGCAGGAATTCACGGTCAATCTTAAGAACATCGCTGCATACATCCTTAAGCATATTGAGGGATGAATAGCCGCTTCCGAAATCATCAATCTCAATTATGAAGCCTGCATCATGGAGCTTTCTTATAACCTCCATGTTATCGTTCTCATTTACAACTGCCGTCTCTGTAAGCTCCAGTCTTAAATTCTGAACGCTGACTCCGTATTTATCAACAAGACCGACTATCTCCTTGTACACATCAAGATAAAAGAAATCCATTGCAGAAATATTTATCGATATGTGAAGGTCATCACGTCCTATATCCATCCACTTCCTGAGTGTTCTTACCGCCTGCTCCCACACATAAGTGTCAAGCTTATGTATAAGACCCGATTTCTCATAACAGTCAACAAATGCTGCCGGATTGAGAAGTCCCCTGTGAGGATGATTCCAGCGCACAAGTGCCTCTGCACCGTGACAGGTTCCGTCAGCATCGGTCTGTGGCTGCAGGAATATACAGAATTCATTGTTATCAAGTGCCTTGTCAAACTCTGCTATAAGCTTCTTCTGCTCTAACTCCTCCTCGAGGATTGCCCTGTCATAATATGCCACTGCATGCTGATAATTACCCTTCATGCACTTTATAGCCATGTTGGCCTTATCATACATAACTCCTACAGGCTCATTGTTGTCGGTTATCTCATATACTCCGATATATATGAACATCTGGTAATATCCTGTGGAGAAGGTCTTTTTCATTGTCACAATGTTCTCAACGAACTGCTCTTCCTTAAAGAGCTCCTTCGGCAGGCATATCGCAAATCTGTCACCGCCTATTCTTCCGTACACTGTCCGTCCGTCAGCAATATTCTTAAGCAGCTCAGCTTCCTTGATAAGTACCTTATCCCCCACCTCATCGCCATATATATCATTTATCATCTTGAAGTCCTTGACATCTGAACATACCATGACATATTTTGTGTCAGGATTGTTCTTAAGCATCTTTGCCGCTCTCTCATTGAAGCCCTCTCTGTTGAGAACGCCTGTCAGCATATCATAGTCCGCCCTGTATGCAAGGTGCTTTGTTGTATGTCTTATCTCGGTTATAAAACGTCCGGAATAAAATATAAGAGCCACAATAGAAAAAAGTGTATTTCCCATGAGCATCCCAAGCACCTGATTATCTCCCACCCATGCAATCTTATTGTAATCTCTTCCAATCATTGCCGTAAAGGTAATCATAAACAAATCAATAAATGCTATGTAATGCGGCACTGCCGACTTTACATTTCCATTGTCAAGGTACATAAAATAGTACACAATCGGAATCATCATAACTCCATATAGAAGGTATCCGTATCCCCAGCCGAGGTATATATTGCAGACAGATACAATCGCAAGAAATTCTGTTGACATAAGAAATATCCATCTTCTTGTATGTACAGACCTCCGCATACCGAATATACCCAGTATAAAAAATGCAATACCGCCGATATTCAGGTATATCATAGGCTCAATTTTAAGTGTTACAAAGCACAAAACCATTATGGCGTGCAGTGTGGCACATGCAGCGTACAATATGGTACACTCCTTTTTAATATCTGCTGCCTTTACCTGCCTCACATCATTTTCCTTCATAATCCATCTTCATCCTTAATATTTTATACATTTAGCTTGTATCCGCACTTAGGACATTCCTTAAGACCCTTATACACATATCCGCACCTGAAGCAGCATATAACATCATGCTTTTCCTTGGCAAGATACTTTTCCTTTCTTGAGAAAGGACGCTCCTTAAGATACATGACAAAGTCATTCAAAGCCTTGGCATATCCCTTCAGCTCTCCTGTCCCAACCGCATGTGGAAGCTTTACCTTCGATCCATCATTAAGATGTGCCGTGACTGATTTGCCCAGAAATCCCGTTGAAGCCTCTATGGCTCTGATATTTTCCACCTTAATACTTCCGCATGTGACAAAATTGCTGTAATACACGGCTTCCGGTGTCAAAAGCATCCCTTCCCTGCCATTCTGCGTCCTTGTGGTGTCCACCATCATGATCGGGTATTCAAAATCTCCCATGGATACTCCGTATGTCCCCTTAGCATATTCCATTCTCTCAATCGCATTTTCACCCGAACGGTCATCGGAAGCATCCGCCGCCGGATAGAAATAGTGTCTACTATTGTCAGACACATTATTATTCTGAAGCTCCTTCTTCAGTCGTGCTACCAAAAGCCCCGCCTCTTCATTCTTAATACGCTTAAGTCTCTTAGCTACCGAATCAAGCGCCGGGTTCTTAATCTCAGGAAGAAAGCTTTCCTCCTTGATGCTGTTATACAGCCTTTCAAGCTCCTCTCCCGTGTAGTCGGCACTGTCTCTGCAGGCATCATCCATGCGTCTCCTGTCAAGCTTCGCCACAGCATCAAGGACTCTGTCCGCATATTCCTTTTCTATATCACCGGAGAACTTTCTTCTCTTTATTGCATCGAGCATGTCAAGCAGGTCTTTTCTTGTGCTTCTTCTGCTGCGCTTTAATATATCCTCAGCCTCACCTCTCTCAGCCAGATGTCTCCTGTCGTCAAGCTCTTTCTCATATTCTGTTGTGTCTATTTCATTATATTGCTTAAGCTTATCCTTATAAGCATGATAAGCTTTCTCCCCCAGAACAGCCGGAAGCTTTGACATCATAGTCTTTGCCTCCACTTTCGCATTATCAATTTTAGCATCCCTGATTATTTTTTCAAGTCGTCTTTTAGTATCAGTTTTTAGTTCGGAGGTCGCTAATTCCCTTTCAAGATTATTAAGTGCGGCATAGCTTTTTCCCGCTGAGTGCTCCACACTGTATATCAGCTTCTCCTGTGCGGCCTTCCTGCGTGCCTCCTCTGTCTCATGTATTCTGTCAGCCTTATCCTCTTTTCCTGAATATGCTGCATGTTCCGGTGACAAATCGGCATGCTTCGCCTTTATATGTCCGTGCGCTGAGTTTTCTTCTGCCTCCTCGACACGTTCCTCGCTCTCCTCAACCATCCTGTCCCATAATCTTTCATATTCGGGTTCCATATGCTTTACATACTCTTCCGGGTAAAAACCTTCCTCAGCCTTTATAATCTCGTCAAATTTATTAATTCCGTTTAAATTTCTGTAATTATCTCCAATGCCCTTATCTATTCCGTTTAAGTCAACACGCCCGTCTTCGATTCCCTTGTCCAGTCCGCTCAGGTCAGCACGCTCATCTTCGATTCCCTTGTCTATTCCGCTAAGGTCAACACGCTTATCTTCGATTCCCTTGTCTATTCCGCTAAGGTCAACACGCTTATCTTCGATTCCCTTGTCTACTCCGCTAAGGTCAACACGCTTATCTTCGATTCCCTTGTCTACTCCGCTAAGGTCAACACGCTTATCCTCAATTCCCTTGTCTATACTGTTAAGGTCAGGTCTCTTGTTCTGTTCCTCCGCCTTCTCAGCCCCTACATATTCATTGAAATTACCGTTAGGCTCATCCCCTGCAAGCTTCCCAAGCATCTCCATGTAATCTCCGGCAGCCGACCTGTCACCGTCAAAATCAAGAACAAATACGTCCTTATCCGTCAGGTTCTTAAGCGGAATGGGTGTAAAAAATACTGAACACTCAGGGCAGTAAAATACTCTTGCCATTCTCACCTGTCCGTTCACCGTATCAATAACAGGTTCATCCTTCTCAGGAAATACCGCCATGTAAAGCTTCTGTCCACATCTTGGGCAGTCATATCCAACCTTGTAGAAGTTATTTCCCAGCCTGCCGCGCTTTCTCTCCTCCAAGGATGTCCTTGAGAACGCAAACTCTTCGTTTACAACCTTCCAAACCATGTTATGCCACAGTCCGGCAGTCTTGTCCTCCTCATCTTCAACCTCATCATTATCCTTTTCGATAGCAAGCTGTATGGCATCCTCGTATGTGATTCTCATATCACCTTTATATAAGAAACAGTACTGTGCCGTATACTCCGCTGTCACGCCAATCTGTCCGAACACAGCACCAAACAGCGTATTTATCTGCGTCTCATCCTTCTCAACCGTTATCCCCTTTAATGCTCCCCACTTTCCGAAAGCATAGAGCACCAGATTAAATATGTTAATAAGCTGTGACTGCGGACTGATTGTCTGTACATTCACCTTATCAAGCTTTAAATCGATAATATTGGTACTGACTCTTCTCGTATCATAATTAAAAATCACCGACCGTTCCCTGCCGCTCAGCACAAGAAAATTATCCATGACAACAAAATTCCCGTCCCATTCAACCGGAACAGACAATGTCCCTATAAGCTTGCCAAATACCTTCCTGAGTTCATCCGTGCTCTTAAGTACAATCATACCATTCTCCCTGACCGTTTATGAAAAATGCTTCAGCAGTCTGTCATACTCGCTGTCCGTAATCTCCATCACACCGCCGTGACGCTTCCTTGTAGTTCCCATGTCGTATCCGTCATCGTCAATCACATGCATGACACCATGCTCCATATCATCTATAATGATAGGCATATAACCTTTGTGCTGTGCGAACCTGTCTGCAATCAGGCAATAGTGTCCATCCGGCAGAGCGTAACACTCAGGTCCCTCAAGTCCGTAAAGCCCGTCCAGAGTCTCACTCTCAATCCTGGTAAATGCTTCCTCCTCAAGACTGCCTGCAGCTTCAAGTATCAGCTTTTTGCTCACCTCGTCCTTGGAAAATCTGTAATAAATCTCACCGTCCTGAATAATTGTCGTGTCAATTATGCTCTGTTCCCGTTCAATGTATCTCTCCGCCGGTGTAAAATCCTTAAAATCCTTCGTAAAACTTCTGTATATTATATGCTTGTCACCCGGCTCGTCGTTCCCACATTCCGGCTTGTTCCCGTCAGCTCTTGTAAATGAAGCAAAAAATACCATGAATTCATCTCTTTTATGGTCGTACACCGCCTCAGGTGCCCACACACAGCCTGCATTTCGGATTCCTATTGTGACGCTCCGCTCCTTTGACCAGTTAACGAGGTCATCAGACTCCCATATTATTATGTCACGGCTTCCTTCATGTACAGCCTTTCCCCAATCCTTTCGGGTGTACATACATAAATCCGTCGCAATAAGATAGAATCGCCCCGTCGCCGGATGTCTGACTATGAACGGATCCCTCACTCCCTTTTCACCAAGCTGTGAGGTCAGCACCGGCTCCCCCCTGTTAAGGTCGTTCCAATGCAGACCGTCCCTGCTCACGGAAAAATATATCTGTTCTCCATCCGGTCTTTCCTCTCCTGTAAAATGCACAAAAATGTATGCCGACATTCCAATACCCTCCATTGCATTATAACACCAATAATAATTGTGATGTGATTTACTTATAATAACCATAATTGTAGCATTAAAACACATTGTTTTCCACTTATTTTC
>ERZ1034998.89-NODE-89-length-57944-cov-24.915545_pt1 | contig 57944 bp, 100 predicted proteins | sample MGYA00520621_ERZ1034998 | MGnify/ENA primary metagenome ERZ1034998 (study PRJEB33766, sample SAMN09781748) | gut metagenome | biome: gut microbiome | host: Homo sapiens | place: Madagascar | study: EMG produced TPA metagenomics assembly of the PRJNA485056 data set... | reverse complement strand
CTACGGTGCATCATCTGCGACAGGTAACTGCGGTGCATCATCTGCGACAGGTTACTGCGGTGCATCATCTGCCAATGATTCCGAGAGTGTTGCGGTTGCATGGGGATACAAAGGAAAAGCAATGGGTGTTCTTGGTTCTCATATTGTACTTGCAGAGTGGAAATACATCGGCAAAGAAGATGATGATAGATACGACAGATCAGAGCAGAAAGCATGGGAGTTTCTTGGTGCGAAGATGTTTCGGGTAGACGGTGAAAAAGTGAAGCCGGATACATGGTACAGATTGGAAAATGGTGAACTTGTGGAGGTGGAAAATGGTGAACTTGTGGAGGTGGAAAATGAAGATTAAGAAAGAGACAGTCATTTCTGTTCTGACAACAAACGGAGAAACAATCAATGCCGGTGACACCGTGATATTCAATTTTGATGACAAGTGTTGCGTGGGTGTTTACCTGGGACTTTCAGACCGTGGAGCCTTGAAATTCAAAGGCAAGATTGCTGATACGGATGTGACATTCCATGTGATGCCTAGAAGCATCAAGGAGATTTACAATGCTGATGTGACAGTGCATCAGGGAGTTGCAAGTGGATTTATGAATGAGCCGGAAAGCGAGGAAGAATAGCATGAAAAAACGTAAATTTAAGGTTGGAGACAGAGTAAAAGTAAAAAAGAATACTGTTACACTCAATATAAGAACTGTGGGGGAATGCGGAACAGTCAAAAAATTCTTGACGGATAATTACTATTCGGTTGAGTTTGACAAATTTGTAGGCGGTCATGATTGCAAAGGATTCGCCAAATATGGGTACGGATGGAATTGCGCAGAAGATGCGCTTGATTTAGTGAAACATCAGAATGAAACCATTGTCATCTACCGCAATGACAACAAAGTAGTTGCACTGGACAAGTCCACTGGCGAGAAAGCAGAAGCAAAATGCAATCCGGCTGATGAATTTGATTTCCGTACTGGTGCTAAGTTGGCTTTCAATCGGCTGATGGGCGAGGATGTGAAGCCTGATAACAGTGTCCGTGAGGTGAAGAGGAAAGCCAAAGTCGGTGAGTATATCAAAATTGTAGATGCGCAGCCTTGGATGATTCCATACAAAAACGGAGATATATTTAAGGTTATTTCTACAAGTAAACCTGGAGTTGTAATTGAGAAAGATGGAAAACCAGTTACAGCGGCGTGGCACAGAGAGTACGTTGTCCTTGAAAACTACAAACCGGAAGAAAAAGCGCAGGAACATAATGACAGCGAAATCCATGTCGGTGACATGGTAGAGGTAACATATAGGGGTAATTGCTATTCAACATACGATACATGGAGTGGACTTGGAAGTTATAAGCAAAATTATGTTAAGGGAGTTTCTGTTGAAGACGGGATGGTTGCAAAGGTTTTGAACATTGCGAATCATGATGACATGCACAGCGAATGTAAACCTCTTGCACTGATTCAGAATCCAAAGACAAGTCAGGTATTCATCATAGACATTGACGGCATCAAAAAAGTAGAAAGGTAGGTAGAAACATGGCAGACGAAAAGAAACAGGAAAACACAGGAATTGTGGAATACGAATCAAATGGGGAAATTGTAAAAATTTCTCCAACAACGGTAAGAAAGTACCTTGTAAGCGGTGGTGGAAACGTATCGGATCAGGAAGTAATGATGTTTATGTCTCTTTGCAGATATCAGCATCTTAATCCTTTTTTGAAAGAAGCATACCTCATTAAGTTTGGAAACAATGATCCTGCTACGATTGTTACCGGAAAAAATGTTTTTACAAAAAGAGCCGATGCAAATCCGAATTATGCAGGAAAAAAAGCAGGAATTATTGTTCAGAAGAAAGACGGTTCTGTGGAAGAAAGAGAAGGCTCGTTTGTCCTTAAAGACGAAACCATTGTAGGCGGTTGGGCGAAAGTGTTTATCAAAGGAAGAGAGACACCGGAGTACCAGTCAGTATCTTTCGATGAATATGTTGGAAGAAAAAAAGATGGAACAATCAACGGTCAATGGTCTAAAAAGCCTGCAACAATGATAAGAAAAGTTGCTGTTGTACAGGCATTAAGAGAAGCTTTTCCGGATAAATTCCAAGGTTTGTATGCGCAGGAAGAATTTCCTGATGTTTCCGATGTGAAACTTGATGTGGAAAAAGTTGTGGCAGAAGAGGTACAGGCAAACGCAAACACTATCGAGTTTCCTGACGCAACATTTGAGGAAGTACCGCAGACCGCAGAGACGGACATTGCCAGCGCAGAGACACCGGATTGCTTTAAGTAGGAGGAAAACAGATTATGATTATTGTACTGTGGGTTGCGTTTTTTATTGTTCGGTTTTTTGTATGTTCATCTATTAGCACAATAGAAAAAATCACTCTTGCATACACCGGAAAAATCAAAATGACACCGATGAGATTTATCATGTTTATTTTGTTTATTTCGGCTATTGCAGACAGTTTCACAGCGTTGATTTGGTTTTTGTTTTTCAGATAGTGAGGTATCAACTGATGAAACTAAAATGTTTAGGCTCCGGTTCTTCCGGTAACTGCTATCTTCTAACGGCAGATAACGGTGAAACACTTTTACTGGATGCAGGACTTCCTATCATGGACATAAAACGTGGTCTTAACTGGAATATTAAGTGCGTTGTGGGGGCGGTTGTAAGCCACCCTCACAAGGATCACTCATTATCAGTAACAGACCTTGAACACATGGGAATACCAGTATTTAAGCCGTATGCAACTCATAAACCTATTGCAATCGGAAAATGTGAGTGGAGAATACAGGCATTTGACCTGACAACACTGGATGGTAAGTGGACACATACCAACGCTGATGGTTCAGAATGCCCTTGTTACGGATTTCTGATTACTCACCCGGAAATTGGAAAATTGCTTTATGTAACTGACACGGAATTTGTTAAGTGGCGGTTCCATGAAGTAAACCACATCCTTATTTCATGCAACTATCAGAAGAAGTACATTGCAGAGGATTCCAACGATGCTAAGAAATCCCATGTATACCGTGGTCATATGGAACTGGAAACGGTAAAAGAATTTGTCATTGCGAACAAATCAGATGCCTTGCATAACGTCATATTGTGCCATTTAAGCCGTGATAATTCTGATGCTGATGAATGTGTCGCAGAGGTAAAAAAGATTGCTCCATTGGCGAATGTGGACGTTGCGCAGGGCGGCAAGGAATGGATTTTACGGAATGGAAAGGAGTGTCCGTTTTGAGTGGTGGAAGTTTTGGATATTTGTGCTACAAAGATGTTCCTGAACTGATGGAGCCGTCAAGTATCTCCAACCTTGAAATTATGGTGCAACACTTACAGTTGTACGGTTACGAGGACATAGCACGAGATACACAGCGGTTGATTGAGTATATCCGGTCGGCAAGCATCAGAATTGAGGTTTTGAGTGAGAATCTTAACGATGTTTTTCATGCGGTAGAGTGGTATGAGAGCGCAGATATTGGCAGAGAGACCATGATTGCAGAACTGGAAAAGTACAGAAATGGTGGTGCGAATGGCTGACACATTTTATAGACCACTTACACCACAATTAAGAAGTGAAATAATGCAGAGCATTGATTCTAACATATCCGAACTGAATACCTGTAAAAACAATGCTTTAGTCAATATGCAAAAGACAGGATATGGGGCATTGAGAAATATTATAAATGCCTTGCCGGACGGATATTTGATTCCATTTGAAAGGCGGTGATGTGGTTGGCTGATTGGAAGAATATAGCAAGAGCAAAATCCATAGAGAGAAAGAATCGTGAAAGAATATTGGCAGTTAATCCACACGTAGACGATGGAAGTGGAATTTACTTTCTGACAAGAACAGACGAGGATGGTTTCCGATTTGCGTATGTGGGACAGGCGGTCAATCTGCTTTCAAGACTTGCCGGACACCTTAAAGGATATCAGCACATAGATCTGTCAATCAAAAGTCATGGTCTGTATTCCACAGAAAACATCTACGGTTGGAAAATCGGTTTTATGCACTATCCGGATAAAGAGTTAGATAAGTGGGAGCAATACTGGATAAAGAAATATGCTGACGGTGGTTATCAGCTTAGAAACAAAACGAGCGGTAGCCAAGGTGAGGGAAAGAAACAAATTGCAGATTACAAACCACCTAAAGGATATCGTGACGGAATCAATCAAGGCAGAATCAACCTTGCAAGGGAACTGGCGAACATTGCTGACAAGCATCTGGTCATCAGTTTGAAGCCTGAGAAGCAGAACAATTCAGTTTCACAGAAACAGTTTGCGAAGTTTATGGAACTTTTGCATGGAGAAAAGGATGGTAGCAGTGATGGTTAAATACGAAGATGAATGCGGTGAGAATGTAGAAAGACTTTATGAATTTGACGGCAAGGAATTGTGTGGGGACTGTGTTCTGAAAGAATTGGAGGTTGTTGAATGATAGTAAAAATAGGAAGAAATCATTTTGACATAACAGAAGACGATGTTGTTCTTTTTAACGGCGTAATATGGCAACTTATTACTCAAAATATAGCTAAAAATTGGCATCATTACATTCCAGTTGTAGCGAAAAATAAAGCTAATAAGTGGAAAAAAACAGGTGCTATTTACCTTGTAAAAGAAATTGGGTTATATAAAACCGAGAGTGGAAAGCAGATGGGGTCGTGGTATTACAAGTTTAACATCGAAAAACTGAAAGAGGTTGAACAATAACCTTGAAAATCACGGAACTTGGAGGTGATACATAAAATGCCAAAACGATATGACAATCCGCAGGAAATTCTGAAAATCATGCGGCAGACAGAACTTTTGAAGCAGTCTGCGGAGAGAAGTCCATTCACCGGAATACTTACACTATTCTGTTACACCTTGTGGAAAGATTACAAGTACTCACAGACGAGACTTTCCGACTTCTGCGGTAAATTTACCGATTATAACGAAAAGTACGAAAATAAGCCTTATACGGAGTTACAGAGTAGGCTTAACGATTTTGCTGACTGGACGATTGAGTACAAGGAATTTACAGAAGCTGATTATCCACATTACAAGTCGGTTGTAGCGCAGAACTGCATCCGGGAACAGGTCAGATGTAACAACCTTATCAATGAGTTGTCCACCAGGTACATCCTGTATGGAATGGTGATTCTCATGGAAGATGGATTCGGAAAGAAGAAGCTGACGAATTTCAAGGATAAGTTTTCTGAACACATGGACAAAGCAGGTGACAAGTGCAACGGCAAGGATTTCATGGACTTGTGGAGAGAACTGGTGGACAACACCGGAATCTATATTGAGAAGCCTATTTTCGAGTAAGGAGTTCTAAATGGCAGAAAAACGAATGTTCAGCGCAAAAATAATTGAAAGTGATGCTTTTTTGGATATTCCTGCTACGGCTCAAATGCTTTATTTCCATGTTTGTATGAATGCTGATGATGACGGATTTGTGAACAATCCACGGAAAATCATAAGGATGTGCGGTGCTTCTGATGATGATTTGAAGATACTGATAGACAGCAGATTTCTTTTATCTTTCGACAGCGGTGTTGTGTTGGTGAAGCACTGGCGCATTCACAACTATATTCCACCGGATCGCTACAAGCCGTCATGCTATGTGGACGAAAAAGGGAAAGTCGGCTTAAAGCTAAACGGAGCATACACCACAGACCCTAAAAAGATGGTTTCTCCGGTAGAGGGGAATCCGAAGAAGAGTTGCTACGACAAAGAAATCAAACTTGATAAGAGGTGATAAAGATGCAGATGACAGGCTATGAACTGCTGACAAACTATGAAAAAGCAGATGACAAGGACAAACAGATTCAGATTCTTGCGGATTTGAACCACATTCCGGTCGATATGGTGTGTTTTGTGATTGACAACAGCGAGAAATTCGATGTTTCAGAGACACCATTATCCACGGAAGAATTTGCAAAGTGGTGTGAGACGGAACTTGACCGTGTAGATGCTCATATCCATGCGCAGGAAATATATTATAGGGAGCTTTGCAATTTATACAGAATCGTAAGTACATACGGGAAAGGAGTGTAGTCACATGAGAGAGGGAACAGGAAACTTTCAAAATGGTGAATTACTCTACATGGCTACACATCCGGTTGCTGATGCTATTAGAATCGGCAGAACGAAGCCGTATGAATGCAGATATCCAGTGATGGAGAGCAAGCCGAGGATTGCAGAAAGGAGCAAGGATAGAGAGACTGACAATTGACGAGATAATTGAGCATTGCGACAGAAAAACAGGAATTTACGAAAAAGCTTGTGATGTTAAATATCTTGAAACAGCATTTATAGGTAATGGAATAAAGGAATATTGGGAACATAAACAGGTTGCTGAATATCTGAAAAAGTTTAAAGAGTATAAGGAATTAGAAGAACAGGGATTGCTCCTGCGGTTGCCGTGCAAGGTGGGAGACAAGATATATCAGATATTTGAAAACTTTATTGAACCATGTACAGTTGAAACAATATTTGTATCAGATTATGTGGATAAAGATGGAAACCACTGCAATATGGCGGAAATTCATTATAGCAGATATGACTGTCTTTATACGAGTGACGAGATATATTTCACTGATATTGGGAAGACAGTATTCCTTACGCAAGAGGAAGCCGAAGCCAAGCTGGCAGAAATGGAAGGTGCGGAATGAAGAGAGAAGAAGCTATCAAAGCAATAGAAGATAACAGACCGAGAAGCGGTTACACTATTTTGAATGAGGCATTGGACATGGCAATCACCGCATTGCAGAATCAGCCGGTGTGGATTCCGGTAAGCGAGAGACTTCCGCAAGAATCTCTTAATAGCGTAATTGGATGGGATACATATCGAAACCGTTGTTGCTTTGTACAATATTTGGGAGGACGGTTTGTCCTCGGTGATGATATTGATAGCGTAAATGTCACAGCCTGGATGCCACTGCCGGAACCGTACCGGGAAAGTGAGCCACATAAGCAGACAAACGCAGACCGGATCAGGAGCATGACGGACGAGGAATTAGCAATGGCTATTATGTGTCCTGCGGAATTTACTGGAAGTGACAAGGTATGCGATTTTAGCCATGATTGTAAGGATTGTACGTTGGCATGGTTGCAGAAAGAAAGCGAGGAATGAGGATGCAAGATAGATATTTATTCAAGGCAAAACGTAAAGATGACGGTGAATGGGTATTTGGTGGATTGTCTTATTGTGAAAAAACTGGTGCTTATTTTATTACAAACATGGGGAAAGACCATATATCATATATCGGTTTTCATCAGGAGGTAGATCCTGATACTATCTGCAAGTGTACTGGACTTAAGGACAAGAACGGCAGGGTGATTTGGGAGAATGATGTAGTTGACTTCTTAGGGCATAAAGGAACAGTAAAATACGAATGTGGGGGCTTTGGTATTGCTTTTAAGCAGATTATTGATTGGGAAGAAATAGAATCATATATAATGCCAATTACAGGGTGTGAAAATGCCTTATATGCTTGCGAGAATGATAATTATATATCGCTTTGGGAGATTTATTGGAATTTTAATGATGAAGATAATTACTTAACAACTGTTGAAGTTATCGGTAACAAATTTGACAATCCGGAACTGTTGGAGGAGTAATATGGCGACATGCAAACGCAAAAATCGTAATTGTCGGTATGAGTATAATCAAAATTCTTACCAGTGCAAGAAATGTATTGAGGAAAAAATAAATCAATATCCGATTACTTGTGAAGATTGTCATTACGGTGGTTGGGGAATATGCAATAAAAGAGGTAAGAATCAGCGTTGCAGAAGCCTTACAGCATTATCTAGTGCAGATGGCGGGCAGGATGTACAAGGAGCAGGAAGAAACTATTGTAAGAAAGGAATAACGAATGCCCGGTAAACCGGGTTGGTGCGCAGTGAATAGGGGTGGCGTACCGAAAAATTACAACACCGTGGCTATAATGCTTATTGATAAGCGTATGTAGAGCAAACGAATGGTGATCCACGATACAGCATTTGTAGCGTGGTGTTATGTCAAAAAAGCTAAAGGTGTGTTGGATCAGTGCAGGAGTATCATCCTTTATGGCGGGATACCTTGCAGGAGATGTTGATAAGTGGATTTACATTGACATTGCCGACCAACACGAGGATAGCATGAGATTTATCAGAGATTGCGAAAAGGCAATCGGAAAAGAAATTGAGGTACTTAGATCTACGGAATATGGATGCGTGGAAGAATGTGTCCGAGCGTTCGGAGGGTTCCGCAGCGCAGGAAACGGTTTTGCCCCATGTACGAACTGGCTGAAAAAGCGTGTCCGTAAACAATGGGAACAGGAGCATAAGCAATATGATCTTACCTATGTGTGGGGATTCGACCTGAAAGAGCGCAACCGGGCAGAGCGGACAGTAGAAAGCAATCCGCAAGCGGAGCATGAGTTTCCCCTAATTGACCGGAATCTGTTAAAGGAAGAGGTTCACGGACTGTTTGAGAGAACATTTTCTTTTCCTCGACCGAAGATGTATGACATGGGATATCCGAACAATAACTGCATCGGATGTGTCAAGGGCGGTATGGGGTACTGGAACAGGATCCGCAAGGACTTCCCGGAAGTGTTTGAGAGCCGGGCACAGTTGGAACGACTGGTTGGATATTCTATTCTGAAAGAGAGTGACGGGACGCCGTTATATCTCGATGAACTGGATCCAAACCGTGGAGATATGAACACAGAAATATTCCCGGATTGTGGAATCATGTGCTATTTAGCACAGAAATAAAAGAAAGGAGCCGTAATGGATTTTGGATATTACAACATGGATTGCATGGATGGGATGAAAGAGTTCCCGGATGATTACTTTGACCTTGCGATTATAGATCCACCGTATGGGATTGGAGAAAATGGGGATAAAAACCATACAAGAGGTAAACTGGCAAAAGCAAAGGATTACAAGAGCTTTAGCGGAATGGATATAAAGCCACCAAACGAAAAATATTTCGATGAACTGTTTAGAGTGTCAAAAAATCAGATTATTTTTGGGGCAAATCATTTTATAAGCAAAATGCCGTTTGATAGTAGTTGTTGGATTGTTTGGGATAAAGATAATGGAAATACTGATTTTGCTGATTGTGAACTTGCATGGACTTCGTTCAGTACTGCAGTAAGGAAGATTAAATATAAATGGAACGGAATGCTTCAGCAAAATATGAAACATAAAGAAAACCGTATTCATCCTACACAAAAGCCGGTAGCACTATATGAATGGCTCCTAAACCGCTATGCAAATCCCGGAGACATTATCTTGGACACACATGTAGGCAGCGCCAGCAGCTTGATAGCCTGCTACAGAACCAACCATCCATATGTTGGCTTTGAACTGGACAAGCATTATTATGATTTGTCCAAAAAGAGATTAGATGCAGAAATGGCACAAATGCGATTATCTGATTTTATGCCGGGGGTGATGCCATGATTCAGATGAGTATTTTTGACATTATACGTGAACCGATACGTATTACAAAGCCTATAAGGCTGATAGAACTGTTTGCCGGATATGGTTCGCAGGCAATGGCACTGGAAAGAATCGGTGTAAAATTTGAGCATTACAGAGTTGTTGAGTTTGATAGGTATGCCATATCAAGCTATAACGCAGTGCATGGCACAGATTTTCCTACAATGGACATAACAAAGGTTCATGCGGATGATTTGAATATCTGCGATACGGAAGCATTTACTTACTTACTTACTTACTCGTTTCCATGCACCGATTTATCGGTTGCCGGGAAGCAAGCAGGCATGAAAAAAGGTAGTGGCACACGGTCAGGTCTTTTGTGGGAAGTGGAACGGATTCTGAAAGAGATAAGAGATGGTGGCGGTGAGTTACCACAGATTTTGTTCATGGAAAACGTTCCGCAAGTCCATGCCGATGCAAACATGGTAGATTTTCAAAACTGGATCGATTTTCTGACAAGTCTTGGATATGTAAGTTACTGGCAGGACTTAAACGCAAAGAACTACGGATTGGCACAGAACCGTGAAAGATGCTTCATGTTTTCGTTTTTGGGAGAATACAATTACCATTTTCCCAAACCGGTCCCATTGAAAAAGAAACTGAAAGACTATCTTGAAGATGATGTTGACGAGAAATATTACATCAACAATGAAAAAGCTGAAAAGCTAATAAAACAGTTTATTGACAACGGAACGCTGCCACAGCAAAATCCTGAGAGCAGAGCAGACTTGCATTGACGGAACAATCTGCAATCCACAGCACCGTATATAACTGCAATGGAATATAAAGAGCCAAGAATGATACTGGAGTGATGGGATGAAAGTAATGGGCAGTATATACACCGGAGTAACAGCAGATTTTCAGCGAGGTGTGTATCCGATTGCAAGGTGTGTAAAAGCTGAACAGCATGATTTAGGAGTAGTTATGGCAGATGTAAATGTTTTGGGTTCTCTTGAAGCAAAATTTGAGAGTACCAACAGAATTTATGATGTGTGGGGGGCAGTCCAACATTGAGTACAATGCAAGGTGGTAATCAAGAGCCAAAAATTCTTGAAAGTCAGATAGTTGCCATGCGTGGCAGAAATCCAGATAATCCTTCAGACAGAACAGCTGGAAGTCCGACAGAACAGAGATTAGGGCCGAATGCACAAGGAATGTGCAACTCACTTACTACGGTGCAGAAAGATAATATGGTGTTGATTAAACAGGCTACGAAAAGCGGTTCTATCGAATGTGAAGTTGGTGGATGTTTCGATGCAAGTTACCCGGAAAGTCAAACAAGAAGAGGGAGAGTGCAAGATAATGGGAATACGTGTCCCACACTAACCGCACAAAATCAAGAGATTGTACGGATTGAAAAAGTCGGTCAGATTTCTAACGATGGTTCGCAGTGCGGTACGGTAATCTCTGATAATGACATAGAATCTAATCTTGTAGCCGGCACACATGGGTATGCAAATAGCCACATTGCCACACAGTACCGTATCAGAAAGCTGACACCGAGAGAATGCGGACGTCTTATGGGAGTATCTGATGAAGATATCTCCAAGATGGCAGCAGTCAACAGCAACACACAGCTTTACAAGCAGTTTGGTAACAGCATCGTGGTTGATGTGATGTGTGCAATGTTCAAAAACTTAAATATTGAGCAAGAAAGTGAAATTAGGAACTAAAAAATTTGAGTTCCTGCACAATAACTCAAAATTTGAGTTAAAAAGTGAAAAATTTAATTAAAAATTTGAGTTTCTATTTGAGTTCCACTCAATAACTCAAAAGCAAGTTAAAATCCCACGGTAATACGGGGGAGAAATTGAACTGCCGAGGAAAATTCGGTAGATCGGCAAGTTAAAAGGTGGTGAAAATTATGATTATAAATGCAAAATGTAATGATTGCAAGGAACCAACGAAATATGTGGTTGGCTTTTTCGATGGAAAGAATGGAATCCACGGTTGCCTTTATGATTGCCACAACGAGGAATGCACAATAAAGCAAATAATGGAAGTTTCTGCATCGAAAGACATTCAGGAAAGAGCGAAAATACAACTTGCTAACGGTGACAAGGATATGTACGCAGGCTATATTGCAGCACTCAGAAGAGATGCGAAAGTGTCCATGTTTAAGATGGCACAGATTTCCGGATGCGATCCTGCGGAATATAGTGCGTACGAGCACGAGCGGAAAGAATTTGATCCGGAAGTTTACAGAAAATGCGTAGAGTATTTAAAAAAGTAACTTAGAATTTAGCGGAGGTAGAACATGAGATTATATCAGGAAAATGCGAAGGAACTTGTTGGTAAGAAAATTGACTGTTATCGAAGAATGGGTGGATGTTATCCTATGGAAATTATTGAGATAAATGGGATTCTACACGTAAAAGATGCCGTTGGGGTGTGTATGCCGATTCCAGATAAAGAAGAAGATTTTAACTGCACACATTTTGATTACGCATTTCAGGAAGTGGAGTTATGACATGAGCTGTATGCGATGTATCTGCGAGCATTGTGCAAATAATCCAAACTGCTTTGATCATTGCCAGGGAGAGATGGATGAACCGTGCTATAACTGCGAGGATTGCATTCACTGGGATGGAAAGACAGGACGGGAGATGTGGCGGGACGAGTGCCCTAAGTACAAGATAACCGAGTACTGGGAAGCCCACCTCCGAAGGAAAATGAAAATAGTTAGGATTTAGTGGAGGAACAATGAAACGAGGAGAAATAACAAGGTTCCTGGGAGATCTGTTGGTCACTGATCGGCTTTGCAAAAGAGGAAAGTATTACGCAAGCGAAGTGAGTATAGACTACGGAACAAGTGATGTTAAAAGAGTTGATTTCATGCAATTTGAACCTTCTGGAGTAACTGCAATCAGTGCGATAGAAAAAGGAATATTCACTTGCTATGAAGTAAAGAGCTGTAGAGAGGATGTATTTAGTGGGAACGGACTGAACTTCTTAGGAGAAAAGAATTATATAGTTACTACTATGGATTGCTACAAAAACATCCAAGAGGATTTAAGAAGCGGAAAACTAGCTAAGCATATCCGAGAATGCAGTCCAAACTCTTCACTATACTACGGGATAATGGTTGCAATACCGGAATATAGAGAACCTGCGGATGAATACGAGAATCCTACACCGCTGGATACAGATACAGGTTGGAAGCTTGAAATAATATTACCATGCAGACAGGGAGAGCGAAAAAGATCCATAACTGAGATGTTATTTTATATGCTAAGGAGCGGGCATTAGCTTGAACTGAAATATTAGGATTTAGCGTAGAAAGAGAGGTAATGAATATGATACACGCTATATGTGATTTTTGTGGTAAGGATTGTGATAGAACAGCAACGCTACTGTCTATGACACCTTTTCAAAATTTTGCAAGGTATCATACAGATAATGAACCGTATGGAAATAGAGAAAAAACTAGAAGTTTTGTAATCTGCTATGAATGTTGTAAAAAACATAATCTTCCAAATCCATATGAAACTTATTCTGGTATTACAAAGCAGGAAGGACATTATGAAAAGTGTCTCGATAATTATACCGATACAGATCTTCTGAATGATGAGAAATACGATAAAAGATTTGATTAGATAAACTGAAATATTAAGATTTATGGAGGCATTTGTATGAGAAAAATACATGAATGTGCAGAAGATATAAAAAATATTTTAAATGATGCAGAACGAACCGAAGAGGTTGACGGAGATATGCTATGTAGTATTAATGAGTTGGTGGATGAAATTTTATCAATATATTGTTTAGAAAAACAACAAAGAAAAATGGCTATAGCTGAAGAAAATGAGATTCTTTCAGAAGAGGCTAAAAAAGCAGGATGGAAGTCTGGTGTTATGAACATCTAAACTGAAATTTAGAAAAGGAGACTGGCTTATGAAGTTGTCAAAACTGACTAAGCCAGAACTTGAAGAAATCTTCCGGAACGCCAATTTCACGGAAGAAGAAGAGAAAGTGTTTTGGGATTTGTCTAAAGGAATTTCTCAAAAAGAAATATCCTTTAGACATTCCATATCTGTAAGTACCGTAGAAAGAAGAGTGAGGTCTATAAAAAATAAGATTAAGCGGTTAGAAGGTGATAGATTTGGAGCTTTCTAATATGGAAATATTGCAATATGCCGTTAGCAATGGTATGATTGACACGGAATCTTTGCAAAAAAGCATTGAAATGAAAAAAAAAGAGGAGTATCTGAAGAAACACCAATACGCAATCAACAAAGGCAAAGACGGATACTGGAGAACTTATTTGCCAGATGAAGAAAAAGGAAGGAGACTTGTAAAAAAGAAAAGCGAGGAAAATCTCAAAGAAGAAGTTATTGAGTTTTACTACCAAAAAGAGCAAAATCCAACAGTTACAGAAGTGTTTTACGAATGTGAAGACCGGAGATTGTTTCTTAAAAAGATATGTAAAGCAACATACGACAGAGACGAGAGATATTTTCTCAGACACTATGGAGAGTTGGGAAAACGAAGAATAAAATCAATATCAGAAGATGAATGGGGGGATTTTTTAGAGGAAGAAATTGCCGATAAAGAGTTGACAACTAAATCATTTTCCAGTCTAAAAGGAATTACAAGAACATTTCTTAAACGAGCGAAAAAACGCAAACTTATTGATTTTAATATCGTAGAACTGTTTGATAATCTTGACGTATCTGATAGTGATTTTAAAAAAGTAATAAAAGAAGACTATGAAGAAGTATTCGACGAATATGAAACTGATGTAATGATTAAGTATCTTGTCAGCCACCTTGATACTTCTAATGTTGCGATATTGCTTATGTTTTTAACTGGCGTACGTATCGGAGAAGTTGTAACATTAAGGCATTCTGATTTTTCTGATAATACTTTTAACGTTCGCAGAACGGAGACGAAGTATAAAGATAAAAACGGAAAAAATGTTGTTGAAGTAAAAGAGTATCCTAAAACCAAGGCAGGAATCAGAACAGCAATTATACCAAGTGATTATGTATGGATTTGCGATAAAATAAAACACATGAATCCGTTTGGAGATTACATTTTTGCCAAAAATGATATTAGGATCACCGCACAGGCGGTTAGGCAAAGGCAGAAAAGGCTTTGCAGGAAATTGAAAATTTATCCAAAGCCACCACACAAAGTTAGAAAGACATATGGAACTATTCTTATGGATAACAATGTGGATAAGAGACTTGTCATGGATCAGATGGGTCATACAGATATTATGACATCAGAAATACACTATCATAGGAACAGGAAAACCATTGAAAAGAAATCGTCTATTTTGAGTAGTATACCAGATTTACAGGCAAGGTGATTTGACTACTATTTTTTGCGAAAGTAGTCAAAAGTAATCAACAAAAAACGCCTAAAAAACCAGTAAATATGCGGAAAGTAAGAAAAATAGAGTGGGGTTCGAGCCCCCTTGCTTCCACTCGAAAAAGCTGATAAAATGGGCGTTTTTTTACACTTGGTAGTCGTATAGTAGTCAAAATAGTAGTCAAGCCTAAAACGAAAGGAGTTTTTTGCAAAGATTCCGATAATTTTATAGTGAATAAAATGTGACGGATACATGACGGGTAGACCGTCTTTTTTTATGCCAAAATTTAAGCATAAGGAGGGATGACCTTATGGGAAAATTCAAATTTTCAGATGAAACACTGGAACATATCTTCGGCAAAGAACGTACAATAGAAGTGCCGATTAAGTATCAATCAATCATGGTTCATGTGATCGAGGAAGTTTTAGGAGAAACGGGTAATGCTTATGAATTTCAGTCCGTTGGGACTTATGAACAAGCCGACATATCAGACACTTGATGAAGTTGAAATTGCGAAACAGATAGAATCAATGGAAGAAAGGGAGAATAGCCATGCCACAGCCGATTATGAATCCGAATTATTTTAATCCGCAGTATAGAACACCTATGTACGGACAGTTTATGCCACAGCAGGAACAGTTCCAGCCACAACAGTTTATTCAGCAGCCACAGCAAACCACGGTACAGATGTACGGTCGTATTGTACCGGCACAAGAGTGCATAGCACCGAATGAAGTTCCTATGGATGGAAATACAGCATTCTTCCCCAAGCAGGACTTGTCGGAGATCTATGCTAAATCCTGGGGAGCAGATGGAAAAATCTACACAAGGATCTACAAGCCTATTTTAGATGCAGACCCTAGCAATTTACCGCCTGACACAGAAAAGGCGAAATTTGACCTATCAGACGAAGCCACAGCGGTATTTATGAAGCGTTTCGATGAACTGGAGCAAAAGATTGAACAGTTAAAAACTTCGCAAACGCAAAGAAAAACTCCACAATCGCAAAGAAAGGATGATGCAGAATGAATATGATGAATCCTATGCAGATGCTTAGAGGAATGGGAAGTCCCCGACAGTTTATCCAAAATATGATGGGAAACAGTCAGATCATGTCAAACCCAATGGCTAAAAATATAATGGGTATGGCTCAAAAAGGAGATTTTGCCGGAGTAGAGCAGTTAGGAAGAAATATTGCTAAGGAACGAGGTATGGATTTTGATTCCGAATTCGAAAAATTCAAGCACCAATTTCCTATGAGATAGATACTAAATTCTTGCAAGATTAAGTATAAAAAATATTATATGGAGGTAAAAATTATGTTTGAGAGTAACAATACTCCATTTACCATGCCTGTTATGCCTGCCAACAGTGGATATGGAAACAACGGTGCATGGGGTGACGATGGTGCATGGTGGATTATTATTTTCGTCCTTTTCTTTGCTTTTGGCGGTTGGGGCGGTAATGGTTGGGGCGGTAATGGCTCTAATTCCAGTTACTACACCGATTCTGCACTGCAAAGAGGTTTCGACACCCAGTCTATCATCGGTAAACTGGACGGAATCAACAACGGTCTGTGTGATGGGTTCTACGCTGTGAATAACGGTATGCTTACCGGATTTAACGGTGTAAACACCAACATTTTACAGACTGGTTATGGCATCCAACAGGCTATCAATGCTGACACCGTAGCAGGAATGCAGAATGCTAACGCTTTACAGGCACAGTTGGCACAGTGCTGCTGCGAGACCCGTGAAGCTATCCAGGGTGTAAACTACAATATGGCAACAAATACTTGCGCATTGCAGAACACAATGAATAACAACACAAGGGATATCATTGATAATCAGAATGCCGGCACTAGATCAATTCTTGATTACTTATGTGCAAAAGAAAATGCGGATTTGAGAGATAAGGTGCAAAAACTTGAACTTTCTGCTTCACAGGATAGACAGAATGCGCTTCTGACTACTGCAATGACAGCACAGACACAGCAGATTGTCAACTCTGTAAATCCTACAGCTATTCCAGCTTATATTGTTTCTAATCCTAACGCTTACGCTTATGGCTGCGGTTGCAATACCGGCTGTAATTGCTAAAACTGAATAATTGAGTATCTTAATTGAGTTAACTCGATTATGTCTGCTATGCAGAATTACTGACAACACGGGGCAGACTATATGGTTTGCCCCTTTGATTTTGAAAGAGAGGTATTTATTATGGCTGAATATACAGCAGTAACATTACAGACTGTGGCAGCAGGAGCAGACGTTGCTTTTACCGAAACTGCCGTAAATGGAAGTGGTTGTATCACTCACAGAGAGGGATCCGGAATTGTGAAGTTAAGAGGTATCACTAATCAGTGCCGGGCAAGATTCCTTGTAAGTTATTCCGGCAACATTCAGATTCCCACTGGTGGAACTGTTGGTGAAATTTCCCTTGCGCTGGCAATAGACGGAGAACCTTTGCAGTCCACAAGAATGATTGTAACTCCGGCAGCAGTAGAGAATTTCTTCAATGTATCTGCGCAGGCTTACATTGATGTTCCTCGTGGATGCTGCAGTACGGTAGCCGTTCAGAACACTTCTACGCAAGCTATTGAAGTGCAGAACAGCAATTTGATTGCCGTTCGTGAAGCGTAGGAGGTGAAAAATCATGGATGTTAAAAGAATGCACGAAATGATTGAGAAACTTTCTGAATGTGCTAAAGCGCAGTTTGACAAGGGCATCGACAAAGTAGATATTTGCGAAATGGGAAAAGCCGTTGATATGATGAAAGACTTATCCGAAGCAATGTACTACCGGGAGCTGACAAAAACCATGCAGGACTATGACCCGGACGAAGTCATGGAAATGTTTGAACGTTACGGTGACGGTGGCAAACGTTTTTATGACCATTACCGCTATGCTGACGGCAGATTTGCACCTAAAGGTCGTGGAACCTACCGCAGAGGTTACGAAGAGCCACCCTATTACCACATGACCCCGGAAATGTATCACCGTGACATGGACAGAGACATGGGGCGTATGTACTACACGGAAACTTCTTCATCCGGTATGCGTGATGCAAGAGAGGGCAGAAGTGGCATGAGCCGCAGAACCTACATGGAAAATAAGGAACTGCATAAGGCGAATACACAGCAGGACAAAGAAGCAAAAGTCCGTGACCTAAACACCTACATGACCGAACTTGCAAACGACATGACGGAGATCATCAACGATGCAACACCGGAAGAAAAGACGGTACTGCGAAACAAGCTGTCTGCTCTGGTAACAAAAATCGGTTAAAACACTTAAGGGGCTTATTTAGCCCCTTTTATGTTGGAGGTGGTAAATTGTTCACGATAAATGGAATGTACTGGAATTTAAGTCTTGTAGGAAGTCACAGCCCTATGCTTATGCGTTCTGATGGTACATATACGTTTGGCATGACAGACAGGAACACAAAAGATATTTACATATCAGACATGATTCACGGTAATTTCTATGATCGTGTGCTGTGCCATGAATTGTGCCATGCGTTTTGCCTGTCCTACAATCTGACTATGGATATTCAGACAGAAGAGATTATTGCCGATTTTTTGGCTACCTACGGAAGAGAAGTGTTTGCTGTGGCTGATGAACTTATAAGCGGATTCATGGAAAGAATGGCATAGAAAAGACCCCTGTTATGGGGTCTCTTCTTTTGCGCAGTCCTCTAAATCTTTCTGAAGAATTTTAGATGCAAGGTCTGAAAGCTGTGGGAAGTAGGTGATTACTTCGGAATTTCTGCATTTCCAATTTCCGGTCGTTGCACTGTAAATTCTCTTTGCTTCATCAAAATTATACGTTCTTCCCAAAACTTCAAGTAAGTGGTGCATATATTCCTTTGATGTAATGTCGTAGCAACGGCAGATGTAATTGATTTTGCCACGGTTGATGCAGAACCAGTCTGTTTCAAACTCTAATGTCGGCTTTTCCTCTATTTCCGTGGTGGCAGTGGGTGTTGGCTGTTGATTTTTTAAGATAAAATAAGCATTTACAAGTGTACGTTGAACATTCCATGATAAATCATCCTTAAATGGCTTTACGAGCATAAGGTATCCACTCTCGGTGAATACGGTAATGCCTCTGTTTGGGATATCAATATTTCTAATGTCCACCCGGTGGACATTAGAACTTTCTTTTTCCAAAACAATATAATCAACGCCATTTATAAAGTGCCTTTTGTTTCTGTTAAACGCTTTTCTCGCTGTGCCACTTGGTCTTTTATGCACAAGGTCGATATCGTCAAAAGTAACAACCATCTGACCATTGTATTCTCTGATAGCCAGTTCTGTTCCCTCAACGTTTACCAGTTCCGTCATATTCTTTCACCAGCCTTTCAATTCGCTTCAATTTATCTTTCAGTCTTTCATTTTCAGCCACCACGGCACTGTATGATTCTACCATGTGGTCGTATCGTTCCTTTGGAATGGAAATCAACATAAAACTTTTCATAAGACATTTCTCTTTTTCTTTGAAAATAGGACACAACCTATCTGTTATGGGGTGGGGAGATAAGCTGTGCCCTATGATTGCAGAGATTTCAAATTTCTTGCCACTGTGCCGTTTTCAGTGGCATTGTTCGCTATTATATCACTACCAAAATACGTTATTTGTGACACGGCATACAGTTACCGAAATCTCTGTTGATTCTCTCTCGGAAAAATGGTATTATAGATTTACCATCTCTTTGAGAGTGGTGCAGAAGAGTGATTGCTAAAGTTTTTGCGGACTGGCAATCACTTTTTAATTGTTACCGATTTCTTCATCAACTTTGGTATTAAACCATTCCTTTTTAGTGATTCCTTTTTCAGAGAGTTTTTCTTCTAACTTGTCAAACTTCTCTTTTTCAATTTCGACACTAAAGTTTTTGGTATTCTCCCTCCGCTTTTTCATGTAATCGGCTCTGCTTTTAGGTGCTATAATTATCACCTCCTTGTTACGAGTTACATTATATAATGTTACGAGTTACAAGTCAAGCACTTTTTCAAAAAAATAAGAGAGTGACACCACTCTCTTGATTTTTATGCTATCAACAGTTTTCTGTTTGTGTTCAAAATGAAATTCTTAATATCATCATATCCCCAACCGCAGTCTACTAATCCACTTACAACCATTTCTACAGACTTGACTTTTGCAAGTTCTTCTGCGGATAATGAATCTCGCAAGTTGTCCTGTTTTCCAATTCCAAATTCTTCTCTTAACTGCTTCGCTGACTTTCCTAACACAGCTTTATAAATCAAATCAGTGTATGTAGAGTATGCGTGACCGTGCATACGTTCATTTTCCCCAGATTCCTTGATTGCGTTTGTGAGTGCCTGCCTTACAGCAATTCCTTTTTCACGCTCTTTTACCTTGCCTATCAAGGCTTTTTCCATTGCGTTAAATTGCTTGATATAGGCTTCCTTGAACTGCATTGCTTTTTCGCCAGTGTATCCCATAGCAAGAAGAGTAAATCCGTCTCTTGTGATGTAGTACATAGGTTGTTTTTTGTTTTGTGCATTAACGTAATAGGACTCGGCAAAATTGCCGTGTCTAAATTCTTCGCTGCAATCTAATTCTCTTATATCTCTTAATACTCTTGCGTGTTCTTTTCCAAATGTTTCAGCCACATCAAGGCTTGTTACAACGGTTACTTCTTCTTTGTTTACTGTTTTGATTTCAACTAACATTTTCTACCTCCAACAAATACATTGTCATGGGGCAGAAGAGCATAAAAATAAGCCCACTACCCCTGTTACTGTTGGAGTAGCGAACTTCCAATCTTTTTTGGTCTGTCTTTATTCCGGGTCTTGGTTACAATTTAGGCTGTCTAATCAGCTTTCACTCTCCGGACGTGGTGCAAGACTTCCTAACTGACACATATTATATCATGACAAACGTAGGTTCGCAACATAAAAATAAGAGCACCCTTTCGGATGCCCTTAAAATCAATTATCTTGATGCTCGGATAAGTCGTAAATAACTTCATCTGTGTCTTGGTCTACAATCAGAACATTAAAATCTCTGTCTTCAGGTGGAACTAAATTGTATGCTTGAATTGAATCACTTAGTACTCCACATATAATCGCTACACCAAAAGGAATGAAAGGATTGCCAGCTTCGTATTCTTCCTTGTTTGCGTAAAAAGTAAACTCTGAAAAATCATCGTTGTAGTCTACTGATTTTAGAGAAGCATACTGTTCATCAGAAAAAATTTCTTGAAACGTAGCGTTAAGATTCTCTTTGCTTAATATCTCATCTAGTGTAGCTTGTCTCTTTGATTCCTTGATTGTCAACTTGTAGTGGTCATCGTCATATATCTCTACCACAGCATCAGGATTATTTTTTTTATAATCTTCTACATATTGTTCGATTCCTACGTTGTTGAAATCGTAAGCAGACAAGATAATATCAACATCATTGTCAAAAAGCTGTGGTGTTTCTGATTCCTCTACTTGTGATACATTCGGTGTTTCTTGTGGCTTTTGTGTAAGGTCTACGGTGTTCGTCTGTGACCCACAACCGCAGACAAGAAGTGATAAAGACAGTAGTAATGGAATAATTCGTTTCATAAACATTTCCCCCTAGGTTTTATTAAAAATCTCATTTTTTGAGACTTTTTTCGTAAAAAATTTTGGGTCAACCGTTTTGATACCCCCGTAGGTCTGAATTTTCAACCGAAAATCTCGTTTTCAGAGGTTTTTGAAAGAAAAATTTTCTACAAAATTATAATGCCTTTTTCAAAATACCCCCCGGGGTAGCACTTTTCAAGCTGAAAAATCCGTTTTCAGAGGTTTTTCGCAGATTTTTTCAGACCGATTCAAGGTACGAAACACCTGTTCACTCATGCGGTGCACATTTTGAACCTGTCACCCGGTCAACGTGTCGCAACTTTTGCAAGGTCTCCAACAGCCGAAAGCATGGAATCATACGCAGACCGCAACAGCTCTGCAGATTCCTTAGACAAACCACCGGCGGCAGATTCAACCCTTATGACGGTTTCCAACCGTTCCCCGGCATCAGATACGTTCTCCATGATGTCATATACATGACCGATTCCCACTTTTCGCATTTTTTATAATCCCCTTGTAATATTTGATTGTACACCAAGACAGCGCAAGCCGTCAATATATCCTGGTGCAAGATCTGACCGGATCAGGTAGAAGAGTAACACAAGTAGACCGCCAGACGGCAGCAGATCCAAAGGAACACGACAAAAAGACAGTTGTAAGCCGTCTTTTATCTGTTTTCAAGTTAAAAAATTGCCCACCGCAGGGCAGCGGCTGTCTCTGTGTCGTGTTCTCGTTCCGCACGCTCTAACAGCTTGTAAAGTCTTGCAAGGTTCTTTTTTTTCATCCTGGCAACCTCCTTTTTCAATTTTTGGATGTGATCCACCCATAAAACCGCCGCCGGTAGTGATCCGGCGTGCATTCTCTGCGGCGGCTAATTCAAACAATTTTCAATATCTTTCACAAGGTGTGGAAAAGCTTTTTCTATGTCTTGTACGCTGTCGGCATAATAATCACCAACAATTTTCCCGAAAATGCGAAGATTTCCAGAATAAAACCCGCCTAAGTCATTAAAATATATGTCTAATCCTGTCACCTGTTCCGGTCTGTCTCCGTACCACATATCAATATTTGTTTTTCCCATTTTCATTTCCTCCATATTCTAATTTTTCCGGTCATCCCGGTAAAAGCAAGCCGGGGCACGATCCCTGGTATAAGCCTGTCTTACTTGCTTAATTCTCTATAGTACCGGAGTACATACCCGGCCAACATTCCGCAAAACAATAATATAAGGTTTTCCATGTGTAGGCCTCCGTTACGCAGTTTTTCTAAGAAGTTCGCAAATACTGAAATATGCTTGTACAAGTGCTCTTGTCTGTACGTCAAGCCATTCTTCGTTCATGTTTGGCTTGCGTTCACCGTCGCAAGATTTCTTGAGCTCAGACGGGCAGCAGAGACGTTCCGCAATGTCTCCGTCATAGATCAGAGAGCAGCCGCCCTAACTGTACTGTTTCCAGTCGGCCGCGCCATTCAGTAAAAGGCTTTTTAACTCTGTTTTGTCCTGCGGGATCTCTTCAACTTCCAGAGCTTCTATAAGCTCATAAGCATAGATCTTTACACCTTTATTCCATGCGCTTCTTGCCTTGCTGTTGTTGATTGCTTCTAATAATTCATTCTTTCTCATATTGCTTTTACCTTTTCACCGTGTTATACTAACGGTGCCTTTCTTTTTGGGTGCCGGTGTTCGCTTGGTAGGTGGTCACCGGCTTTATTTATTTGTTGAGATAACTATATCATGTTATATATCATGTGTCAATACATATTATATAAATGTTTATATAAAATTTATATGACATGATATATATACATTTATATTGCATTTATATATAACTTGTTATATAATATGATAAAACAATTTATTAAAGGAGGTTTTGTAGATGGCAATAACAGCAGATTACACACGCAAGGCAATTAACAACTACCGTAGTAAATTTGATCTTGTCCAAATCAGATTACCAAAAGGCACAAAGGACAGAGCAACAGAATCAGACATAAATATAAATGATATAGCTGTATCGGCTGTATTGGCTTATTTGGACGCTTTGGAGAGCAAGACGGAGAATTTACCACAAGAGACGGAAAAGACCGCAGAAAAAGCAAATGAAGAGCGTACAGAGATAGAAGAAAAGGTTGCATTGATGCAAGCAAACGAAAGATTGCATCAACTCCAAGAACAGAGGAGAGCAGAGCGGAAAAAATCAGAACAACCGCAAGTTGTAGATGCTGATGAATTTTTGAAAAATATCAATAAATAATTGCAATAAACTATTGACATGATATATAACATGATATATAATCAAGATACAAACGAAAGGAGCAAACGAAATGAAAAGAACACCGGAGCAGATCACAGCAAAGAAAGCCGCCCGGATCGTATCGACTTGTAGAGCGTTTTTTCCGTGGTATGAACCGCAGATAAAAGACAAATTCGAGCGGCAAGCGTGGGAAGAGTTAAAAGCCAAAGTTATCCCAGAGGTGGAAAGCTACACAGATGCTGCGCAACTGATAGCGGATCGGCAGAAATTCGCAGACAAAACATTGCTGCAAAAAATATTTATCAGGGCGTGCAGTCTGCGGTCACTGGATCCGGAATATCACAGAATTTTGGTACAGAAAAAGAAACAATTAGAGGACGAGCGTTGGAACCGATTACAGGACAGGCGGAAAAGATACAGTACATATTGTTAAAAATGAAAGGTTAAAAGGTGGCAAAATGAGAAAATACAAAGTAATTGAAGACAATGGTGGCGGATTAACGTTAGTTATATTTGGGGAAAACGGAGAAGTCAAATATTTGTGCGAAGGGTATCAATTTAGGGAAAAAGGAAGTTTGATTAATGATATCAACGCTTTAAAAAATGGGGAAGACCCTTCCTACTGGGATGGCAACGTAGACGATCCACAAGCGGCATACGACGAAATAAATTCCTTTGATTTTGGCTTCGAAGTTGTGGCGGATGAAGATGGAATTTACCCAAACAAAATGGGTGTAGCTGCATCTTTGGAATTTGGCATTGATGAACAGTAAAAAATATGCGGAGCCGAAAAGCTCCGCTTTTTGCGTTGGAGTAAAAAAATGAAAGATAATGTACTACCGAGGATTTGCAGAACGTGTGGAACCAACTTTTTAGGTGGGCCAAGGGCGTTTTACTGCCCGGAATGCAGGCAGGAGCGAAAAAAAGAGCAAAGCAAAAGATATAAAGAGCGCATCAAGCATGGGTCTATAACTTCGCTTGGGTCTATTATACAGTGCGAGTCTTGCGGATGCGATATAATCAAATGTGGCGGTTTGCAAAGATTTTGTATGCAATGTGCAAAAAAACATTTAAAAATAATTGATAATCAACAATCTTTAGATTGGAATAAAAATAATCAAGTAAAAGTAAAAAAATCAAAAAAATTATACAACGATAAAAAGCAATCAACCGGAATACATAAAAATAGCGGCGTTCCTGGTGTTAATTGGGACACGGTAAAAAACAAATGGATTGCTTGCGTATCTGTTAATCACAGGCAAATCAAGCTTGTGACCACATCAAACATAAATGTCGCAAAATCAGCAAGGGATGAAGCGCAGAAGGCAAAAGAAACCGGATTATTAACAGATGATTTTATAAACAAATTAAAATCAAAATATCGTAATCTATAAGCAGGTGTAACAGCTTGCTTTTCTTGATCTATTTTCACTGCGACATTTTAACGTGCTAAATTTTGTAGACAAATTGTAGACATTTTGTAGACGCAGATTAAATAAAAGGAGATTAAATAAAATAAAGGTTAGATAAAATAAAAATAAATAAGTGCAGAAAGACATTGTATAACCAAGTATATATAAATACTAGAGCCGACCGGCTACCACCATACACTTATCTGCAAAGATTACCTGTCTGTCTGTCAAATAACCCCATTTATCAAATTTAACCGGATGATATTTTTTAACCGCATGATTTTTATTTACTCAAGATCACCGGCAGACATACAACAGCAACAAATTGTCAAATACGTAAAAGGTTGTTGTAGATTTATAAATAGCACTTATGGTATGATTAAGGCAGTTAGGGAGCCGACGTTAACACGGTGCGAGTGACAGCGGTGTAAATCCAACCCCCTATGGATATGCAGCCGCACAGATTGTAACCAAGACCACCGGAGCCGACAGACCGGAACCGATCAGAAGTCACTAGCTGATCACTTTTGTAAATTTATGTTTTTGCATGATCTGTGGAGGAGATCAAAAGACATGGGTTTATTAAGTGATGCTTAGTGATTTTTTTTATTGCAGTTTTTAGGAGGCACAGAACATGGAAAAAGTGGAAAATACAGAAACATTGCAGGTATATGAGAATGACATGGAATTATATCTTTCCAAGTTCTGCGAGGATCAGAAAATCAAGGATATTAGACAAGAGTCTCAAAGTGTTTGGAATGCTGCTCTTATGTATATTAAACGTCATGCATTTAATGAGCCTGATTGTCTCAAGTCTAAATCCCTTGTAAATACTACTGGATCATTTACAGGTGGAGTGAGTAACTATAACGCTTATAACTATGATTTGGTTAACCATATATGTGATTATTATATATATATGTGTATGATGTATGATAAAGAGGTATCAGCTATAGGATTTAGTTTGTTGACAGGTATAGACAGATATACTATAGCTACTTGGAGAGATGAGGGGACTAAATTAAGTCCATCGTGTTCTGACATCGGTAAAAAGATATCGGATTTTCGTGAAGAGTCTTTAAGCGCAAAGTTAGCCACAGCAAAGCGCAACCCTGTTGGGATCCTGGCAATATTAAACCGTCACTATGGGTGGAACCTTCCGGGAGTATCGAGAGAGCAGCAGAACCACAAGCAAGCCTTGACTGCTTCGGATCTGCCACAGTTAGGCGGTACAAATGGACAAAATACATCAATGTTGACCGATTCCGGAGCGTATGACGATAGCAACGTAGATGCGAATGATTAGCAACAAGTGCGGAAACGTTCGGGAACATGGGATAGTTAAGAATGTGTCAATAAAGACTGCGTGAAAGATTAGTTTAACGCATAGTTAAAAATTCGAATAGAACACCGGGGAGGGGGTCTGACAAGACAAGCGAACAGCCCCTACTTAGTCCCTCAAATTCCTTCAAAAATAAAAAGACCCTTTAAGGAGATACGCAATGGAAAACCAGTGTAAAGGATGTTGTGGCACTTGCAAATACGGAATATATAATACATCGGCAGGTTATGTATGCGTTAACGGAGATAGTAAATACGTGACAGTTTTTGTAAAATACAGTCATGGTTGTGATAAATATGAGAAGAACGCAGAAATGTCAGACAACGTAAATCATCCTAGCCATTATGAAACAGGAAAATATGAGTGCATAGATGTTATGATTGAGACACAGGGGATTGAAGCCGTGAAGAACTTTTGCATCTGTAATGCTTTTAAATATCTTTACCGGCATGAAAATAAAAACGTTGTAGAGGATGTTCGGAAAGCTAAGTGGTACTTGGACAAGTATCTGGAACTGGTAGATTTTGAATCTACAAAAGATGCTGTTGATGGCAAAAAGACGGTATCACAGACTAATGCTTACGTAATGGAGATTACACTGCAGGAAGCCAAAAATATTTTAGCGGATTGTGGGTATATAGTTACAGAGGGTTGATTTTGCTTATGCAGATCTACGGAAAAGAGATAAAAGACGAATGTTCAAAATGCGGTGAAGTCCTGCAATGCGAATTATTTCTGCAAGGTCACGGAATCAAGAGAGACCGTGAGAACGTTACGGAAATGGTTAGCTGTCAGATGAAGCACCAAAAGAGCAGGCTTGATAAAGAGCCTAAAGAAGATTTGCCAGTTAAGGAGAAATGTGAATTGCCACCGGAGATTAAAGAAATTTACACAGAGGTTTGGAAAATACATAAAGAGTGCGCTAATCCGAAAACGGATGATGATTGGTCGTATCTTATCCGGCAAGGCAATCTGCTGATTAAAATGCATAACAATAGCCAGTTTGCTAAATCACTGGTAATGGCAATGATCGATGAAATTGAAGGAAGGACAAAGAAAAAATGCTTGGATTCATGATTTTAAAAATAATGACAACATTGGTACTGACAGTTTTAGCAATATCTGCTTTATGGTATGCTCCAAAACAGAAAACGGCATCAGACGGAGTTATTTTATTTGCGTTTGCAATGTTCCTTGCATTTGGAATAACTTTTATGTGGGTATAGCCTATGTGGTTAACGGAGATTATGCGAATTATCCCATATCACATTGTTGAATGGGTTAAATTCATAAAGCCATTGTTATTGCCGAATATCCGGTGTTGTGTTGGCATTGGATATGTGGCAGAGAAATCAAGGCATCAAGAGTGTATGTAGCCTGTGTGTGGGAAACGAAAAATGGAAATATGCGTTCGACAACATCAAGTTTTTCAAAGTACCGTACACAGGCGTGACAGCAATATAGGGTGTTTCACGAAAATAATCCGGGAGCAGATGGTCTCTCTCCCGGAGTTTAGGGCTATCGCCAAGCGGTAAGGCACAGCACTTTGACTGCTGCATCCCAGGTCCGAATCCTGGTAGTCCTGTTTCGCAGATGTTTTCTTCTTTCGGTCTTTGCCATCTGCGAATATTCCATCTACATGGAATACTCCTTTCACCTCATAGCGGAATGCTGTTAAGAGCCGTCGCAAGGCTCGTGAGGGTTTTTCACGCAACCGATTGAAATTTTGCAACTATATAGCGGTGAAAACTTTATCTGTGGTTATACGGCACAGGTTTTGGGGAAATATGCATAGTGGCGATTGCAGCGGTCTGTAAAACCGTGACATTAGAAACACCGAAGGTTCGACTCCTTCTTTCCCCACGGGGTTGGGTCGCTCCCAACTCAACACGTAGGTGACTGGCGGATGCCCTACATTAAAAAAATAGCCATAAGTGTTGCGCTGTGTCAGTGCCTTAAATGTAGGCATACAGCTTATGGAAACGCACATTGGGATGTAGCGCAAATGGAAAGAGCAGTGTCCTTCTAAGGCATAGGCTGTGGGTTCAAGTCCCGCCATCCCAACAGGTGTTGTTGCAAGTACACTCCGAGTATGCTCATTGCAGAAGCATAGGGTATAAATACACCGGTTAATGTTTATATCATGGGAACTTGATAGAGCCGCTTGCGGCTGACTAAAAGATCCTTGGGTGGGAGGATAACCAAGTAAAACTAACTCCCATGTGCAGATATGGTGTAATGGTAACACAGTAGCTTGCTAAGCTATCCAGCAGAAATGCTGTCAAGGTTCAAGTCCTTGTATCTGTGTGCGTCGATGAAGGATTCGACCAGCAGTCATTATTGAGAAGTGAAAATACTAGTAAGTATCTTTGTTGAGATAATGGCAAATCCTCTTGTTTTGGAAAGCAATGAAAAAGTTTGACCGTTTCAAGTTTCAAAAAATCGTGAAAACTTTATATACGTCTGTCTGTTGGTCAGAAAGAGGTCTCCAAAACCTCTAACGAAAGTTCGATGCTTTCCGGGCGTGTTTATCTTTATCTCCACTTAGTCGGGTACTACTGCAATAGTTTCGGCCGATGGGAGATGTATGGATAGTAGTTGCTCATTATCGGTAAACGAAAAACACTTCTGCGAGTAGAATTTGCAGATTCAAAAGTAGTCGTACATTGTTTGTGTCGGGTGGGTTCAACTCCCACGGCAACTATTCCCTGGCTAAAAACGTAAGCCACAGACGTTTAGCGAAAACCAAGCCTATGAAGTAGAGAAAAAGACAAGACTGTGAGATTGTGGATAGTCAGTGACAAGTAGGCGGTGCACATTTGGTTATGGCAAGCGCAAGCTATAAAAGGTTTTACGGTGCGATTTCCATGCATAGCTCCAGTGGAAGAGCGGCATCCGCATAGGATGTGTGTCGGCGGTTCGATTCCGTCTGCATGGGTTACGGAGGATATGAGGATGAATGGATTGAAAGACTATCAACCGCAAACAAAAGCATTACGAAATTTTGACATAGATGTTTCCAAAGAAGCGGTAGAAAAATATGCTTTGGAAAATTTTGGTAAAATTCCACAAAATCAGATTGAAAGATATTCTGCGAGAGACTGTAAAATAATAGAAGAAAGCAGAAGGATTGTGAAATAAAAATGAAAGACACGATATTATACATCAGCGATAGAGAAGAAAAAATAGTAGATTTCTTAAAATATCTTCAAAAGAAACTTGAAGATAATAAAAAGTGGTGCGATTTAGATTATCAGCACGATATTTTAAAAACAGAAAATTATGATATTGTTGGAAAATCATTTTATGGGAATCGTTTAGGATGTGGATATGGGTATTGTTTGTATTACTGCATAGACGAATTGATTGACAAAAATAAAATGACAGAAAAAGATAATGAACAACTAAAGGAAATTTTGTTTCATGTCAGAGAAGGAGCAAAAGAAGTATCCGAACTGGAAATATTGTGTATGTTAGGTTTGGTTTGAAAGGTTGGTGGAGGAATGAAGTCATTAGAAGAAATATTTTTCAGAGCTTGCGTGAATGAGCAGAAAAGAAAATTACATTCTAGCGATCGGGAATTGAGCATAAGAACTATTGGCAATATTTTTGAAAGGCTTGGATTTTCGTATAAGCAGTTAATGTATTATGTCAGCAAGTGGTCTGACAAGGGATTTTATAATTATGGAGTGACGCTTGACTTAGGCTGGTTTGAATTTGATAAGCTGACCGGAGAATATAAGCAGATTTATAATTATATGACAAGTACGGACGGATGGAAAGATGGAGAACTTGCAAAATACATTGTAAATGAAACGTTCAAAAATGGTCGCATAACGAATTTTGCACTGAAAGAAAAGCTCGGTATTGTGAAAGATTCAGAGTTTTTCAATCCATATAGGAGTGAACCAAAATGAGCATGACAGCAGTGATTGATAGCATAGAGAACGGTACACTACGGCAAGCAGAATCTCGAAGCATCGGTAATATTGAAAATATAAAAATTGAATGCGCAACGCTTAGAGATGAGCCGGTTATTATGGCTAATTCAAAGGAAGAAGATGAAACATTGAAAAAATGTTTTTATGTAAAACTGTCCGAACATCGTTGTAGCAAATGCAACCGCCTTTTAGGCAAATTCAGCGGACAGGCTGAAATCAAATGCCCGAAATGTGGGAAAATCAATAGAATTGGGGTGAAACGATGTTAGAGGTAAAAGCAACAGACGGACAAGTGGATATTACACAAATGGAAGGTACAGAGAAAAGACTTGTTAGTGATATTGGAACTATCGCACATAAGGTAATGCTTTTAATTGCAAATGATGGTGCGAAGTCTGCTGACGAAGTTAATTTAAAGTATGGTATGTTAGCAAGGGAACTTGTTGATTACATAGAAACTACTGTACATAGGATTGATGAATTAGGAAAATAGAATAATTCAGAGCACCAGTCGTAGAGTGCCTACGCAGAGAGCCAAATTTCCAAAATTTTAGGGAAGGAGGCTCTTTTATATTGGCAAGTCAGAGCCTTATATCGGCAGTAAACAGCTATGACAATTACATACAGCGCAAGGGAATTGATGAACAGGTCATTGATGCGTATATAGATGCTTTGGCGGTTGCATTCCGGTCAGAACAAGATGTTCAATACGGATTGCAACAATCGGCAAAAGCAAAATCTTACATTGCACAATATGTCAAGGACAAGACTGGTGGAAGAGTTGCTGATTTGGAAGTATATGCAGGAGGTAATGACACATCATACAAAGTTTTAGAGCAATTCTACAATGTTTTAATGTACGAATCAGCTTATCTTGTTGACAGCTTTTTTTATTACATCGAAATTGACGAAAAAGATCCATGGAAGAGGTTTTATTTTCCGAGAAGACAGGTTTTAAAACCAGTAGTCGGAGCATATCAAGAGATTTACGATGGAAAACTGGATTTTTTATCAGTTTCACAGCCGAAACGTACCGGGAAAACAACCGGAGGACTAAAACTGGCACAGATGATGGGTGGAAGAGACCCGGACGGAAGCATTTTTGGTGTTGGAAAAGGTGAAGGACTGGTAAAAAGGTTTTACGGTGGTCTTTTACAAGGATTTGAGACTGAAAGTACCTATCAGAGGTTTTTAAGTGTTTTTCCGGAAGCTACAAAAATAAGCAAAGATGGATACAAGAGTGCAGAGAATCTGTCCATAGACCTTAAAAGTAAGAATATTTTTCCAACATTTACTTGCCGACCTATTGATGGAGCAATCGTAGGTTGTACCGAAGCAAACGTGCTTGTCTATATTGATGACTGCGTAAAAAATCATGAGGAAGCAAGAAACAGAGACCGATTAGAGTTTCTGTGTGAAAAGGTCACAGATGACGTTTTAGGACGTAGATTAGAGGGCACCCCCATTATTATCCAAGGAACAAAATACAGCCTGTATGACCCTATTACAGCACTACAGAATAAGGCTGATGAACTTGGATGGAAATGGAGAGAAGTTGCGATTCCGGCACTTGATCCGGTAACGGATGAAAGTAACTGGGAAATTTACCGAAAGGACAAAAAAGGTTTTAGAAAAATTTTTACTACAGATTATTACCGGAAAGAAAGAAAACTTGTTTCTGACGAGACATGGGCTGCGGAGTTTCAGCAGGAGCCATACGAGGCAAAAGGAAGAATGTTTTCCGAAACCGAGCTGAATTATTTTGAAGAACTTCCGGTAGATAGAGAACCAGATGCTATTATGGCGGCTTGTGACAGCGCAGATAAAGGCGAAGATAGTTGTTCTATGCCGGTTGGATATGTATATGGGAATGAAATATACATAGTTGATGTGGTATTTGACAATGCTGGTACGCAGTTTACAAAACCGGAATGTGCAAATATGATTGTAAAACACAATGTTAAAACGGTTACGTTTGAAAGCAACAGTGCTGGAGAATATTTTGGAAGAGATGTTATGGAGATTGTAAAGTCCAAGGGAGGCAGATGCAGTGCAAGGTTCAAATTTAACTGCTCTAACAAAATTACGAGAATGGAAAATGCAAGGGATAACATAATCCGTGATTATTATTTTCGTGATTTCAAAAAAATGGACAGGCAAAGCCAGTATTACAAATTTATGAAAGAATTGACCACAATGACACGGAGTGGAAAAGTAAAGCACGATGATGCGCCAGATAGCATAGCATTGTTTGAAAATGAAATGAGAGCAGGAACTATGGCAACCGCAGAAGCAATCAGCAATCCTTTTTCAATGAGTAGGAGGTATTAGATGACAACAAAAGAATATTTAGGGCAGATAAGCCGCCTTAATCGTATGATAAATAATAAACTCACGGAAATCGCACAGCTCAAAGATATGGCAGCAAGTATATCTGCTCCGCAAAGCGGTGAAAGAGTACAGACTACACCGAATTTTGACAAAATTGGAACAAGATATGCCAAAATTGATGAAATGGAACGGAAAATAGATGGCATGGTGGACGAACTTGTCGATAAAAAAGAGAAAATCATACAGCAGATAGACAGCATGGAAGATGAAAACACATACAATATTCTGTTCGCAAGGTACATAGAAAAGAAAACTTTTGAAGTGATCGCAACAGAAATGAAATATTCATGGAGACAAGTTGTCAGACTTCACGGAACTGCATTGAAACAGTTTGAAAAGAAATACGGAGAAGGGTATTTGAATGAACAATGTCATTGAATGTCATATATAAAAAATGGTAATGTTAAACTGACGAAAATATTTAAAATGCTTTCTAATCCTCCTAAAAGGCAAACAGCCGGAAATACCGTCTACGTTATGTGGGCGGTATTTTTGTGCGCAGAAAAGAGGTATTTATGATTTTTAACCAAAAAATTAGAGTGTACTGTCCGGGATGCGGACGGTTGGTCGGTGAATGCAGTTCAAAATCACACATTGACAAGACATATAAGTGCCGGAATTGCGATAAGATGGTTGTTTATCATACGGAGACCGGAGAACGTGAGATCAAGAAACTTCCAAAAAGAGACCAGAGCAGCGGAATAACATTTATGTAGGTGAAAAAATATGAACACTATGAAATTTCAAGACCTTGTAAAGGGTTGTCACGGCAGAAAAATTGCATATACGGATGTGGAGCAGATAACCGAAGACAACATTGTAAAGGTTATTGGTGATTGCATTGGTGTTTTTTATTACAACAAGACAGTTATCAAGTATTTGTGGGAGTACTACAAAGGAGATCAGCCGGTACTATACAGAACAAAGCTGTCAAATGAGGATATAACAAACAAAATCGTTGAGAATCATGCTTATGAGTGGGTACAGTTCAAGGTCGGTCAGACTTACGGAGAACCTATTCAGTTTGTCAGCAGAAAAGATGATGAAGCTGTAAATAAAGCAGTAGATGAACTGAATGATTACTTAGCAGATGCAAATAAGCATGAGAAAGACATAAAAGCTGGTGAGTGGCAGTCGGCAACCGGAACATCATTCAAAGCTATTCAGATTGTGAATGGAGATGTGCCTATCCGTGTGGTTGCACCTAATCCTCTGAACACGTTTGTTATTTACAATCGAAGTTCCGAAGAACCAATTTTGGCGGTACAGGAATTAAAAGATGAAAATGGTGAGTGGTACAAACTCTGCTACACGGAATCCTATGAATGTAAGATAAAAAACAGTGCGGTTGTTCCTGATACATGGAAACTTCATGGATTTGGTGGTATTCCGATTGTAGAATTTCCGAACAACCATGAACGGTTGTCAGACATTGAAATTGTTATAGATTTGTTGGATGCAATCAATAATACGCAGTCAAACAGAATGGACGGCATAGAGCAGTTTATTCAGGCATGGTACAAATTTGTAAACTGCGAGATTGACGAAGAAGAGTTCAAAAAAATGAAGATGAACCATGCGTTGGTCGTAAAGTCCATTAACAAAGACAATAAATCCGATGTGGACGTTATGTCGCAAGAACTTGACCAGACACAAACACAGGTATCAAAGGAAGATTTAACAGACAGTGCACTTTCAATTTTGGGAATACCGAACAAGCAAGGAAACACTGGCGGTGATACGCAGGGTGCGGTTGAGCTGAGAAACGGATGGGATTTTTCAAAATCAAGAGCAAGGCTTAAGGATCCGGTTGTTAAGACAGCAGAGAAGAGACTGGCCAAGGTTGCGCTAAATGTTATCCGCATTAAGAAAGAGGATCTGAAAATAACTCTTAGAGATTTTGATGTGCAGATCAACCACAGTCCACAAGATAATATGTATACCAAGTCGCAGACTTTACTACAACTTCTGCAGTGTGGTATTCATCCTCTTATTGCAATCAAAACGGTTGGACTTTGGGGAGATTGTGAAAAAACTTTCAACCTTTCCAAGCCTTACCTTGATGTTCTGTGGAAAACTGCTGACATTATCAACATGGAAGAGCAGATGGCAAAAGCACAGGAAATAGTAAAACAAATGCAAAATAAGACAGTTGCCTAGAAATAGGTAGCTGTTTTTATTTTATAAAAATTCGCAATGCCGTGAGCGTATAAACCGGCAATGTCAACCGGTGTCGTTGCACCGTATAAAAATTCGTAGGGCATAACGGAGGTAATTTATGAAAAGAGAAGAACTGACAGCTATGGGTTTGACTGATGAACAAATTGAAAAAATCATTGCTGAGAATAGCAAGGATGTTCAGGTAGCAAACGCAAAGGCAAACAAAAACAGTGAAGAGTTGACAAGACTGCGTGAGTTGGAAAAGGAATACACAGCCATGAAAGATAAGGGTTTATCCGATTCGGAAAGACTGCAAAAAGACCTTGATTCTGCAAATGCAAAAATCGCAGAACTTGAAAAGACACAGGCTATTGCGGATCAGAGAAGCAATGCGGCATCCAAGTTTAACATTTCTGCTGAACAGGCATCCCAGGTTATCAAGGATGACGGCAGTTTTGACTACGAAGTACTCGGAAAGATTATCTCTGATAAAGAGACTGCTGCGGCACAGGCTAAAGAGCAGGAAATCGCAAACGGAACCACAAATCCGGGCGGTGGCAGTGCTGGCGGTGGCAAAGAAAAAACAGCGGACGTAGAGAATGCTGAAAAAATCAGCTTTGGAAACAATTCCGCAAGCGAAGAAGCAAAAAACCATTATGTTTTATAGGAGGTAAAAAATTATGGGTAAGCCTATTACCAGAGACTTTACACAAAGTAAAGGTATTTTGAAGTTTTTCCCTTATGAGGGAGCAGCTTGCATCGTAGAACAGAGCGGTGTGAGTGCAGGAACTGACGGAAGAAAAGTTGTGCCTGCTGGTACACCATATCCGTCTAATGACGCAAAGTGCGTAGGTTATCTGCTTGAAGATGTGGATGTAACTATGGGAGATGCACCCGGAACCTATGTATACCAGGGAACTATTGATTGGGAAAAAGTAAAGAGTTTGACAATCTCTGATGAAGCTAGAAAAGCTACACCGAGAGTCACTTTTTACGGTGCACCACAAATTTCCGCAGTGTAATTAACAACAATTCAAGGAGGTATTAACTATGGCATTACCATTAAGCGAAGCATTTACAGCGAGAAGCCTCGGTGTAATGTGGAATAACTATGAAAAAACTTTAGGTTCTGCGCCTTACCTTGGCAGACAGAAATTTGGCACAAGAAAGCAGGATAGTCTCGACCTGAGATTTATTAAGGGAAAGAGCGGTCTTCCTGTTTCTCTGAAAGCATCTAATTTTGATGCACAGGCAGAGTTAAGAGATGTTGGCGGATTCTCCGACATTCAAAACGAAATGCCTTTTTACCGTGAATCCTACATGGTAACTGAAAAGGAAGAGCAGGAATACGCAAATTACCAGAATGCAGAAAATGCTTCACTTGCAAATAATGTTCTTCGTGAAATCAGTAAAAAGCCTATGATGCTGATTGAAGGAGCAAGGGTTGTTCCGGAGAGACAAATCTGGCAGTTGCTTGCACCGGCAGACGGCATTCCCCGTGTACAAGTCACTATCGGTGATAAGAGTTTTTATGTTGATTACACTTCCGATGCAGGAGTTGAGCATAAGAAAGACCATTTCGTAGAAATTTCCGGAGAGAGTGATAAGTGGAACGTTCCGGCAACCGCAACACCGTTGGATGATCTGATTGAAACCAGAAGAAACTTCGCAAAGAAGACAGGTTATTCTCTGACAAGATTTACCATGAACACCGAGACGTGGGAAATGGTTCTGAAAGCAGAGGACACCAAGAAGCAGGTTCTCGGAATCACTGCTTACAATGGTGGAATCCGTTTACAACAGTCTCAGGTTACTGAATATCTGCGTGGATACGGAATTGAGATAGAGGTGTATGACAAGTTGTACATTGATCCTGCAGACGGTCAGACCAAGTACTTTGTACCTACTGGTGTTGTATCCGCTCAATGCGCTGGCGTATACCTTGGTGATTATGTATTTGGGAAAACCCCCGAGGAAAGAAGCGGAAGCATCACAGATGGCAATTTGTCCATCGTAGAAACTGGTATTTCCGTTTATACTTATGCTACCAACCACCCTATCAATACTCACTGCGTAGTGTCCATGATCGGACTTCCTACCTTTGAGGGTATGGACAGCGTTGTTGTTATGAAGGTAGCGTAGGAGGTGTGCTTATGAAGGCACAGTACACAGTCAAATTCAACGGCAAATGGTATAAGGCAGGAGAAGAGATCCCGGAGAGAAAAACTTCGAGATCTTCTTATTTTAAGCAATATACCAAAAGCGAGATTAACCGCATGAGTACCGCAGAACTACAATCTCTTGCGAAAGATCATGGGATTGTTGATGCGGATGAAGCTACTGGCGGTGAGTTGAAAAAGATTCTGATTGAAAAGTTTGAACTTTAAGAGGTAACACATGGCAGAATATAAGACTTTGGAGCAAGTAAAAATCCGTCTGAAACAATTTCATATTGATTCTGAAAGCTCCGATGTCGTGTTTGACCATTTGGAAGAAAATCCTCTTTTGGAACAACTTATCAGTCAAGCAGAAGCCGACATCAGAGCAAAAAGAATGTACCCGGAAAGTTACACGGAAGAAAAGATTGCTGCGGATATTGAAAAATTTCAGCCTGTGGTGGTTAATCTTGTCGTGTACGACAGGTCACAAGCCGGTGAAAACTTTATGGCAAGCTATTCAGAGAATGGAGTGTCAAGAACATGGAGAGACCGGGAAGAACTGTTTGTTGGTGTTTTTCCATTTGCAAAAGTTTTATAACCCCATCGAAATCGAGGGGTTTAGAAGATTGTGCGTGACCATATTACTGATTCCGGTAATAAGGTTGCAGGCGGCACACTTTAAGGGTGGTGGGCGGTGTGCTAACAAATAAACAGTTAGGAGATATGAAGTGAAAGAATTTTTATTACAGACGTATATGATTGTTCTGCCTATTTTATTAGGATACATCGTCTGGCTCCTAAAGCAGCAAAAGAAAGATAGGGATGCGAACAGCAAGGGAACAATGCTTCTTTTGCGTGTGCAACTTATTGATTATCACGATAAGTACATGAAGTTGGGAGAAATTCCAAGCTATGCGTATGAAAACTTTGTTGAGATGTACAATGCGTATCATGCACTAGGTGGCAATGGAATGGCTACCAAAATGTATGAGGAAATCAAAGAAATAAGATTGAAGAACGGAGGTAAAGAATAATGGATTTTTCACAGGTAGGAACTTGCGTAGCAATCGTGGTTATCTGCTATCTTTCCGGTATTGGAGCGAAGCTTATTCCGGTTATTAAGGATAACTACATCCCGGTTGTTGTTGGCATTGTAGGTGGTATTCTCGGAGTAGTAGGAATGTATGTTATTCCGGATTTTCCGGCAAATGATGTGCTGAATGCGATTGCGGTCGGAATTGTTTCCGGTTTGGCAAGTACTGGTGTAAATCAGATTTACAAGCAGGTGAAAAAAGATGCTTGACATTAACAAGCAGGACATGAAGTACTCACGGCAGGGAGAAAAAGTCACGATTTATAACCGTGACAAAAACGGTAACATTATTTACGATGAAGTGGCAGGTGAAAAAATTCCGTCAATCAAAGGAACGATTACGGAATTTTTAGAACCCGTCTTTTTTTCTGCCAACATCAGCAATAAGTTGTCGGAAGTACTGGTAAAAGAATTTGGTATTGATGATTCCAGTTCGTATTGTCAGATTGTGACCGACAAAGGCTATTTGCCGATTAAGGCAGGAGATGTTATCTGGAAGAAGTCAGAAGTAGGTCGTGACGATGACGGGTTTGTGGACAGCAAGACTGCGGACTACGTTGTCAAAGGTGTTGCAGACGAAGGACTTACAGCAGATTTGTTTTTGTTACAGAAGACGGTGAAGTAATGAAGACTGTAAACATATTAGGAACTGAATATAAGATTAAGAGAAAAAAGTTTTCGAGTGAAGATTGTGATGGTTATTGCGACAATACTAATAAAGTAATTGTTGTGAGAAAAGATAACTACAATAATGTCGGAAATTTTGAATGGCTTATGAAAAAACAGTTAAGGCATGAGATTGTTCATGCTTTTCTATCTGAAAGTGGATTACAGTCAAATTTTGAGCATAACCAACGTTTCGGACATGAAGAGACAATGGTAGACTGGATTGCTATTCAATTTCCTAAAATGCTTGAAGTGTTCAAGGAATTGGACATTCTGTGAGGTGTGCTATGGCTAAACCTATCAATATCAATCTGTTTAACTCAAAGTCCATACAAGCGGCTGTAAAGGCTCTTAGAGACTATGAAAATAGTTTAGAGTATAAATGTAGGCTGTTGGCTGAAACGCTGGCAGAAAATGGTGTGGAGATTGCCAGAGTGCAGATTGCTGACCTTGATGCTATCTTTACATCGGAACTTTTGCGAAGCATCCATTCGGAATACGTTGGATCCGTAAAGGGTGGCGGTGTTTGGGCGGTGGTTGCAGGCACAGACCATGCGGCTTTCGTGGAGTTTGGAACTGGTGTTGTTGGTAAGCAGTCACCATATCCATATCAACTACCGGAAGGTGTTGACTGGCAGTATGCAAGCGGAAAAACCATTAGACAACTTGCAGATGGAAGATATGGGTGGTTTTATCCTGCGGATGACGGTAGATGGTATTTTACGGAAGGTATGCCGTCAAGACCATTTATGTACCTGACTGCAATAGAACTTCGTGATATTGTATCACAGACAGCAAAGGTGGTGTTCGGTAGTGGATAATGAATATCAGTGGGTATCAGATTTCAAAGTCAAGATTGCATCGTACTTAAAAATGAAGATACCGCAAAGCCATCCCAAAGCGTATGTGACAGACAAAAGCAAGGATTTGTCAGACCCTACATTCCCTACGGTGTACTTTCATGCTATGCCGTTCACAGAGACAGGACAAGACCTTGAAGGACGGTCTGTTAATGGAATCACAGCATCGTACCAAGTGGATGTGATAACCAACGAAAGTCAAGAAGAAGCTGAAGCTATCATGTCTACGGTTGCCGGACTTTTCAAACGTCTGCGATTTCAAATAACTTCCATGCCGGAGTTCAATAATACTTCGCAGGACACATACAGAAGCACTGCACGGTTCAGAAGAAACGTAGATGCTGATGATATATTGTAACTATTGACAGAGCCGAAAGGCTCTATTTTTTATGCAAAATTGGAGGTAAATATGGCTACTGGTTTAAAATCAAGAATTGCCTATAAAGAGCCTAGTTCTAGTGCCGCTACTGGTGAGTACTGGGCAGGAACGTACAAATTGCTTATGAGAGCAAAAAGTATTCCTTCACCGTTCGGAAGTCAGAACATGGTGGATACTTCTACACTGGAAGATTTGGTAGAAACGCAGGAAATGGGTCGTAGAGCCGCTAACAGTATGGAAGTGCAAGGAGCATTTGAGAAAAAGTACAAGGATGAAATGGTGACAAACGAGGGAAAGAAACTCGATTTTATCATTCTGTATGGAACTGACGGAAAAGGTTCAGAGGGTATTTGCGCATTTATCGGTCAGGAAAGTTTTGCACCGGACGAAGCAACAGACGATCATCTGACCGGAACTGCTACGATTGCACAGGCTACTGTACCGAAGTGGATTGAAGATAATTACACTGTTGCAGTAACCGAAGACGAAAACGGTTATCCAACAGCAATTACACTGACAAAAAAATAGAAAGTCAGTCAGAAACAAATAACACTGCCGTGGCTGACAATGATGAAACGGTAGACGAAACATTGATTTAAGCAAAAGAGAGCCGTCTTCGGGCGGCTCCTTTCCAACAAAATGTTGGGGAAAGGATATGTTTTTATGAAGAAGATTTTAGTTAATGATGTTGAATATACTTTAGAGTTTGGATTCGGTGCTGTGGAGTGCAAGGATTTGATTCAAAAGATGTTTCTTATGCTTTCCGGTGGCTATGTAGCTAAAAAAGCAAAAAATATACAGAATCCCACATCAGAAGAAATTGTAGATGGTAGTGGATATATGCTTGCAGAATTTCCTCATGTATGCAAAACGGCTTTTTATGCAGGACTTCTTGAAAACCATGAGGATATTACACCGGATGAATCCAAGGCTTTGATGAAAGAATACATGAAGGCAAACAGTATTTCTTTTGTGAAGTTGTATGGAGAACTGACAGACTGTATGAAAGAAGACGGTTTTTTCGAACTGTCGGGTCTGACGGAAATGATGACGCAGGCCAAGGAAGAAATGGAGAAAGAGGACAGCAAGGTAACGAAGATGCCGCAGGACCACAAGAAGAAATCGACTGGCACAAAATAATATGGGAAGAATATTTTCCATTTGCTTTTTCCATGGGAATTTCGATGGAAGAGTTCAAACATCTGAATCCTAAAAAATTAGAGTGGTGCTACAAAGGATATAAACTCAAAAAAGAGGAAGAAGATAGGAATTCATGGCAACGGTGGGGAGATTACGGAATATCTGCATTAATCGTTGCAATAGACTCTTGCTTACATGGAGAAAAAGCAAGAGCTACTTATGTTGAAAAGCCTATTTCAGAAAAGATAGCACATGATAATGAGCCTAAATATAAGGAATCCAACGAAGAAATTGCAATATGGGAAATGAAACAGAGAATCAAAGCATTAAGAGAACAAGGGTTACCGGAAAGCCCGGATTAAGGAGAAACAGACATGAGTTTAACAGGAATTGATGTGTCCTCATACCAAGGGACAATTAACTGGTGGGCGGTAAAGCAGAACGGTATTGATTTTGCTATTCTGAAAGTTATCCGTAAGGATCTGAACCCGGACAAAAAGTTTGAGGAGAACTGGAAAGGTTGCCAAGAGCACAATGTCCATGTGCACGGAGTATATGAATACGGATATATTACAACGGTTGCAAAATCACGCTCTGATGCAAGAAGAGTGCTTACTATCCTTAATGGCAGAAAAGTTACGGTATACCTTGATGTTGAAGATGCCGTGATGAAAGGTCTTGGTAAAAATATTATTCCTATTATCAATGCTTATGGCAAAGTCATCACCGATGCAGGATTGCCATTCGGTGTATATACTGGGGAAAGTTTTTACAAGACTTACATTAAGCCTTATGGTGGTGTGAGTTATCCTATGTGGATTGCACGGTACGGCAAGAATAACGGAAAGTGTGATGTGAAGTATCAACCGCAAGTACCTAACATGGTAGGCTGGCAGTACACTTCTAAAGGGCGTGTAGGCGGCATTGTAGGCAATGTAGACATGAATGTATGGTACAAGGAGTTAGATACCGTATATGAGGATTCTACGAGCCATAGCAACCCTTATACAGAGCCGGAAAGACTTCTGTATTACAAACCACTGGCAAGAATGAAGGGAAATGATGTCAAGTGGGTTCAGTATGAACTTGTAAGAAAAGGATTTATGCCGTCTGTAAATGCGAAAGGTAAGACGAACATTGATGGAGATTTCGGAAAAACTACTTCTGATGCAGTAAAAGCATTCCAAAAGAGTGTGGGAATCAAAGTGGATGGAAAAGTCGGTGCGGTTACAAGGGCATATCTCAAAAAGTGATTTTAGGAGCGGTAGGTGTCACAGCTTACCGCTCTTTTTCTTGGAAGTGGCAGACACTTCCTTTTTTATTTCGGTAAAGGCGGTGCGGTATGTCAGATATTGATAATCTTCAAATAAAAATCAGTGCGGATGCGAACAAAGCCACTAATGCGCTGAATAAACTTGCATCAAGTCTTACAAATTTTCAGAGAAGCCTCTCTATTGATACATCCAAACTGACAAGCATTTCCAACAGCATACAGAGTATCGCAAATGCCGCCAGTTCCATGAATACAAGCGGTATTAAAAATATCTCCACACTGACAAATTCCATTAACAGAATGGGGAAAATAGATACAAGTGGATTGAGCAGAATTTCATCTGCGCTGAAGACTTTTTCTGCTGACATGGCAGGAACTAAAGTAGATGGAGTAGGGGATATTGCAAGCATAGCATCTTCGATTTCAAGGCTTGGTGGTGTGGCATCCGGCAGAGCAATTACGAACATTCCTTTACTGGCAAAGAATTTGAAGCAGTTATTCACCACTCTTTCGACCGCTCCGAATGTAAGTGAGAACATCATCCGCATGACAAATGCGCTGGCAGGACTGGCATCTACTGGTGCGGCATCTGGGAGAGCTGCAAACTCTTTAGGACGAAATCTGAACACCTATACAGCAAGCGCAAAAAGAGCCACGAAAAGCACATTCAGTCTTGCAGCGGCTTTCGGAAAATTCTATGCAACGTATTTCCTTGTGATCCGTGGAATTAAAAGCCTGTGGAAGTCCATAGAGGGAACCACGGACTATATCGAAGCATTCAACTACTACACGGTAGCATTCAATAAAGTCGGCAAGGAATGGGGCAAGGATTTTGAAAAATTCGGTTACGACAACGCAGAAGATTATGCGCAGAGTTTCGGAAACCGTGTAAATGAACTGCTTGGGAAAATGTCCGGTCTGAAAGTAGATGTTGACGGTGGACTGATTTCTGAAAGTGGAATGAAGAACCTGGGACTGAATTTACAGGAGATCACACAGTATGCTTCACAGCTGGCATCCATTACCAACTCTTTAGGGCAGACCGGAGAAGTCACCACGGCAATTTCAAAGTCCATGACAATGCTTGCCGGGGACATTTCCTCTCTGTTTAACGTTGATTTCAGTACGGTTGCAAACAATTTGCAGTCCGGATTAATCGGGCAGTCAAGAGCACTGTATAAGTATGGTATTGATATCACAAATGCCACATTACAGACCTATGCTTACAGATACGGCATTGAAAAAGCTGTCTCTGAAATGTCACAGGCAGAGAAACAACAGTTGCGCTTACTGGCAATTTTAGACCAGTCCAAGGTATCATGGGGAGACTTGGCAAACACCATCAATTCTCCTAGCAACATGATCCGACAGTTTACCAACAATGTAAAAGAAGCAGGCATGGTACTTGGGCAGTTGTTTATTCCGGTATTGCAGAAAGTACTTCCTGTTATTAACGGTGTCGTAATTGCGATTAAGAGACTGCTTGTTAGTGTTGCAAATTTACTGGGAATCAAGATTGACTTTTCGTCATTCGGTCAAGGTGTATCCGGGTACAATGAAGATTTGGAAGATACGGCAGATGCGCTGGATAAAGTTGGCACAAGCGCAAAAAATGCTCAAAGCGGAATCAGAGCATTTGATAAATTGAAAGTTATTTCCACACCAAAATCCAGTGGTTCCGGAAGTGGTGCTGGTGGAGCAGGAATTGACCTTACCAAAGAAATCATGGATGCTACTGCAGAGTACGAAAAAGTATGGCAGGAAGCATTCGACAAGATGCAGAATACAGCTATTGGCTGGGCTGATAAGATAGAAAAACTTTTTGAACCTGTGAAAAAGTTGTTCAAAGATTTATTCAATGGTGATTTCTTCGAAGCAGGACAAGATTTATCCGGTATTGTCACAGGAATATTTAACTGGATGTCCGATGCTATTGCATCTGTAGATTGGTATCAGATTGGGCAAAACATAGGACAGTTTCTTGCTGGTATTGACTGGACTGCTGTGTTTACATCTGCCGGAAACTTCATAGAGACTGCCATAGATGCGGCTATCGATTTGTGGAAAGGAAGTTTTGATGCTGCACCGATTGAAACCACGATTATCACAGCAATAGGTCTTTTAAAGTTTACTGGTGTTGGAGATATCATATGGGGAAAAATATCGGACAAGTTATCATCCAAAGTACTAGGATCAAGTATAGGAATAGTTCCGACAATTGCAATAGCTGCTGTTACTTGGGAGATTGGATTTAATGTAGGAAAATCTTTAGGGAAAGCATTGTTCCCAGAAGACGCAGAGTACTACGACAATTTTACGTGGTTTGGTGAAAATGGTTTTTTTGATACATTAAAAAATACTGATTTTACCACATTAAAAAATGCGTGGGATGATTTATACAAAGATATAACAGATAATGATTTGTATAGATTCTTGACAGGAACAATGTTGCTTCCAAAACATAGCACTCTTGATGATTTTGGAGATAAAATTGATTGGCTAATTGATAAAATAAAAAATACAAAAGTAGATATGTCAGATACTTTTGGTCTGTCATCTGCACTTATCAATATAGCACCACTTGTTGGAAATTGGTTTAATGAAAATGTATCTCCTTGGTTCACAAAGGAAAAGTGGCAAGGAATGGGTCAAACTATAGAGTCATCACTTTCTGAAAAATGGACTTCTTTTACAACATGGTGGAACCAAACAGGATTTTCAAATTGGTGGAAAAAAATTTCAGAGCAGTTTGGACTAACAAAATGGAATAAATTGCTTGAAAACATTCCAACAGCGTTTAGAACAGCATTTAAAACAGCAGCTAATGTTGCAATAGCTCCTTTGAACCTTGTAATAAGTGGAATAGAAACCATGATAAACAATGCCATAGACCTTATTAATGGTTTGATGTCTGCAGCAAGGTTAATACCTAAAATTGGTGACGCAGTTCCGAATAATATACAACACATTAGTGTTGGAAGAATACCTACATTTGAAAAAGGTGGTTACGTTCCGAGCCGATACACAATGTTTATGGCAGGAGAAAACGGTGTACCGGAGATTGCCGGAACAGTAGGTGGAAAAACAGCGGTTGCCGGTGGAGTTGAAATCACTGGAATCAAAGATGCCATTAATTCCACGGCACAACAGGAAATTGCACTTCTGAAACAGAATAATCAGCTACTGCAAGGAATCCTTGAAAAAGAGTTTGGAATAACAACAGATCAAATTGGAGTTGCCGCAAGAAAGTACGGTCAAGAGCAATTTAACCAAAAACACAAGAATGTATATGTATTTTAACACAGACAGCACTCTGAATGGGTGCTGTCTATTTTTATGCAATAAGGCGGTGAACGTATGTCAGCATATCAAGGATGGCTTTTAAAAATTGGAGATTACGTTATTGACCAGTCAAGATTTATAGCCGCTGAAAGTTATCAGCCGGCTGTAAATATGCAAGATGTAGACCCATGGACTGATGCAAATGGATACGTACATAGAAATGCTGTGGAGCTAAAAGCATTAAGTGTTGATTTTTCTACGCCTGCAATGATGACAGATGACGATTTGCAAGAGTTACTGTCCGGGATACGAAGCAACTTTATTGATGCAACGGAACAGGGATGCAATATCACGGCATACATTCCATTTTTAGGTCAATATGTCACACAATATGGATATATGGCTGATATAAAGCCTACAATCTACGGAACTTATGACGGAGAGATTAAATACAATCAGATAGAATTTTCATTTGTCGGAGGTGTAGCGAATGAGTAACTATACCTATGCGGATTTGTTTGATAAAAGCGCATCCAAAAAGGAAATCACGATTGAAACAGAGGACAAGTCTGTAAAAATCACTAACAGCGAAATCCATTTTGAACAGTTTGAATTAAAAGAAATACTATGTGATGATGATTACCTTACATTTGGACAGTGCAATGCATCACAGTTAAAATTCAAAATTTCCAACGTGTTCACAACCATGATTGGGAAACAGATAAATGTTTCTGCTGTGATTAATGGGCATACTGACACACCGTTTATTTTCGGCAAATACCGTGTCGTTTCCGATAAACCAACAGATGATAAGCGTTACAAGAATGTTACGGCATATGACGCTATATACGATATTGGAGAATCGGAAGTATCTTCCTGGTACAACGGATTAAAGTTTCCTCTGACTTTAAAGCAGTTTAGAGACAGCTTTTTTTTATATTTTGGCGTTGAGCAAGTAGCAGCTACATTACCTAATGACAACATGGAAGTGGCAGAAACAATTAAACCAAGCGAACTTTCTGGCCAGACGGTCATGGAAGCAATCTGCTCAATAAATGGATGCTTTGGTCACATTAACCATGATGGAAAATTTGAATATGTTTTCCTTAAAGAAATAATATCCGGTTTATATCCACAGAAAGGATTATATCCACAGAAAGGATTATACCCTAGAAAAGGTTCTGAAAAAGAAAAGGTTACTGGTGGAAAATACAAAACTGTTAAATATGAAGATTTTGTCTGCCAAAAAGTTACAAAAGTTCAGATAAGACAATCAGAAAATGATATTGGTGCGGTTTACCCAGATACAGAGATTACCGAGAACGACAACAGTTATATTTTGCAAGATAATTTTCTTGTTTATGGAATGGGTGCAGATGCACTAGAAACTGTTGCAAGAAATCTTTATGAGGTTATTAAAGTTGTAAAATATAGACCTTATAGCTGTGAAAAAATAGGAAATCCTTGTTTGAGCCTTGGAGAAGCAGTCAATGTATATACGGCTAAAGAAATCATAGAAAGCTATGTGTTGAGTAGAACATACAAAGGAATACAACAGCCAATAGACACCATATCAGCAAGCGGAAAATCTCCAAAGTACAGTGAACAGGTAAATGGAATTAACAAAAGTATAATTCAACTCCGTGGAAAGACTAATGAGTTAGAGCGTAATGTTGAGGAAACCCGGTCTGAAATCAAGGATGTTGAAAGCGGACTGGATACAAAGATTACACAGACAGCTGGAAAGATTGAACTTGAAGCCACACGTGCACAAGGGGTAGAAACAGATCTGGCGGCTGCAATCTCTGTTCAAGCCGACCAAATCAAGTTGAAAGTTTCCCAAGGTGATGTCAGTTCGCAGTTGAGCGTTGAGAGTGGACAAGTAAGTATTTCCGGCAACAGATTTGTTTTGGATTCTACTAATTTTTCTATTTCTGCTGATGGAAAAGTTACGGCAAAAAGTATTGATATCCAAGGTGGAACGATTAACTTACAATCTGCGTCTCAAAATTACAGTACCATTGTGCTAAATTACAGTAATTATACTTTAGGAATGGACGGAGCCGGGATAAGAGCAAGTCTTGGTTCTGATTCGACTATCCTTACGGCAAGTGGAATTACATCTACAGGAAGTTTGAAAGCTAAGAATTTGTATGTTGATAACATAAATACGCAAAGTGCCACAAGCGGTACTATTAGCATAGGAAACAATGTAAAAATATCCGGTGATACTGAACTTACAATAGGGCACACCCACAAAATCAATGGAACTCTTAATATAGATGTTAACGGACTATCAATTAATGCCCCTGCTTTGAATATAACATCTACTGGTGGAATAAGTGTAGGAAAATCACTTGGATATTTAGGCTTTTTTGGAATACAAGGGTCCACCAAGAAAACTGTAAGCAAAATATCGTCTACCAGTACAACAGCAGCTTCTACGGTTGCAAACAAAGTAAATGACCTTATAACAGCATTGCAAGCGTATGGATTAATAGGATAGGAGAAACAGCATGAATAGTTTAGAAATCAGAGAGTTTGAACAGGGAATCATCAATCAGATAAATCAGTCTTTGCTACCTTTAGAGGTAAAAAGGATAATAGTAGAGAATATCTGCGCACAAATAAACGAAGCTACAAACAAGCAGATACAAGCGGAACTGGCAGAAAGAAGTAGTAAAAAGGAAAGTGAGGTGACAGCAGATGGCGTTGAATAAGGTTTATACCAGAATTAACTGGGAAGATTACCCCAGTGAAAACACAGACATTGATGAAATAAATCTTAATAAAATGGATTCTGCCATTGATGCGTTGGACAACCGTATCATATCACAGGATGCCATTAAGGTTGATAATACTACAATCAACGACAAGATTGCAGACTGGACTATGGATGAAACAACCGGTGTTATTACTATTACAAAATACAACGGTGAAAAGATTATTTTTGATCTTAACATTGAAAAAATTCCTGTCGGCTTTTCCATGTCTGATGATGGAATCATTACCATGACTACAGAAGATGGAACACAGTTTACGGCTAATATTGGTTCTATGATTCCGGTGTTGACATTTGAAGATTCTGCTACCATAGCTGTATCCGTGACTGGTACTGGAAAGAATAAGACTTATTCATTTTCAATTAAAACAGGATCAGTAACAGATGCTATGCTACAGCCTAATTATTTAGCAGATATTAGAGTAGAATCCGCAAATGCATCTGCTTATGCGCAATCCGCAAATGCAAAATCTGTATTGGCTGAATCTTATGCCATAGGTGGAACAGGAACAAGAGAAGGAGAAGATACAGATAACGCAAAGTATTATATGGAGCAGGCAAAACAGCAAACAGGAGGTATACATACAAAAGTTAGCGAATTAGAAAATGATGTTGGATACATTACAAAATTAGTTTCTGATTTGACAAATTATTATGACAAAACCAATGTTGATAAAAAAATAGATGAAATTCCCAAAACAGATTTAAAAAACTATTTGACCAAAACTGGTGATGGTAGTAATTTGACTGCGGTGTTTGAAGAAGCAACAACTTTAGAGGAATTAACGACAGGAGAAAAGTTATCATCTATTTTTGGAAAACTTAAGCTGGCTGTAAAAAACCTTAAATCACTTATAAACCTTATCGGAACTACCGATATTTCGACTATTGGTGATGGGACTATCACTGGGGGATTAAGTGATGTAAATGGCAAGTTAGATAATAAAAATAATTTTATAATTAAATCATCAGAAAACGAAAAACTTAACGCAGATGTCGTCATTATAAAACACAATAAAATGATTCAGATAAGATTTGATGGATTCAAAAATCTTACACTTAATACTTACAATACATTATTTGTTTTACCAGATGAGTTTAAACCAGTAAGCGGAGTATTTTATGATTGCAGTACCACAAACGGAGAGATATATCGGATAGTGATTAGCTCAAATGGCGTAGTTGAATTATTCCCATATACAAATATAAATCTCTACAATGCTTGTAATACTTTTGTTTATATTAGTAATTAAGCCATTTCAAAGGACACCCACATTACACTATACCTTTGGGCTACGTTTGTATATGCTACTAGATTATTATCACCATCAAAAAATATATCTATTAACCTATTTAAAGACGTCCCTTGTGATATAACAGTGAATAGAGTATACGGTGTTTGAGGTAAACTACCAGACACTAACTTATCCACTGAAACCATATTTGATCCAACAACTAGATTAATGGAAAAGAATCCACACGTAGATAATTTATACTTACCCAACTTGCCATTTACAGAAGGAGTAATAGCCGATGTGCGGAGATTAAAAGGAAAAAATAAATCAATCAAAAAGAGCATGGTGTAAAAGCCATGCTCTTAATCTCTCTATCTGATTCCCCAGTCACCGTTATTGTTGACGAAACCAACCACATATCCTATCATGTCATCAATAATATTTTCCGGAAGTATGCTGTTTGGAGATATGAGCGGAACATATCTCCATTTTCTTGCACCGTCTTCAATTATATGGGTTTTCACGACAATATATATTCCACCATTACTGGTCACAATACACCGTTCACCGTATTGTGGTTCACGATCCGCTGCAAGGAGAATAATTTCCCCAGGCAGATAAAACGGCATATAGTAGTCGCAAGGAATTTTCACACCGATATAAGCCTTGGATTTTATGTCTTCCGGCAAATTTTCTATGCACATGGGTTCCACAGCATTTGTGGTTGCGATAATTCCATTCATAAGTTGTGGATTAAGGACAGAAATATACTTGTGCGATTTTTCAAGACTGAAATAGATTTTAGCTTGGTGACGTATGAAGTAACGGATAAGGTACAGAGAGTGTTCCGGCAGACTGCGGCATATATTGACAGATTCCAACATCTTATCTTCCATAGTGCCACAACCTACCAACTCGTCTACACTGATTCCAAAGGCTCTAGCAAGCGCAACAGCAGTCGATAGCTTCGTGTCGTTGGAATTACCGTATAGTAGTGAATTAAGCGTAGAATAAGGCAAATTAGCTTCATCAGCAAGCTTGTAAACCGTCATGTCCGGTTCATTGAGAAATTCATGGAGATTCCCACGAAAACTTAACATATAATTTGCACGGTTGACTGATAGATGTGTCGATATTTCTTTGATTCGGTCTTTTTTCATCATGTTTTTTATCCCCCTTTCACATGATACACTTGTAACATCCCTTGAAACGAGGGACTTCAAGTTCTGGCGAGGGCGGTGTTTATTGGCGTTTTCACCGTCCTCTTTTTGTTGATATTTTACAACAATAAAAAACGTGCGTCAAATATATTGATTGTTAAGAACATATGTTCTATAATGCAATGTATCGCTACCAAGTGCGGAAAGATTAGGGGGTGTACTATGGGGAAAGAAGATTACAAAGAGGAAATTACAAAGCTAATCAATGATTGCGATAATTTACACTGGTTAGAGTGCATTTATGCCTATGTTAAAAAACTACTTAAATAAAGGAAAAGAGCCAAGGACTTGCGCATTGCCCTTGGCTTTTTCTTATTCGTTCTTTTTTGCGATTGAATCAATCAACTTTTCCAAAGCGTTCCAACCATCTTCGTCCAAGTTAGCCAGTGCGGATACAAGACGGTGCTTAAATGTATCTTCACCGGACTTTTGAATTTCTCCGAGCATTTCCGAGATTTGTTCGTCTTTTGATTTCTGAACAAACATTTCACCAGTTCCATTTCGGAGCCATTCTTCGTTTACATCAAACTCTCTGCAAATATCAGATATTGTTCTTTCAGATGGTGTCTTCGTGCCTATTTCAACTTGCGCAATATAGTTTCTTGACAAGCCGATTTGCTTTGAAAAATCATCTTGTGTCATATTCAAATACTTTCGCAAAGATTTGATTCTCTCATTCATTTACATCCCTCCTTTCACTAATAATATACACCCAAAAAGTCCCCAAGTCAACAAGAATGTGTTGACATAAAGTTTCTAAGGGACTATAATATGTTTACAAGGTCAACAGAAAAGAGGTGAGAATATGGAAAAACAGAGATATGTGGTTTTAGACAAAAACGGTAAAGCAAATATAGTTCAGAAAGCTGATTCACGTTTTGTTGGAATTGACGAGATGGCACAGCACATTGCGTTTGATATTATCGAAGATTACAAAAGCATTATAGATGGCGATAAGAAAATCGAAGAAACAAATATTGATTTGTCTATCAAAGTCCTTACCGCCATTTCGCCTTTTAGGAACGGCTCTGTATATGGAAAGGATTGTTAATTGCCGCTGCTATTGCTAATTGTGGTTTCTCTTCCGGCAAAGAATTGACTATTTCTGAATAGTATTGGTCGTACAGGTTCTTAAAATCATCAAAACTTCCGGTATATCCACAGATTTTAGCAATAGCGTAAGCGGATGCGTATTCTTTAGAATCCAAATTATTTCACCTCCTTATTAAAAAAGATAAGGAGAGTATATCACAAAAAGGAAGTGAATTGAATGAGTGAAAAAGAGAAAAAAATTGTTGAGAAGTTAAAGAGAGCCATTCCGAATATGTCCGATTTCGACAAGGGATATATTCTCGGCAAAACAGAGAAGATGGCAGAGGAATCAGCCGAGAGAGGTGAGAAGAGTGAAAGCATCAAAAATTGATATTCACCAGTGTGACGGTGAAGAGGGGATTTTTACGGAAGTACTCATTGACGGTCACAAAATTAACGGTGTGAGAAGCTTCACACTGAAACAAGGGGTTGGGGATGATATTCCTACTCTGACGCTTGACCTTAATGCACTTAATCTTGCAACGGATATGAAAGTGTTGCGGATTATGCAGGAGGGGTTAGGAGAAATCGAAAGTATTACATTTAAAAAAGAATAGGCTCCCATATTTCAGAGAGCCATTCCATTATTTGTTGATATTTTGAAGTATGGAGCATTGTTTTGGGTTGTTGCAGCAACCAGTAAGACCAGCATATTTGCAGTCTAATCTTCCATTTTCAAATTTTGGCTTAATATCTTCCAAAGAGCCAACAGATATTTGCCTAAAATCAACAGAGTACATTTTGTTTTGCTTATCGCAAAAACCATTGTATACCAAATTATTACCTCCTTATAGGAGAGTATACCACAGAAAGGAGAACAATGAACGAATTACAAACATCAAACATGAAAACACCCATTGAGATTGCACTGGGTGTTGATGAAAACGGAATGACTACCGCAAGAGCGTTATACGAGTTTTTGAGCGGAGAAAAAAGTCATTTTGCAAGATGGGCGAAAACAAACATTGAGGAAAACGAGTTTTACGAGGAAAACAAGGACTGGTTGGGGTTCGCCACGATGGCGAACGGTAACGAATGCAAGGATTACCGACTAACTACCGACTTTGCAAAACATCTGTCAATGGAAAGCCATTCTGCAAGGGGCAAAGAAGCAAGACAGTATTTTATCACCATAGAGGACAGGGCGAAGCAGGAGGTAATCAATCGGTCGCAACTTTCTCCACAGATGCAAATGGTTATGTCACTGGCTGAGAGCATGGCACGACAGGAACTGGAACAGAAGAAACAAGCTGAACAGGTTCAGAAGTTGGAAAGTACAGTCACCAACATGAAAGAAATTTTTACAGAGCCTATCGGAGACTGGAAAGCAGACATTAACGCAAAGGTACGCAATATTTCCGCAAAGAGCGGTATCGACTATCAGACACTTTACAATCAGATGTATGGTGAATTGGAAAATGAAGCACATTGTGTTTTAGCAAGGCTTCAGGGCAATAAAATCAAGCGTATGGAAGATGCCGGCAACACGAAAACAGCTATCAAAGAGGGAACTACAAAGATTGCGGTTATTTTTGACAATGCAAGACTGAGAGTAATCTTTGAGAATATCGTAAGGAGATACGCTATGAGGTATTGCGCATGAGAAAAATAGTTGATGTTGTCCTTATGATTTTCTTCTGGCTATTAGGAATATTCACGGGGGTGATTCTACTCTATGTTATATAGAGACAAAAGAATATTAAATAAGAGAAATAAGAACCATTGTAAATCAGCTCCTTTAAAAATCAAAATAAAGTTTTGGTTTATTAGAAACGAGGAAATTCTATGGACGATATTTGTTTCTACTATAACCAGTTTAATAGTCCAGCTAGCAATAAAATATTTGATATGAAAAGGAGATTGTGGATTTTATGAGAACAACAATAAAGCTGTTTCTTCCTATTATAATATCACTCTCCATCACATTTACATCCACAGCACAGCCAGCCGGTAGTTTTATCTCCGAGGAAGCACAGGAATCGTGTGTAAAGTACGGTGAGGAATACGGCATCTGCCCGGAACTGCTCATGGCAATGATCGAGAAAGAATCTTCCGGCAGACCGGATGTGGAAAGTGGCGGTTGCAAAGGTCTGATGCAGATATCTGACAGATGGCATAAAGACCGCATGGAGCGTTTGGAAGTGACGGACATTTACTCAGTGGACGGTAATATCCATGTGGGAGCCGACTACTTGTCGGAATTGTTTGAAAAGTACTGTGATGTAGGAATTGTACTCATGGTTTACCACAGAGAGAAGAACGCAGCTACAAAGACAGAATTAAGTGATTACGCTGACTGGATATTAACCAGGAGCGCAGAACTGGAAAGGATGAATGGAAAATGACGAGCAGAGAGAAGTATGCGGAACAGATTCTTGATATTGCACTGACCGGCGGTTCGGTTGCAGTAGACAAAAAAGGAAACATATGTAGATGCACTGATATTGGATGCAATAACTGCATATTTGCTGATGATAATCGTTCTTGCGAAAAGAGAATTAAAGAATGGTCAGAGCAGGAATATGTTGAACCGCCTGTTGACTGGTCGAAAGTGCCTGTGGACACGAAAGTGTACGTAAGAGATTTCGACAGTGCATATTGGAACCATAGATATTTTGCAAAATTTGAAGATGGGAAAATATTTACATGGGCTAATGGTACTACTTCTTTTTCGGCTAAAGCCTTTGATGATGTAACATGGTGGAATCAAGGAAAACTTGCGGAGGATACCGTATGAGTGCCAAAAAGCGGTTTACCGTCAAAGGGTGCATCGGAAAGATATTTTACAGTCCGAAAGAGTGGAAAGTTGACCGTGAAACAGCATTCTATTACAGAATTGTAAACCGCAATACCGGTAAGAAAAAATGGTTAAGAAAGGAGTATTTTTATGCAGAAACGACAGATTATCCCCATCGTCCGTGCGAATGAGATTTTGATTGCAGGACTGTTAGATGCAGGAATCTTGTATATCGGTGAAGATAATATAATTCACGTAACAGAAGACTGAAAGCCGGAGGAGTGAGGAAATGGAAAGGAAGATAAGAAAAATCTTGGTAGAACTGGGTCTGAAACAGTACTTGCCCGGATTCCAGTACATCATCGAGGTTGAAACGCTGATGTTTGAGAACCGAAACAGAAGACTTTCTGAAATCTACCGGATTATTGGAGAGGAACACAGTACAACCAAGGAAAGCGTGTACAGGGCGATCAAGTGGGTGGTTGACAAGATGAACACAACCACAGAGTTGTACAAGAAAATCAACGAGACAGACAAGCCAGTATCAATCTATATGTTTGTAAATTCACTGTATTTATATCTTTGGGAGGATAGGAAAAATGAGGATTAAACACATCTTTTTGCAGAATTTCTGCAAATTCTATGGTTCTAACGTAGTGGACACTGATTTATACGACCGGACAGAGGTTTCCGGTGTAAATGAAACAGGTAAGTCCACGATCAAAAGAGCAATTCAGTATATTTTTGGATGCCGTGACGAGAACGGCAGAGAGATCACAGGAATCAGACCGCACGATAAGGACGGCAATGACATTGACGGAGATATTACCGCAGAAGTTACCGTGGAGATTGACGGTACAGACAAGGTTCTGAAAAAAGTATGCCGTCAGAACTTCAATAAGAAAGGCGAGTTTACCGGAAATGTCACGGATTACTATGTGAATGATATTCCAAAAAAGGCAGCAGATTTTGAAGCATTTTTGGAAGAGAGTGTATGCGGAAAAGATAAGTTTTCACTTTGCATCAATGCCATGACACTTCTGCTGAAAGGTGGCACGGATCAGAGAGCCATTCTTGCTGATATGTTTGGTCAGCACAGTAATGATGACATTTGCAATCAGTTTCCGGAGTTTGAAGCATTAAGGACTGTTCTGCAGGATGGAACGGTTGATGAACTGAAAAAGTGTTGCAATACGCAGTTATACGGCACAAGGGGAAGAAATGGAACCAAAGGTTTGCAGGATTTACTAGATGAAATTCCAAGCCGAATTGACGAGGTAAGCCGTCAGAGAGTGGATATTGACCTTGCTGATCTGGAACTGAAAAAGAAAGCTTTACTGGATAAGTTGCAAGAGAACATTAAGCAGCAGACAGATACGCAGAAAAGCATGATTTCCTACGATAAGCTTTCTGATGGAATCATTGAGTTAAAAGGTCAGTTGAGCGCATTACAGCAGAAAGCAAATGAAAAACTGGATACGGACAGAAGAGAGAAGCGCACAACACTGAATCAGATTCAGAATGAGCATCAGAAAGAGTTGCTTAAGGCAGATACCATTCGTGAAGAGATCACGGCACTGGAAAAGCGTATTGCACAGTATGAACAGAAGAGACAGGATTTGAAGAAGAGTTGGGATTTGAATAAAAGCCTTAAATTTGATGAAAACTCTCTGATTTGCTCCTACTGTGGACAGGAATATCCGGAAGAGAAGAAAGAGCAGTTAAGAACGGAGTTTGATACGCATAAGGCACATGAATTGGAACTGATTACCAAAGAGGGTTCTTCCTGTGCTGACCATATCAAAGCGGATCAGGAAGAACTGGAACATAAGCGTGAGGAACTGAAAAAGACCGAGGATGAAGTGGAGCGGTTGGAAAAAGAAGTTTCCATTGCTGATAATGCCTTAAATTCCATTCCGGCAAGCGTGGATATTTCCAACACAGAAGAATACAAAGCTATTCAGTCGCAGATTGCAGAGAAAGAAGCTGCCATGCACAAATTCACTGACATGAATCTTCTTAGATTCCAGTTAAAATGTGATGAAGAGCAGATACGCAATGATATTTCTGTGGTTGATAAGTCTTTGGCGAGTGTAAGCATTAACGAGAGTGTGGATAAGCGTATCGCAGAACTGGAACAGGAGCGCAAGAACATTGCACAGAAGATTACGGATGTGCAGGCACAGCTTGACCTGTTAAAGAAATTTAGCCGGAAGAAGAACGAGCTGTTGGAAGCTGATGTGAACAAGTATCTTTCTTTCTGTACTGTGCGGATGTTTAGACCTCTTGTGAATGGTGACACGGAGGAATGCTGTGACTTTACATACCTTGGAGAGCCTTACAGCCGGAACATGAACCACGGAGCAAGGATTCTGACGGAGATTGACATTTGTAATGCGTTCCAGAAGCGGTGCGGTGTGGAATTACCTATCATGGTTGACGATACCGAGAGCCTTGACCCTTGGAAGATTCCTGATGTTGACAGCCAGTTGATTATGTTTCGCAGAAGTGATGATGCAGTTTTGAAAGTGGAGGAAGTGCCTAATGCCTAATGATGATAATGATAAGGATATAAAAATTGAGATTTCTTTTAATGAAATGTGCAGCGTAATCGCAAAAACAATGGGAGAAGAGCCGTTTGATTCTTTAATTGAAGAAAACCCACTTATGATAATTACTTTTGCACAATTTGGAGCAAAAGTTACCACAAAATTATTTGCAGATAAGATAAAGAAAGGAGATGTGGAAAATGGAAGAAGTAATTAAAAGTTACAAAGGATTCAACAAAGACATGACTTGCCGTGGATTCCAGTACAAAGAGGGAAAGGAGTACGAAGAGGAGACAGCAGATGTCTGTCACAGCGGATTCCATGCTTGTGAACATCCTTTGGATTGTTTTGGTTATTATTCTCCAAACGAATCTGTTTACCATGAGGTGGAGCAGAACGGTGAATTTGACAGAGGTGAAGATGATTCCAAGGTTGCATCCACAAAAATAAAGATTGGTGCGAGATTGGATATTTCCGGGCTGGTAAAGGCAGCCATTGATTTTACTATGAGTAGAGTTAAAAAAGAAGCTGGAAGTGATGAAGACTGCGGTGCATCATCTGCGACAGGTTACTACGGTGCATCATCTGCGACAGGTGACTAC